>Ga0154849_137_pt1 | contig 16134 bp, 12 predicted proteins | sample Rifle2008BG16ft_FD_105577 | JGI IMG/M metagenome (GOLD analysis project Ga0154849, IMG submission 105577) | Euryarchaeota archaeon RBG_16_67_27 | reverse complement strand
GGGCGCGTACGCGCCCCCCGCGGAGCTTGTCCGCCTCGCGCGGGTTGTCGGGCGCTCGGGCGGGGTCTACGCGACCCACATCCGGGGCGAGGGCGCGACCCTCGTCCAGGCCGTCGCGGAGGCGCTCGACACCGCGCGGCGGGCGCGCGTCCCGCTCGAGATCTCCCACCACAAGGCGACGGGACCCCGGCACTGGGGCACGACGCGGACGACGCTCGCGATGATCGATGCGGCGCTCGCGGGAGGCCAGAGGGTCGGCATGGACGTGTACCCGTACACGGCGACCTCCACGGACCTCACTGCGCTCCTGCCCCCGGACGCACAGGAAGGCGGACCGAAGGCGCTCGTCGAGCGGCTGAGGGACCCCGCCCATCGGAGGGCGTACGCCCGCAGAATCCGGGAGGAGCTCGACGTTTGGGAGAACACGGTGCGGGAGGTGGGCTGGGGCGCGGTCGTGTTCTCCGCGTCGATCACGGGGCGGAACCGCCGGCTCCAAGGCCGCACGCTCCGGCAGATCGCCCGCCTCCGAAGGAAGGCGCCGGAGGACGCCCTGTTCGACCTGCTCATCGAGGAGGAGGGACGCGGGGAGATCATCATCCACGAGGTGTCCGAGGCCGACGTGATGCGCGTGTTCCGGCATCCCGCGACCGTCGTGGGCTCGGACGGCTGGACCTCGTCCCGCCACGGCGTGCTCGCCGCGTTCGGCGCCCACCCGAGAGCGTGGGGCACGTTCCCGCGGTTCCTCTCCCGCTACGGCCGGGGCCGTCTCATGTCCCTGGCCCAGGCGATCCACCGCGCGACGGGCCTGCCCGCGGCGCGTCTCGGTCTCGCGGACCGCGGGCTCGTGCGCGAGGGACACAAGGCGGACCTCGTCGTGTTCGACCCGCGGACCCTTCGCGACACCGCGACATACGCGCGGCCGAAGTCGCCCGCGCGCGGGATCCGGTGGGTCCTCGTGAACGGGGAGGTCGCAGGTCGCGCGGGCCGCCCGACGGGCATCCGTCCGGGTCGCGTCCTCCGACGTCCGGCATCGCGTCGCGGATGATCCCGCACGCACGGCTCAGCGAGCAATGACGGCGGGGACCGGCTCCCGCGAGGGCACATTCCATTCTCGCTCGAGGAACTCCCTCACGCCGCGGACCTTGTCCATGTCCCCGTCCCAGCTCTGGAGCGAGGTCGCGAACCGCGTTTCGATCTCCCGGACGAGCTCGTCGATCCGGCGCTCGAGGCGGTTCGACTCCCGTCCGCGGTACACGACGTACAGGAGGACCCACTGCCCGCGCCCGAAGGCGACGTGGTGCCGCCTCCCGACCTCGATGCTCCTCACGTTCCCAATCCCCACGTCGCGGAAGGAGTCGTCCATGAAGTTCTGGAGGGCGGTGAACATCGAGGCGATCAGATCCGGGTCCTTCTCGGAGCGTGCTCGTGCGGAGAGGTGGGCGAGGGGCACGCCTCCGACGTCCGTCAGGTAGACGTGCTCGACAACACGATGGAGCGGATTCACGGTTGCAACCGAGAGGCGGTGCCAGCCTCCGTGGAGCACAAATCCTTTCGGATTCCGTTATCTGACGTGATAGGCCACTTCAGGGATACCATAATACGCGCCGCGGCGATTCCTTTGCGCCCGGTGGATGGCATCCGCCGGCCTGCGCAGGGGGAAGGGGATGTCGACTCGGCGTATGGTGGCAATTGGGCTTGCACTCGTGCTGTTCGTCATCGCGGCGATGCCCGTCTCGATCGGCGCACCGCCTCTCGGGGGCGGCGCGGTCTCCGGCCTCACCCCCGAGGAGGCGCGGGTCCTTCGTGGCCTCGACTACGGGAACGCCTGGGCGCAACTCGAGTACCTCTCAGGGCTCGGCGAGAAGACCGCGGGCTCCGCGGAGGAGCGTGCCGCGCAGCAATACGTGTACGACGAGTTCGCTGCGATGGGGCTCGACGAGATCTGGTGGGAGACGTTCCCCGTCGCGAACTGGAAGCACTACGGGACGACGGTCAAGATCGCCTCCCATGGCGATGAGGAGGTCCCCGCGACCGTGTACGGCGACACGTACTCGATCTGGGGACGTGTGGACCACGCGCCGTACTCCTTCGGGAACGCGAACGGGGGCCGGACCCTCGTCGCGGACGTCGTCGACGTCGGCCTCGGCACCGCCGCGGACTTCGCAACGGTCGGCGATCTGCAGGGGGCGATCGCCCTCGTCCACCGCGACGACAACGTGCAGGGGTGGCCGAACACGCCCGCGGAGGAGGCGGGTCTCCACGGTGCCTCCGCCGTCCTGTTCTACGGCTACTACGACGGCTACGACAATCCGGAGGGGCTCAAGCAGGATTCCGTGTTCTCTCCCGTGCCCGCGATTTCCATCTCCCCACGTTCCGCACAGCACATCCAGGACCTCCTCGAGGCCGGTCCCGTCACCCTGGAGATCGAGGGGCGGGTCGACACCCTGTCCGAGAAGTTCTCCGAATCGGTGAACGTCGCCGGGATCCTGCGAGGCACGACGCGCGCGGACGAGTATGTCGTGATCTCCGGCCACATCGACACGTGGTGGGCCGGTTCGAACGACGACTGCTCCTCGATCGCCGTCGTACTCGAGCTCGCGCGTCTGTTCTCCGAGGCAAGGACGCTCGGCACGTTCGTGAACGAGAGGACGCTCGTGTTCATGTCCGTCGGCGCGGAGGAGACGGGGGGACCGGGAGGGACGTGGTACAACTGGCTCGTCGGCTCCTACGAATTCGTCCTCGCCCATCCGGACGTCCTCGCGGGCCTCGTCGTGGAGCTGAACCTCGACGGCGTGAGCTTCCGAAAGACCTCCGGGCGGTACTGGGTCGAGAACACGTGGGAGGTGAACCCGTTCGTCGCGGAGGCGATCGGCGACCTCGGCCTCACCGGGGCCGTCGCGTACTACAACCCGGTCTGGTCCTGGACGGATGCATGGTCGTTCGCGGCGAAGGGCGGAGGGTCCGCGATCCAGATGATGTGGATCCAGGGCTTCGATTCGTACTACCACACGCAGCTCGACACGATCGACGTCCAGAGCCCGGACACGGTGCAGCTCGTGCTCCGCCTCAACGCGCTCCTCGCGATCCGAGGCGTGCACGCGCTCGTCGTCCCGCTCGATTTCCAGCCCACGGTTGACTGGGCCGCAAGCTACCTGAGGTCCGAGCGGATGACCGTTCCTGCCGCGGCAGGGGACATCGACGCGGCCCTCGCCGCGCTCGCCACTCTCCGATCGCGGGTCGTCGCGGCGAACGCGTACGCGGCCGACGTGAGCGCGCGGTACGCGCGCGCGACGACGCCCGACGAGGAGGCGGCGATCCTCGCCGAGGCGGACGCCCTCAACGGTGCGCTGATCGACGCCCGGAGGATCATCACTCCGTGGACCCTGGGCGAGGGCGGGCTCATGGGGTCCTGGGACGTGTTCCTGAGGTCCGACCAGCACGCGCACGACTACGGCTTCGTCAGCTCCGCGATCACAGCCCTGCACCGGAACCGGATCGGCAGCGCGCTCGTAGCCCTCGAGGGCGTGTACACGATGGAGTGGGGCCGGCACTTCAGCCGCCACACGTACCTGACGCTCTTCGACGGCATGGTGAACACGTACATGTACTGGGGCGACGACTTCGACCAGCAGCAGGCGTACGTGGACGTCCAAGGGATCTACCTGGGGCTGAAGGACGGATCCGTCTCGAAGGCCGCCGCCCTCGCGGACCTCATCTGGATTCGCGACGCGCAGCTCCTGCCGTGGTTCCAGGAAGACCTCCGCACCCTCGTATGGGCGTGGTCCCGCGCGGCCGCGGTCCTCGATGCGGCGCTTCCATAGCCCGCGCCCGGCGCGCCCCCGGCCACCCGCCGGGGGCCCCCTTCCGATCTCCCCTCGAGGGAGTCGCGGAGGAACGTACTGTACGGACGCGATGGTCAAGCACCCGAACGGTCCGTGTCCCCTCACCGCGCGCGGTCGCGCGGCCGGGGCGAGTCGATGGGTCGATGCCAGCTCACGATGCTGACGCGGGCCGACGCCGAGGCGGTCCACGGCGCGTCCGTCCGGATCCTCGAGACGACGGGCGCGCTCGTGCGAAGCGCGGAGGCGCGATCCCTCCTCGCGGCTGCGGGGGCGAAGGTCGTCGAGACGGACACGCGCGTCTTCTTTCCCGAAGGGCTCGTCGCGGACGCGCTCAAGAGCGCCCCGCGTTCATTCGTCCTCGGCGCCCGCGACCCGAAGCGGGACCTCCGGATCCCCGCGGACGGCCTCCCGTACGTGTGCACGGACGGCTTCCCCGCGAAGATCTGGGACCACGCGGCACAGCTACCTCGGCCGTCGACGAGGGCGGACCTGGAGCGGTGGGCGACGCTCGCGGACGCCGTGGACGCGGTGGACTTCCTCTGGCCCTCCGTCACCCCGACGGACCTCCCTGCGCGCGCGCAGTTCGTCGGCGGCCTTCGGACGTCCTACGAGCACACCTCGAAGCACGTGCAGTACCAGGCGATCCGCGGCGATGAGGCGCTCGCGGAGATCGAGATGGCCCGAGCGGTCGCCGGCGGCGACGAGGAGAACCGCAAGCGGCCGCACTTCTCCTCCGTGCACTGCATCGTCGCACCCCTTCAGTACGACGCGGGACCGACGGATGGCGTCATCGCGTTCGCCCGCGCGGGCATCCCCGTCGTCCACATGACAATGGTCACTCCGGGAATCACGGGACCCACGACCCTCGCCGGGAGCCTGGCCCTCGCGAACGCGGAGGTCCTCGCGGCGACGGCGATCTCCCAGGCCGCCGCGCGCGGCTCGCCGGTTTTCTACTGCTTCGTCTGCGCCCCGCTCGACATGAAGTCGGGCGGTTTCTACTCCGGGTCGCCGGAGTACGGGCTCCTGAGCGTCGCGGGCGCGGAGATGGCGCGGCACTACGGGCTCCCGTCGATGATGGGCGGGATGGGGAACACCGCGAAGGCCCCGGGGATGCAGCTCGGCTACGAGAAGGCGCTCACGACCGCCGTCGTCGCCCTCGCGGGGTGCGACCTCCTCACGGGCCTCGGCGGCCTCAACGACTCTCTGTTCGTCGGCATGGAGCAGCTCCTCATCGATGCGGAGATCTGGGAGCACATCGAGCGGACGGCCGCGGGCGTCGACGTGAGCGACGCGGAGATCGCGCTCGACGTCATCGAAGCCGTCGGACCGCGCGGGCAGTTCCTCAACCAGCCGCACACCCTCGCGAACTTCCGCCGGCTCTTCATGTCCCGCCTCAGCGACCGGTCGTCGTACGAAGCGTGGGCCGCGGCTGGACGGAAGGACATGTACGAGGCCGCCCACGCGGAGGTGGAGCGGATCCTCGCCGCGCACCGCCCCGCGCCCGTGTCGGCGGACGTCCGCCGCCGGCTCGAAGCGATCGACGCGGGGGTACTTGCAGCCGCGGCCTGACGTGCCTCACGGCGGGTCCCCGATGTCGGCGTATATCGAGTACAAAGGTCGATTAGAAATCCGTCGAGGCGCATCCGATGCGGGAGAGGGTAGGAGATGCCCGCGTTTTCCGAACGGTTCCGGGTCCGCAAGCGGTTCGATCTCTTGACGAACAAGGAACGGAGGGCGATCCACGACGCCGCGCTCCGGGTGATGGAGACGACCGGTGTGCGGATCCACAGCAAGGCCGCGCGGGGGGACCTGGAGCGGGCCGGGGCCGTCGTCGACGACAAGGCCGTCGTCCGCTTCCCGCGGGACGTCGTCGAGGGCTTGCGACAGAAGGCGCCCCGCACGATCACCCTCGCCGGCCGCACGAAGGCGTTCGACCTGCCGATGGACGGCTCTCACTTCTACACGACGACGGACGGCTGCGGGATCGCGGTCTGGGACGCCACCTCGGGCACCCGGCGGACGTCCGTCCTCGAGGACATCCGGCGGACCGCCGTGATCGGCGACTGGCTGCCGTACCTGAGCATCTACGAGCCCATGGTCGTCGCGCACGACGTGCCGCCCGCGGCCCACGTCCTCATGGGGATGCGGGTCGCGATGGGCAGCACGCAGAAGCACATCCTCTCGGAATCGACGACGAACGCGGTCGAGGCGCGGACGGAGGCCGAGCTGGCGGCGGCGGTCGTCGGCTCCCCCGAGGAGCTCCGGAAGCGGCACTACGTCTCCGCGATGCTCTGCCCGATGTCCCCCCTCGCGATCGACGGGGCCGCGGGGGACGCAGCCCTCGTGTGGGCGGAGAACCACGTGCCCGTGCACATCACGGGCATGGCGGAGGCGGGGATCAGCGGCCCCGCGAGCTTGGCGGGCGACCTCGTCGTGAACCACGCGGAGACCCTGGCCGCCGTGTGCATGATCGAGGCGCATGCGCCCGGGGCACCCGCGATCTACGGGTCGTGCCTGAGCATGATGGACCCCTACACGGGCGCGTACATGGCGGGCTCGCCGGAGAGCGACCTCCTCGCCGCGGGCTCGATCGAGATGGGGAAGTTCTGCGGCCTGCCAATCTCCGTCGGCGGCATGGGGCCGAGCGCGAAAATCCCCGGCGTGGAGGCGTCGATCGAGAACGCGCTGTGGGCGATGACGTGCGCGCAGTACGGCGCGGAGGTGATCAACGGCATCGGGGAGCCGGCGGGGTCGACGCTCCTCTCGTACGAGCAGATGCTCGTGGACCACGAGATCGCGCGGATGATCGTGCGGATCTCCCGGGGGTTCGAGGTGACGAAGGACGCCCTGTCCGTCGACCTGATCGGCCGGACGGGGATCGGGGGCATGTACCTCGCCCAGCGGGAGACGCTCGAGCACGTGCGCGCGTCGTTCCTCCCGATGCTCTGGGACGGCGATCCGTTCGAGACCTGGCTGCGGAAGGGCGGGAAGGACCCGATGGCCGTCGCGCGGGAGAAGGTCGCGTGGATCCTCAAGACCCACGAACCGGAGCCGCTGCCGCGGGACGCGGAGGCGCGCATGGACCGCGTCGTCGCCGGGTTCGTGAAGCGGTAGACGCCGGGCGCGGACGCGCGGACGTGGACGGGCGCCGGCCTCGGTCCTCCCGCAACGTCTATGCCCTCGCGGGCCGTTCCCGCGTCCAATCGTGGCGAGGGGGGACTTCGTGCACCGGAGCGGGCGCTCGACGGCGAGGTCCGTCGTGGTCGTCGTGTTGATCGTGAGCTTGTTCGTCGGGAGCGGCGCGGCGTCCGCGCGGGCGGAGGACCGGCCGGTCCGGTACAACCTGTACTTCGGGGACCTGCACACGCACACGATCTACTCGGACGCCTGGGAAGGCACGCCGTGGGACGCGTTCGCGGCCGCGACCGCGGCGGGGGCGGACTTCATGGCGACGACGGACCACGATTCCTACGGGTTCTGGCTCTCGCCCGAGGAATGGGCGGACACCCTCGCGGCCGCGGAGGCCTTCACGACGGACACGTTCGTCGCCATGGCCGGGTACGAGCTCTGGATCGCGTGCGCGGGCGAGATCAACGTGTTCAACACCCCGACCTTCCCGCCGGTCCCCGAGGACCCGGACCAGCGCCCCGCGCCCGGATGCGCGGGATCCCCGTTCGACGTCCTGCCCGCCTTCTACGACTGGCTCGCCGCGCAGCCGGGGGCCGTCGGGCAGTGGAACCACCCGACGTACGTGACGAACAACTTCCACGACTTCGTCTTCCGGTCGGATACCCGCGACGCGGGGGTGGGCATGATCGAGGTGTGGAACTGGAAGTACACGGAGGAGAGCTACGTCCTCGCCCTCGACACGGGATGGCACGTGATGCCGACCGCGAACTCCGACACGCACAGCCCGGACTGGATGTCGAGCGAGGTGCGCACGGTCCTGCTCGCGCCGCGCCTGACCCCCGAGGACCTGTACGCGGCGATGCGCGCGGGCCGCGGCTACGCGACGCTCGACAAGAACCTGCGGATCTCCTACGCGCTCGACGGCGCGGTGATGGGCTCGATCCTCTCCGCGTTGGACTCGCGGTTCGTGGCCTCCGTGCAGATCGAGGATCCCGACGGGACGCCGGAGGACGCGATCACCCTGGTGGAGCTCGTCTCCGACGGCGGCGTGGTCGTCGCGAGCGCCCGCGTGCGCGGCACGGCCATCCGCCTGACGCTAGAGGTGACCTCCGAGACGGCGCGGTACTTCTACCTCCGGGTGAGCACGGCGTCGAACCACGAGGGCGTGCCCGGGGTCACGGCCTGGACCTCGCCCGTCTGGACAGGTCGCTGAGTTCGTCGATCCTCAGACGACCGCCTCAGGGCCGATAACCGCCTCGAAGGCCTTAAGCCGCCGCGACGCGACCTGCCGCGCCCTCCCTCGTCTGCGGGTGATGCGATGCCCCTCCCCTCCGCCCACCGCCGCGCTGGCCTCCTGCTCGTCCTTACCGCGATCGTCCTCTTTGCGTCGTCCGGGTTCGCGGCCGCATCCGGCCCGGATGGCCGGCTCCGCGGGGTCCTCACGGACTCCATTTCTGGGCTCCCCGTCGCGGGCGCATCCGTGCGGATCGAGGCGTCGGACCTCCCGTGGGTCTTCGAGACGACCTCCGACGCCTCCGGCGCCTACGAGCTCGTCGCGCCGCCGCATCGCTACACGCTCACCGCGTCGAGCGCCGCACATCTGCGGAACGTGACGCCCATCGGGATCGGCGCCGGCCAGATCGTGTGGGCGAACCTGACGCTCGCCCCGGCCTCGGCCCGCACCGCGCGGCTCCAGGGATTCGTGACGGACGCCGGATCGGGCGCGCCCGTGACGACGGGCCAGATCGCCGCGCGGCCGCCCTGGTGGGCGGGATCCGGGAGCTACGAGAACCGGAGCGCGCTGAACGCGACCGGGTACTTCGACATGGCCCTCGTCCCCGGGACGTACGAGATCACGACGGAGGGCGTGATCGGCTACGCCCCCTACGTTGACTATCCCGTGTCCGTGTCCGGGGGCCAGCGTCTCTGGTACAACGTCTCCCTGACGGCGAACCCCGTCGACGCGTGGGTGAACGGGACCGTCCGCGACGCCGTGACCTCGGCGCCGATCCCCTTCGCGGAGGTCGTCGCGCGCGTGGACGGTCTTCTCCTGCCTGCGGTCACCGCGAACGCGTCCGGGGTGTACGCCCTCCCGGTCCCCAGCGGGGACGTCGAGCTGTCGGCGGACGCGCTCGGCTACGCGCCCGCGCTGACATCCGTGTACGTGTGGACCGGCAGCCAATTGGTTCGGGACCTGGACCTCGCCCCGCTCTCCGAGTCCGTGCGCGGCGTTGTGCGGGACGGCCTCACCCGCGCGCCCATGGCGGGCGTCCTGGTGACCGTCGCCCCGCTCTTCCTCGACGGCTACGCCGACCAGGCGACGACGAACGCCTCGGGCGCCTACGAGGTCGGAGTCCCGGACGACTACTACACGATCACCGCGCAGGCGCCCGGGTACACGTCCGGGTCGACCTGGGTCCTCTTCTTCTCCGGAGGGATCGCGTGGGCGAACCTGACCCTGTGGCCGATCGTCTCGACGGTCTCGGGGTACGTCACGGACGCGGTCGACGGGAGCCCCGTGCCCGGGCTCGTCGTGACCGCGATCGACCTGCGGACGAGCCACATGGCGTACAGCACCGCGGACGCGTCCGGCTTCTTCACCCTCTCCGTCCCCTCGAGCCCCGCGATGACCGTCTGGGTGTACGGCCAGGGCGCGTACGCGGGAAACGTGGCCTACGTTGCGACGACGCCGTACGCGACGACATGGGTGAACCTCACGGTCGCCCGGCTCGCCGCGCAGATCCTCCTGAACGCGACGGATGTCCTCACGGGCCTGCCCGTCGCAGGGGCGAACGTGATCGTCGCGTGGTACTACGGCAGCGACACCGGGACGACGGCCGCGAACGGCACCGCGCTCCTGGATGCTCCCGTGGGCGTGGAGGTGTACGTGACCGTCCTCGCGAGCGGGTACGAGTACTGGACGGGCGCCCTGACGCCCGTCGCCGGCGCGAACGCGCTCGCGATCGCCCTGTACCCGGAGCTGCCGCAGGACGTCCGGGTGCGCGGCTACGTGACCGACACCTCGTCCGGCCTCGGGATGTCCTCCGTGCCCGTCGAGGCGGTCGGGTTCGAGAGCCGCCCGCCGTACGACTACACGAACAGCACGGGCTACTACGAGATCTCGATCGTCGCCGCGCCCCAGACGATCCGGGTGCAGGAGGACGGCTTCACGGCGGGCGAGGCCTTCGTGGACCCGTCGCCCGGAGAGGTCCTGTGGGTGAACCTCACCCTCACGCCGGACGCGAGCCCTCCGCGGGTCCTCGCCTTCACCGCGACGCCCTCGACGGGCGTGGACGAGGCGAACCCGACCGCGATCCTGGCGAACATGAACGAATCGAGCCTCGATCGGGCCGACCTCTCGATCCTCATGCTCCACAGCGCCTCCGCCGGGGTCGGGACGTTCCTGAACCTCGGGCCCCTCAACGCCTCCGCGATGTCCGTGACGCACCCGGCCCCCGAATCCTACGGGGTCTCGGGGTCGTGGGACACGCGGACGCGGGTCGGCCGTCTCGCGGACGCCGGGGCGGCGGTCTGGTGGCCCTTCCTCTCCTACGGCGGACCGTTCCTCGGGATCGTGAACGGGTACTTCGACAACGCGACGCTGTCGGGCCCGGTCGCCGCGAACGCGGTGTTCGACACCCGGGACGGCCGGCTCCGGTTCGTGATCACGGGCACGGAGATCGTCGGGCCGGCGGACCAGCCCGCGGCCACGTTCCAGCCGGTGTCGAGCGGCTGGCGGATCGACCTGACGACGGCGGCGGTCCTCGGGGCGAGCCTCGTCAACGGGCCGACGCTCTCCCTTGGGAGCCTGAGCCTCACCGTGTCCCCGTCCGTCCCGAGCGGCATGTATGCGGCGTTCCTCCAGCTGTACGATTCGGCGGGCGGCTACACGCAGGCGGCGGTTCTCCTGCAGACCGCGCGCGACGCGGTGCCGCCGACGGCGAACGCCGGGGCCGACCGGACCGTCAACGAGGACACCACGGTGACGTTCGATGGCGGCGCCTCGACGGACAACGTCGGGATCGCGAGCTACGCGTGGACGTTCGTCGACGGCTCGGTGCAGAGCCTGTTCGGCGTTGCGCCGAGTCATGTGTTCGCGACCCCTGGGACGTACGTCATCACGCTCACCGTGGCGGATGCGGACGGAAACGTCGCGACGGACACGTTCACCGTGACGGTCCTCGACGTGACGGCGCCCGCGGTTGCCGTGTCGGCGCCCTCGGAAGGGGCGACGGTCGCCGGTGCCTTGACAGTCACTGTGGACGCGACGGACAACGTGGGGGTCGTGCGCGTCGAGCTCCTCGTCGACGGCGTGTCCGCGGGAAATGACACGGCGTATCCGTTCAGCTTCGTCCTTTCCGCGGGGAGCTTGGCGCTCGGGAACCACACCCTCGAAGTCGTGGCCTACGATGCCGCCGGCAACGCCGCGTCCGGCGTCCGGAATGTGACGATCGTCCCGTCCGGAGGCGCGCCGGTCGGACCCGACCTGGTGTTCCTTGGCGGACTGCTCCTCTTCCCGATCCTCGCGGGGATCGTCCTGTTCCTTTTCCTGTTGAAGCGACGACGGCCATCGCAGCCGACAGGGGTGCCCGCGGAGAGCGCGGCAGTCCGTGGCTCGACGGGATCACCCGTGGACGCTGCTCCGGGCACCGAGCCTGCTCAGCTCGGAGATGCGCATCTCCCGGAATCGGACAGGAAGAACGGCTGACCACCTCTTGGTCTTCGAGGCAAGCGCCCCGCGGTCAGGCGCGGTCGTCGTCTCCCGGGGAGCGGGTTGCACCCTGCGTACGACACCACATCGCCGCGGTGGGGTCCAGGTGCGGTGTCAGCGGTACACCGTGCTCCGGTGCCCGACGCTCAGGACATAGATCATCTTCTGTTCCCAGGCCACGTCGACGATCGCTCGGTAGTTCCCGACTCGGAGCTTGAATGCCTCAACGGAACTGAGGCGGGTTAGATACCGCGAAGGATTCAACGCGACGGTCTGTAGCTTGCGTGCGATTCTCTCTCGGACAGGTTTGTCCAGCTTGCGAAATTCCTCGGCCGCGAGTTCGGAGAACTCAACGCGGAACGCCAGTGGCTCACTCCTCTTCCATCAGGCGTTCCAGCGGGATTGTCTTGCCGGCCCGGATTTGGCGGCGAGATTCGAAGATATCCTCAATCGTCTTTACGCTCAGGCGGTCCTCCAAGGCCCGTGCGATTGCGTAGCGGACGAATTCTGATTTCGAAGGGAATCCCTGCTCCTTTGATGCGTCCGCGAGCAGCTTCGCTTGCTCCTTCGTGAGTTTGAAGCTGATCGTGTCCACGAGGCATGGTATTACCAGCGTATTACTTAACCCTGTCGATGATGTCTACGCAAGACGCAATACGGGCCGAGGACCATCTGTAGCGATCTGCACGGAATCTCCCCAGGACCTTCGGCAGCGCTGCTCGTGCTGCTTCTCCTACGGTCGCTGGCTCCAGATCGGAACGATGTGGCGCGTTGCACCGTACCGCCGGAGGAGCTCGTCGAAGGCCTCGATGGATTCTTCCGGCACGACGACGGCCCCCCGTCCGATCCGCCAACCGCCGGCTTCTCTCAGGAATCCAGTCTTTCGGACGACGTACGTCTTCCTCCCGACGCGCTTCCGTGTCTCGTAGCCGTCCACCTCCCGGAGGAACTGAGCGCGCTTCCGAGGGGACAGGCGCCCCGTCTGGTAGCTCACGAGGCGGAGGGGCTGGAGGTCGAGCTGGGCGGGAGTCACGGCCGGGAGGCTGCCAAAGAGGGCCCGGCCTTGGCGGACGATGGACTCGAGGAACTGCTTGTCGAAGGCTTCGCGCTCCTCGGAGCGGTAGAAGATGGGACTGAACTCCACGCGGAACCGGCGGTCGGTGGCGAGGAGGGCCTTCCACGCGGTGTCCTCCGCCTCTCGGTCGCAGTCGATGAAGAGGTCGATGTCGCTCTCCTCGGTCGCGCGGCCTCGGGCCGCCGAACCGAAGAGGACCGCGGATCGCACGCCGGGGACGTTGGCAAGCTCTTGGGCCGCCGCCCGGATCGCCTCGTCGAACCGGGGAGGATTCACTCCAGCACCTCCCGACAGGCGGACTCGATCGTTTCGAAGCTCTTCCGCGCCTTGGCGAGATCCGCCTTCGTCCCGGAGTTCCCGTAGACGAACTTGACGCGCGCATTGTGGTCCAGGTAGCGGAACGCCTCGGCCGCGGCCTTGGTGCGGGTGCCCAAGATCGCGGGGTTCCGTTCGAGCTCGTCGGGCACTCGTTGGTGCTTCTGGATATGGACCCTTCGCTTGGCCGCACACGCCTCAATGAGATGGTAGGCGCTCAGGAACCACGCTTCGACGAGGAGGGCGGGTTCGTCGATCTTCGCAGCGCCGTCCCGGAACGCTCGCGCCTTTCGCCGGTGGGTCTCCAGAGAGGACATTCGCGTACTAATTACGCGACACGTACTTAAGCTTCACGACAGGAGGGGCGAATACTGATAAGATGCGATCCCTTGCAGCGCGGGGCCGGAAAGCCGCCATCGGTCTAGACCTGGCCCCGAAGCACCACGGTCGCGACGCCGTCCAGGCATAGCGGGGAGAGCTTCCCGACTGAATGCTCCTTCTCACAGACGAGGCCGAGGTCGCACCTGGGGCAGAAGTGGGCGTGGAGGTCGTCTTCCGTGACGCCGAGGACGTCCGCCTCGTCGAACAGCTCGTAGAGAAGCTTGAGGCACTTGCCCTCGGCGAGGCGGGGGACGTCGTACTTGGCCGCCTTGAGGCAGCCCTTGGAGAGCGTCCAGTACTCGTAGAGGCGGCGCGCGCCCTTCGAGGCGTTGCAGGACCGGCAGACAGAGTCAGAGACAATCTGCACGTAGTGTCGTTGTGCTGTCGGGTCTGTCGCTTGTCGAGCAACTCCCATAGTTTCGCTCTCCATGAGGATAGGTATATGTAGTTGATTGTAACTTTCGTAGTGTGAACATCGCGTTGGACGCCGATGTGGTCATCAAGATGACAAAGAGTTCCTTGAAGGAAGCCGTAGTCTCGGCGTTCTCGGTGCTGCTCCCGTCGGAAGTGGAGGCAGAGTGCGTCGAGCAAGGAAAACAGGGAGGCCACGCCGACGCCTTGAAGGTGGAGGAGAATATCAAGCGAGGACGGATTCAGGTTCGCGGCACCCGGAGGTCTGACCGTGCCGAACCGATCGTAAGGGGCCTCAATTTGAAAGGCGGCGAAGCAGGTTTGGTTCGGCTCCATGCATCCGGCGGCATAGATGTCGTCGTGAGCGACGACCGCAGGTTCCTCAATGTCCTCCAAACTCTCGAGATTCCGTTCGCGACGTCGAGCTCCCTGATCGTCGCGCTGGCGAGGCGGGACAGGATCAAGCGGGGGGAGGCACTGGCGTATCTGAAGAAACTCGCAGAGTACATTAGCGAAGAGCAGTATTCAGAGGCCAGAGCAGCGATTGAGGCCGGGGGACCATGAGCGCGGTTCGCAGTCTGCGGATTTCGGAGAAACTCCTCAGGGCCGTCCGAGATGTCGCGCGACGGGAGCACTTGGACGAGTCGACTGCCACTCGACAGCTGATCGCACTTGGCGCGACGGAATACGCGGTTCGCCTATATCGTGAGGGTAAGATCACTTTGAGAGATGCCGCGGAACTCGCAGACACCACCGTCCGGGGAATGATCGACATCCTGTTAGACCACGGAGTCAAGGGCAACGTTACAGCGACTCAGGAGAGAAAGGCCATCGAGTTCGTTTTGAGCAAGATTTGAAGGTCGGTGCAGTTCGTGGTCAAGGAGCACCCCCTGAGGAAACGCGCCACGTCAGGCGGCGAGTCCATGCGTCGGAGGACGGAGTCAAGCAGACCGCAACCTCGCGGTAAGAGGGCGGTGGATGCCTCAGTCGAGGATCTGGGCGGATCCCTCGCAGAATACGCATCCGTAGAGGAAGTGAAGAGCGACCTTGACCGGCTGCGAGCGGAAGATGACGAAATCCTCCACCCAGGCTCTCGCAAGCCAGCGAGCATAGCCAAGAGACAGACCCGCCGCAAGCTCTCCGATTTTGCTGGGATCCTGAGCCCGGAGGCTGTACAGGAGCTACGGAAAGCCATCGATGAGGCCCGCAAGGAGCGAGAGCGCTTGGACCGCGAGCGGCCCAAGCGGTTGTTGGAAGCCTTCGATCGCTGCGATGATGCAGCTGTCTTGGAAACAGCCCGCCGAAAGGCGAAATCCGCGGGCCTGACACGCAAGAAACCCCGAGGATTACCCGACCAAGTGAAGAAAGAAGTGTGGAATCGGACATACGGGGATAAGAAGCGGGGAAAGTAGGAATACGCCTGCTAAGACGGCAGAGACAATCTGCATATACCGTCACGCTGCATTATAGCCTGAATGCAGCCATTTCACTGGAGAAGCCGAATGCCTATTCTCTGTTACTTTCGCCTGGTAGCGATACGTTCGAGCTCAAGTATTCCCTCAAGACGTCGTCGTATCGCGTCGGCTATGAACTCAGCTCTGGACCTAAAGCCGAGAGCCTTCCGATCCACGATGCGGTCTACCTGGGCGATGAGCTGTTTCGGGAGCCTGACATTGAGATAGTTCGGGTCGACCATGGGTGAGAGTAACGATCGGTGCCTCATTAATGCGGCATTAGAATTAGCGTACATGTAGCTGAATTAATTGAATACCTGTGCGGCATATGTGTGTCTATGCAACAGGCGGATTGGGCGCAGGATTCTGAGCCAGTAAGGAACTTCGTTGAGCTTGCGACCGCCGATGGATTCCGGCCGAGTTCGATCGACCAAGGGCGCTTGGTTCTCCTCCGATACCAAGAGTTCCTTCGAGAACAGTTCACCCTCGACCTGACTACCGCCAGTTGGAAAGAGTTCGCGGCCTACAAGGCCCACCTGGCCCAGGCGGGAATTGCGCGAACGACCATCCGCGGCTACCTGTCCTACATCATCGCCTTCTACCGCGTGAAGGCACAAGCCACCCAGGATCCCCAACTCCTCGAGCTGTTCACGAGGCTCAAGGCCATTGGAATGCCTCGCAGGGCGAAATCGGTGAAATGGACCCCGTTCGCTCCCGACGTCCTCACTCGGATTCTGGAGGCCGCGAGGGCTCAAGCCTTCGTCGGAGAAGGTCTCCGGGCGGTCCCGTCCGAGGATTATGCCTTCCTGATGACGC
>Ga0154849_152_pt1 | contig 17637 bp, 13 predicted proteins | sample Rifle2008BG16ft_FD_105577 | JGI IMG/M metagenome (GOLD analysis project Ga0154849, IMG submission 105577) | Euryarchaeota archaeon RBG_16_67_27 | reverse complement strand
CCGAGAAGTGCAAGATCGGATGCACCCGGACGTGCGGCGGGTCCGTCCTCGGACTGATGAACCTCTCCCGGGACCGGGCCTCGTCCTCGTCCCACCGGATTCCCGTGAACACGGCGTCGTACCGGTGTTCTCGGATGGCTGTATTCATCGCGACCGTCTTGAGAAGGTGGTTCCCTACAATGTTCCCAAGCGCGTACGGGAACGACGGTTTCGCGTACCCCGTTCGCCGAATCTCCCCCTGGTTCTCTAGACTGAGGTCCTGAATCTCAATCCACCCCCCCGGTTCCTTGGCGTGTGCAAGGACGTCCTCGTTGCGGGCAATGACCGTTCGGAGACCCCAGCCCTTCGACACCTCGTCCATGAGCTTCCAGGTCTCGTCGAAATGGGTCCCGTGGTCGATGAACAGCAGCGGGGGGCAGGGTGCCTGCGTCTCCTCGCAGACCTTGCGGACGAGCCACAGCGCCAGGTTACTGTCCTTTCCCCCGGTCCACATGAGGACCGGGTTGTGGGACCGGGCGAGGGCGTCCTCAGTCACCGTGCTCGATATCCGTAGCTTTGCCCCGAGCGAGAGGGCCTCGCGATGGCCGATGGTCGTAGGTCGGGCGGGTGGTTCAACAGAAGTCTGCGACAAATTCCTCCCCCAAATGGGAAGCAAGAGTCTGGCGGATATTAACGTTTCGGTGTTTTCCCGCGGGTCGTAGACCGGGCCGGCGGTTTGTCGTGTCAGATCGCAGGGTCCCCTCCGCCATTCGGCAGTTGCCACATGTGGGGGTGTCCATGGTTCAGGAGACGATCGACCAGACTGCGCCAATTGGACTGGAACGCCTCGAACGAGTGCCGTGCTGAGAGAGCTTCCCGTGGTCGGAACGTGCCCAGCTTCCCCTCGACAGTTCGGATCGCCTCCACATACCCCTGTGGCGCGGGGTCGGTCACGATGTGTCCGTACCGACTCGCGTCCTCTTCGAACGGATACGCGGCGTCCGCCACGACGATTGGGCAGTCGCAAGCGAGGGCCTCGAGGAGCGAGAGGTTGAACCCCTCGTACCGTGAGGGCAGGAAGAAGTAGTCCGCCGCAGAATAGCAGAGGGGCATCCGCTCATGGGCCACTTGACCGAGCACGCGGACGTTCGGCTCTGCAACCTGTGCGGAGGCCCCGGCCACGAGGAACAAGTGGTCGGGGATCACTCTCGCGACGTCGATGAGGATGTCGAACCCCTTCGCGTACTCGGCCCGACCCACGAACAGCCCAATGATGGGCTCCTCCGGTAGGCCGAGCGCCTTTCGCGCGCGCTCTCGGTTGACTCCTCGGAACCGTCCGGTGTCGACGAAGTTCGGGATGACGAGGCTATGAAGGCCGTAGTATTGTTCGAGTTCCCTCCGGATGCGAGCGCTGACCGCGACGACCTGCTTGCCATACCCCGCGACCCGGTCGAAGAAGGCCCCCACGGTCCCCGTCGTGAAGCGGTCGCCTCGAAAGGGGAGCGCGTGTCTCGCAAGGCCCGCCATCGTGAAGTGGTACGTGACGACTGTCGGAACGTCGAGTCGCCGGAAGGAGAGGGGCCATCCGGAGAGGCCGTTGCACAGAACGAGATCAAAGGGCCGGGCGCGATGTTCCCGGAGGAAGCCCCGGAACAGGGCGAGGGCCCGGGCGGGCTGTTCGAGGCCGATCCGGTCCAGGTTCCACAGGTGGTTCGGGCTCAGGCGCGGGTGAGCGAACACCTCGAGGTTCCCAAGGGTTCGCCGCATGTGGTCGTTGAAAACCTCCACCCCCCCGCGCGGACCCGTGGACCCGTGCGGCGTCAGGAGCGCGATTCTGGGGCGGCAGTCGGTCATGATCCCCGGGCCCTATGTTGGCCGCCCCATCGCGGTCTTCCTGAGGACGGGGAGGGGCCTCCCGTCGACCGTGGCGGGCGTGGGGATTCCGTAGAACGAGAGGATGGTCGGGCACATGTCGTAAATCGCCGCACCGTCCAGTTTCTGGGGTTCTACATCTTGCCCGAGGAAGCCGTAGATTCCGTGCTGGCGATGGTTCACGATCCACTCCCGTCCCTTCTCCGGACGCCTCGTGATCCAGGCGTCATCGAAGCGAGCCGCAACTTCGACTCCCGCATCCGTCTCAACCCAGAGCTCCGGGGCGTTCTTGAGCAGCGGACCCGAGTACAGTTCGTCTCTCCGCCAGACACGGGCGACGGAGGGGAGGCCTCGGAGAGCCGTCTCGACCTCGGACATCAGCGGTCCCCCTCTGGCCGCTGCGGGGTTCCGGTACACGAGACCTTGGTTGAGGGGGATGGCCGTGGACGTCCAGTCGACGCGGACTCGGAACTGATCCGGCGTGGAAGCGAGCCAGTGCTCCATCGGGGCGAGCCTCGTCCGTGCGGCGTCCCTCACCTTCCTCGGGACGACGCGCTCAACAGCCCTGTGTACCCCAGGCGGTGAAATGGCATGGAGCCGGTCCGCCACCGCGAGCGCTCCCTTCCACGGACGTCCTCGGACCCGGAAGGCGCCGATTTCCTTGAGCGCGGGGACCACATTCAGGAAATGTTTCAGGGGGCCGGAGCCGTGATCGCTCACGAGGACGACGTTGTCCGCCACCGCCATGACACGTCCAATCCCCTCGTCGATGAGGCGCCACGCATCCAAGACAACGGAGTCAGAGCCATACAGATGGTGGAGTTCGTCGATGACGAATATCGTCACCTGTCCGAAGTCGAACCGGGGCGCGAATCGGAGGAACGTGTCGAACCGCATCGAGATGAGCTCCATCGCCTCGTCCGGATAGCCGGGCCCTCCCGGTGGGATTCGGGTGTTCACGCGGTACCCTGAGAGCTGAGGGAGGATGGACTCCGGCGTCGCGAACGGCTGCCCCTCCGGGCACGGGAACCCCGCAATCAAGACGCCGTCGATGAGGCGGGGCGGGAAGGTCCCTGGCGTGTTCACCACAAGGGAATTCGGGATGAAGTCCCACAGGTTGCCGCCGATTCCGCCAGGGAGGTTAATCCGTAACCTCTGTTCCTCGAAATCGGGGTGCGCGAACCAGAAGATCCCGAGCTTTCCGGGGTTCTTCCCCGTGCTGTAGCTCTTCCATGCCGGGATCGTGACGGGAGGGCGCGTGGACGCGAGGGGACCGGACACCCCGTCCCGCCGAATCTGTGCGATGTGGGGCAGGTGGTGAAGCCAGCGGTCGAGGAGCGACCAGTCCGCGCTGTCCAGCCCGACGACTGCGACCTTCATCCACGCATCCCTCGTTTCGCAATCGTCCGGCGGACCCGAGCGATGCGGCGAAGCCATCCGGGGTATCCTTCGATTCGGGGGTATGGGGTCGCGCGACCTCCCAACGTGGTCTTGCGCTGATCCAGACCCGGCCCCATCTCGATTCGCCGAACGCCGCGCTCGCTCAGGTACCGGATGAGGTAGAAGCTGAGGGTCGTCCCCGGGGAGTGTATTCCGTGCGTCCGGTCAAACGACACGAGCTGCTCATAGTAGCGCCCGTCATGGAACGCGCCCGTACTCCAGGCGATTGGACTACCGTCCAACTCGAGCGCGAACGCTAGGTACTCGCCTCGGGCCTCGAGGAACCGCGCGGCGGCGACGAGGAAGGCACGAGCCGCCGCATCGCCGAACCAGTTCGCCCTCGACGTACCGCGCCACCACCGATCGTGGTTGCGTATCAATTCCTCTACCCTCCGCGCGGCCTCTTCGGGAGTCCGATGCACGTGAAGTCGAAGTTCGCCCATCCCGGAGAGCGCGGCCACGGAGCGTCGGAAGTTCTTCCTTGTACGGGCCGAGAGCGCTTCCAGGTAGGCGTCCCAGCCCCCTGGCAAGTCCAGGCTGACGTAGGGCTGGGCGGCGAGGAATCGACGGTCTTCGTCCCGCACGTCAAGAAGGTCCCTGGCGATCTCGCACGTGGGGGACCTTGGGTCGAGGTACCCCAAGTCCCATTTCGGGACCCTCCATTTGGACCTGGCATGGCGGAGGATGGCCGCGACGATTTCCCGTCGTGGGTCCGCGGCAGGGATGTCCGCGTACAGGATGTCCCCCGGGTGTCCGACGTTGTTCCCGATGAACCGAAGGCAGGCGACGTGAAGTCGGCCGACGGAATCTGGCGTCTCCATCAGGGGGATGTAACCGACGAGCTGTCCGTCCCGCCGGGCCGAGAGGATCCGAAGTCGTGCGGAGGCACCAAGGTAGCGGGCCCACAGATCCACGTATCCGGGGTGGAGGAACGGCGGGTATGCGCGGGTGCCGAGACCCGAAGCCTCCCATTCTGAGACCAGCGAGGCAGGTCCCGAGAGGCACTCCTCGACGACTACGTTCCCGGACACACGCTCCCCCGGCATTCGGCGACCTGCGATTGCGGTGGCAGCTAGGTGGACGTTTCCGTATGAAACTTGCGTCGACCCCACCCGCGACCACCTTGGCGGACGTCGGCTTCTTTATCTCCCGGGCCCCATACTTCCCGCGGTTGGCATACGTGGAAGGTCCGACGGGATCGCCCGAAATACGTATATCGACGTGCGAGGAGGGGTTTCCGTGGGACCGCCACGTAGAGGCGTCCCCCTACGGGTGTTTTGCGCACGCGACGGGATGGCTGGAGGCCTTGCGGAAGCTTACCGGCGCCGACCTCCAGAAACTCGTCATTCGGAAGGGGAACACGGTTGTCGCCGTGTGCCCGGTCTTCGTGCAACGCCGGGGACCGCTCCGGCTGGCGTACTCCCCTCCCCTCGCGGGCGCGGTCCACCACATGGGGCCCGCGTTCATGGACTACGACAGCCTCACAGACAGGAATCGGATTCGTCTCCTCACGGGGTACCAGTCCGCATTCGACACTCTCATCGAACAAGGCATCCGGTGCAACTACGTGGAGCTGAGATTTCCCCCCGGGTTCCTCGACGCGCGGGCTCTCCAGTGGGCGGGGTATCGGATCCGGCTACTGTACACCCGGGTCGTGGATCTCGGGGCGGGTCCTCAGGCGGCGCTCCGGCAGTCGAGCCCGGACCTTCGGCGGAACGTCCGGAAGTGTGAAGGCCGGGTCGTTTCGCGAGCGGCCTCGTCCGAGGAACTACCCGCGTTTCTTCGAATCGTCCAGAGCCGGTACCGCGAGGTGGGCGCTCGATATCCTCTGTCCAGCGAATTCCTTTCGGACCTCTTCCGGAACATGGGACCCAGCCGCATCCAGCTGTTCCTCGCGGAGGAGGCGGGCGAGATCCAGACGGGCCTCATTCTCGCACTCCACCGCCATCGAGCGACGGTCTGGCACGGCTCCGCGCGGCCCCAGAGTTCCCAGCTGCCCGTCGGCGACCATCTGCATTGGTCCGCCCTGCAATGGGCGCACGAGCACGGCTTCAGAGAGTTCGAGCTGATGGACGCGGACAGCGCGCGGCTCGAGGAGTTCAAATCGAAGTTCAACGGGAGGCTTCTGCCGGTCCTCCACGCGGAACGTTCGAAGATCTGGCATCGTGTGGCCGAGCGTATCGGCAGGGATCGGCCCGCCCTTTTCTAGGGGTCACGCCGAAACTTTATTGGGGCCGGATCGTCTCCGGCACCCTTGCGGGCCTAGGTCATCACGGGCCCGAGAGCGTTGCGCATGGCCGTAGATCTGGAGGGGAATCGCAGGGCGGTCGCTGGGGTGGCACCGTACCGGCGCGCACTCGCATCCGGCAGTGGCCGCCTCTTCGCGATGGGCCGGGGGGCCCTCGTCCACGGGCTTCAGCTCTTGGGATGCGGCCCCGGTGACAGTCTGTTGCTGCCCGAGTATATCTGCCGGGACGCGTCCGACCCCCTCCTGGACGCGGGCTATGAAGTGCGATACTACGGGGTCGATCAGGGTCTGCGGATTGACCTTTCGAGCTTGGACGCGCTTATAGATTCGAGCACGAGGGCGGCCCTCGTGGTGGACTACTTCGGGTTTCCCCAGACCCTCGACGGCATCGCGCGGTTCTGCCGGGACCGAGGGCTGTACCTGATTGAGGACAACGCCCACGGCTTCCTCAGCGCAGACCGCGGGGCCCCCTTGGGCTTTCGCGGTGACATCGGGATTGTCAGCATTCGCAAGACGCTGTCCCTCCGGGACGGCGCGATCCTCCTCGTCAATTCGGCCGAGCTGCGAAAGCGGGGACCGATGGACCCAGGGATTCCCCGGGTTTCCTGGGGGTCCGCATTTCGGTGGGGTCTTGCCATCGCGGGGAAGGTCGTCGCGAGACGACTCCCGAGGGCGCTGCCCACCCTCCAGCGGGGCGCACAGCTCCTAGGGTCGACGGGGTCCAGGCTGCCACCGCCTTCCGCGATTCCGGTCCCGCCCGACGCCAAAGCGACAGCCTCCCTCGGCCCGATCTCTGGGGAGTCGTGGTTCGAGATCGCACACACGGACGCGATGAAGATCATCCTTCGGCGCCGAGCCAACTACCTCCGGTTACTCGACTGGTTGCAGGGCGACCGACGGGTCCACATCATCTTTCCCGAGTTGGTGGAGGGGATTTGCCCGTACGTGTTTCCAATCCTCGTCGACGACGGGTCGAGGACAATCGAGGAGTTCCGCCGGCGGGGAATCGCGGCCGACTACTGGCCGGACCTGCCGCCCTCCGTCTCCGTCTCTCCGGACCTGTACCCATCCGCCGCCGCCCTCCGATCCCGTCTCGTGACTCTCCCGGTCGGCCAGGACGTGCGCGTCCGAGCCCGCGCGGAAGAAAAGGGCTCCCGCGGTCCACGGAACCTGGCTGAACGACTCTCAATCGCGTACCGACCCTAGGATGGCGGCCGGTATCAGTGGAGCATCGCGGCTAGGCGACCCGCGAGGCCAGACTCCGCAACTCGGAGACGGACCACCTGCTTCGGTCGCGCCCCAAATCGCGACTTGTACTGCTCCCTCCCCCGCAGGAAGTCAAGGACGCGTTGACCTCGCGCGATTTCCGTTCGGATGACGCGGTTGACCAGCTGGAAGCCGATCTCGAGATGCCGGAGCGCCGGGTCGGTGGCAATCCCGTAGCTCAGGGTCCGGCCCGAGGTTCCGAAGCAGAGCGCGAGCCCCAGCGTCTGCCCGTCGCCGGAGAGTTTGAAGATTCTGGTCAGACCCCGTGTCGCGAGGGCGACCGACACGTCGCGAAGAAAGTCGCAGTACTCCAGCCGATGGTAGAGCCCCGTCGGCTCCTGTTCCCATCGAGCCTTCTGGATTCGGAGGTATTCCTTGAGGGCAGCGGGCACATCCCGCGGACTCGTGGCGACATCTAGAGACAGGGAGCCGAATCGGTCCTGGGTCCGTCGCTCCGACGTTCGGATCTTCGCCCGCATCCGCGGTGTAAGTCCCATCCAGTACTTGCTGTACTCGGATGGGAGGTGGACCTCAAGGCCATCAACGAGCTGCGCGAGGCATCTCCTGCGGAGAACGCTACGCGCCCAAGCCTCGACCGCAGCCACGGAAGGGGACTCGCTGGGGAACTCCCAGAGGTCGAGGAGGTTCCACCTCCACCGCCGACGCGATTCCGAAAGGAACCGCCAGACGATGCGGGCGTCGGCCCCGTCCCCGATGAAGTCGAGTTCGTCGGTCACTTCGGAGCCGAGAAAGCGAAGTGTTCGGACCCTCACGGGTGTCGCCGCATCCCGCAGGGTGAACGGTGCCACGCCGACCAATCGGTCGCGACGCCTCGCGATCAGGATGGCAAGGCCGTGGCGGTCGCCCATGTGTTTCCACCATTGCCACATCCACTCCCATGTCTGGAACGGGAGCGTCTGATTCGCACGCCGGCTGAGGGCATTCCATTCGTGACGCAAGGCGGTGAACCCGGATCCGGTGGTTTCCTCGGTAATCACGACCGATTCGTCGGAGGCCTCGCCCACAGTAGCCCCCTCACGTGCTCCCAAACACCGACCAGAGGGCGCTCGCCCGCTCCCGAACGAACCCCTTCAAGTCGAGTTCCCGCCGCAGTTTCTTCATCGAACTCACGATGAACTCCGCGTCCATGAGAGTCAGGTTCGTCTGGTGAAGGCGCTCGAAGTCCTCAATCAGCCCGACATTCCCCCACCCTTCGACCGTCTTCGGGGCTAGGAACCCCCATTTCACGGCGTCCTCGTAGAGCGGGGTCCCAGGGTACGGCACGTACACCACGAACTCGTACCGGCTTGCCCGTATCCTCCTCGCGAGGTCAATTGTGTCCCGCACGTCGGCTTCCGTTTCCCCCGGAAGACCGAACATGAAAATCGCTGTCGTGTTCAAGCCCTCCCGCCGAGCAGACCGAAACCCGTCGGCGATCTCGTCCCGTGAGACGTCCTTGAGGATCATGTCGAGGATGCGCGGTGAGCCAGACTCCACCCCCACGTAGACGTGCTTACACCCTGCATCCACCATCATCTGGAGGTTCTCGGGTTTCATCATGTCGGCGCGGATATCGCAATACCAGTCCAGGTCCAGGCCCTCGGCCTTCAGGGCTCGGCCGAACTGCTCCACGCGAGTGCGGTTGATCGCGAAGATGTCCTCGGCGAAGACGATTGCGTCGATCTTGGGGACCAGGGACTGAATCAGTCGGATTTCCTCGACTACCTTCAGGGCGCTCCTCGGACGCCAGCGGCGCTTCCACATGGGCGTAATGTAGCAAAACGAGCACCGGAACGGACACCCTCGGCTCGTGACGAGGGGAAACCCCCGCTCGCCGTAGAAGTCGATGACGTAGCGTTCCAGGTCGGGGAGGAGGTCCCAGGCCGGAAACGGGAGGACATCGATGTCCGGGATGAATGCCCGGTCGGGGGTGGAAACGACGGCCCCGTCGTGGCGGAAGGACAACCCGGGCACATCGTCGACACTCTCCCCCGTCTCGAGGCGGCGGACGAGATCAAGGAGCGTCACCTCACCCTCGCCGCGCACTGCGAAGTCGCAGTGCCCGTCCCGTACGCACAATTCTGGGAAGAGTGATGGGAAGTGGCCCCCCCAAAGGACCTTCGCTCCATGGTTCCTTGCCTGCTCCGAGATTTCAATGGCTCGGTGGATGAACGGCCCTGCCACGACGCTCAGGCCGACGACGTCCGGCTGCTCGCGATCGAGCGTCCGTTGGATGTCGCTGGATGAGACATCAATCCCGCCCCAATCGACGACCGAGCACTCGATGCCGGCATCCCGCAAGTACGCGGCCAGGCAGAGGAGGCCGAAGGGGGGTGTGGTCTTTGTGGGGTACTCGCACGGGTTGATCCCCGGATTGATAAGACAGACCCTCAGATCGCGTTCCCCCAGACGCTCAAAGAGTCTGTGCTTGCTTCAAGCTTTCTGCCGTGAGAGTGGGTCGTTTCGGGAGCCTGTCAAATCCTGTTCCAAAGCGGATATATAATGCCCACAGGATATGAAGGCTCTCGGAGGGCTAGGGGGAGCTTACGATGTCGTCGTACGGGTTTGAGACTGAGATTGCTCGGCGGATTGTCGCCACCGTTTCCCGAGGGGGCTACCGGTCTGTTCACCGCGGGAGGGTGCACGGGGTCGTGTTTGCAGTCGCAATCGGCCTCGTGCTGAATGTGTCCGGTTTCGCGTCGTTTGTGGCGATGGCCGCGCCGGATTCCGCGTCAGCCACCGTGATGAATTCGCCGTTCAACATTGGGGATCCGTTCAAGGCGCGCGGGCTTGGGGATGCACTTCGAATCCAGGCAGACGTCGTCGCGAGCGAAGCGGGGACGGCTGTGGTTGAGTTCGGCGACGACCTGGCCTACCTGGGTGACCTGACAGACACGGATGCGGACGGGATGATTGACGAGGACGCGGCCAATGGGTTCAACCAAGACCTTGGCTTCCTCTCCGTGAACGGGAACCCCGTCACGGACACGACGGGATGGAGCCAGAGTGCGCACTCCATCTCCCTCCCTGTATCCGTTGGGACCACGATCGTCCTATTCGAGGTGCAGATCGTTCGGACCCGAGCCCCGCTTCAGGGGAGCTGGGCGTTTTCCGGCGGTGATTCCGTGACGGAGCAGATTGCGGTTTCAGTTTGGTCCGGCATCACCGCCTCTTCGGACGCGCTCTCGACCTCGTCCCTCTCGTACCTAACGGCCACGACCCAGGTGTCGTTCACCATCCAAGGGTTCAACGGGTTCGGGAAGCACATCTGGTTCGTCGACGAGGTCGGTGGCCAGCACTCGGTGGGCTTCCCGTCGGACGGTCAGCCCTACGCGCTGAAGACCTTCTACATGTGGCGGGTGCTCATCGCGGTCAACAACTACTACAGCTACCCGTGGGTCGATGCGTTGGTCATGGATCGTTTCGGCGCGGAGTTCGGGGTCCAGTGCGACGGCGTTGATGCGAACCACCCAGCCGCGCTCCCCGATGACTTCGACGTGGCGGGATGTCCGATTGAGCCTTGGGGGTTCGTCGATGTCTCCTCTTGGAGCGGCGACGTGAGCATTTACACGAATGGCAAGTCCCTGAAGGTCTTCCTGGACTGGACGAACATCGACGCACCTGCCTTCACAGGCAACTGGTGGGAGACATGGGCGGGCGTCGAATTCCTGATTTTCACGGATCTGAATCCTTCCGGGAAGCAGGAGTTCACCTCCCCAGGATGCACGGACATCAACTCCGGTTCCGTCCTGAAGTGGTACGATCCGTATACGGGCAACCGGCTGAGTGCGGAGACGGGCGGCATCGGTATCTGCGCGGAACGCTAATAGGGCGTGGACGACTTCCGGGCGCGGACGTCGGGACGAGCGAAACCTCCGTCCAGTGGCAACCTTGACGCATGCCGCCGGCAGCCTACCGGAGTGGACACACGAGCTGGAGTGGAACGAGCGCAGGATCCGCGCGTTCTGGGAGTTTGCGGGGTCTCGCCCCGCGTTCGCGCATCGGTTCTTCGCCGAGTCCGCAGCACCCTACATAGTCCGTCGCGCCCTCCGTGTGTCCCGGGGCCCGCACCGAGCGCTCGATGTGGGAACGGGCACGGGCGCCGTGCTTCGGGAACTCGTGGCGCGGGCTGTCCCCAGCATCGGAATCGACGTATCCTCCTCCCTTGTGCGGGCCGCACGTGCGCGACAACCGTCCTGGGGTCTGACCGTGCTGCAGGCGGATGCGGGACGTCTCCCCTTCCGTGGCCGTTGCTTCTCCATGGTGTTCATGCTGGAGCTGCTGGAGCATCTTCCGTCGGCCGTGGGAGACCGGGTTCTCGATGAGGCGGCAAGAGTCCTCCGGCCGGGTGGGACCTTGGTCGTGACGACCCCCGCGGTGGAGGACTTGAACACGGAGATTACAATCTGTCCTGAGTGCGGCGCGGTGTTCCACCGGACTCAGCACCTCCGCAGCTTCGACCTGCCGATTCTCGATGCCCTGGTCCGACGTCATGGCTTTCACACGGTCCTGGCGAAAGGGGTGGATTTCAACTACCTGAGTTCCCCTCTGCCTCTGCGCATGGCAAAGCTCCTCGGCGGGCTCGTGGTGCCCTCCAACCTTCTCCTTATCGCGTCTAGGCTCCGCGGAATGGAGGGCCGTCCGTAGGGCCAGAGGGGACCCTTTCGCGGAGGACCCCGCGGGCAAGATCCTCTACCCGGTGCACGTGGACCCTCCAGTCATATACCGTCTCGACCAAGGCTCGACCGCGACGCCCCAGTGCCGTCCGGAGGTGGGAGTCACGGAGGATGTCCTGGACCGCAAGTCGAAACTCGGAGGGATTGTCGCGGATTAGCAGGTGTACCCCATCCTCTACTTCCAGGCCTTCGCAGGCTTTGCGTGTCGCGACGACGGCCTTCCCCGCCGCCAGGTAGGTGAGGATCTTGAGCCTCGTCCCGCTCCCTTTCTGCAACGGCGCGACACACAGTGCGGCTTGACGTAGCACGGTATGGAGCTCCTTCAGGTGACCCGCGGCGACGACGTTGCGCGCCCCCAGCACGTGAGAGGGAGGGTTCGCCCCCACGAGGACGAATGTTGCGTCGGGGATGTGCGGGGCGAGTTCGCGCGCGATGAACTTCGCGGCCTCCCGGTTCGGGGTGTAGCCGTAGTTGCCGATGAAAACGACCGACTCCGACCCCCCTCCATCCCCTGGCGAGGGAAACCGTGCGAGATCGATACAGTTGGGGAGGACGAACAGGCGTCCTTCCAGGTCCGGGACCTCCGCAAGTATTCGTCGACGGTCCGGGTCCGACGTCACGAAGACCCGACGCGCCCGTTCCAGCGCCTTGATCTCGTAGAGCTTGGCCCTGCCGAGAAGGCGAGGTATGAGAAGCCGACGCACGATCTCCCTTTGACCCAACCAAGACTGGAAGAATGGCGACATCGGAATCTCGTATTGCAGGAGGTCCCAGTACACGTTGTGCTCGTCCAAAATCAACGGGACGCCCGGGCCGTACTGATGCATCCCGAGGATGTCCAGGGATTCCATCACGACCAGGTCGGGAGGGTTGGGGCGCGCCCTTCTGGGGAAGTCCGTCTTGTAGTACGTGCGAAGCCGCCGGATCTTCGAAAGAATCGAGTCCCGGACAGGGATCTGTTCGTAGACGACGCCCGGGACGCGGGGCCCTCCGAACCAATCCGTCAGGACCACGCGGACCGATGCGAACTGGGCGAAGATTCGGACGATGGAATCGACGCGCGCCCCGAATCCGCCATGGTCGGGGTCCGCGTCGAATGTCACGATTTCGACGTCCATGGCGCTATCCCCCTGCCGGCCCATCGCCCCGCACGATGGCCGCGAGGCGATTCCCGTGCAGGTCCCAGTCATACCGAGTCTCGACTAGGCGGCGGGCCTCCCGCGCGACCCGGCGTCGTTCCGTTGGGTCGGCAAGCGCCTTAAGTACGACGGTGGGGAAATCCCTGGGGGACTCGGCAATGAACGCGTGGACCCCGCTCTCTACACCGGGGATGAGGCTCGCCGCAAAGCGGGACAACACGGTTGGGGTCCCTACGGCCATCGCGTCCAAGGCCTTCGTAAGGATTCCCACTCCTCTCCACACGGGGATGATGCACAGGTCCGACGAGGCGATGGTTTCATAGATGTTCGGCACGAAGCCCAATACGCGGATCATGCCATGGTACGGTCGGTCCGGAATGTTCCGCCCGGCGATTCGAATTTCGCCCTGTGTCCCGCGCGCCTGAAGGAACGGGACCAGGGTTTCCTCTATGTACCTCAGGGCCTCCAAGTTCGGGTCGTATCTGAAGCTTCCGAAGAACAACAGAATGGGAGCCCCGGACGTTGCACCGGGGGGCCCAGGCACGCGCCGGGACGTTCCCGCATGCGCATCGATTCTGCGGAGGTCCACGCAGTGGGGTACCACGAACACCCGTTCGGGGGGGATGCCGAGGTCCACGTAGTCACTGCGGTCCGAGTCGGATACCGCGATCAGGGCGTCGACCCTCTTCCCGACGAACCGCTCGAGGGCGACGGCGAGTGTGGTGAAGATTGGGCCCTTGCCCATGCTCTTCGAGAAGATACGCACGCTTCCGTGACTGTCCCAAACGCACCGGGCTCCCAAGACCCGTGCGATGAACAGGCCGACTAGGGCGTGGTGAGGGGTCTCGCAGAGGATCGTCTCCGAGCCGTTGCGCCGCGCCATGAGGACTCCGCGGATTGCAAGGAGTGCCTTATCCAACGGGTAGAGTGCGTACCGGGGCCACTTCGCGCGAGATGTGTCGTACAGGAATCGGTCCCAAGGCGAGGGAAGACCCATCACTTCATTGTCCTCTCGGAGGAGTCGAAGGATCTCAGGCGTCCGCTCGGAAGTGGGAGCCCTCGCGACGTCCGGAACGAACAGGATTCGTGTCATATGGACGCCCGCGTCCTTCCTTGTCCTGAGTGGCGTGGCTACCCTCCGGCTCCTGGCAAGTAGACGGCGTAGATTTGTGACCGGCCGTTATCGTAGATTCGCGAGTAGTTCGACTCGTAGCCTTCGTAGAACCGATACACATCGAGCCCTCCCCACTGGCGATACCACAGGCTGGCGGTCGGATCGTACACCGCATACACGCTTGAATTCCCGGCGAAGTCCTCAAACGGTCGTGGATACGCGGCCAGGAACCGCATGCCCGCGAACGGGGTACGGCCGGGGATGTCGATCCACACGGGGGCCGGGTAAAACCCGTCGAGGACCAGGGAGTTCGGATTGACGAGCTGGAGATGGGTCGACACCGCAACCGCCTGGCCGGAGACGAAGTAGAATGATTCCTGATAATACGCTGTCGACGCGACGGCAAGGCTCGCTCCGAGGAGTACCACGACAACCGTCTGCCTCACCCGCGGCGAGATCGACAGTCTCGGAAGGGCGTAAAGACACACCGCGGGGGCGAGGATAGCGAAGAGCATGAACGCCCGGTCGATGAACATTCCTTGGAATACGAGCAGATCCAGGAGCCCGACGAAGATGATGCCCGCCAAGGAGGCCCACATGAATCTCATCGCGGGCCGGAGGTTCGGCTTCCGGGATACGGCGAGGAGCGACAGCAGGGCGATCACACCGACGACCGCAATGCCGGCAAGACGGATGACTGGCGGGAATGGGTAGACGTTTTCAACGGTCCTTGCGGTGACGAGCCCGGCTGCCTGCTCGGGAATCTGGAGAATCGCACCGATTCGTGCGAGAATCGCGGTCTCCGTGGCCTGAGAGGACCCTATGGCACGGAACAGGAGCCAACCGAGCCACGTTACCCCGAAGGCAAGGGCGGGACCGCCTTGAGGCCGCCCGTGCGGGCGCGACATCGAACGAATGAAAAGCTTCCTTCGAAGCCGCGAGACCCAACCGATTGCGGCATCCGCGAAGAGCACGGCGAGCAACAGCACGGTCGAAGTCGGGTGCGAGACAACCAGAGACGCGTACAGAATCACGCAGGCAATACGCCAGCGGATCTGCGTCCGAGGGACCGAGGCGAGTATCAGCAGGAGAAGGAAGAGACCGAAGGATTGGGGGGACAGGTGGTACTGGCCCCACACGTTCAGGAACGAGGCGAGGACGCTTCCGATGCCCGCCATGTTCGGGGGGAACCGGGATCGGAGGAACTCAAAGACGGCAAGGAAGGTGAGGCCACCAGTGAGGAAGGGGAAGAGGGCCATGAACTGGAGCGGGGTAAGATTCGACATCGACAGTCCGTACCATGCGATCAGGAAGAATCCTGGCCAGTTCGCCGCGTACTGATCCATCGACTGAGCAAGGTGTCCCGACCATCCCACCGCCTGAGCTTCGGAGAGGTGGCCATAGCTGTCCCAAATGGGCGGGTTCGGCTCGAAGAGGATCGGAGTCCCCGCAAATACCGCGAAGAGCAAGACCCCGGCGAGAACGAACGTCTTCTGAAATCGACCGAGAAGTGCTAGGCCGACCGCGGACCCCATCAGGATAACCCCGAACCAGTATGTGGGCGGGAGGAGCTGGAGCAAGCCGAACTGTGCGCCCGTCTGCACTTCGGTCACAGGCGCTGAGAGACCGGATGCCACGGCGACAGCGAGGCCGACGAGGGAAAGTCCGACGATGAGACTTGGTCGGACAGGCCGGGCGGGAGCGGGCAGGGACGAGTCGCGTGTTTTCGGCAAAGACCTCAGCGGTTTCTGCCTAGGACTCAGAGGCACGGTACACCCCCAGGAGGCGTTGGGCGACCTTCGGCAACGCGAAGCGAGACTCCACGCGCGCCCGAGCGGCCGCTCCCATGGAGGCCCTCAGGTCCGGGTCCCTAAGGAGGGCGAGTACCGCGCGCGCGAGAGATTCCTCGTTGCCAGGCGCGACCACGAACCCCGTTTCTCCATTCACAACAATATCCCTGACGGCGCCCGCCTCCGTGGAAACGCACGGCCGGCCACAAGAGCTCGCTTCGATGAGGCTGAACGGGAGGAGATCGACCCGGCTCGTCCCCAAGACCACGGAGGCGAGGTTGTACAGATGGACCATGTCTTGACGGGACAGTCGACCGACGATTCGAGTCCGGTCGAACACCCCCAGTTGGATTGCCAACCGCCGCAGAGCCGCAAGCTCGGGTCCCGTCCCCCGGACGACAAGCCGGGCCGTCGGTTCCTCCCTCGCGATTCGCTTGAGGATCCGGATGGCGGTGTCCACTCCTTTGCTCGGATGAAGTCGCGCGACGACGAGCACGATCTGGCTATCCGGGTCCCATCCAAAGTCTTCGGGGAGGTAAAGGCTCTCGTCAGGGGAGAAGACCCCCGCGTTGATTCCGGTGGGAATCCATTCCGTGATGCGCGGCACGTCAACTCCGAGGCGAATTAGGTAATCCCGCGCCTTCGTGGTACGCGGGACAAACCGCTTCGCCGTCCGGTCGACGAACCCCCCGACGAGAATCTCGTACAGCCGCTGGTAGTAGGCGCCGGGAGGTCGCATTGGGGCGAAGGTCTCCTGCCAGACAACCATGGGAATGTCGTGCTCCCGACAGGCCCTACTCGCGAAGAAGGTCGCAGGCTGGTGGAATTCCCCGGTCTGGACGACGTCCGCGTCGCGAAACACGAGGTGGCCCACAAGTTCGGGGGTCATGGGAAGCACCCCCGGATGGAATGGGACGTGCAAAACGGTTCCTACGGATTGGACCCGGAGGCGGTCGGAGATCCTGATCTCTTTTCCATCCAGGAACGGGGCCCCGATGACCACGGTCGTGGGATGTCCGAGGTCGGCGAACGCCGCACCAAGTTCCACGATGTTGACCTCCTGCAGTGCGGGCCGCCCCATGGCGGTCGGAACGGCCGGCATCGCAAGGGATCGGAAGGAGACGTCCGGCGTCGACGCAACCGGGTTGACGAGGACGATGTTCATGTAGGGCCTTCCCCCGTTGCCCGCGTTCCAGGGGCCGGGCTCTGGTCTGGCAGTCCCAGTGCGCCTGGCGCAGGGGCAGGCGGCTCGCCCGGGCTCGCCGTCGCGACGGTCAAGTATGCGCTCAGGTAGGCCTCGGGATTGTGGAACGTTTCGTAGCATGCACGCGCGCCGGACCGGAGACGCTCCGGGAGGTTCTCCCGATCGAATCGGGCTAGCGCGTCAGCGATGTCCAAGGGCGTAGGCTCGAACGATCGGCCCGAACGCCCTTTGTGGAGCAGCTCCTCTAGGCCGCCCCGGCGCGACACCAGGAGAGGCGTGCCCCACGACATGGCCTCGATTGCAGCGAGAGGCGCGTTCTCATGCGAGAGAGACGGCAGGACCAACGCCCGCGCCCGGCGATACAGGGGGGCGAGGTCGTGAGGATCCATCCAGCCCCTCGCATGGATGTTAGCCCCGGAGGCTTCGAGGCGGCGAAGATGCGGAAGAAGGGAGCCGTGTCCAGCCACGGCCAGAGACGTGTCACCGGACTTCGGAATGGCTGCCGCGAGCTCCCGAATCCCCTTGTGGGCCTCTAGGACGCCTACATAGAGATAATACCCGTCGGGAGCCGACAGGGGCCCTTCCGGGTTCGGATCTGGCGCGAAGTTCGGGATGTGCACGACCGGGCACGGGACGAAGTCTTGAATGGAGCGCCGCATGAAGTCACTTGGGGCGATGGCGCAGTCTAGGGCCTTGAGGGATTGCGTGAACCCCGCGAGCCGCCAGAGCTGTGGCGGCCGTCTCGACGCGATTGCGCATCGGGCACAGGTGGGGCGGTCGCACGGGTACCGGCCATACTTGAACAGGTCGCTCCTCGGACATCGAAGCCAGTAGTCGTGTGCGGTGTAGAGAACCCTCGCAGAGGACCTTCGTTCGAGCACCCCGAGCCCGAGCAGGGAGATGTTGTGG
>Ga0154849_141_pt1 | contig 17915 bp, 13 predicted proteins | sample Rifle2008BG16ft_FD_105577 | JGI IMG/M metagenome (GOLD analysis project Ga0154849, IMG submission 105577) | Euryarchaeota archaeon RBG_16_67_27 | reverse complement strand
CGTCCCGCGAGCCCAGGGGCACGAGCGTGTCCATGTCGAAGAAGTGCAGCCACGTCTCTTGCACGACGAGGATGAGCGCCTGGAAGGGATCGAACGTCGCCGCCGAGATGCCGAAGCCGAGGCTCGCGCGGTACTCCATGTCCACGGAGCCGGATTCCATCGTCCCGAGGACGAGGCCGCTTCCCGTGAGGATCATCCGCTCGCTCGCCCAGAGCCCTCTCCCGGGGTAGTAGTCCCCGTGGTAGGGCCAGAACGCGTGGTTGTAGAAGCCGGAGTCCGCGGTGAAGTCGTTGCGCTCGATTCCGGGCGGGGAAAGCCCGTCCTCGTCGACGTCGTACACGCGACCCTCGGACGGATGGAGCGCGATCCCGTTGTATTGCCACACGAGCTGCCGGGGTCCCACCTCGGCGCCCGAGCGCGCGTCGAGGTACCGGAGGTCCGCCCACTGGCCGGACCCGCCGGAGACGATGACGTGGCCGTCGCTCGTCGCGAGGATCCGGTACACGTCCTCGTCGATGAAGAACTCCCCGATCTTCGCCTGGGCGACAAGGTCGACCGTGGCGATCCAGGACGCGTAGGGCCCGAACTCGTAGTAGCCGCGCGGCCCGGTCGGGATGCCGACCGCCAGGTACGTCCCGCGCGGGGCGACCGCGAGGGACATCGGCCATTGCGGCGTGTGGTCGATCGCGTACGTCCGGTCGACGGCCCCCGTGACGAGGTTCGTCGCCTCGATGAGCCCGGGCCGGAGGACGTACACGAGGGGGCGCACGGGGTCGAATGCCGCGGCGACGGCGCCCGGGGCAATGGAGATCAGCGAGCGGACGTCGCCGACGGCCCGCGCGGGGTCCGGCAGTATCCACGTGTAGTTCACGATGCCGACGTTGTCCGTGGACCCCGAGCCGTCGAAGGACACGGGCGCGTCCTCGTTCACGGTCTGGTCCGGCCCCGCGTCCGCGACCGGCGGCGTCGTGTCTTCGGGACGCGCGGATGCCGACGCGTCGGGCAGTGTACTTGGCCGGACGTCCGCGGCGACGAGGGACAGAACGAGAAGCAAGAAGCCGATGAGCGCTAGCGCCGCGGAGCCCCGGCGGGCATGGCCTGGGCACCCGCGTCTCCCCCACATGTCGGATATGATTGGCGGTCGGGCACTTAGGCTTTCCCCTCCGGAGCCCGGTTCATCTGCGCGCCGGGGGTCGCCGGTGTCTCCCCAAGGCCGCACGAATGTTCATCTTCCCCCACGCGGATGCGCCCTGGCGGTGAGAGGATCGAGGCCGTCGTCGTTATGGCGTATCCCGCCCTCGTGCCCATTCTGATCGCGGCATGGGCCACCGTGGCGTTCCTCCTCATCCACGGACGGCTCCGTTCGTCCCCCGGCGAGCTCGGAGCGGGCCTTCTCCTCTCAGGAATCCTTGCCTACCTCACGTTGACGCTCTACGTCCTCGAGCGGCTGCCCGGCGCCGCGGACGTGTACTGGGCGACGACCATCGACCTCCTCGCGGTCGGCGCGTTCGGGTTCCTCGGCGGGATCCTCGCATTCATGGGTGCGTCTCTCCTGCGCGGAAAGCATTAAGCTGAGGGGGGCGTGTCGGCCGGCCGTCCCATGATTCTCGTGAAGCTCGGCGGGTCCGTCCTCACGGACAAGGCGCGCCTCCGCACGCCGCGCCGCACGACGATCGTGCGGCTGGGCAAGGAGCTCGCCGGCGCGTCGGAGTCCCTCGTCGTCGTTCATGGCGCCGGGTCGTACGGCCACATCCTCGCGCGGAGACACAGGCTCCACGAGCGCTTCCTCGGGAAGGACCAGCTCCTCGCCGGGGCCCGCGTGCAGCGGGACGTGAAGGCGCTCGACATGCTCGTCCTCGACGCGCTCCTGAAGGCGGGCCTCGCGCCCGTCTCCCTGCCGCCGTCGGCCCTGCTGACGATGGACGACGGGCGGGTCGCGGACTTCGCCTCGAAGCCGTTCCTCGACTACGTCGTGATGGGTCTCACCCCCGTGACGTTCGGGGACGTCGTGCGCGACCGGACGCGGGGCTTGGCGATCTGCTCTGGGGACGTGCTCATGCTCGAGCTCGCGCGGGCGTTCCACCCGACGCGGGCGATCTTCGTCGCCGACGTGGACGGGCTGTACACCGCGGACCCGAAGCGTGTGCGCACCGCGCGGCGCCTCGAGTCCGTCGCCGCGGAGGACCTGGACGCGATCGACTTCACGCCCGCCTCGACGGCCGACGTGACGGGGAGCATCGAGGGGAAGGTCCGCCGGATGATCGAGATCGCGGCGCACGCGGGAGAGACGCTGATCGTCAACGGTAACGTCAAGAACCGGCTCCGGGATGCCGTGCGCGGGCGGCCCGTCGCCGGGACGCACGTCGTCGGGAGACGCTGACATGCCCGAGCCGTCGAAGACGGAGCAGCGCAAGGCGGAGCACGTGAACATCATCCTCGAGGAGAACGTCTCCGCGGAGTACAACTTCTGGAACGACGTCCGGCTCGTCCACAACGCCCTCCCGGAGATCGATCTCGACGATATCGACACCTCCGTGAAGCTCCTGGGGAAGCGGCTCGAGGCTCCCCTCGTGATCTCGTCGATGACCGGCGGCTTCTCGATGGGCCGGGAGATCAACGCGAACCTCGCTCGGGCCGCGGCGGAGGTCGGCGTCGCGATGGGCGTAGGCTCGCAGCGCGCGGCGCTCGAGAAGCCCGAGCTCGAGGACACGTACGCCGTCGTCAGGGACCACGACGTCCCGCTCCGGCTCGCGAACATCGGCGCGCCGCAGCTCGTGCCCCAGGCGGGGAAGCGCGCGTACGGCATCGCGGACGCGAAGCGGGCGATCGACATGGTCGCCGCGGACGCGCTCATCGTCCACCTCAACTACCTCCAGGAGATCGTGCAGCCGGAGGGAGACCGCCGCGGGAAGGGCGTCCTCGCCGCGATCAAGGCCCTCGCCAGCCGCTTCCCTGTCGTCGCGAAGGAGACGGGCGCGGGGATCTCCCGGGAGGTCGCTCTCGGCCTGAAGAAGGCGGGCGTGCGGGCGATCGACGTCGGCGGTCTCGGGGGCACGTCGTTCAGCGCGGTCGAGTACTACCGCGCGCGGAAGGAGGCCGCGGGCCTCAAGGAGCGTCTCGGCGCGACGTTCTGGAACTGGGGCATCCCCACGCCGGCGTCCGTCGTCCTGGCGAGCGTCGGGCTGCCCGTGATCGCGACGGGGGGCGTGCGGTCCGGTCTCGATGTCGCGAAGGGGATCGCTCTCGGGGCGACGGCCGCGGGGATCGCGAAGCCGATGCTCGAGGCCGCGAAGGTCTCCGCCGACGCGGTCGTCGCGGAGCTCCGCGCGGTCGTCGAGGAGCTGAAGGCCGCGATGTTCCTCACCGGCTCGTCGTCGATCGCCGAGCTCCAGGAGCGGCACGCGATCGTCTCCCGCCCGACGTCGGACTGGATCGAGCTCGGCCACGAGGAGTGAGCGGATGACGTCGGGCGTGCCCGCGGGGGAGGGGCGACTCGAGTCCCTCATCCGGCCGTACCGCGACACGTCGAACGCGCATCTCCACGCGATCTGGGAGGAGTACGCGGGGGACCATCCGGAGTCCACCTACCCGTCGTCGAAGACCCTTCGCGGGAACGCGCGGCTCTTCTTCGCGGGCAAGCGGTACCGGTACGCGCTCGCCCTCGCGGGCTACCGCCTACTCACGGGCGAGCGGCCGTCGTCCGGCCTGGAGCGGGCGGCGACGTGGCTCGAGTGGTACCATCTGTACACCCTGTTCCTCGACGACATCATGGACGAGGACGCGCGGAGGCGGACGGTCGCGAGCGCCTGGGCGACGAACGCGAGGCTGTACCGCGCGGCCGACGCGGCCCGGCCCGCGGTCGTGTTCCGCACGCGGGGCCACCGGTACGGCGTGTCGCAGGCGATCCTCGACGCGCTGCGGATTCGCTCGCTCGCGGAGCGCGCGATCCAGGGCGCGGAGGACCTCGGGTCCGACGTCCGCGTGGGCCTGCTCTCCGAGCTCACGGACGTCGACCTCGTGCTGAGCGACGGGCAGGGACTCGACATCGATTTCGAGCGGATGTCCCGTGTGCCCGAGGAGGACTACGTGCGGATGAGCGAGGCGAAGACCGCGCGGCTGTACCTCGGCGCCGCGGCGACCGCGGCGATCGCGGCGAGCGCGGGCGCGGAGGCGCGACAGGCCCTCGAGGAATACACGCTCCGGTTTGCGGTCGCGTTCCAGGACCGCGACGACCTCCTCGGGTCCGGCGTGGTCGCCTCCGAGATCGGCGGCTCCGCGGAGGGGGACATCCGGCAGGGGAAGCGGACCCGGCTCTTCGTCCTGGCGCTCGACCGCCTGCGCGGTCCCGACCGGGCCGCATTCCTCCGCGCGTACGGCCGCGGGCCCCGGACGACGCGGAAGGACGTTGCGACCGTGCGCAGCCTGCTCCGGGCGCACGTCCTCCCCGTCATGGAGGCGCGGATCGCGGAGAACCTCCGCCTCGCGCGGGAGTCCCTGGAGCGGATCCCCGCCCTCGACCCGGAGGGCCAGGCCCTCCTCGAGGCGCTGCTCGAGGCGCAACGCACGCGTGTCCGATGACCGTCCGTCGGGACGCAGCTTCATGGGGCCCGAGTCCCTGTCCCTGCGCGTGAAGTGGTTCCGACCCCGCCCTCCACGGGATCCCGCCGTGGAGGCGGCGAAGGTCCGCGCCCTGGAGGTCCTCACCCGAGCCCTCGAGGCCGCGAAGCGGGCGAGGGACGCTGGCCGGGACGTCCGCGCGGATCGGTCCACGATGAAGCTCGCCCGGGCCGCCTTCGAGGCCGGGGACTACGAACAGGCGGCGGCGTACGGGGCGGAGATCTTCCGTCGTTACGAGGGGCGCCCGCTCTCCGGCGCATAGTCCTCGAGGCCGATCCCCGTGATCCGGAACTCCGCCCGGGTGTCCTCCGGCTGGTGCCGGTGCTTCTCGAGCACGGCGACGCGGCGGCTCGGCCCGGTCTTCTCGAGCCGGACGATCGTCTTCGCGTTGTGGCTGAGCATGTGGCCTCCGAGGGGCATGTACCGTCCCGTGTCGATGTCCGTGTACACCTGGGACGTCACGACGACGGGGATGCTCCGCGTCCGAGAGACCCGGAGGAGCTTCGCGATCTGCCGCGTCAGGCTGTGCCGCTCGTCCCGCCGGGTCTCGTCCTTCATCGTGAGGCGGTAGTGCATCGTGATCGAGTCGATCACGATCAGCCCGACCTCCGGGTTGTTCTCCGTGAGCTTCGTCGCCTTCTCGATCAGGTTCTCCTGCTCCTCGAACGAGTACGGCTCGGAGAAGAGGATGTTCCGCGCGACGAGCTCGAAGTCGTCCCCGCACATCTGCCGGAGCCGGTCCATCGACACCCCCTCCGTGTCGATGTAGATCACCTTGCGGCCCGCGCGCACGACGTTCCGCGCGAGCTGCAGGCACAGGTTCGTCTTCCCGCTCCCCGCCTCCCCGTGGAGGAGCATAATGCAGCCCTCCTCGACCCCCCCGCCCAGGAGCGCGTCGAGGGACCGCACGCCGAGGGCGACCCTCATTGGCCGGTCAAGGGCGGGGCCGCCTTTAAGTCTTCGAGGGCGCTCGCACGCCGGACAGATACGCCGCGTCCGCGGTCCACACGACCCGCGCGGATCCCGGCCGCACGGTCGCCCGGGACGTGATCGGTCGCTCTGCCCCGCTCTCCGGATGTCGGACGACCGCCCGGCCGTCGGCCGCGACGCCCACGTCGGCCTCGAACCGTTCCGCGTCGACCCTCCGCGCGGCCTTGAGGTCCCGCGGCTTGAACCGACGCTCCTCGCCGGACTCGAGGTCCCGCAGGGTCACGAACGTCGCGATCTTCACGACCTCCGAGACGCGGTCCTTGTGCCGCACGACGTCCCCGACCTGGAAGGCGCTGAGCCGAACGAGGCTCGTCACACGGAAGACCTCCCGCCCGTCCCGCTGGCCGAACAGCTTCGACGTCGTCGTGACGGACCCCCCGTACGTCGACGCGAGGTCCCGCGCGAGCTCCTTCGCGAACGCGTTCGTGCTCACGTAGAAGTCGAGCCCTCCGTGGATCTCCTCCGTCCGCGACACGAAGTCCCGGCTCGACTCCCGAGCCCGGTCGGCGCGGGCCCCGACGAACGTGCGCACGGCGCGGATCTCCTTCGGGGTGAGCTCGCGACCCTCCGCGCGCACCTGGACGATCCCCTCGAAGTACCGGCTCCGCTGCTTCGCGCACACGTCGCACAGGGACGGCTTCAGGCGGAGCCGCGTGCGGAACGCCTGGCTCACCTCGACGTCTCCGTGGCGGCCCGACGCCGTCACCGTGAGGAGGAGGTTGCTGTCGTCCTCACGGTGCGCGACGTGCGCGTGGTCCGCGCGGCGGAACGGCGCCCTCGGGGGGACCTTCTCCTCGAGGATCCGGGGGATGAGCCTGTCGAGGTCCCCGCGGATCCATGCGCCCGCGACGAGGAACGCGCCGCACGCCTGGCACCGCGGGACGTCGACGTGGGGCCGGGGCTCGACGAGCGGGTGCCGCGTCGCGAAGCACGAGGCGCACTGTCCGTCGACCGTCGGCCCCTCCCGGCCGCACTCGACGCAGAACATTCCCGCCCGAGTCGAACCTCCCCTCGCTACTTAAGGGCACGCGTGCGTGCCGCGATAGCAGCGCGGAAGGGCATAAGTAGTCCCGCCCGCGTGCGTCGCGGCCATGGCCCGCGCGCGGTCCTGGTGGCGCATGCGTCGCATCAAGCACCGCGATGCGGTCGCGCTGTCCGTCCTGTCCGCGTCGTTCCTTCTCGCCGGGGAGCTCGCGAACCCCGTGCTCCTGGGCATCTACGAGCGGTACCTCGTGCCGGTCCTCGATCGGCCTGCGCTCCTCGCCCTCTACACGGTGCTCGCGCTCTTCGCGTTCACGACCGCGTTCGGCGTGGTGCTCGTCCTCGTCGGCGGCTGGTATTTCCTCCAGGGGCGGATCCCGCGCGGCCGGTTCGTCCTCGGCCTGGGGGTCGGCCTGACGTCCCTGAGCCTCCTGAGCCGCTTGGCGTACCACAGCCTGGTCACGGGCAGCCCCGTCCCGTTCCTCCTCTTCCTGACGACGTCGTTCACGGGGATCGGCGTCCTCTTCGGGGTCGCGGCCCATACGCTCATGGGACGGTACGCCCTGTTTGTGAAGAAGCGCGCGCGGGACGCCTGGCGTCGATGGCGCAGGTCCCGCCGGCCGTCGCGGCGCGCCTCGAGGAGCTGAGCGTCATCCGATCATGAGGACGTACTGGGCGTGAGGAACGCCGCCGATCCACAGGACCCCGTCGTCGCTCGCGTAGCCGCCCCTCTTCGCGGCATCGATCGTCTCCTTGCCGACGAAGTTGCCGATCGTCGCGAGCTTGAGATGATCGAGGAACGCCTCCTCCGTCACCACGTCCCCCTCGTAGAACTTGCCCACCTCGATCTTGAGCTTGCCTTCGCGGAACGTCTTCCCGATGAGGTCCGCGTCCGCCGCGGCGACGAGGGTCTCTTTCCCCCGGTGGTAGACCTTCATCCGGATCGGCATGCGGACCCGGCGTGGGATTCCTGGCGGTCGTTAAGTGTGTTGCTACAGTCTCTCGACGAGCTTGTACTTGTTCTTCGCGGGGCTGTAGATTTCCCCTTCCTGGGCCCACCGCTTGAGCCAGGCGTCGACCTTCGCGGGCGGGAGTCCGCGGTCCTGGGCCAAGCGGATGATGTCCTCGTAGTCCGCCACGCCCTCCGGTCCGGCGAGCTCGTTGATGATGTCCCGCAGGGAGATGATCTGCTCGCGCTGGGACTGGCTGATCCCTGTCTGGATGATGTCGATGTCGAAGTGACCCTCCTCGCCGGCGACTTGGCCCATCCAGTACTCGACGATCCGGACCGCTCGCTCCGCGTCCTCGTCGGTGACCGCTTCGCTTAGGCGGAGGCGGGCGCTCGCTTCCGAGAGGCGGATGATCGCCTCGAGCTGCCGAGGGGTGATGGGCACGCTCGATCCTGCGGCCTCGCCGGTCTTGCGGATATCGAGATACTTTTTCTCGATGATGACCATCGCCTCGTCCGTCATGACAGGATAGATCCGCTTCGCGTACGCCACATACTTTCGCAGGAAATCCGGGGCGAAGTGCGGGGTGTACGGCTCCTCAAGACGTTCCATTTCCGTCGTGGCGAGCCCCGCGTCGTGCCGCTTCCGAATCTCGCCGACCTGGTGACCCCTAAGGATGTGCTTCGCCATCTCGCGATCTCGGTCCGCCTGAGGTCGGTCGATCATGGAGAAGATGATGTCGAAGCGACTCAACAACGCCGGCGGGAGATCGATTTGTTCGGAGATGTACTTGTGTTCATCGAAGCGGCCGAACTTTGGGTTCGCGGCCGCGAGGATCGCACAGCGTGACTGAAGGACCGCGGTGATTCCCGCTTTCGCGATGCTGATCCGCTGTTGCTCCATGGCTTCATGGATGGCAGAGCGGTCCTGCGGATTCATCTTCTCGATTTCATCGATACAGTTGTGGACGACAACGCCGTCGCAGAGGAAACTGTCGTCTCCCGGGACGCGCAAATCGTAGACGTATCCGTCGTACCGTTCGACCCGGATCTCTTGGATCCGATCAAGCGCATAGTCGGAGCCTAGGAGGGCCTGGATTCGACCGTGCTGCTCCTCCCCAAGCCAAGGACGGATCGCCGCGAGGAGCTTCTCGAGAGTAGGCTTGAAGGGGCTCCTCCTGCCATGGGACAAGTCGTCGAGTGTGCTCCAGTATCGCTTGTCGAGCAGGCGCCACGGTCGAGGCCGGACCATCTTGAGGATTTCCATCACGGGCCCACTCGGGACCTCCTCATGGTCGGCAGGTTGCACACTGACCGGTCGCGGAACCGGCTTCCACTTCGCTGAATACCGTGCGATAGCATCCATCAAGCGTTCAGCGTCCCTGCGGGACGTGACTTGGACGAAGAGGACATTCTGTCCCTGGCGAACCCGGGCGAAGACGTCGAGGCGACGCAGAGCATACAGGAACCGCAGGTTCGCCCGTCGGCTCGCGGAGAACATGAACTGTACGTCGACGGATTGGTATGGAGTCGGACCAACACCGGATTCCTTGAACGAAACACATCCGTCGGCATCCATCAGGCCCGCGATGAAACCACGAAGCGCCTCATCATCGAGGCTCAAGAGATTCGCCAGGTCATCCTCCGTCAGCCAACGGTAGACGTGCGCAAGCAGATTGGATCCCCGGTGCATGTGGTAACCTGCGCTACGAACTTCCTTTCCGCGAATCGTGGCGACCACCAAACGCCCACGCATCCCCCAGGGGCGCGAGGTGACCGCCTTTGTGGTTTGGAGAACGCGCTGGATCAGGCCCAGGTTGGCCCTCGACTGGAAAATGCTGATGCTGGACCGACGGTCGCTCACGACTACGTGGCCATCTCCGTAGATGAATCCCAAGAGGTAGGCCAGCTCTGGCGAGAGGATCGCGACCCGTAGGCGTTCGACCGCCCCCTTGCGACCGTACGCGAAGGGCCTGCGCTTCCATACCTCATACAGCCCCAGATCACGAAGGATCGAGGTGAACTGCACGACACGCATCGCGCTGCGGCCAGAGAGGGTGTCTCGACCGAGTCCGTACTTGCGATTCGCATCGGCGAGTGTACGGAAGCGTTCGAGCAACCGATTCCGCACGTCCCGTTTCTCTTCCGGCCGCAGCTGGACGATCCAATCCTCGGGGATGATATCGAGGAGAAATACTGATTCCTTGCGCGAGGGCAGCCGCTGCCCTGCCACTAGTCGCGCGTTCGGTGTCAGCTCCTGCAGCTTCTTCCAGGCGAAGGTCTCCCCGTCCAACACGGTGTGGTCGGGCGTGAGGCGCAGCTCGAAACCTGACGAGAGCCTGATGCGGAGGATGGGCCCGCGGTAGTGTCGTCGGGCTACGAGTGTGGCCCTCCGCGCTCGGATCTCGGCCGACCCGGGATCGAAAGAAACTGTAGTTCGGTTCATGGGAGCAACCTCGATTTCACGGCCGGCAGCGATCGCGGTGGTTGAGCGCCTCGGGTCGAAGAGCGTTCCAATGGGCCGAGGGACGCCGTCGACGAGAACCTCCGCCTCCGGATGGAGACATGCGAGTCCCAGGTCAGCCAAGACAAGCGCCCCGGCCTCGAGGGTCCAACGTCCTTCGCCGAATTCATCGCGAACTGCCGCAGCGGTCAGCCCGGCCGCGGTCGCGGCCTTCCCTGTCGCGTAGATTCCGCGGGGCGAAAGTCGGCTCATGTACGAGAGGAGCTCGGACTTTCCCGTGCCCGGATCTCCGACCATGAGCAGATGGATGTCTCCGCGGATTCGTCGCCCATCGGGCAGGAGCTTCGGAACGCCGCTGAACAACTGGAGCGCGAGAGCTTCCTTCTCAACATGCATGCCGTACAGCGAGGGCGCGATGGAAGCCGTCATCATGCGGACGATGTCCTCGCTCGATCCCGCCTCGCGGATGAGCCGAGCATCTTCTTCCGTCACCTCGATCTCCTCGTACTCAACTTGTTCCATCTCCGTGGAATTGACGTCCACGAAGATGTCGAACAGAGTGGACTTCGCCCCTGGCCGTCCTTTCTGCACACTCCTCAGGATACCGTTGAGGACGACCCGCTGTCCCGGCGTGATGCGGCCCGTGAGGTCGTCCTCGACGTACGCCGTCAGGCGCTGGGGCTCCTCGCCTCCGCGCAGGCCTTCCGGGGCCTCCTGGACCTCCAGCTTCTGGGTGTCCAGGTAGAGCGATGTCTCCGTGAGCAGCTTGAATTTCGTCGCGCCCGCAGACCGCTTGCATCCGCCCTGTTCCTCGTAGCACTCGAGGGGCTCCCGGAAGTTCTGCCCGTCCTGCTCTTCCTTGAGGACGGTCCCGCACCGAAGGCACTGGAACAGCGCTCCGACGACCCGAGGGCGGACTTCTGTCGACTTCCTGACGAGTCCCTCGACCGCGATGTACTGTCCGAGGTGCTTCGCCCGCAGGTCGCGAATTGCGATCCTCCGGTCCCGCGGCAGCCCCCGGATCCGCAAGTGGAGCTGGAGCGCCTCCTCCCCCGGCGGCACGAGCCGCCGGATCGCCTCCTCCCCCGCGGTGAGCCCGTTGAGCGGATGCCGCAGAAGCACGATCGCCATGTCCGTGTCGAACCGGTTCAGCTCGTCGAAGGGGACGTCGAGGCTCCGCTCCTCGGGGTACCGGTCGGCAACGGCGATGATCCGCGACTGGTACCCCGCCTCCTCGAAGAACTCCTCCCACTTCGCGATGAGCTCCTCCTGCGGGATCTCGACGAGCATGTCTCTCCCTCTCTTCCCGTCGGCGCGCGCACGTGCCGGGGTGGTTATATCCATTTGAGTCCCCCTTCCACTGAGCCCCGTCTCAAGGGAGAGTATAGGTCACAGCGTTTCCACTGGAATCCGCACCCACCCGGCGTCAGGCGCAGGGCGAGTACCCGCACTCCCCGCATTGCGCGCAGCCGCTCGCGTGGACCAGGGTCGCCCCGCATTCGGGACATCCGCTCGGCGCCATGCGCCCGGACCCGTCGGGAGGGATCGCGCACGAGGGGTCGTCGGGACGCAGGGCTCCTCACCCGATCCCGACCTATGCCGACCCGTGCCTATAGGGCCTCCTTGGAGGGGTCCGCGAAAGTACTCGCTACCCTCAAATACGTCCGCGGACGATGTGCCCTCGCGGGATGGGATGAACCCGGATCAGCTCAGCGACCTCATTCTCCACAACTCGAACGAGGCGCTCCGCCTCCAGGAAGTCCAGCTTCTCCTCAGCGCGAAGCGGACGTCCCTGTCGACCCTGCAAACAGGCATCGCGGTCCTCGTCCTGCCCCTGTCCGTCGTGTCGTTCCTCGTCGCGACGTCCCAGTTCTGGAACATCCTGAACGTCCTGTTCCTCATGGCCCCGCTCCTCGCGTTCTGCGCGACCCTGATCGGCGTCGGCTCGTACCTGATCATGCGCGCGATCACGAACGTCCAGGGGTTCGACCGGAAGATCCGCGAGGTCGGGGAGACGGACGAGCGCCTCCGGGACCTCGTCGAGATCGACCGTCGGAAGCTTCTTGCCGCGTTCCGCCTTCGCTGGGGCGATGGACCTCCCTGAGGAGCTCGCGGCCCTCCAGCGGTTCCACGGCCACCTCGGGGTGTACGTGACCGTCGGCCTGCGCATGGGGGCGATCGCGGGTCGTCTCCTCGGCCACCACAAGGGCCTCTCCGCGGTCGTCCGGTCGAGGCCGGAGCCGCCGATGCTCTGCGTCGTCGACGGCGTGCAGTTCTCGAGCGGCTGCACGATGGGGAAGGGGAACATCCGCGTCGAGCCGTCCGCGGAGCCCGAGGCCCTCTTCGAGAAGGAGGGCCGCCGCGTCCGCGTCTCCCTGAGGCCCGGCTGGCGCGAGCGGATCGACCGCGAGATGTCGAAGGAGAAGGAGATCGAGCAGTCCCGGTTCTACCACGACCTCCCGGAGGCCGAGCTGTTCGAGGTCGCCCAGGGCTGACGTCACCAGCCCGCGACGACCCACGTGACGTCCGCGGGCACGCGGACCCAGACGCCTTGTCCCGCGGCCAAGACCTCCGAATCGGCGAGGGCCCGTGTGTGGTACGGGTCGTTCGCGTCGAAGCCGACGACGGCGTCCGCCCGGGTGGCGGCCTTGACCTCGGCGACGGTGACCCCCGTCGCGAAGCCCGGGAGCCCGACGAGATTCCACCCGCCGCACAGGGCGACGCGGGCCGACGCAGGCACGGAGCCGACGACGAGGAGGCTCCCCGCGGCGCTCGCGTTCAGCCAGAACCCCTGGCCGATCCCGAGGGCGAACGTCGCTCCCTCCGAGGGGATCGCGACCCGCCACGGCGGCCCGGCGGCGCACGCGTCGTACGCCCACACGTCCGACCAGGCGAGGCCCGCGCCGACGTCCGCGATCGAGGCGTCCGCCGCGGCGACGGGCATCCCCAGGAGGTTCGTCCCCGCGGCGACGGCCACGCGGGCCTTCGCCACGAGCACCCCCCCGGACGCGGTGTTGTTCGCCGCGTCCACGCTCGCGATCGTGTAGAAGTAGTCGGCCGCATCGCCCGCGCCGCGCCCTGCGTCGATGACGGCGTACGAGGTCGCGCCCGTCGCGGGCACGTCGGCCCCGACCTGGACCTGCGCCCCTCCGATCGTCGTCGATCGGACCACGCGGTACCGGGTCGTGCCGCCGTACAGGGAGTCGTCCCACGCCCGCTCCCACACCACCTCGACGTCCGCCCGGACGTTCACGAGCCGCCCGGAGCCCAGCCGGACGGACGCGGGCGGGGTCACGTCGGGCCCCGCGGAGATCACGACGAAGCAGAGGGACGAGAACGTCCCCCAGTTCCCCGCCGCGTCCCGGGCGTGGACCCAAGCGCAGGACGCTCCCGGCGCGACGGCGAGGGACCCGGACCATGCGAGCGCCTCGACGGCCTCGTCGAACGCGGCGTCGCCCGCGTCCATGGGGATCCCGGTGCCGCTCTCCGAGGGCAGCGGCTCCGCGGGTGCGAGGAAGAGCTCCGCGGCGGCGATCGGGCTGCCTCCCTCCTCCCGGTCGTCCGCGGTCGCGACGAACGTCACCGGGGCTGCGGCGCCCGGAGGGTTCGGGGACAGACGCACGCTCCCCGCCCAGATCCGCGGCCCCGCGGCGTCCCCGCCCGCGCGGCGGATCGAGAACGGCGCGTCGGACTCGTCGACGCCGAGGAGGGTCGGCGTGCCCGCGTCCCGCGCGACGATCCGGATGACGTACGCGTCCCCGTTCCCGACCCCGGTGAGGTCCCACGGGTACGTGCGCGCGGCCCCCGTGAGGTTCGCGAGCAGGGACCACGTCTGCCCGGCGTCCGGACTCGCGTACAGGGAGAACCCGCCGAGGGTCCCTCCCGTCACGGACGCGGTCCAGTTCACGTCGAGGACGGGGCCCGCGTAGGTCCCCCCGTTCGGGGCCGTCACCCGGACGTCGGGATGGTCGCGGTCCAGGCTGTTCGGGGCGCTCGCGACGAGCCAGCGGAGCGCGTTGTCCAGGACCGCAGCGCGCGCGGCGCTGCCGGGATTCAGGTCCGTCCCGATCACGTCCACGCCGGTGAGCTCGAACGCGAAGTACGCGAGCCGGGACGGGGTGCCGCCCCACGCCCCCACGCCCGCGGTCCCGTTCGCGGACGCGGCGATCCACCGGATCCCGACGGGCCGGTTCCCCGGGGTGCAGCCCGCGACGTTGCCGTCCGTCCACGCGTTGGCCGTCGTGCCGCTCACCCCGCTCGCCGCGATCTCGTCCGCGGCGCCGCCGTCCCGGTGCGGGACGTACGGGAGGCCGCCCGTGTACGCGCCGGCGATCGGGTCCGCGGCGGTCCCGACGACCCGGCCGATCGTCGTCGGGTCGCAGTCGTAGCTCGCCTTCAGGACCCCCTCGACCCACGCGAACCCGTCCGGGTCGAAGAACTCCGACGCGGGGTCCTGGAGCGCCCACGCGGTGTCGTGGGAGGACACGAGGAGCCGTCCCCCGCCGTCGAGGTACGCCTTCACGCGGGCTCGCTCCGTCGCGTTGAACGGCGGGTACTGCTCGAGGCCGACCTGCCAGATCACCGCGCGGTGCGCCTGGAGGAGAGGCAGGGGAGGGAGCCCATCCGATTCGACATGCCAGGAGGACCACGTCCAGCTGCCGCCGTCGAGGGCGCGGATGTACGAGACCTCCCGCTCCTCGGGGAACGAGTCGTCCCCGACGACGAGGAGGACGTCTCCGAACGCGGCCGTCCGGACGCGGTGGTGTCGCCCGTCGTTCGCGTCCCGCGTCTCCTGGCCGAGGCGGTCCCTCGAGGCGACGTCGAAGTAGTACAGGGTGTCGGGCTGGAGCCCCGTCAGGATGAGCGCATGGTCCGTCCGGAGCTCGGGCTCCGAAGCGGTCGACGTGAGCGCCGCGGGCGACGTGCCGTACCGGACCTCCGAGTCCGCGGCCTCGTCCGTGCGCCACCGGAGCCGCACGCTCGTCGTCCCCGGCCGGTCCGCGACGACGTCGGAGACGGTCGGGCCGACGGCGTCGACGCGGGCCGTCGCGGTCGCGGTGTGCGCCGGGGCGGCGTCCGCGTACGAGACCGTGACGAGGTCCCCGTCCCGCACCTGGAGCACGCCGTCGACGGACACGGGGCCGAGGCTCGTGGGGAGCGAGGCGCTCCAGACGCCTCCGCCGATCGCCGAGAGGGAGATGAGCTCCCCGGAGTCCTCGAACGTGGAGTTCACCCGGACCTGGACGGAGGCGGCGCCCGCGTCCTCGACCTCGATCCGGATCGCGTCCGCGGCGCCGTACACGGGCCGATCGACCGCGACCCGGCCGTACCCGCCATCGAGGTCCCCGACCGCGACGAGGGCGAACGGCTGCGGGCCCACGGGGACGTTCGCCCCGATCACGCGCACGGTCCACGTGCCTACGGCCGGCGTCTTGCGGATCACCGCCTCCTCGACGTTCACCGTGTCGAAGGCGCCGCCCGCGATCGATTGCCCGTCCGCGAACGTCCCGAACACGTTCCCGAGGTACACGGTCCCGTCCGGCGCGGTGACCTCGAGGTTCAGGTCGTTGACGAGGGCAAGGGAGGCCGCGAGGGTGCCGGGATAGTCGGACCAGACGAGGACGAACTTCAGCGGGACGGCGGCGCTGAGGACGGAGAAGCGGTACGTGCGCGCGTCGCCCGTGAGGATGCCGGCGACCTCCTCGTGCACCTGCGGACGCACGGGCTCGCCGAACGACGCGATCCGGAGGGCGTTCGAGAGGACGACGCGCCCGAAGCCCTGCTCGTGGTTCGGCCAGACGTCCTGGCCCGAGCGGGAGGCCTGGCCTCCCGTGATCTGGACCGCGGAGGCGATCAGGACCGCTCGGACGAGGGCCGCGCTCGGCGGGCGCCCGTTCGCGGGGTTCGGTGCGCCGGACGGGTACCAGCCGTCCGAGAAGTACTGCCGGACGATCGTCGCGGCCGCGGCCGCGGCGGGCGTCGCGTAGCTCGTCCCGGGCCAGTGGTCATCCGCGAGGCCACCACCGCTCGCGACGCTCCCGTCGGACATCGCGCTGTCGCCGTCGAAGAGCGTGAGGAGCGTCGGCTTGAGACGGCCGTCCGACGTCGGGCCGCGGCTGTTCTGCACAGGCAGGTCGTTCGGGCCCGTGAACGGGTCGCTCCCATCCGGGTTCCCCGCCCCGCTCGCGGTCACGACGTTCTTCGCGGTGCCCGGGGTGTTCACCGTCGCCGCGGCGCCTCCCTCGTTCCCCGTCGCGAAGAACACGGCCAGGTCGGGATGAGACCAGACGAACGCGTCCACGGCCCGCGCCTGGACGTCGTACTCGTTGACGGTCGAGCCCCAGCTGTTGCTGTGCACGCGGACGGGAGCGAGCGGGTCCTCGTACGCGATCCGGAGGAGCTCGCCGAGGTCCTCGGGCAGGTAGTTGAGGAGGTCCGTGTCCCCGCCGCACGACGCGGGATCCGGCCCCACGGTCCCGATGTCCTGCACGACGAGCTTCGCGCCGAGAGCGAGCCCGTCGTTCGCGCCGCCCCCGCCGCCGAGCCAGTTGTCGTTGCCCGTCAGGACGGAGGCGACCGCGGTCCCGTGGCCGAACACGCAGTCCTGGCCCGTGGCGCGGTGGTCGCTGTCCTGGATCGACCAGGGGTCCCACGTGCCGCTTCCCGGCCACGCGACGTCCCCCGTGAGGACGCCCATGTTGTGGTACCGGACGACCTTGCGCCTCGCGGGGTCCGTGACGTTGTAGATGTCCCCCCCGCCGAGGACGATCGCTGCGCCCTGCCGGAACGCGGACTGATCGTAGTCCAGACCCGTGTCGGAGATCGCGACGAACTGCCCGCGGCCGTCGAGGCCGTTCCACCAGTACCGCAGGTCGAGGCTCGAGTTCCCGGCGACGATCCGGTTCGTCTGGAGGACCCAGTCCGCTTCCGCGTTCAGGAGCCTCGCGGGGTTCACGCGGTCGATGAACTCGATCTGCGGGAGATCCGCGAGCGGCCGGATCAGGCCCGCGGGGACGCGGGCGCGCACCCAGCGGAAGTCGTCGGATCCGAACGTGCCCTGCACGCCGACCGACGCACCGGACCCCGCCCGGCCGGGCACGCCGCGGTGGCCAAGCCACGCGACCACGGATTCCGGTCGCTCGCCGGGGAGGAGGACGAGACGCACGTCGACGGTCCCGGCCGCGGCGTCGAGGCCCGGACGGATCTTCCACGAGGCCTCGTACGGCCCGACGTAGTCGACGTGGCGGACCCCGCGCGCGGTCTCGAACGACGCGGGGGCCCCGCGGACGAGGAACGCGTTCTCCGGGATGTACCGCAGGACGTCGAGCCCCGCGGCCTCGAGGGCGTCCCGCCATTCTGGCTTCGCGGGCACGCGGAAGTGGACGATGCCCGGTGCCGATCCCGCAGGGCCGAGCGCCCAGGGGGCGTGGGCCTCCCGAGCGAGATTCCCGACCTCCCGGGATCCCGCGAGGAGACGGATCGTCCCGAGCCCGGGTGCCGGATCCGCTCGGTGGCCGCGGGCGGCCAGGGCGGCCAGCGCGGAGGCGGGGGCTTCCGCGAACGCGAACGCCCCGTACGCCTCGAGGACCCGTGCGCCGACCGCGGTCAGGGATGCGATGGAGGCGTCCGTCTGGAAGACGACGACTTTGGAGGGATCGGATTGCCCGGCGTCCGGGTCTCCCGGAGCCCACGGAAGCCACGCGACGAGCGCGAGCGTGACGACGCTGACGGCGAGAATCCGCGTGCGGTCCACGCCCATGCCGGCCTGCGAGATGCGCCGCCGGCCGATTTATCCTTTGCCCCGCGGTTCCGCGACCCGCGTCACTCCGCGAGGATCCGCGTCGCCTGGAGCGTGCCGTTCTGGAACATCAGGGTGTAGTAGTTCGGCGAGTGCCCGGTCGCGCGCATCTTCAC
>Ga0154849_126_pt2 | contig 18350 bp, 17 predicted proteins | sample Rifle2008BG16ft_FD_105577 | JGI IMG/M metagenome (GOLD analysis project Ga0154849, IMG submission 105577) | Euryarchaeota archaeon RBG_16_67_27 | reverse complement strand
GACGATTCTCCCGCTCCGTCCGGACTTCCGCATGCTCACGCGGCAGAAGGTGGGCCTCGCCCTCGGACCCGCCCTCTTCGCCCTCGTCGTGCTCCTCCCGGAACCGCAGTCCATGGTCGACGCCGTGCCCCTCGGGATGCCGACGCACGCGCCGCAGGTCGCCCTGGGGACTCTCCTCTGGATGCTCGCATGGTGGCTCACGGAGTGCGTGCCCCTCGGGATCGCGGCGCTCCTCGCGCCCCTCGTCCTCTCGATGGCCGGCATCGTCGACTGGAAGACGTCCCTCTCGTCGTTCACGGACCCAATCATCTGGATATTCATCGCGGGGTTCGTCCTCGCCGCCTCGTTCCGGAAGTGGGACCTCGATCGGCGGATCTCCGTCCGCCTCGCGGCCCTATACAAGGGGTCGAATCCGAAAGTCGCGGCCCTGTTCGTCTGCAGCCTCCCCGTGTTCCTCCTTACCCTCACGGGCTCGATCACGGCGTCGACCTCCGTCGTCCTGCCCTTCCTCGTCGCGTACCTTGCGATGGTCGGCGCGAAATCCGGATCCCGGTACTCGGAGGCGAGCACCCTGGCCCTCGCGCAGGCCGCGACCGCCGGCGCGATGCTCCTCCTCATCAGCACACCGCCGAACCTCATCGCGAAGGCGACCGCGCAGCAGCTCGGGCACAGCCTCACGTTCTTCGACTGGCTCATCGTCGGGACTCCCCACGCGATCCTCGGACTGCTCATCTCGTGGCACGTGACGTTCGCGTTCATCAAGCCGGAGATGAAAGTCCTGAAAGTGGACCGAGAAAAGCTCGCGAAGGCGCAGCGGGACCTTGGCGCGCTCAGCCGCGGGGAGAAGGTCGTCCTCGCGATTCTTCTCGTCGCTGTGACCCTGTGGATCCTCCCCTCCGCGGTCACGATCGCCGCGGACACGAACCCGGGCCTCGCGGGCCTCAGCGACTCCCTCTCCCGCCTCATGCCGGAGGCGATGCCGGCGGTCCTCGTGATCATCGTCGCCGGGCTTGTCCGCGTGAAGGACGAACCCGTCCTGCGCTGGAAGGAAATCGCCGAGGGCGTCGACTGGAACGTCGTGTTCCTCTTCGGCGGCGGAATCGCCCTCGGAGTCGGATTGGACCGCAGCGGCTTCGCCGATTGGCTCGCGGGGGGCGTGGCGGCGACCCTGGGCGCGAGCGCGAACGCTTGGACGATCTTCGCGGTGAGCGCACTCCTCGGGTTCGTGCTCTCGTACGCGGCGTCGAACACGGCCGCAGCACTCATCGGATGTCCGATCGCCGCGAGTCTGGCCCTGGGCGCGGGCCTCAGTCCCGTGGGCCCGATCGTCGCCGCCGCACTCGCCTGTTCGATCTCGAGCGCGATCCCCTCGACGACGCCGCCCATGGCGATCGTGTACTCGTCGGGCTACGTGCGGATCTGGGACATGTTCCGGATCGGGATGGTCTCGGACCTGCTTCGGCTCGGCGCGCTGATTGCGGTCGGCCCTCTCCTCGTCGGCCTGATCGAGTGAGGACTACACGCCTCGTTCCTTCCCGGGCCAGATGTACTTGTGGATCTGCGGCTGGAGCCGGACCCGCAGGCGGTCCTCGAGAATCCACGTTGCGAGGGTCGCGGGATCGAGCCCCCGCCGCACCTCGTGCGCGGGCGTCACCGGCGAGAACAAGATCGTCGACGCACGCGTCGGACGGTCTCCGAGGACCTGCTTCGCGAACTCGTAATCTCGGCGGTCCGCGAGGACGAACTTCACCTCGTCGATGGGGCGAAGCCGTTCCAGGTTCTCGTAGGCGTGCTTCGCGGTCATCCCCGAGCCCGGGCACTTCACGTCCATGATGTAGCGCACCCGGCCCGCGTCACGGTGCCCGCGTACCTCGGCGTCGAAGGCGCGCAGATCGATCTCCCCGTCCGTCTCGATCGTATGCACGAGAGCGCCGGGCAGGGACGAGATCGCCCGCGCGATCGAGCGCCACTGGAGCAGGGGCTCCCCTCCTGTCCAGCACACGAATTGGATTCCACGCGTGGCGTCCGACTCGGACTCCCCCAGGTATTTCCGGATCTCTCCGGCGACGTCGTCCACGGTCCGCTCCCGGAAGCCCGTGCCCTCGACCGCATGCATCGAGTCGCACCAGACGCACCGGAGGTTGCAGCCGAACAACCTCACAAACACGGTCGCGTGCCCGACAAGGCTGCTCTCGCCCTGGATCGTCGGATAGATCTCGCTGACGAGGAACGTCTCGCCCGGTGATGCGTGAGCCTTCCTCGACGCCATCGCGTTCCTCGAAATGCAGCACCGGCTCATTAAGCCGCGGGAGGCGCGCGGCGCCGTGCGTATGGGAGCGGGTCCCGTACCCCCGCCTCACGGAACCCCCTTAGCCTGAGCTGGCAGGCGTCGCACACGCCACACGCCTTCGCGCCTCCCTGGTAGCACGACCAGGTGAGTTCCCATGGGACGCCGAGCTCCTGCCCCTTGCGGACAATGTCCGCCTTCGACATCGCGATCAGCGGGGTGCGAATCTCGATCACATCGCCCTCAACCCCGCGTTTCGTCCCGAGGCGAGCGACCTCCTGGAAGGCCCGGTAGAACTCCGGGCGGCAGTCGGGGTAACCGGAGTAGTCGAGGGCGCTCGCCGCGATGTAGATCGCGTTCGCTCCGACCGCTTCCGCGAGGCCGAGCGCCGCACTGAGGAACAACGAATTCCGCGCGGGGACGTACGTCGCGGGGATGCCCTGGCCGATCTCCTCGAGCCGTCGCTGCTCGGGGACCGGAATCCGGCGGTCCGTGAGCGCCGAGCCGCCGATCGCCGTGAGGTCGAGGGTCACGATTCGGTGGTCCTTCACCAGGAAATGCTTCGCGACGCGCGATGCCGCCTCGAGTTCCCTCCGGTGTCTCTGGCCGTAGTCGACGGTTAGGGCGATCGGGTCGAACCCATCGGCCTTCGCGATCGCGAGCGCCGTCGCGGAATCCATACCGCCGGAAAGGAGGATCACAGCCTTCGGCGGCATCGCCGCGGGTATCGCGGACCGCGGGAAAAAGGCGATGCGACCGGCCCCGCGACAGGAAAGCCTAAGTCGGACCGGCCTCTCTCCCCGGGCGTGAGCGATCCCCTGGTCGAGGCATTCCAGGCGGATCTGGGCTGTGCAGCCGAGGAAGCCCACCGCCTCGCGCAGGCCGCTCGCCTTCACGTGCCACGAATCATCGCCTCGACCGAGGACTCCGCGGAAGACGTCGTCCACCGTCTTCGCGATCCCCGGATCTTCGGGGAGTTCGCCGGATCCCTCATCCATTCCCGGGACCTGCGCACGTCGAGCCGGGTCGCCCTGGCGGAACGGGCGTTTGATCTTCTCCCGCTCCCGCGCTCCGAGGGCGACGTGATCCTCGTGGCGGCTCGCGCCCCTTCCCGGCTTCTAGACATTGGAGCGTTCCTGATTGAGGCGGAGGCGTTCAGCGTCCTCCAGCTGATGCATCTCGTCTTCGCGGTATTCCTCGACCGTGCCCTCGTGACCGGCGTGGCCCCGGCATCGCGTAACGCGGTCCTCCGGGCGGTCGTGGGCCTTCCGGAGGCGAGCCCGGGACTCCGCGCGCTGTACGTCGGGATGCACCTCGCGGCCGTCTCGGAGAGCGAAGCCAAGCGGGAGGTGCGGGCGGTCCTCCGCTCCCGCGCGACCCCGGGGGACGTCAAGCCCCTGATCGCTTCGATTCTCGCGTCTCCCGACGGCGGCGCGGCGATGCTCGCGGATCTCGCCCGGGAAGAGGGCCTGCTGGCTTCGGAAACCAGCGTCGACTCCCCCGAGGTCGTCGCGAACATCCCCCGGCTCCCCCCGGCGCTATCGGCCCTTGGACGGCGATGGCTGGACCGGGCGCGCGAGGAGTGATGACCGCGGGTCCGGACGCGACCGAAGGCCCAAACTCCTTAAGTCTGCGTGTGCCTGCGCCCCTTCCTCGCCGGAGGCGTGCCATGGCCCGAGCCGTGTGGAGCGGTGCGATCTCGTTCGGTCTCGTGAACATCCCCGTGAAGCTCTTCCCCGCGACGGAGAGCAAGGACCTCTCCTTCACGACGCTCCACGCTGCATGCAAGTCGCCGCTCAAGCGCCCCTACATGTGCCCGAAGGACAACGTGAACGTCGAGTCGAAGGACATGCTCAAGGGCTACGAGTTTGCGAAAGGCCAGTACGTGCTGATCGCGGAAGAGGACTTCGACAAGATCCCGCTCGAGACGAGCAAGGCGATCGAGGTGTCCGCGTTCGTCGACGCGGACGAGATCGGCCCCCTGTACCGGGAAAAGAGCTACTACCTTGCGCCGGAGGAGATCGGGCTCAAGCCGTTCGAGCTCTTCCGTCAGGCGCTCGCGCGGACAGGGAAGGTCGCGATCGGGCGGGCGGTCCTGTGGAAGAAGGAGCAGCTCGTGTCGATCAGTCCCCACGACGGGGTGATGGTCCTGAACCTCCTCCTGTACCAGGACGAGATCAAGGCGCCGCCCGACATCCCCGCGACGAAGCCCGTCGTGATCACAGAGGACGAGATCAACCTCGCCCTCCAGCTTCTCAACGCGTTGACGTCCGAGTTCGATTCAGCGAAATACAAGGACCGGTACCGCGAGGCCCTCATGGAGCTGATCACTGCGCGGGTCGAGGGCCGCGAGGTGCCGGAGATCGTCCGTCCCCAGGCCCAGCCCACGCAGGACCTTATGGCCGCGCTTCGCGCGAGTCTCGAGGCGACAAAGGCCGGCTGAGCGGATGGACCCATACCGGCACGTGATCAGGCCGATGCTCGCGGACGCCCGCGAGACGCCATTCGACTCCCCGGACCACGTCTACGAGCTCAAGTGGGATGGGACGCGGGCGATCGGTTTCGTCCGCGACGGCCACCGCTTCCAGAACCGCCGTCTCACGTTCATCGAGAGCCGCTACCCGGAGATCCGCGTGCGGACGCGGACGGACGCGATTCTCGATGGGGAGATCGTCGTCATGGACGGCGACCGCCCGAGCTTCGCGAAGCTCCAGGAACGGGAGCAGACGGGCGACCCGATTCGGATCGAGTACCTCTCCCGGGCCCTCCCCGCGACGTACGTCGTCTTCGATGTGCTGTATGTCGAGGACCGCGAGGTGATGTCCCGCCCGCTCGTCGAGCGCAAGGAGATCCTCCGCGATCTCGTGGAGGTCGATCGCCATGTCGTCGTCGGCGACTTCGTCGCGGCGCGAGGCGTGGACTACTACCGCGCCGTTCTCGCACGAGGCCTCGAGGGCGTCATCGCGAAACGGGCAGCGAGCCGGTACAAGCCGGGCGCCCGGAGCAAGGACTGGGTCAAGATCAAGAAGAAGGCAACGCTCGATTGCGTGATCTGCGGCGTGACCGCGGGCGAAGGCGAGAGGAGTGACACGTTCGGCTCGATCGTCCTCGGCGCCTACGACGGGGATCGACTCGTTCACGTCGGGCGTGTCGGCACGGGGTTCTCCGAGGCCGGTCGACGTACACTCATCGCACGGCTCCGAGCCCTCGAGGCTCCTTGCCCGTTCGACGAGGTCCCCAAGATCGCGGACGCGCACGTCGCCTTCTGGACCCGCCCCGAGACGGTCTGCGAGGTCCATTTCCTCGAGTTCTCGAAGGACCGCCACCTCCGGGCGCCCTCGTTCGCGGGGTTGCGCGAGGACAAATCCCCGAGGGATTGCGTCGTCTCGTTCCCGGAGTGAAGGTGGGATGTCGGGCGAAGGAGGGGAGATCGTCATCATCGACTACGATCCCCGTTGGCCCTCGATGTTCGAGGGGGTGAAGGCGCGACCCTTGGAGGCGATCGGCACCGACGTTGTCCGGATCGAGCACGTCGGGAGCACAGCGGTGCCCGGCCTAGGTGCGAAGCCCATCATCGACATCCTTGTCGGGCTCCGTCGGCTCCAGGATGCGACCGCGCTGATTCGGCCGCTCGAGCGGCTCGGCTACGAGTATGTGCCGGAGTACGACTCCGAGATTCCGGACCGACGGTACTTCCGGAAGGGGGCCGCACCCATCACATCCACATCGTGGAGATCGGTGGGGAGTTCTGGACGGGGCATCCCCTGTTCCGGGACTTCCTCCGCGCTCATCCTGACGTGGCTCGGCGCTACGACGTCCTGAAACGACAACTCGCGGCCCGTCTCGGGGCGGACCGCGACGCCTACACGGAGGCGAAGATGGAGTTCGTCCGGGAGATCGAAGAGCGAGCGCGCGCCGGTTCGACGCCCCACCGTGAGGACCGAGTCTGATACTCGCCTGCCGGCGAATCGTTGGGGCGCGGCTCGAGCGAGCTACACTCCCTCAAGGAGGTCGGCAGCGGCCTCGAAGGCGCTTCCCGCTTCCAGTCCGGCTTCCGTGATCGATACGTAGATTGCATCCCGCTTCGCGATCAGGACCGCAAGGATGGGTGCAATCTCCGCGCTCTGCCCGGTTCGACCCGAGAGGGCCATGAACTCCGAATGGACGAGAGTCAGTCTCGGCAGGTGGCCGTCCGCCCACAGGGGGTGCTCGGGGAACGCGATTTTCGCCAACACATGTGCGTACGCCTCTTCGCCCACGTACTGGCCCCACTCCATCGTCGTCACACCAATGAGCGCTTTCGCCGCGTCTGCGGTCCGACCGCTCCCCAGCGCGGCGATGGCCTCGTTCATCGAGTACAAATCGTTCGCATACGTGTCGAAGAGGAAGAGCCCCGTCCACCCCGGGATCACGGATGTGTCCCAGTCGAACAGATGCGGATTCAAAGCGATGGCAGAGGCCATGAGCACACCGTTGATTCGCTCAATCTCCGCAACCGTCAGCCCTCGACGTTCGAGGGTGGACGCGCTTGAGGCGATCGCTGCCCGGTAACTCTCCAAGCCGCGCAGGAGGGGTGCGATATCCGCGCGATCCGGATCGAGGGCGTCCGGATCGCGTTCGAGAAGGTTCGCGATGCCCTCTTCCGCCACTTCGAGGTTCTCCGTCAAGGTGTACGGTAGCACGCGCGCCTGGGCCATCCGGATCATCGCGAAGCCGTTGAACACCATGTTGACGTGGAGGTACGTCGGGTCGAGCTTGTCCATCGTGTCCTCCGTCGTGTGGTAGAGCGCGTCGTACGCGGGTCCCCACCATGCGATCTGCATCACGGGCACGCCCGCCATGTAGAAGGGCCAGTCGTCGTACGAGGACGGAGGCCAGTACACGTACGTCGGGGCCGTCGACAAGAGGCCGGAGTCCCGTGCAGCGTTCCGGATGAAATTCGTCAGCTCAGGCGTCGTCTCCACGAACACGATCGAGTTCCTCGACGCGATCACGTCCATGTTGAGCATCGCGGCGATCCGTCCGGGACGGTCAGGATGGAGCGAGCGACCGTCGAGGGTCCGGATGATGTGGGAATATGACCCGAGGCACCAGTCGTACCAAGTGTCCGGCGGCCCACCGAGCTCCTCCGAATCAAACGCGACGAACACGAGGGTGCGGGCCGGCTTGATGCCGGACGTCAGGATTGCCTTCGCGATCGCGAAGAGAGACCCGATTCCTGCGTTGTCGTCCGCGGCCGACGTGAACCAGTGATCGAAATGCGCGCTCAGGTACACGAGTTCACTTGGATAGGTTTCTCCCGGGATGAGGCCGATCACGTTGTGCGCGAGGGGGTAGTGACCGACGCGGTTGTTTACGACGAGCTTGACAACGACCTCTTCGCCCGTCGCAAGCAGGGTTCGCATCCACGCCGAATCCGTCTCGCGGATGTACGCCGCAGGGATCGACACGCCAATCACATCGTTCTTGAGCGCGTCATCCGCGATGATCGGATAGTCCATGAGGGCGCCGACGGCACCCCGCGCCGTCGCCTCCGCGAGGGTCGGAAGGCCATAGAACATCGGATCCTGGCGATGGAACAGGACGATCTTCCCGGCGACGTCGGTCCGCTCGAAGTCGTCCCACCTCCCGAGGCCGACGTATGCGATGGGGGCCGTGACCCCGTCGGGTCCCGTTCCGACGTCCTTGTACGCCTGCGCGATCGGGATGGAGCGCTCGAGCGGGGACACGACTGCCGCGGAGCTGCCGATGTCCTCCCAGCCGAAGATCGGGAAGTCCTCGATGTACGATCTGCCTCCGGCCCCGGGGCGGAGGCCGATTCTTTTCATCTCCGCCGCAAGGAAGCGGGCCGTCTCACGCGAGGCATCCGTACCTGCGACGACCTCCCCTCTGTCCGTGAGGCGCTCCGTGAGGTCCCAAGCGTATCTGTCGTCGAGAGCTCGGAGGAACGCGACCTCGTCGGAGACGGGTTCCGCAGGCCTTCCCGCCGTCCCCGCCCCTGCGGCGAGAACGAATCCCGATAGCAGAATCAAGACGACAAGCCCAGATGCGATTCTCCGCGTCGATGCCTCATGCTCCATTCGGATCCCTCGAAATCTCTGACGGCTCGCTTCAGGAGGACTTCCTGTGTCGCCAGAGGGTTGCGGGTGGCTCGCCGCGGCCGCCGCGGCGTCCGATCCGCTCGTCTTCCCGAAGGCAAGCGGCCCCAGACCTGCGTTTTCGGGCCTTCTTCCTTGTCTACTTACTGTACGCAGACGCGCGGGGGACGTCTCACCACGGGATGATCTTCCGGTCCCGCCAGAAGTGACCCGACGGGCTCCCCGGGGCGAACATCGCGAGCCAGATCGGCGTTTCCGCACCCTTCTTGACGCTCCGGGGCGCCCGGGGTCCGCCCATGTCCGTTCGGACCCACCCCGGACACACGGAGTTCGCGATGAGGCCCTTCCCGGAATACGCGCCGTGGAGGTACGAGGTCAGGGCGTTGAGACCGGCCTTCGAGATCCCATACGCGGGCGCATCCCTGTCGACGCCGTCCGAAAGGGACCCGGAGCCGCTGCTGACGTTGACCACCCGCGATCCCCTCTTCCGGAGGAGAAGAGGCAGGGCCGCTTTCGTGAGCAGGATCGGGCCGCGGAGGTTGACCGCGAGGACGCGGTCGAGCTCTCCCGCGGACTCCACGACGAGATCGCCATGCGCGTCGTCGTAGACCGCGGCGTTGTTCACGAGGATGTCGAGTCGATTCCTCTCCCGCTCGATTCGCCGGATCGCCGCCGAAATGGAAGGGTCGTCCGTCACGTCGAGCTCGATGGGAAGGATGCCGTCGGTTTCCCGAATGGCGGCGAGGCGCCGGGTCGCGGCGTACACGGTCGCCCCTCTCGCCGCGAGGCCGGTCGCGATCGCTGCGCCGATCCCCCGGTTCGCCCCGCTCACAAGCGCCACCTGCCCTTGCAAGTTCTCGTGGAGCCGAGTTGCCATGGGGCCCTCGACCGACGTCTGCGGGAAGAAGGTTCCCTATCGACCGAGGCCCTGGAGACGGCGCCTCGTGTCCGCGAGCAGGTGCCGGTATCTCGTGCGGTGCTCTCGCGGGACGATGGGGTCATCGATCCATCGCGCGATGTCCTTCGCGCGGCTGGCGAGGTGTCGCCGATTCCCGAGAGCTGCGGCGATCCGCACCTCGACCTCGGTCGCCCGGACGTGCGCCGCGTCCACCTCGTCGGGATGGGCGACGATGACGTCTTTCGTGAGCTGAAGACCTTGGCGCTTGACCTCGTCGATTTCCACGAGTTCGTGCACGACGAGCAAAGGGTGGTCGAGAACCTCCCTCAGGCTGACGTCCGGATATGCCGTGTCCGCGGAGAACCATCGCCGGAGATCGCCGACGGTCGCGCTGCACTCAAAGCCGAACTTCCGGAGGGTCCCGCGGCCCTGCCTCACGGCGTCCCGAAGTCGCGCCGGGGGGACATCGACCCGGCCCGGGTACGTCGGCCGGACGCCGACGAACGTCGCCGAGGGCGGAGTCGAAGGAGCACCGCGCGGGCCGTCCGCCCGCGTCACGACGAACCCGACCGACGCCAGGAGCCGACTCCATGTCGCGAGGGGGAAGATTCCCAGGCGGTGGGAATCCGTTTCGACGGTGAGCCGTCCGTTCCTCCGGATCAGGTAGACGAACGTGGCCTCGATCCAGGTGTCGCCGGGATCAGGATCGTACCTGTTTTCGATCAGGACGATCTCCGTCGTCCCACGGCGACCTGCGGTGGCGATCGTCTCGTCCTGCCGGAACCAGGACGGTGCGAGTTCCGCACACGTGATGAACGCCCCGCCGGGTCGGAGGTGCAGGAGGGCCGTCGCGAACGCGGCCCGGAGGTCCGCATCCGTTGTCATGTAGTCGACGGAATCCGCGAGGAGCACCGCATCGAAGACCCGGCCGAGACGGACCGTTCGCATGTCTCCCCGGATGTATTCGACGTCCGGATTCAACCGCCTCGCGAGGCGGAGCATCGGGGGGCTGATGTCGACTCCCGTGACTCGGTACCACCTCTTGAGCGTGGCATCGATGTGTCCTCCGCCGCAACCGAGATGGAAGACCGTACGGACCGGGAATCCGGCGTGCGCGCGAAAGAGCCGTCGGTACTCCCGCGTCTCTTCGACGTAGTCCTCCGGGGGGCTGATGATCGGCCATGTCCACGCAAGGTCGCGATACAGCCGCCGTGCATCCGGTCGGTGCGACATCGCCGGGACGGGAAACGGACTGCGCCGTAAAGCCTCGCGCCCCCTCGGTCAGCTTGAGGTCCGACGGGATGCGACCGCGGCCACGAGCATCATCCTCGCCGTCGTGATCAAGGTCCTCCTCGACTCCGTGCTGTTCTCGACTGGCTGAATCCGCGCCGGCGGAGCGGCTACCGGAGGTCAGCTTTATGTGCCGTGCCCGCGGTCCCGCCCGCGGCTGCGACCGTGTGGGATAAACGTGACCCGTCCGTCGGCCCGGAGCAACCGACGTTCACGGAACGGGCGATCTCCGCGATCCCTCTCCCGTATCCTCTCGCGTGCTTCCTCCTGGCGATCCTGCTAAACACTCCCGGCTTCCTCCTCGCGAACCTCTTGGACACGGGCGACCTGGATCGGGCCCTCGTCCGAACCTTCGGAGAGAACGCGGATTCGTCGCCATCGGTCCTCGCACTCCTCGTCGCATTCAACATCGGTTTCACCTTCTTCCTGTTGTACCTCGTCCGGCTCACGCGTCTCGGGCTCAGCTCGTCGAGCAAGGAGATCACACCTTTGATGCGTGATGGCGAGGCCGGGTTCCGTCGGATCTACGGGCTCCTCCATGCCCGCGTCCCGCTGATTGCGATCGCCGCGGCAATCGGGCTCTTCTTCCTGTACCTGAGCGGGCTGAGACCTCCCACGGGGGTCGCCTGGACCATCGCATTTGCGGCTCAGGTCACCCTCAGCCCCTCGTGATTGCGACGATCCTGTGGACCTACTTCACGACCCCGTGGGGGCTGCATCGTCTTGGAAGGGAACCCCTCAAACTGCGCCCGTACTACGAGGACCCGATGCTCGGTCTGCGCCCTCTCGGGACGATTTCCACGACGGCGACAATGTGGTATTTCGGTGCGATAGCAATGGTCATCGTCCAGATCCTGTTCCAGCCGCTGCGGCCGGAGTACCTCGCGTTCCTCCTCGTACTCGTGCTGTTCGGCGGCGTGCTCTTCGTCTTGCCCGTCCTCGGAGTCCATCGCCTCATGCTCGAGGAGAAGCGGAAGACGGAGCAAGCCCTGAGGTCGGAGGCGGGGCGGTACTTCACCCCTGCGGGCTCGCCGACGCCTGGGGAACCGACCCTGGCGGACCTTCACTCCCGGGTCGAGGAGCTCCACCGGTCCCTCGCCCACGAGCGGGCCTCCCGGACCGTCGCCTCCCTTCCGACGTGGCCGTTCGACCCCCAGGTCACGGGTCGGGTCGCGGCGATTGTCCTGACGGGCGTGGTCGCGATCCTCGGTCGAGCCGCGGTCGACTACTTCCTCCTCCGCCCGTAGGCCTAGCGCTCCTTCCAGCTCATGACCCTTGCGCCGAGGACGAAGAGGATTGCTGCGACGACCGAGACCACCGCGAGGTTGAACAAGGCTTTGTCCAGGTTCCCATAGATGAGGGTGTCCCGGAGCCCGTCACTCAGGTACGTCAGGGGCAGTGCCTTCGCAATGACCTGCATGTACGACGGCATGCCCTCGAGCTGCCAGAACGTCCCGGACAGGAACATCATCGGGAAGCCAATCACGTTCGCGAGGGCGCTCGCGGACTCGGGGTCCTTCGCGAAGGAGCCGAGGAGCATTCCCAGGCTCGCGAACAGGACGGATCCCACGATGATGAAGACCAGGGTGAGGGCGTCGAACCGGATTTCGACGCCGAACGCGGCGATTGCGACCGCCAGGGTGACGAGGAGGGAGAGGATCATGGACAGGGTGAACCACAGGATCTTGGACGCCAGCCACTCCGATTTCGTGAGGGTCGTCGTCGAGAGGAGCTTGAAGTACTTCCGCGTGCGGTACTCCGCGGTGACGGCCGCCATGATGTAGAGCGTGTTGAACATGACCGTCATCCCGACGATTCCGGGGAGCAGGTAGTCGATGACCCCGAACCGCTCCGAAGCGACGGACTGGACCCCGAGGGAGAAGACGGGTGTCGCGCCGACGATCGCGAAGCTCATCTGGTCCGCAACCGCCTCGACCACCCCGACCGCGAGGCCGAAGGACGACTGCGACGCGTCCCCATAGAGCGTGAGGTTCGCCCGTACCGTGCCGTTCGTCGCGAGGCTCGCGGCCACGGCATCTTGGAAGTCCGCTGGTATCAAGAGGGCGACGGTCAGGGAGTTCTCCCGCACATGGTCCTGGATCGCCACGTTCGTCGGGATCATGGAGACGCGGACGACGGTCGTGTTGTTCAGTGCGTCGAGGAACGCGTGGCTCACCGGGCTGTCGTCGAGGTCCTGCACGGGGAGGTTCATCGAGTTCGACCCCATCTGCGTGAACACGGCCCCGAACAGGAGGACGAGGAGGATCGGGAAGATGAACGTGAAGAACGCCCCGACCTTCGACCGTAGGTACTGCCTTCCGAAGGCGATCGTATCCGCGAGGATCTTGTTCATGCCTCGAGCACCCCCTCCTTCATCTTCGCGCCGACGACGGTCAGGAACACATCCTCGAGCGTCCTGCGCTGGGTGTACATGTCCTTCAGCGGGACGTCGAGGGCGGCGAGCTTCGCGAGGACGGTCTTCATCTCTGCGGGATTCGTGACCCGCACGAGGACGTCGCCGTCGCGCAGCTCGGCTTGGATGCCCCGGCGCTGGACCTGCGCCAAGCCCTCCGGGCCCGCACCTCCGAGGACGATCGTCGTGCCGGCCCCTCCCCGGGCGATGAGGTCCGCGGGGGATCCCCGGGCGACGAGGCGCCCCTTGTGCATGATCACGACGTCATCTGCAAGCTGCTCCGCTTCGTCGAGGTAGTGCGTGGTGAGGAAGACCGTGCGACCCTCGGATTCGACGCGGCGGATCAGGGCCCAGAGGTCCCGCCTCGCCTTCGGGTCGAGCCCCGTCGTGGGCTCATCGAGGAAGAGGAGGTCCGGCTCGCCCACGAGGGACATCGCGATCCCGAGCTTCCGTTTCTCCCCGCCGGACAGGCGCATCCCTTGGAGGTTCGCGCGCTCGCTCAGGCTCACCTCCTCGAGGAGTTTCTTCGCGTCCGCTTTGGAGACCTCCTTCTTGAAGAGGCTCCCCCAGTACCGCACGGCCTCGAGCGGTGTGAGCCGGTCGAACGGCTCGAAGTCCTGGGGTAGGACCCCCACGTGCTCGCGGATGCCCGCGTACCCCTCCGCGATGTCGTGGTCGAGGACCCGGGCGTTCCCCGACGTCGCCGTGCGGAGGCCCTCCAGGATCTCGACCGTGGTCGTCTTCCCGGCGCCGTTGGGCCCGAGGAGGGAGAAGATCGTCCCCTTCTGCACCTCGAGGCTGAGGTGCTCCACGGCATGGACGTCGCCGTACGCCTTCACGAGGTCGTGGACCTCGATGACCAATCCCATTCACAAGCCTCCCGCGGCTTCCTACGCCCGTCGGATGGAGTGGATTGGCGTATTTAATGTCCACAGTCAGGAGGATACGTATGCCGCCTCCCCGCGTCCGCTCAGGGGTCCAAGCAGTCCCGGGTGTAGCCGCAGTCCCTGCAGATGATCTTGCAGTGGAGCTCGATCGTCCGCCCGCCGCACACGTCGCACGGGCCCGCGTCGAGCGCAGGCGGCGCGAGTGGTTCACCGATTCCGCGGGAGGAGCCAGGCATTGTCCGCCTTTTCGAAGCCGATTCGAGGATAATAGGCCATCGCATCGGGCGCCGCGAGGAGGAGGACGATGGACTCCTCGCCTGCGGCCTCGCGCACGCGACGGACGAGCTCCCGACCAACCCCTTCGCGCTGGTACTCCTTCCCGACCGCGAGGTCGGACAGGTACGTGCAGTAGCTGCGGTCGGAGAGGGCGCGTGCGATCCCCACGAGCCGCTCGCCGTCCCATGCCGTCACGGTCAGGTTCGCCCCCTCGAGCATCCGGCGGATCCGGCCGAGGTCCTCCGATGGGCGTCGGATGCCCGAGCTTCGGAAGAGGTCCGCAACCTCGCCGGGCGTGACGCGGTCGTTCAAGCGGTAGTCGATCGCCATGGGGGTCCGCCGGGCGTAGGCGTCCGACCAGATAGGCTCATCGGAACGGCTGCCCGCAGAAGAAGCAGAACAGGTTCTCTGCGTTCACCAGGGTCCCGCACGCCGGACATCGTTTCTTCGCCGGGGCCGCGGGCGCGGGCGGGGCGGCGATTGGCGCCTGGGGTACGGACGGTGCAGGGGGCGGTGGCGGAGGCGGGCTCGGCCTGACGAACTCGATCGGGGGGGCGGGCCGGACGGCCGCAGGCGGGGGAGAGGGGGGTCCGGAGGGTGCCGCGGGTCGGTACACCGGCGCGATGGTCCTCGGGTGGTACGCGACGCGACGGGACCGCGCGCGGCGCTGAGGGACGAAGGCGACGACGGCGGCGAGGGCGAGGATGAAGAGCGCGAGGTAGAGGAGGTTCGAGGAGAAGAGCTGGTACAGGACGAAGAGGAAGTCCGGCAGGGTCGTCACCGCGACGGACCGCTCCTGGGACTCGTACTGCGTGCCGTTCACGGTCGCGACGGCCTTGAAGTAGAGGGTCGAAGCGCCCTCGGGCATCCGCATCGCGGTCTCCGTGTACGCCTGCCGCGTGAGACCCGTGAGCAGGGCCGTCGAGTTGCCGAGGACGCCGGAGGCCGTCCCCCATTCGATGTGCGTGTCCGTGACGGGGAGGCCCGCGGGGCCGAGGATCGACCAGCCGATGGAGAACGTCGAGCTCCGGGCGACGGTTCCCGGCGCCGAGTTCACGGAGACGAACGGGCGGTTCAGGGCGGTGACCGCGCTAAGGTAGTCGACCTCGCCCCAGCCATATTCGTACTGGGAGCCGATCGTCCTCGCCGTGTCGTTGAGGATGTTCCAGACCTCGACGTTCGTCAGCGTGGGCTCCGCAGAGAGGACCAGCGCCGCGGCCGCGGAGACGTACGGCGCCGCGAGGGACGTGCCGGAGAGGGTCTGGAAGGGAGCCGTCGGGTGGAGGGTGATGATCGACTCCCCCGGCGCGGAGAGATCGAGGCCGTTCCCGTAGTTCGAGAAACGGGCGCGGGTCTCCGCCTCGTCGAGGGCGCCGACCGCGAGCACGTTCGGGAGTCGCGCGGGGAAGTCCAGGGTCGCCCGGCCGAGCCCCGTGGCCGGGTCGCCGTTGCCCGCGGCCGCGATGATGATCGCTCCGCGGCTCCACGCGTAGTCGATCGCGAGCTGCATGTCCGTCGGACCCGTGAACGTCTCGTTCGTGCCCAGGGACAGGTTGATCACCCGGGCTCCATGGTCCGCCGCGAAGCGGATCGCCCTCGATGTGTTCAGGGAGGAGCCCTGGCCCGTCGGATCGAGGGCCCGGAGGTTCATGATGCTCACCTGGGCCGCGCCCGCGATGTCGTCCCCGTTGTTCCACTCCGCCGCGAGGGCGCCCGCGACCCCGGTCCCGTGGTACGTGCCGCCCGTCGCCCCGCCGTCGTCGGGGTCGTTGTCTCCGTCGACGAAGTCCCATCCGTAGAAGTCGTCGATGTACCCGTCTCGCTCGTCATCGATCCCGTTCCGCTCCGATGGTTGGACCGCACCGTCCCGGTTCAGGTCCTCCCCCGGGTTCACCCAGAAGTTCGCGTTCATGTCGGGATGGGTGTCCGGGATTCCCGTGTCGACGACCGCGACGACGATGCCCCGGTCCCCAAAGTTCACGTCCCACGCCTGGGGTGCGCGGACGGATGGCAACGCCCATTGGACGGAGTACAGGGGATCGTTCGGGTCGAACGCGGCGCGCACGGGCACGTCGGAGATTACGAGAACGGGGGCGTTCCGCGCGAGGGTGACCCCGAGCGCGGCGAACGCGGGGGACATGAGGGCGAACGCGAATGCGAGGGCCGCGGGACGGACGAGGGCGTATCGTGGGGGGAAGGGGCCACGCAACGGGGGACGCCTCCAGGCGTTCCTCACGGAGGTATTCATGCGCATATCCTCGACCGTCCCTCTTAAACTTCGCCCCGTGAATGTCAGGGAGTGACAACAGGGCCGTTCTGGGCCAACCCTTTTCCGCCGGGAATCCGTGGGCAACCCCATGTCCGCCGCCGCGCCGCCCGTGTCGATCGTCACGGGCGCCTCCTCTGGGATTGGACGCTCGAGCGCCCTTCTCCTCGCCCGCCGCGGCCATCGCGTGTTCGCGACGGTCCGGACCGCGGACGCGGAGGACTCCCTCCGCGAGGCGGCCTCGGGACTGCCCGTCGACGTCCTGCGCCTGGATCTCCTCGACGAGGCATCCGTGGCCCGACTTATCCCGACGGTCCGGGACCGCGCGGGCCGGATCGATGTCCTCGTGAACAACGCGGGGTACGCCCTCCTGGGCGCCGTCGAGGACCTCCCCGTCGACGCCCTCCGCAGGCAGTTCGAGGTGAACGTCTTTGGCGCCATGGCGCTCGCCCGCGCGGCGCTGCCCCTCATGCGCTCCCAGCGGTCGGGCCGCATCGTGAACGTGAGTTCCCTCGCGGGCCGGGTGAGCGTGCCCCTCATGGGAGCGTACTGCGCGTCGAAGTTCGCCCTCGAGGCGTTCACGGACGCCCTCCGGATTGAGGCCCGACCCTTTGGGGTGCGGGCAATCGTCGTCGAACCCGGGCCCGTGGTGACGCGGTTCCCGCGGACCGCGGTGGACGCGAGCCGGGAGGTCCTGAACTCCCCGAGCGTGTTCCGGCAGGCGTACGCATCGTATCTTGAGGACTTCGAGACCCCGGGCGGCGCAACGGCGGAGCGGGTCGCCCGCGTGATCCTCCGTGCGGTCGAAGCCCGCCGCCCTCGTGCGCGGTATCGGGTGCGATGGCGGGAGACCCTGCTCGCGGGTGTCCTCCAAGTCATCCCGCGCGGGGCGATGGACTGGCCAATGACCCGGGTCATGGGCCTCTCGGTCTCCGCGGACGACGGCACGCGGTAGGCACAAATCCCACGAGAGGGTTCCCGCGGGGGATAACATGCGCGCGGTGTTCTTCCGGACATTCGGCCCGCCGGACGTGATCGAGGAGGCGGAGATTCCGACGCCGACGCCGGGCCGCGGGGAGGTCCGCCTCCGGGTCCTCGCGTCCGCGCTGAACCACCTCGACGTGTGGAACCGGGCGGAGACGTCCCAGATTCCGATGCCCCATGTCGGAGGCGCCGACATCGTCGGGGTCGTGGATGCGGTGGGCAAGGGCGTGACCGTGCCACTCGGGACCCGAGGGGTACTCAACCCGTCCCTGTGGTGCGGGCGATGCGTCTTCTGCCGTCGCGGCGAGGAGGCCACGTGCAAGACATTCGGGATCATCGGGAGCGAGACGAACGGCGGTTTCGCGGAATTCGTCGTCGCACCCGCACGGAACTTCCTCCGAATCCCGAAGGGCGTGCGAGACGATGTCGCCGCCGCATACCCGTTGACAGCGCTCACCGCCTACCGGATGCTCGTGACGCGGGCCCGACTGAAGCGTGGGGAGACCGTGCTCATCCATGGCGCCGGTGGAGGGTTGTCTTCCGTCGGGGTCCAGATCGCCCGTGCCCTCGGCGCCCGCGTGATCACGACGACGCGCGGGTCCGAGAAGCTCGCGAGGGCGAAGCGCCTCGGCGCGACAGCCGTGATCGACTACGCCTCGGAGGACGTCGTCGCTCGCGTCCGCGAGCTCACGAAGGGAGAGGGTGTGGACGTCGTGCTCGAAAACGTCGGCAAGGCCACGTTCCCAACTTCCCTTGGGTCCCTCCGCAGGGGAGGACGGATCGTGACGGCGGGGGCGACGACCGGCGGGGAGATCACGATCCCGATTGGCGACCTCTACTGGTACCAGCAGACGATCCTCGGGTCGACGATGGGAGGGCCCAAGGAGTTCGCGGCGGTGAGCCGACTCGTGTTCTCGGGCAAAGTCAAGCCTGCGATCGACCGCGTAGAAC
>Ga0154849_146_pt2 | contig 18401 bp, 16 predicted proteins | sample Rifle2008BG16ft_FD_105577 | JGI IMG/M metagenome (GOLD analysis project Ga0154849, IMG submission 105577) | Euryarchaeota archaeon RBG_16_67_27 | reverse complement strand
CCCCGTTCTGGTTGTCCGCGTCGATCGCCGTGACCGCGGCGTTGTCAAGGACTACGAGGTCGACGCCTGTCGTCCCGATCGGCGTGCTCGCGCGGATGTACATCTGGTCGACGAAGAGCGTGTCCAGGCTCAGGTTCCCCACGCGGTGGTCCATGTCCCGCGCACGAATCGCGACGACCTGCCCCGTGACCGCGGCGGGCAGGATGTACGAGTACGTCGTGTCCGACGTCTGGTTCATCCAGAGGATCGGCGTGTAGGTCCATGTTCGCGGGTCGCCGGATCCCGTCGCGTATGCGATTTCGAAGAAGTCGCCCTCGAAGTTCGCGCTGTGCCGTGCTTCGAGGGTGAGTGTGAACGTCGTGCTCGCGCGCGCGGGAAGTCGTGTGATCCGCCAGTAGTGCTCGAGTTCGCTCGCGAGCCCTCCCGTGGACGACCACGTCAGACCGACGTTGTCGAACCCGCCGACGGAGGCGGAGCCGCTCCCCGCGTTCTGCGTGTACATGGCGACCTTGAGGTAGTATGTCCCCGCTCCGGTGATTCTGTTGCTCACGTCGACGGGGAGGGGTGTAGTCGTCCAGGTCGTCGCGCCGGACTGCGCGGTGGAGGTCCACACGTGCTGTCCGAACGCCGGAGCCCCGGGGGTCTTGTCGACGAAGGCGAAGAGCTGGACGTTCCCGCCCGTCGCACCGAACGTGACAACCCGCCAGTCGAGGTTAAGCTGCGCCGTGAACGGAGGCGAGCCCGCCACGCTGAACGATTGGGTCCAGTACCCGGCGACGACCTGGTTGACCACCCAGTTCGTCGACACTTCAAGGTAGCCGCCGCCGTTCCCGCCGGAGCTCTGCCACGTCCCGCTCGCGGCCGAGCCGGGGTCCTGCCAGTCCGCGTACGTCCAGCCCGTGGCGCTCACGTCCACGCCCGCGTTCGTCGTTCCGCCCGAGCGGACCGGTTCTGTGAACGTGTACTCGCGGACCTGCTCGTAGCCGTTGTCGGAGACGAACGTGTTCAGGTAGCTCCCCGACGTCACGTTCCCGACGACGGTGAGCTCGCCGTCCGCGAACCAGTCGTCGGAGATCCCGATGTTCTGGAACGTCCCGAGCCTGTCGAGGTTCGGATACCACGTGAGCCGTCCCGTCGCGCCGCCGACGGCGACGTCGTTCGCGCCGTCGCCGTTGAAGTCCCCAATCGCGAGGGACCGGACTTCCCGCGGCCGGGTCGTGTCCACGTTCAACTTCGTCGCGGCCCCGCCCTGCCAGCTCCCGTCGTTCTTGTAGTACCAGACGTGGCCGTTCGAGGCGCCGCACACGACCTCGGGCGCGCCGTCTCCCGTGACGTCGCCGGTGGCGAGTACGTTGCAGTACAGGCTCGCGAGGGACTGCATGAGGAACCGTGTGAAGATCACATTCCCCTGGGAATCGAGATCCCGGCGGTGGAGGGCGACCTCTCCGTTCTGGTTGTCAACGAAGATGCTGCTCGCCGTGTCGAGGTCCCCGTCCTGGTCGAAGTCGAGGTAGACAATCGAAATCGTGTGATATTGCATCTTGCACGTGCCCGAGAGTCCGCAGAACTCGATCCGGTCCGTCCGCCACCGGTCGATCCCGTTGAGGTTTTCGTGATAGTACGAATAATCCTTCGTGCCCCATGCGTTGTTCGTCGCTGCGTCCGTCCCCGCGACGATGTCGAGCTTGTACAGGGGTGCGACGATCACGAGCTGTGTCGCAATGTTCGTGTAGGCCTCGTCCGTGTCCTTGAGGTTCGTCACGCTCAGGGCGTAGTTCTGCCGCCCCTCGACCCACGGGTCCTGGTTCGCGCGGGTGAGGTTGATCGAGAAGCGATACACCCGAGAGACGCCGACGATTGTGATCGCGTCGGACGCGCCGCTGCACGTCGTCCCGTCGATCCGGCAGATCGGCGTGTTCACGTCGTTGCCGTTGATCGGGGCGCGCCACATCTGCGTGCCTCCGTTGTAATCCTTGATCACGATGTTCCCGAAGACGACCGCGGTGAGGACCGGGTCGACCGTGAACATCTTCACCTGCACGTACACGACGTCCGTCGAGGCAAACGTCGTCGCGGGCAGGGTGAACGAACCGTCGCTGAACGTCTCGATTTTCGGAAAGTCGCGGACGTAGTTATCCTCGTCCGTGATCGTGACCGCGTCCGTCGTGTTGAACCGGAGGCCGCTGCTCGAGAACAAGTGGATGTCGAGGGTGTACTGCGCGAAGTAGTAGTTCGGCGGGTGGAGGGGCGCCTTCAGGTAGTTCGTGCCGACCGTCGCAGCGTCGTTCAGCTTGAACCGGTACGTGTAGATGTAGTACCCGTTGATGAACTCGAGGAAGGTGAATGCCTGCGTCGACGAGGGAATGCTCGTCTGCGTGACGGTCTTGCTCGAGCCGTACACGACCGTCCGCGCGGGATTCCCGCCGAACGGATCCCAGAACGAGAAGCCGTTCGTGTCGAACGTGTTCTCGAGGTCCAGGCTTCCAACGACCACGACGACTTCCTCGGACCCGCGGAACGTCCGCGTCTCATCGGCGGTGTACTTGAAGCGGTCCCACTCTGTCGCGTTGAAGATGTTGTAACCCTGCCGTCCGTTCCAGCGGAGGTTCGCCGGCCGGCCCGAGAAGTTGCTGCCGCCGCCGCCCGTGCCCGTGTCCGGGCCGGGGACGACCCGCAGGGTCAGCCGCGATGAGACCGTGTGGCCCGCGTCGTCCGTCGCGTTGAACAGGACGATCGCGCCGTCCCAGTCCAGGCTCGGCGACCGCATGCACGTGCGGCTCAGGACGAACACGCCGTCGTAGGGCGTGCGGTCCCCGTGCGTGCCGTCGTCGTACATCCGCTGGGGAAGCGCGCAGGAGTCTCCCGTGCCGTAGAAGATCGTCAGGATCCCGTACACGGAGGCGGCGTTCAGGTCCCCGTCCGGGTCGGAGACCTTCGCCATCACCCAGAACTCGAAGCCCGTCTCGACCTCGTCGATCACGCTCGTCTGCGGGATCGAGTCCGCCCACTTCTCGAGGAAGAGGGGCGGGCGGTCTCCGGCGGGCGGGTTGAGCTGCGAGGACCAGAGGACGACCCCCTTGAAGTTGTCCGCGATCGTGACGACGACCGTGTCCGTGGAGGGCCGGATCGAGTAGTTCTTCAGGTTCCATCGCTCCCCCGCGTTCCACGTCGTGTCGGACCCGTCGATCAGGCCATAGGGGATCCCGGACTTGTCCCCCTTCGTCTTGAGGATGTCCGTCCTATCCGTGCTCCCCGTCCGGGTCGTGACGTAGACCGTCGTCGTGAAGAAGTCGAGAGCCTCCCCGCCGAGGTGGCGGAGGGTGACGTTCGCGCCGATCTCCGCGCCGCCGTTGTCGTAGATCACGTTCAGCGAGGCGTCGACCTCCAGGCGGGTCGCCGCGACGGGAGTGGGGACGTTCGTGACCCAGATGATGATCGTCGCGAACAGCACAACGGTCATCGCCAGGATGAGGATCGTGCCGATGACTTCCGAGACGCCCGATTCATCCTTCCGCAATATGGTCTTCATGGGGTGGCCTCCCGGTGGGCGGGAGAACACTCGCGCAGCCGTCCCGGCGATATATAAAGGGTTCGCGGTAGTTACCAGTCACTGATAGCCGTGCGTGGTTCTCCCGCCGGAACCCGGGTCCGTCCCGTCGTGATAACGATGGCACCGCGCTCCGGTCCGGGCCCCGACGGTCGGGGAAGGTTTCGATTGCCGCGGAGTCCAAAATCCGCAACCCATGGGCGCACGGTTAAATAAAGTGGGTCTCATCGGTTCGCCGTGGGCCTCACCTCCGGGGAGCGCGTCCTCCTCCACCTCCATGGAATCCTCCATGCCCGCGAGCCGGGGCGCGAGGCCACCCAGGCCGGGATTTCGGACGGGGCCCGGGTCCAACGGAGCCACGTCCCGCGTGCCCTCCAGGCGCTCCTGCGCGAGGACCTCGTCGAGGCTCGCGAGTCGCGCCTCCGAGGGCGGACGCGAAAGTCCACCGTGTACGGGCTCACGCCCGCGGGCGTGGCCCTGGCGCGACAGCTCCTCGACGCGCTCGACGCGGAGCCCGCGCTCGTCGACGGACGGGGTACGACTCTCGGTGAGGCGCGCCGGATCCTCGGCTTGACCCCGATCGCCGCGGCGCTTTCCCTGGACGAACGGGGGGTCCTACATCCGCCAGCGGATTCCGAGGGCCCGCCAGGGCTCGTGCAGAGGGAGGAGGACCTCGCCGCTTTGCGCCGGTGGATGGCGGGGGGCGCGACCTTCGCGGTCGTGTACGGATCCCGCGGGATGGGGAAGACGGCATTGGGCCGCGCGCTCGCCTCCGGGATGGCGCGGGTCGCCTGGGTCGACCTCGAGAGGCTGGAAGGCCCGGAAGAGCTCTCGAAGGCGGTCGTCCGCGCCACGGGTGCCCCGATGTCGACGGCGGGGCCCGGGTCCGCCGCGGACGCCCTCATCGCCGCGTTCGATGCGGGCGTTCGGCTCCTGGTGCTCGATGGCTACGAGGACGTCCCCGACGGCATCGTGGAGGCGCTCGCGAGCGTCGTCCGTCGCGCGCGGGGACGGCCCGACATTCGGATTCTCGTCCTCGCCCAGGAGACCACACCCGCGTACGCCCGGTTCTACGCGCACGCGGACGTCGAGGCCGGCACGGTCGTCGAGCGCCACCTGCGGGGACTCGACCTCGAGGGATGCCGCTCGATCCTCGGGCGGGACGGGATCGACGAGGAATCGCTCCGCCGGATCTACCTGCTCACGAAGGGCTGCCCGCTCTACCTGGAGTTCATCCGGGCGGGCGACGACGCGGGCCTCCGCGCCCGCAGCCGGTTCACGAAGGCGGAGATCCGGCTGCTTCTCTACTCGGGCGGCATCCGCGAGAGGGACTCGTCCGCAAGCTGATCGAGCGCCTCCACGGCCCTCTCGTCCGCGTCCTTCGTGCCCGGCCGTCGGCGGAGCGCGTAGATCGTCTCTTGGACGCCGCCGTCCTCGTCCCTCACGACCGAGGTCAGGACTTGGAGCGGCACGCGGGCACCGTCATGGGCCCGGAGGTCGAGCGTCTTCGGGACAGGGGACGGCCCGTCGGCCTCCCGCGTCCAGGAGACCCGTGCCTGACTTTCCGTGATGTCAAACACCTCGCTGATCCTGCGACCCCGGACCTCTGCGCTCGTCCATCCGAGGAGGCGTTCCGCACCCTCGTCCACGGAGAGGATCCGAAGGTCCTCGTCGACGACGATGACGCCGTCGCAGAGGGACCGGACCACCGCCGCGAACCGACGGCGCTCGAGGCCGAGGTCCTGGGTGGTCCGCGCGTTGTCCATGGCGATCGCGGCGTGCGTCGCGATCCCCTGCGCGACGTTGATCTCCTTCGAGGTAAAGTAGTGCTGTCCCTTCGTGCTGTCGAGCCAGAGGATTCCGAGGACCCGGTCTCGCGAGACGAGCGGGGCGATTAGCGCCGATCGCATACCGAGCCGCTGGCCGATCGCGGGCGGGACGATCTGGTCCTTTGCCGCGTCCTTCACGAGGACCGGGAGGCGCTGCTTCACGAGGCGGTGCGCGACCTTGGGAATGTCCCCGTCCGTGAGAACGAGCCCGGTGAAGGCGGCGGGGACGCCCGGGGGCGCGAAGGCGGCCACGGTCCGGAACTCCCGCGCGGCGTCGTCGTACGCGAGGAGGGCGCACCGATCGACCCGGACGAGGCCCGGGGCAATCCGGACGATTGCCTCAAGGAGCTCCTCCGTGTCCGTGAGCCCGGAGACCATCTCCGCGATTCCCAGGAGTGCAGCAAGGATCTGCGTCTCGTCTAGGTCCTCCGCGGGCATCATCGGCGGTCGGCCATCCCGGGCCTGTCGATAAGAACGTTTCCCGCCGGTTATCAGGGGGAGGACGGGCCGAAGGGGGACGTTCGCAATCCCTTAATAACGCCTGCCGCTTCCGCGGCCGCGTGGAAGCCGTCCGCGCCTTCCTCATCGTCCTCGGCCTCGGGTTCGCGGCTGCGGGCCTCGTCCTCGCGTGGACATTCGACCGGCTCGTCGGCCTCGCGACCCTCGTCGTCGGTGCGTTCCTCTTCGTCCTGCCGTTCACCGTCGCGCGTCCGGACGAATGAGCACGCTTAATACCGAAGGTCATCCTCCCGCGGCCGTGTACCGCGTGTTCCGGCTGCCACCGTCCCGGGCGAACGCGCTCGACCTCCTCCTGAAGGACGACCTCGTCGGCCGGCAGAGCATTGTCTCCCGCGACGCTCGCTCCCTCGGAGTCGCGGGCGATGGGACACTCGTCCTCGTCGAGGGGAGTGACGCAGGGGTCGGTCGCGCGGAGGCCCTGCTCAAGGACATCGCGACGGTCCTTCCCGTGTCAGAGGCGGAGACCGCGTACGGCCGGTTCCGGTCCCAAGACGACGACGCCGCCTCAGGCATGGGGCTGATCTTCGGCGTGTGACCGCGCGGTCACGCGAGGAGCCGAGCCTCGTCGCCCCGTGGGTCCGCGGCCCGCGGGAAGATCTCGAACTCCCGCTCGAGCCATGCGAGCATGCGCGGGTTCGCGGTCTCGGGGTCTGCGAACACCGCGAGGACCGCCCCGCGCAGCGCGACCTCTTCATGGAGGTCCTCGAGGGCCCGGACGACGCGCTCTGGCCCGCCGTGGGCGCCCAGGACATCGAGGCAGTCGAGGACGATCGTGCCAGGCCCACGCGCGTCGAGGAACCTCGCGACCGCCGCCCGGAGGTCCTTCACGCGGCGCGGGTCCACGGTCCCCGGTGCCCCGTCGAGGGTCGTGACCCGGAGGATCTCGCCGCTGTCCGGGAGCGAGGCCCCCTGCCGGTGCGTGATCCAGAGCGTCGCCTCGCGTGCCTTGGCGAGGACCTGCGCGAAGCCGGGCGCGCGGTCAATGGGGCCGAGGACGAGATAGCCCTGGCCCCGCACGAGGCGTGGGCCCATTCTCTCTCCCCCTTCGAACGGTGCACGAGGGCGGGCGGGCGCATCCCGTTCGCGGGCCTTAAACCCGGCGGTCGACTCCCATTGACGGACTCACAGAGTCTTGATCTTCTCCGCGATGAACGCCCGGATCTCCGGGTCGTCGGGGATCGTCAGGGAGCGCTTGAACCGCTCGGATTTGTCCGGAAGGTAGTATCCGCGGGAGACGGAGATGAACTCGTTCGTCCCGTCCGCGGTCTTCGCGCGCTTCCGCGCGACCTCGAGGAAGTTGTTGCGGCCGAAGTTGATCTTCTCCGCCCGAATCGTCTCGAACTCGACCTTCGACTCGCGCTTGCTCCGGTCGTCATAGTCCATGATTCGTGTCCTCCGTGTGCGAACGCGGTCCGCCCATCTCGGCCGGCGGCGCGCGAACCGAGAATGATGATATAAAGGTTCGCGGCTCGCGCGTCCGCTCCCGGGCTCCACATGATTATATAGCGCGGTCCCATCGTATCGACGTCGATGGCTTGCACGCGGTGCGGCGCGGTCTTCGAGGGACGCTTTTGCCCTCGATGCGGGACGCCCGTGACCGCCGCGGCCGAGTGGCCCTGCCCCCGGTGCGGTACGTCGTATGCGGGTTCGTTCTGTCCCGCCTGCGGACTGCCGCGTGCGTTCGTGTTCCCGCTCCCTCCTCCCCCGCCGTCGTCGGGCGTGCGGAGCCTCCTCACGATCCTTTGGACTATCGCGATCGCCGGGTTCCTCGTCGTCGTCGCCCTCGATTTCGCGGGCCTCGTCCTCGCACCCGGCGTCGTCGTGCCGAACGCCCAGGGGATCTCCCGCGGCGCGAGCGCGAACCCCTCCCTCGATCTCGGCGACGCCCCGTGGACGTTCCTTGGGACCGGGACCCCCGCGCCCACCGGGACTTGGGTCGGCTCCGGCGGCAATCCCGACGGGCACTTGGAGACGACGCTCCCGAACGGGACGAACGTCGTCGGCTACTGGTCGCAGTCGCTCGAAGTGTCCGGGTCCACCCCGTTCACGGGTGAGGCCGACCTCGACGTCGACGTGACTAACGGGTCGTCCACGACCCTCGTCCGCGTCCTCGTGTACCTGTCACCCGCGCCCGGCGTCCCCAGCGCGTCCACGCTCATCGGATTCGCGAATTACACCGGGCGCACGGCGTGGGAGCCGACGACGTTCGAAGGAGACCCGGCGCTTGCGGGACCTGGCACGTACCGCCTCACGGTCGCCGTCACCGCGGTAACGACCGGACCCGGAACGCCGACCGTCGTCCGGATCGACAACGTCCGGTTCCGCTGGACGACGGACGCGGCGGTCGTCCTCTATCTCTTCCTCCCCGCGCCCATCATCCTCTTCGTCTCCCAGGACGTGAGCCTGTTCACCGCGTACTTCGCCCTCCTGGTCGTCGTTGTCGCGGGGTCCGCGGTCTTCCACGCGGTGCGCGACCGCAAGGAGATCGCTGCGGCGCTCCTCGCGCCTCTCGAGGCGATCGGCCCTCGCCTCCGGACGAAGAGCGCCTGGCTCACGATCGCGCAGGTCTGGCTCGCGTTCACCGCGTTCCAGGTCGCCGTGATCTTCCTCATGTACCTGTCGAACATCGAACCGACGTCGCCGATCGATATCACCCCGGAGAACGCGTGGGTCTTCTTCTTCGACCTCCTGAACGCGTCGGTGTACGAGGAGCTCGCCTTCCGGGTCCTCCTGATGGGCGTGCCCATGGCCGTCGGGTCGCTCATCGTCCGCGTGATGGAAGTGAACCGCGCGGGGGGCACGGGGCGGGGCACCACGACACCCGGCCGGCACATCCTCGGCTCCCTGCGGTACCTGGTCGGGGGCCGCGTGAGCCGCGGGGCCACGCGGGAGACGCTCCTCGCGAGCTGGGCGGTCCTCCTTGCGAGCGCGGTCGTCTTCGGGGCCGCGCACATGCCGGGATGGGGTTGGTGGAAGGTGGTACCGAGCTTCATCGCCGGACTCGCGTTCGGGTACCTCTTCCTCCGCCATGGGGTGACCGCGGCGATCCTCGCGCACTTCGTCAACGACTACCTGTCGTCCCTCACGTGGATCGGCGTTGGGGGGGACGCCCTCGCGATCTTCATCGGCCTCCTGTTCCTGGCCGTCGCGATTGCGGGCCTCGGCTTCTTCGCGTGGTACCTGATCGTCGCCTGGCGCCACCTGAAGGATCTCGCCGCCCGGTTCCTCGGCCGCCCCCATCTCGTGCGCCCCGCGGCCGCGCCCGCCGTCCCGCCTGCCGCCTACCCTCTGCCGCCCCCGATCCCGGACGCCCGGCCGCCGTACCCTCCCGCGCCCCCGGCGTCCGCGGCGTCGCCGCGCGATCCAATGGTCGTGCCGCCGGGGTACGCGCCCACGTACGTGCCCCCGCCCTATGGGTACCCGCCCGTCCGGTTCCAGTGCCCTTCGTGCGGATGGGTGGAGGCTCGCTTCGAAGGCGGCCGGTTCACGTGCCTCCGATGTGGCCGGGTCGCCTAGCGCTTCGTTGCCACGGTACGCTCCGCGAGGTCGTCGATCACCCCGTCGAGGTCGTCCGACTCGATCTCGACGTCGATGTCGCCCAGAGGCGATCCGCCCGAGAAGTTCACGCGGCCCACGGCCGCGGCCTGCTTGCTCAGGCTCACCCGGAGGAGGGTCCCCCGGCGCGCGGCGAGGAGCTGCTTCCGGGTCGTGTCGCGGATCCTCTGGTTCCGGATGAGTTCCTTAAGCCGCTCGAGGGATCCCGTCTCCCCCTCAATCACATCGTCGTCGCGGGAGATCCTGAGATCCGGGAACAGGTTCGCGAGCGCGGTGCGCACTCGATCGCGCGCCTCCGTGGGAAAGCACCGCGTCCGCACGAGAACGCGCGTCACCGCGTCGAGATTCTCGATGCGGCCTTTAATCTTCGTGACCGGTCGAGCCGCGCGCAGAGAACCTTTTTATCGCGATGGTCACAATGACCCGCGGATGCGCGAGACCCTTCTCGCGTTCGTGAGTCAGAAGGGGACCCTTCTCGAGCCCGCCGCGATGGACTACCTGCTGCGGCAGGAGAACCCCCTTGTCCGGCTCGAACGCCTCCTCGGGACGTTCCCGTCCGCCCCGCTCGTCGTCACCCTGCAGGACATGCTCGACGCCGAGGCGATCGCGCGCCGGGCGGCGAGCCAGGCCTCGACGCCCGCTCCGGCGAGCGTCGTCCCTCCCGTGGCCGCGTCCTTCCGGCGGGTGGGCGAGCGGGCCGCGGACCACGCGCCCGACGTCACAATCCTCCGGGACATCACGGGGCAGTCGACGTGCGAAGGGACGATCGACGACTTCACCCGCTACTTCCGCCACCGGTTCCAGGTCCTTGGGGGGATGCTCCGCTCCCGGAGGGACCTCCACGGCGCGCTCGATATCGCGAAATCGCGGAAGTCGACGCGGGATGTCCGGTTCGTCGGCATGGTCTCGGAGGTCCGCACGACGCGGAACGGACACCGGATCCTCGACGTCGAGGACGAGGCCGACCGGATCTCCGTGCTCCTCCCGGCCGACTCGCCGCTCGCCCCCGAGGTCGTCGTTCCCGATGAGGTCCTCGGCATCGCGGGGACCGTGAACGACCGGGGCCTCGTGATCGCCCAGTCCCTCATCCGCCCGGACATCCCCGTGACGCGTTCGTTCCGCGGCACGCGGGACCCGGTCCGCGCCGCGTTCATGTCCGACATCCACGTCGGGAGTCGAACGTTCCTTGAGGAGAAATGGGCGAAGTTCCTCGCGTGGATCCAGGACGGGGACGAGGTCGCCCGGTCCATCCGGTACCTCGTCGTGAGCGGGGACGTCGTCGACGGGATCGGCGTGTTCCCGCGCCAGGACGAAGAGCTCGCGATCGATGACATCTACGGACAGTACGAGGCGCTCGCCGCGCACCTCGCCTCCCTGCCCGACCACGTGACCGTCGTCATGATCCCAGGGAACCACGACGCCGTCCGGCCGGCGGAGCCCCAGCCCGCGCTCCCCGCGTCGATCCAGAAGCTGTTCGACTCGAGCGTCGTGTTCGCCGGCAACCCATCCCTCGTGAGCCTCCACGGCGTCCGGATCCTCGCATACCATGGCCGGAGCATGGACGACTTCGTGTCTTCGGTCCCGGGGCTGTCCTACCACCGCCCTCTCGACGCGATGAAGCTGATGCTCCGGATGCGGCATCTCGCCCCGATCTACGGCGGGAAGACCCCCATCGCCCCGGAAGCGAAGGACCATCTCATCGTCGAGGAGGTACCGGACATCTTCGTGACGGGCCACGTGCACTCCGTCGGTGTCGATGCGTACCGCGGGGTCGTCCTCGTGAACTCGTCGACGTGGCAGGCGCAGACCCCGTACCAGAAGATGCGGAACATCGAGCCCCTCCCCGCGCGCCTCCCGATCGTCGACCTCGCGACGGGCCAGGCCGTCGTCCGAGAGTTCTGAGGGCCATAGGGTTAACCGGGCCCCCGGCTTCCCTTCCGCGCGATGCGGATCGCCGCGGTCGGCGACATCCACGGGCAGGAGAACCTCGAGGCGTTCCGCGCGGACCTTGAGCGGCTCGGTCCGGTCGATTTGTTCCTGCTCGCGGGGGACACGACGGAGCGGAACGACCACGGCGCGTTCGACGTCGTTCTGACGGCGCTGCGAGCCCGGGTCGAGGCCCCCGTTTGGGCCGTGTTCGGGAACAACGAGTACGCGCACGACCATCCCGCGTACCTCCGGACCGCGGAGGCGCACGGAGTGCGCGTCCTGCAGGACGAGTCGGCGACGTTCTCGAGCGCGCAGGGCCGAGTCCGGGTCGTCGGGAGTCTGGGGTCCCTCGACCGGCCGACGCGGTGGCAGCGGAAGAATCTCCCGCACCTCGCGGGGGAGTACGAACGGAGGATCGGCACACTGGACACGCTCCTCGAGGGACCGCGGCCCATGCTCCTCCTGACGCACTATCCTCCCACGTACGCGACGATGGGCGGGGAGAAAGAAGAGTGGCGGCCCGAGCTCGGCTGCCGCGGCCTCGAGCCCGTCCTGCGGCGTCGCCGGCCCGACCTCGTCGTCCATGGACACATCCACCGGGGCATCCCGTTCGCGGAGCTGCGCGCGGCGGCAGGCACGCTCGACGCGTTCGCCGGCGCGGGTCCCTCGATTCCCGTGCACAACGTCGCGTACCCCGTCCGCCGCTCGATTACCGCGTTTGACGTCGAAGACCCGGCGGGTTTATACCCTAGCGACCCATAGGTTTGGGCCACATGGCCGGCTCGCCGGAGAAGGAGGCAGCGAAGGAACGGACGGGCCTCCGCGGCTGGGCCCGGGACGGGCTCATCGCCCTCTTGATCGTCGCCGCGGTGTTCGGCGGGATCTTCGCGTACACCCAAGTCTGGCCGCCCCTCGTTGTGATCGAGAGCCCGTCGATGCAGCACGGCCACACGACCTCCGCGATCGGGGTCATCGACACGGGCGATCTCGTTCTGGTCCAGTCCGCACCGACCCGCGGGGACGTCGTCACGTGGGTCGAGGGCCGGGTCTCCGGTCACTCGACCTACGGCGACTACGGCGACGTGATCATCTTCCGCCGGCCGTTCGACCCCGTCGGGAGCGCGCCCGTGATCCATCGGGCGATCCTCTACGTCGTGCCGAACGCCACGGCCCCGGGGACCTTCGACGTGCCCGACCTCGCTCGCTTCCCGACGACGGAATGGGAGGGACGCGGGGCGTCGTGGGCCCCGGTCGAGGCCACCCCCCGCGCGCTCCGGGAGGTCACGATTCACGGGATGGGGTATCGCCGTGACCTCGGGATCACGTTCAACCTCACCGCGTTCTCCGTGATCCCCGGGAACACGGACGGTCCCGGGTTCATCACGATGGGCGACAACAACGCGTACGACACGTGCATCGTCCTCGATCCCTGCGGACCCGCGAGGCCGTACGACACCCGGTGGGTCGTGTCCCCGGTTCACATCATCGGCCGCGCTCGCGGCGAGATCCCGTGGTTCGGCCTCCTGAAGCTCACGTTCGCGCCGACGGGGTCGTGCTGCGACGGATGGGGGGACACCCAGGCACCTACGAACAGCTGGGAGAGCCTCGCGATCAGCCTCGTCGCGCTCATCGCGCTCCCCTTCGCGGTCGAGATCGGCGGATGGACCTGGGACCGATTCGTCGCCTCTCGTCTCCATAAGGAGACCGAGAGCGCGGCCCCGGAAGAGACGAAGGAGCCCGAAGGCGACGCGGAGCCTAGATCAGAGTCGTCTGGACCTTGAGCCGGTACCCGCGGACCTCCGCGAGGAGCTCGTCCTTCTCGAGGACCTTCTTGACGTCGAGCAGCGGGACGGACGCCTGGATCTCCTTCGTCCGGCCGCCGCGGCCGAACGACCGGACGCGGGCGTGGACGAGACCAAGCATGTCGAGTTCGGAGATGAGGTCCGTCACACGCCGCTGGGTGAGCGGGGAGATCCCGGTCCTCCGGCAGAGCTCGCGGTACGTCGTGTAGACCTCGCCCGTCGTGAGCTTCGTGTTCCCGACCTCCTCGTTCAGGAGGATCCCCAGGAGGATGAGCTTCGACTGCGTCGGCAGGGACTTCACGGCCTCGATCACCGTGTCGAGCTCGATCTTGTTCTTCGCCCGCTGGACGTGCTCCTCGGCGATGCGGTCGTCCCCGTTCCGCTCCGCGAGCTCCGCGGAGACTCGGAGGAGATCGAGGGCGCGACGCGCATCCCCGTGCTCCTGGGCGGCGAGGGCCGCAATCAGGGACAGAGCCGCCTCCGGGGCCGCGCCGTTGTCGAACGCGAGGCGCGCCCGCTCGGTAAGGATGTCGCGCAACTCCTCCGCGTTGTACGGGGGGAAGACCATCTTCTCGTCGCTGAGCCGCGATCGCACGCGCGGATCGAGGTACTCCGTGAACTTGAGGTCGTTGCTGATTCCGATGAGCGAGACACGTGCCCGGGACAGGTCGTCGTTGATCTTCAGGAGCTGGTAGAGGATATCATCCCCGTTCTTCAGGACGATCTTGTCGATCTCGTCGAGGACGATGATCACGACCCGCTTCTCCTCATCGAGCTTCTCGACGAGGAGGTTGTACACCCGGTCCGTCGAGAGGCCCGTGAACGGGATGCGCTGGTTGAAGTTCTCGATGAACCGGTTCCCGATCCCCTGGAGAACGCCGTAAGGAGTGTCGACGATCTCGCAGTTCATGTACAGGTAGTGGACCATCCGCGCGGCGTCGGCCTTCCTGAACTCGTTCTCGATGTACTTGACGACGGCCGTCTTCCCGGTCCCCGTCTTGCCGAAGATGAGGACGTTGCTCGGCCGCTCCCCCTTGAGCGCCTGCGCGAGGATCTGCGCGAGCTGCTCGATGTGGTCCTCCCGGTGCGGCAGCTTGTCGGGAATGTACGACGGGCGAAGGATTTCCCGGTCCATGCGGAAGATGGATTTCGTGGCCAGGTACGGCTGGAAGATGCTTTCCTCCATGTACTCGCTCCCCCGTTAGCGAGATCGGATACCGCCTCCCGCGATCGCTCGAGGTGCGTTCGCGCGGAAGGGGACGACCGTATCAGGGGTGGTGTTCAAATAGCTTTGCTAACGTCGCATCGACACTCCGCCGACGGAGCGAAGCTGAATTAAATATTTCTCGGATTATAATAGTTGCGGTCAACACAACGTTGAAAGTTCAATCTCGATGCGACATGGGCTTCGCTCAGAAGGGGACGAGCGCGAGGGCCGCGACAAGGGCGAACCCGGCGAGGATCGACAGGGTCACGAGCGCGGAGCGCGAGCGGTGCTGGAGCTCGGGAATCAGGTCCGCCGCGGACACGAAGATGAACGTCCCCGCGGAGAAGGCGAGCCCGATCGGGACGAGCGACGTGCCGACTCCGAGGAACGCGATGCCGAGGAGGATTCCGATCGGCGTGTCGACCGCGGTCAGGAGCACGTACCGCCATGCGCGTCTAGGGTCCGCGGACGACGCCATCCCGACCGCGAGCGCGGCGAAGCTATCGGGGATCTGGTGCAGGGCGACGGCGACCACGATGACCGTGCCGACGTTCCCGCCGAGCTCGAAGCCAAGGGGGATTACGAAACCGTCGACGAGGCCGTGGACCGCCAGGGCGCTCAGGGCGAGCGTCCCGAACGGCGCGATCACGTGGCCGTCCGCGTAATGGATGTGTCCCTCCATGTGGCGGTCCTCCGCGTGGGCCCGTCCGATGAGGACGCCTTCGACGACGAGCAGGGTGAAGAACCCCGCGGCGACGCCGATGGGCACGACCTGGGACGCGAGGCCCGCGTCCGCAGAGGCGGCGAAGCTCTCCGGCAGGATGTCGAGGAGCGACAGGCCGAGGAGGATCCCCGCGGACAGGCCGAGCATCAGGTGGATCGTCCGATCAGAGATGTGGGACCGCAGGACGGGGATCGATGCGAGGACGAGCGGGGTCCCGCCCGTGATCGCGGCCCAAAGGGCCATGGACCCGAGCTCGACCATTCCAGCACGCCAGCTCGATGCCGTTATATAAGAATTGGTCGTGATTACGGGCCCGGATGGAGAAGCGGCTCGCCTTCCCCCACGGCCGCACGCTCCTCGCGGTCCGGCTCGCGTACGTGGCGCCGGTCGTCGCGCTCCTCGTCGTCGCCCTCGCGGTCCTCCCGCCTCTCCCTCCTGCCCCCCTCGCGGCTGTCGTCGCCGTCGTTGCGGCGTACATCGTCCTCTTCGGCCTCTCTCCCCTCGGGACGGAGCACTGGCTCACACGGTCCCGGCTGATCCTGCGCCAGGGCCTCTACTTCCGCGCGATCGTGCCGATCGCGGAGATCGAGACGATCGAACCCGCAGAGATCCACATCCTCCGGGTCCCCCTCGGAATCCACCGGCCCCTGAGCCAGCCCGCCCTCTTCGTCACCGGCGGCCGGTCGGGTCTGATCCGGATCCGGCTCGTCGCGCCCCGCCGGTTCTGGCAGGCATTCGGCCTCCTGGCGAGGGAGATCGTCTTCGATGTCGACGATCCGCGCAGGTTCCTGGATGCCTTCGAGGAACGGAGGCGCCTATTCGCGCCAGTCGAGCCCGACCGTTCGGACGCCTAGCTTGGGGATCAGCGGCATCTTCCGCTTGTACGCACTCGACGCGACGAGAGATTCGACGTCTCGCACCTTTGCCAGGGGGACGTCCGCCTTCTCCGCGATCGCCTCCGGTTCGAGGTGGAGCTCGATCCCTAGGAGGATCCGGTCGAGCGCGTCGTACGAGATTCCCAGCTCCCCCTCGTCCGTCTGCCCGGCCCACAGGCCGGCGGTCGGGACCTTGTCGAGGATCCTCTTCGGAACCCCGAGGTGCCGCGCCATCCCGCGGACCTGGGTCTTGTAGAGGTCCCCGATCGGGAGGAGGTCCACGCCGCCGTCCCCCCAGCGGGTGAAGTAGCCCGTGAGGATCTCGCTCTTGTTCCCGGTGCCCATCACGAGGCGGCGCTCCGTGTTCGCCACGTAGTACAGGACGGTCATCCGGACGCGGGCCCGGACGTTCCCGCGCGCGACGCGGTCCGCGCGGGACGCCCGGAGCTCCGACTCGAAGGCCGCCGCGACGGGATGGATGTCGAGGACCCGCCACCCGATGCCCAGCGCCTCCGCCCACGCGCGGGCATCGTCGATGTCCCGCCCGCCGTCCCCTTCCGGGAGCCCCACGCCGAGCACCCGGCGCGGGCCGATCGCCTCCGCGCAGAGCTTCGCCACGACCGCCGAATCGAGTCCACCGCTCAGCCCGAGCACGACGCCCTTCCGGCCGCTCGCCCCGACATGGTGCGCGATGAACGCCTCGATGACGGCGACGTGATCCTCGCGGAACCTGGGGACGAGGTCGGGCATCCTGGGCGGCGAACCCGCGTGCGGCTCATAATCCTTTCCGACGGTCAAAGGGTTTAATCCGGTGGCGCGCCTCGCGGTCCCGATGAACGCGAACGAGGCGATCCTCGTCCTCTCGGACGAGTACGGCCGCATGGCGGAGACGTATGACCGCCTCGTGGTACCGCGCTTCGAACGGATCGCGGAGGCGGTCATCGAACTCGTCGCCCCGAGGCCGAACGAGCTCGTCCTCGACGTCGCGACGGGCACGGGCCTCCTCGCGCGACTCCTCGCCCCTCTCGTCCGTCCGCAGACCGTCGTCGCGATCGACCTCACGGACCCGGTCCTTGCCGTCGCGAGCTACCGCGCCGGCGGCGAGGGGATTCACAACATCCGGTTCGAGATCATGGATGCGCGGAACATCGTCTACCGGGGCGGGATCTTCGACGCGGTCGCGAGCAACCTCGGGATGCCGACGCTCGGCTACGACCGCACGTTCGCAGAAGCACGCCGTGTCCTGAAGCCCGAGGGCCGGTTCGTGTTCAGTGAATGGGACGCCCGGCTCCCGGACGGCGAGGCGGTCTTCGCGCGGCTCGTGGAGGCACACCGGACGAAGACGCCGTCGGATGGCCTCGCCCAGGTCCGGGAAGCGCTCCGTGTCTCCCGGACAGACCCGGACGCAGAGGCGCTCCGGACCCCTGACCGGGTTCGCGGGAGGCTCCTCGACGCGGGCTTTTCCTCCGTCCGGGTCGTCTCGAAGTCGTTCCCCGCGTCGTTCGCGACCGCCGGGGACCTCGTCGCGTTCCTCGCCGCATGGGGGTGGGACGAGCGAGAGCTCGCGGAGATGCCGCCCGCGTCCCGCGCGGCGTTCGACGCCGACTTCGCGGCATGGTCGCGGGACCTGACGACGGCGGAGGGCCTCGTCGAGGTGTTCCCGATCCACCTCTACGTCGCGCGGCCGTGACTAGGGCCGGTCCGGGGTCGAAACCCTCAAGAGCCGGCGTCCCATCGAATCCTCCGCATGCCGGACGTCCCCATGGTCCGCGCGGTGGACACCCACAAGGTGTACAACTCCGGGCCGATCGAGGTGCACGCCCTCCGCGGGGTGGACCTCGTGATTCCGCGGGGGGACATGGTCGCGATCATGGGCCCCTCGGGCTGCGGGAAGACGACGCTCCTCAACTGCTTCTCCGGGCTCGACGACCTCACGTCCGGCGACGTGCTCATCGAGGGCGTCTCCCTCGCATCGATGGACGACGACGCGAAGAGCCGGTACCGCTCGCGCCGGATGGGGTTCGTCTTCCAGTCGTACAACCTCCTCCCGGTCCTGACCGCGGTCGAGAACGTCGAGCTCCCTCTCCTCGTCTCCCGTTCGCCCGCGCGCGCGGCCCGCCACAAGGCGCTCGAGATCCTCGAGGCCCTGGAACTGAAGGGCTGGGAGGGCCACAAGCCCGCGCAGCTGAGCGCGGGGCAGCAGCAGCGGGTTGCGATCGCGCGCGCTCTCGTGAACGACCCCGCGATCGTCTGGGCGGACGAGCCCACGGGAAACCTCGATTCCGAGACATCCGCGCAGATCATGGACCTCCTCGTTCGCCTGAACCGGGACGAGAGCCAGACCCTCGTCCTCGTGACCCACGACTCTGTCGTGAGCGGACGCGCCCACCGGATCGTCCGCATGCGGAACGGGC
>Ga0154849_169_pt4 | contig 18703 bp, 23 predicted proteins | sample Rifle2008BG16ft_FD_105577 | JGI IMG/M metagenome (GOLD analysis project Ga0154849, IMG submission 105577) | Euryarchaeota archaeon RBG_16_67_27 | reverse complement strand
TCGGGGCCGCGCTGCTTCGACGGTTTGCCCGGCTGCGGGACGTTCACCTGCGGGATCGGGATCGGCGGCGGGAGGCGCAGCTCTCGCGCGAGGATCACGGCCTCGGGAATGCAGTTCGACATGATCACGGTGTGGATCTCGTTCGCGATCTCCGGGGGCATGTTCCCCCCCGCGGACCACTCGCGGACGAGCGCCTTCGCGTCGCCTTCCCACACCAGGGTCCCCTCGAGCTGGATCAGGCCGATGACCGCCTCCGCGGCCCGGTAGTTCGCCGTGAACCGGAAATCGACGCTCGCCTGGTTCGGCGAGGTCTCGACGATGAGAGTGACCGTGGAGTTGTGGTCGACCCGGAGGTTCTGCCAGCGGTCCGCGGGCTTCGTGAGGCGCCTGCCGTCGACGCTCGACAGCTCGAAGGAACGGATGGCCATGGTCGTCCCCGTGTTGAACCGTGGGCGCGTATAAGAAGGTTCGCGGACGTCGGGATATGTCCCCGCGGTGCGCCGCGACGCCGCCGCTGAGTTCGTGGACGGGCGTCGACGACTCTCGGTCCTAGGTCGCCGCCCGAGGGGCGCGCGGAGCCGTGACCTCTTGGATCCCGAGGCCGGGGATTCGGAGGCGCCGCTCCACGTACGCGATGACCCTCGAAAGGGGAACCGTGAGCAGGAGGTAGATCGCCGTGACGAGCGCGAAGGATTCGAAGACCTTGAAGAAATCGAACGCCTCGCGTCGGCCAAATCCCGTGAGCTCCTCGATGCCGATGACGATGAGGAGAGAGCTCGCTTTCAGGAGGCCGATGTACTCGTTCGTGAGTGGCGGGATCACAAGCCGGATCGCTTGCGGCAGGATGATGTGGCGCATCGCCTGGAACTTCGACAGGCCGAGGGCCCTCGCCGCCTCGACTTGGCCGGAGTGTACCGTCTGGAGCCCCGCGCGGAAGATCTCGCTCTGGTAGCCTCCCGTGTTCGCCGTGAGAGCAATGAGGCCGGCAATCGACGCGAGGACGAGCGGGTTGAGGGTCGGGACCCGGATGAGGAGGACCGACCAGACGAAGACGATCTGGACGAACAGCGGGGTCCCGCGGATCACGGCGACGAAGGCGTCGCCGAACCGCCGGACGATGTACTTGAACCCGTGCCAGATGATCTGTGTTGCCGGGAAGGGCACATGGTCCAGCCCCTGCGCGTCCGCGACCTTCTTCGCGTCCCGCATGATCTTTCCCAGGGGGACGGACCTCGTCGCGCGGATCCAACCGAAGAAGAAGCCGATGACGAGCCCGATGACGAAGGCGATCGTCGTCACGTACAGGCTGACCCAGGCCGCGAAGACGTAGTCGAGCCATCGGTCACCGATGTAGCCCTGGTCGAGGCCCCAGCGGCCGACGATCGCGTACACCGCGTAGCCAACCCCGCCCACGGTGAGCACGACCGCGAGGGCGACGTCGACCGCGCGCCACATCCGCTTCCGGTCCTCGGCCGTCCTCTGTGCCACGCGTCACCTCAGGATCTTGCTCACGAAGGTCCGCGTCCGCTCCTGCTGCGGGTTCCCGAAGATCTGGTTCGGATGCCCCTCCTCGAGGACGATCCCCGCGTCGATGAATACGATCCGGCTCGCGACGTTGCTCGCAAATCCCATTTCGTGTGTGACGACGATCATCGTCATCCCCTCCCGCGCGAGCGCCGTCATGACATCGAGGACCTCGCGGATGTACTCCGGATCGAGGGCGGACGTCGGTTCGTCGAAGAGCATCGCCTTCGGGTCCATCGCGAGCGCTCGCGCGATCGCGACGCGCTGCTGCTGGCCGCCGGAGAGTTCCGCCGGGTACGCCTCCGCCTTCGCCGCGAGACCGACGCGGGCGAGGAGCTGCTTCGCCTTCACCCGGGCGGCCTCCTGTTCCATGCCCTTCACGCGGACGGGGCCAAGCATCACGTTCTGGAGGGCGGTCAGATGGGTGAAGAGGTTGAAACTCTGGAAGACCATACCCACCTGCTGTCGGACCCACTCCGCGCTCACCTCGGGGCGGTTCACGTGCACGCCATCGATGAAGACAGACCCGGCGTCGGGTTCGACAAGGAGGTTGATGCAGCGGAGGAGGGTGCTCTTCCCCGAGCCGCTCGGCCCGATGATCACGAGCGCCTCCCCCTTCGGCACCTCGAGGGTGATCCCTCGGAGCACGTGGAGGGGTCCGAACGTCTTGTGGACGCCCACGACACGGATCATATCGACATCGTCTCCAGGCCCCGCACGCGGACGCGGCGCTCGAGGTACGCCAGGATCGTCGTCATGGCATACGTCATCACGAAGTACACGAGGGCCACCGCGGTCCAGATGATGAACAGCCATCGGAGGTCCGAGCCAGGCGTGAAGATGAGCTGCTGCTGCACGTCCTGACTGAGGCCGAAGATGTCGATCGCGCCGATCGCCGAGAGCAGGGAGGTGTCCTTGATGAGGACTGCGAGCTCGTTCCCCAGGGGCGGGAGGCTCAGGCGGAACGCCTGCGGGAGGACAACGTGGCGCATCGCCTGCAGCGGCTTGAGGCCGAGCGCCTGTGCGGCCTCGAGCTGACCTCGGTGGACGGACTGGAAGCCCGCGCGGAAGATTTCCGCCTGGTAGGCTGCGGAGTGGAATGCGAGGGCGAGCGCCGCGAGGGTGAGGCCGAGCGTCCGGCTCTGGAACCGCTCCGGCATGAGGCTCGGACCGATGAGGGACGCGAAGATCACAATCACGAGCGGCGGCACGCCCCGGAAGAAGTCGACGTACGTGGCCACGGGCCACGCCAAGACCCGGAAACGCGAGATCCGTGCCCACCCGAGGAAGAACCCCATGAGCACGCTCACGGGGAGGATCAAGGCGATGTAGCCCAGGCTCCCAACGATGCCGTCGGTGAAGGGGCGCCAATAGATGGACCACAGACGCGGGTCGGCGATCTCGAACTCCAACACCCACTGCAGGATCAGGATGAGGAGAACGGCGCCAACGATTGTCTCTGCGACCCGGACGACCGAGCCGAGGGACACAATCCCAGGCCGCGAAACCGTTTGTCCCGTCGCGGCCTCGGTTGCCATGGACGCACCAAGGAACTCAGGGAAATGGGAAAAGGTTTGCGGCCCTTCGCGGGGCCGCAAACGTTCGGCTCAGAACCACTTCGCGACTAGTGTGTCGTAGGTCCCGTCCGTCCTGATCGCCGCGAGCGCCGTGTTCAGCTTCTCGACGATGTTCTTCGGGTCGTTGTTCGGGACGGCGAAGCCGTAGAGCTCGTCCGTCTGGATTGTCCCCTCGACGGTGAACGCAGGGTTCGCCCCTGCGATTCCGACCGCGGCGGGGTGATCGATGACGACGAAGTCGACGTTCCCCGCGCTCAGGGCCTGCAGGACCTGGGAGACGGACGGCAGGACGACGAGGGTCACGTCCGGCAACTCGGCCTCCGCCCAGTACAGGCTCGTCGTGATGTCCTGCACGGCGACCGTGTACGCCGCGTCGTTAAGATCCGTGGCCGTGCAGTCGTTCGCGGTCGGGCAGTAGTCGGTCGCGTCGGCCGTGAGCTTGAGCACGCCCTGGTCCGCCTCGTAGTACGGGTCGGTGAAGTCGAGGGTCTGGTTCCGCAGGGTTCCCGTCGCGCCATTCATCGTGATCGCACCGATCGCAATGTCGACGCCCTCCGCGGCGGTTGCCGCGAGGAGCGCCGTGAAGTCGCGGAAGTCACGCCACTCGTATGCGTACCCGGCGCGGGTCACCATCGTCTGGATGAGGTCGATGTCGAAACCCTCGAGGTTCCCCGAGGTCGTGTTCCTCGACTCGAACGGTGGGAACGGTGTATTCGTCCCCAAGAGCAAGACCTCCTTCTCCGGACCCGGTGCCGGCGTCTGGGGAAACAAATAGGATCCCACGCCGAATCCCGCGACAAAGGTGATCACCGCGATCACGATTGCGAGAACTGCTGAGACACCCTTCGCCCCCCGCATCGCCTCTGTAGGCGGGGCAGCTCCTCCCTGTGCCATGCGGGGTGAACTGAGTGTCACTATTTGAAGATGTCCGGAATGGCTAAATGCGCGAGGGAGGCCGCACGCCCCGGGGTCTCACTTCGCCGCGCGTTTGAAGCACTCCGCGAGGACGTCGATCCCCGCGTCCAGGATGTCCTCGGGCACGTTCAGCGCGGGGATGTACCGGAGCGTCGAGTCGCCGCACGGCAGGAGGATCAGCCCGTGCTTGTACGCATCCTCCGTGATCGCATCGCGGATCTTCGGATCGGGCTTGTTCGACTTCCGGTCCGTGACGAACTCCGTGGCCTGCATGAGGCCGAGTCCGCGGCGGTCCCCGACGAAGCTGACCTTGTCCTTGAGCTCGTCGAGGCGCTTCGCGAGGTGCTTGCCGAGCCGCTCGGACCGTTCCACGAGGCGCTCGGACTCGATAACCTCGATCGTCGCGAGGGAGGCCGCGGCCGCGACGGGATTCCCGCCGTACGTGTTCGAGTGGATCCCGTACTCCTTGAAGTCCATCTCCGCGGGGAAGACCGCCGCGCCGATCGGCAGGCCGGACCCCATCGCCTTCGCGAGGGTCATCACCTCCGGGACGACGGCATCGTGGTCGACGCCCCACCACTTCCCCGTCCGCCCAAAGCCGCTCTGGACCTCGTCCGCGATGAGCCACGCACCCGCGCGCTTCGCGATCTCGGAGATCCGCTTGATCCAGCCCGGAGGCGGCACGATGTACCCGCCCTCTCCCTGAACGGGCTCGAGGACGATCCCCGCGAGGTCCGCGGGCGGCGCGATCGTCTTCGTGTAGAGGTCCTCGATGATGTTCGCGCAGTAGAGGTCGCACGCCGGGTACGTCATCTTGTACGGGCATCGGAAGCAGTACGCATAGGGCACGTGGACGACGCCCGGCATCGTCGGGAAGAAACCCGCGCGATGCTTCGCCTTGCTCGCCGTGAGGGCGAGTGCGCCCTGCGTCCGGCCGTGGAACGCCCGAAGGAACGCGAGGAACATCTGCTTCTTCAGGTTGTACTTCGCGATCTTGAGCGCGGCCTCGTTCGACTCCGCGCCGGAGTTCGTGAAGAACACCTTCTTCTTGTGCTTCCCGGGTGTGATCTTGCCGAGCTTCTCCGCGAGCCGTGTCTGGATCTCGTAGTAGTAGTCCGTCCCCGCGAAGTGCGTGAAGAGCTTCGCCTGCTCGGTGACCGCCTGGACGACCTTCGGGTGCGACGCCCCGATGTTCAGGACGCTGATCCCCGTGGCGAAGTCGATGAGCACGTTCCCGTCGACGTCCCAGACGAGGGACCCCTGCGCCCGCTGGGCGACGATGGGGGCCGTCTTCGTCGTCGTGGCGATGAACGCCCGGTCGCGCTCGACGATCTCCCTTGCCTTGGGGCCGGGCGGAGTGACTTTGATGTCCGGGGCCTTCATGAGATCACCCGTAAACCGGCCTAGCCCGGACGGTCTATTAATAGTATGCTCAAGTGGGGTACAGATGGCTCAGGCGCCGCCATCGATGGCACGTGTCATTTCGCGGCGCCGATCCGCATGATCGTCGTGCCGCATACCGGGCACTTGCCCTTCATCGCCGGCTTCCCGTTCTTCATCTTGATCTGCTTCGCATCCTTGATCTCTCGCTTCGCGCGACACTTCACGCAGTAGCCCTTCACCATGCGCGGATCACCGGACCCCGTACGGGCGCCTCCCCGGATAAATATATCCTATTCCAGATTTTTATGAGATCCCCCCCGGGCGCCCTCCCGTTCCTATGGGACGGTTTCCTTTTTATCGGGAAGACTTATATAATGAGGGGTTGATGCGTCCCGCAGGAGTGGATATGACTTCCCCCACCTCTGGAATGTCGGGTCCGGCGCCGTTTGCGCCGGCGCCAATGGGTCCGCCGATGATGATGCCGATGGAAACGCCGGACACGGGCCGGATCAAGACGGGACTGCTGCTGGGCGGGATCGGGCTCCTCATCAGCGCGTTCATCGGGTTTGTAGGATTCGGCTTCGTCGGCTCGCTGATTACCCTGATCGGGGTTGTCCTCATCTTCTTGGGGACAAAGTCGTACGCGTCCGCGCGGGGGATGGCCGGAGCCGGGCTGGGTCTCGTGCTCATCGGGTTCGTCCTGCAGATCGTCGCGTGGACTCTACTACCCACCGCTTTGGGCTTGTTCACGTCGCCGACCGCGGCGCAGTTGGAGGCCTACCTGAAGGCGTGGGCAACATCCCTCCTCGTGTCGTTCATCGGGGGGCTGCTGCTTTGGGTCGGCGTTCTGCTGGCCCCGCTGAAGGTCGTCACGGGTTCCTCGAAAGGCCTGGTGATCGCCGGCGGCATCCTCGGAATCCTCGCTGTCCTGGTGGTGTTCTCGATGGTCTACCTCGCGGCCAACGCGCTCATCGCTGCGATCGGTGGCGGAACGGTCCCGACCGTGGAGGCGATCATCTCGATCGCGTTCGGAATCATCCTCGGAGGACTCGCAGGCCTGATTGGCGGGATCCTTGCGGGCGTCGGCTACATCATCGGTCGTGGCAAGCTGGTTCCCGCCGGCGCGCCGCCGATGTAGTCGCGCGAACCCCTCTTCATCTCCGCTCCGGAACGTCCCGGGGCGGAGCCCCTTATAATTCATCATTGACCTGTTCCGGCATCCGCCTGCGACAGCCGGCAGATGCGGAAACGTTTATATGCGGCGGCAAGTTGGGCGCCTCGCCCGGGACTGCTGAATGAGGATGAACCGTTTCGAGAGGGCCCGCCTGATCGGCGCGCGCGCACTCCAGATCTCCCTTGGCGCGCCGCCCCTCTTCGATGAGTCGATCGCTGACCCTCTCCAGATCGCGTTCCGTGAGTTCGCCAGCGAGACCCTCCCGCTCACCGTGGAGCGTTCGTCGCATGTCGCGGATTGAGCGCGCCGCGATTCGCAAGATCCTCGACAGCCGCGGGAACGCGACGGTCGAGGTCGATCTGTATTCCGACGGGCACCTCAGCCGCGCCGCGGCCCCGAGCGGGGCGAGCACGGGCGCGCACGAGGCACAGGCGTTCCCGAAACCCGGCGTCGACGAGGCGCTCCAGATTTTCCGGAAGGAGGTCGGGCCCCGGCTCCCCGGACGGGACGTCGGGGACCAGTCGGGCCTTGACCGGTTGCTCCGCGAGATCGACGGCACGCCAGGCTTCTCCCGGATCGGGGGCAACGTCGCCGTCGCGGTGTCCCTCGCGAACGCGAAGGCGGCCGCCGCGTCCGCGGGGAAATCCCTCTTCCGGTTCCTGGGGGGACCCGGCTCGAAGGTCCTCCCGTTCCCGTTCGGGAACGTGATCGGGGGCGGCCGGCATGCCGTCGGGGGCACGACGATTCAGGAGTTCCTCGTCGTCGCGCAGTCGGCGAGCCCCCTCGCGAACGTCACCGCGAACGCGCGCGTCCACCGGGTCGTACGCGACGCCCTCGTGAAGCGGTTCCCGACGGAGCCTCTCGGCCGCGGGGACGAGGGGGCCTGGATCGCGAAGCTCGGGGACGAGGAGGCGCTCGGTCTCCTGGCGGACGTCTGCCGGGGCGTCGAATCCGAAGTCGGGTTCCCGGTGCGGCCCGCGCTCGATCTCGCCGCGTCCGAGTTCTTCCGGGACGGGAGGTATCATTACCGCGACGCCACCCTCTCGCCGGAAAAGCAGATCGATTTCCTCGAGCGGATCATCCGCGACTACGGCCTGTTCAGCGTCGAGGATCCGTTCGACCAGGACGACTTCGGGTCCTTCGCGCGGCTCACGCAGGCCGTCGGGGGCCGATGCAAGGTCATCGGCGACGACCTGTTCGTGACGAGCGTCGACCGCCTGAGGAAGGGGATCGGCCTGAAAGCGGGAAACGCTATCCTTATTAAGCCGAACCAAATCGGGACCCTGTCCGAGACCCGCGCCGCGGTGGACACGGCCCACGCCGCAGGATATGCGACGGTCGTGTCCCACCGGAGCGGGGAGACGACGGACGAGACGATCGCGCACCTCGCGGTCGCCTTCGGGAGCCTGGGGATCAAGACGGGCACCGTCGGCGGGGAACGGACGGCGAAGCTCAACGAGCTCATCCGGATCGAAGAGGAACTCGGAGGAACGTGATGCAGGAAGAGGAGCGGACCGGGATCGAGGGACTGCTGGTGCCCGAGGACGTCTACCTGACGTCCGGCGTGCACATCGGCACCCAGCAGAAGAGCGCAGACATGAAGGCCTTCATCTACAAGGTCCGGATCGACGGGCTGTACGTCCTCGACATCAAGAAGACGGACACGCGGATCCGCGAGGCCGCGAAGTTCCTCGCGCGCTTCCGTCCCGAATCGATCCTCGTCGTCGCCGCGCGCCAGTACGGCCAGAAGCCGTCGAAGCTCTTCGCGAAGGCGCTCGGCGCGAAGGTCCTCGCAGGCCGGTTCGTCCCGGGCACCCTCACGAACCCGAACCTCCCGGAGTACATGGAGCCCGAGGTCCTCGTGGTCACGGACCCCGCGGCGGACCAGCAGGCGCTCCGCGAGGCGCTGAACGTGAGCGTGCCGATTGTCGGCCTGTGCGACGCGAACAACGAGACCCGGAACGTGGACCTCGTGATCCCGACGAACAACAAGGGCCGCCGTGCGCTCGCGACGATCTACTGGCTTCTCACGCGGGAGGTCCTGAAGGCCCGGGGCGCGGTCGCCTCCGACGAAGCCTTTACGTCCACGATCGATGATTACGAGGCGTCCCTCTGAGGGAGCCTCTCCGATGCGGATCCCCGCGGTCGCCGGTCAATTCTACGAGGACGAGGCGGATGCGCTCCGCCGCCAGGTCGAGTCCTGCTTCACGCACCGGCTCGGGCCCGGGTCCGTCCCGCGCCTCGGCCGCGGGCCCCGCGAGCTTCGCGGCCTGGTCGTGCCCCACGCGGGCCTGATGTACTCGGGGCCGGTCGCCGCGCACGCGTACGCGGCGATCGCGGGCGACGGTGCGCCGGAGGTCCTCGTGATCTTCGGACCGAACCACACGGGCCTCGGCGCGGGGATCGCCGTCGGCACCGTGGACTGGGAGCTCCCGATCGGGACGATGCCCTGCGAGGCGGACCTCGCGCGGGCGATCGCCGCGCGGCCTCCCGCGTCCGCCGACGTCGTCGCACACCGCTTCGAGCACAGCATCGAGGTCCAGCTCCCCTTCCTCCTGCACCTCGGCGTCGCCGTGCCCTTCGTCCCGATCTGCATCGGCCAACAGGACCTCGAGTCCGCGACCGCCGTCGGCGAGAACGTCCGGGAGGCGATCCGAGGTCGCGACGCGCTCGTCCTCGCGTCGACGGACTTCAGTCACTACGTCCCCCGAGAGGAAGCGGCCGCGAAAGACAAGCTCGCGATCGACGAGATCCTCCGGCTCGACGCGCGCGGGTTCTGGCGGACGGTCCGGAAGCACGATATCTCCATGTGCGGCTACGGCCCCGTGATCGCCATGCTGACGGCCGTGGGCACGGGACGCGCGAAGCTCCTGAAGTACGCGACCTCCGGCGATGTCGCGCCGATGCGCGAGGTCGTCGGATACGCGGCGATCGAGATCCGCGCGTGAGGCCGCGCGGTTATCGTGGTCGAAAACAGGAATCAGCGCGATGTGCTTTTAAGTCGCGTCCCGGGTCAGGCAACCGTTCTCGATGCCCGTCGTGACGATGTCCGAGGTCGTGGTGGCGTTGCGGGCGACGGTCGGCCGGCACGGGATGCCGATCGAGGATGTCCGGACCCTCGCGGACTACCTGATGTCCTTCTTCGGGTTCGAGACGGAGGTCATCGACAACAATCTCGACGTCGCAGACCGCGACGTTTTCTACATGCTCGAGGAGGAAGGTCTCCTCACGACGCGTCAGGAGGAGGTCCACATCAAGAAGGGCAAGCTCTGGCGGATCCACTACTGGATCCTCCGCGTCGACCGGATCAAGAACTTCGCGAAGAACGGCGGATCCCGCAGGGCCGACGACGCGTTCGCGATCTACCGGGAGATCCCCGACGACATCTGGGCGCGTCAGCTTCCCGCGCGATGAGGAGGGCGGCCCCGCCGAGGACGCGACGTCCGTGAGGCGCCCTTTTCCGAACCAGACCCCTCAGTTTAAATAGGCCCGCGGATTCGTTCGGGCCCGCACATGTGGGAGCTCTGGCTCGCCCTCGCGATCCTGCTGATCGTCGCTTGGACCGCCGCGATGTACCTGCTCCACCGCCGGGGGCTCCTCGAGCCCCGTGGCCTCGTTGCCGCGGGCCCTTTCCTGATGTGGAAGACCCAGAAGGGCCGGGACTTCATCGACCGGCTCGCGCGCCGGAAACGCGCATGGAGGATTTTCGGGGACCTCTCGCTCGTCCTCGTCGGCCTGACGATGGTCGGGACGACCGTGCTCCTGATCTGGGAAGCGACCCTCGTTCAGAGCCCTGCCGTGCGCGCGAACCCGCCGAGCCCGGAGCTCCTCCTCGGCCTCCCCGGGATCAACCGGCTGATCCCCGTGGGCTACGGGATATTCGCCCTCGCGATCGCGATCGTCCTTCACGAATTCGCACACGGGATCCTCGCGAGGGTCGCGAACCTCCCGATCAAGTCCCTCGGCGTGATCTTCTGCATCTTCCCGATTGGCGCGTTCGTCGAGCCCGACGAGGAGCAGATGAAGACGATGCCGCGGCGCGAGCGGGCGCGCCTCTATGCGGTCGGTCCCGCGACGAACGTCCTCCTTGCGCTCCTTTTCGCGTTCCTGTTCTCCTCCATGATGATGGCCTCCGTTCGGCCCGTCCACGCGGGCGTCGGGATCGCCGGGTTCCCCGACGGGTCGAGTCCCGCGCGGGACGCCGGCCTCCAGCCATACGCGATCATCACATCGTTCAACGGCGAGGAAATCCGGACGTACGCGGACTTCATCCGCGCGAAGAATCGCACGCTCGCGAACCAGACGGTGAACGTGACGACGTTCGACGGGGAGCGGTACACGAACTTCACGTTCGCGCTCGGGTGGGACTCCGGAGGGGGACCCGACGCGCCCTATGTCGGGATCTTGGGGATGGACACGAGCACGGACTACTACCACCCGCTCACGAACCCCGATCGTTTCGGCGGCGTCGTGAACTCCGTGTTGTCGTACATCTCCCTCCCCTTCGGGGGCCGCGCGCCGATCCAGGACCCGGCGATCCGGTTCTACCGGATCGAGGGGCCCATGGCGGTCCTCCCTGCGCCCGCCTTCTGGCTCCTGGCGAACGCGATGTACTGGCTCTTTTGGCTCAACCTGATGCTCGGGGCGACGAACGCGCTGCCCGCCGTCCCCCTCGACGGCGGCTACATCTTCAAGGACGCGCTCGAGGCGATCGTGAGCCGGGTGAGGAAGGGCCTGGCGGCGGAGAGGCGCGAGCGGATCGCGAAGAACGTCGCGTACTTCTCCGCGTTCATGATCCTCGCGCTCGTGGCCTGGCAGATCATCGGACCCAGGATCTGAGCGCGCGGCGGCAGCGTCACCGAACGGACTCGGACGCGACGAACCCGAGGATCCCGCTCACGATTGCGAGCACGGCTTCCGTGTCCCCGATCCCCGGCAGGAACAGGGCGACGAGCCCGACGACGAGGTTCACGAGGCCCCCAGAACTCGACTTCCCCCGATAGATCAGGAGGCTGCCCAGGAGGATCACGACCGCGAGGACGATCTCGACGAGCCGCTCGACGACGAGCGCGAGGTCGACGGTCTGGTTCCCCCCAATTCCCAGCGCGCCGACGAAGATCAGGACGGCCGAGAGAAGGCCGAGGAGGAATCCGAGGAGGGCGAGGATCCGCTTTTCCGACATCGGGCGCGGGAGGCCCTGGGCCTACATCATCCTTTCTCCAAGCCGCCGAAGCTCCAGATTGCACCGGGGTTCCCGCCGTGGCGCGCGGGCCCCCGGACCATGCGGATCGACCGGAACCCCTCCCGGTACCGGACGGCCCGAGCGAGCGCGTGGGGCTCCGGATGCACGGCCGGTGCGCTGAACGCGTACGTCGGGCGGTTCGACACGGCCATCAGCCCGAAGAACAGGTCGGCGGCGACGCGCTCGTTTCCGGGCTCGACGACCCAGGGGCCGATCTCGCACGCTTGGCTCACCGTGTTCCCGACGAGGTATCCGAGGATCGTGTCCGGGTCCTCGGCCACGAGGAACGTCCCCGGGAATTCCGAAAGGAGCCGCTCGAGGAGGACGCGCCGCGAGCCGCCGAAGTGGACCTCGTCGAAGGCGACGAGCGCGTCGAGGTCCTCCCAGGCAGCGAACCGCGCGCGGGCCGTCGCCCCGACGGCGCGGCCTCCCTCCCAGCGGATGTTGTCGTACTCCCGCGAGAAACCGAGCGCCTCGTAGAACGGGACGACGTCCGTGTACGCGTTGAGCCGGACGGTCTCGACCCCGCTCCCGTCGAGGTGGTCGAGCGCGGCGCGCATCATCGCGTTGCCGATCCCGTGGCCCCGGTGTCCCGGGTCGACGACGACGGACCCGAGGTATGCGACCTTGCCGTACGACGTCGTCGCCATGACCCCGACGACCCGGCCGTCGGCCTCCGCGGCGAAGCAGCCGGCAGGGGAGAGCGCGAGGAGCCGCTCGACGTCCGCGGGGGCGTAGCCCCACTGCTCGAGGTCAGTCAGCTCGATCGCTCGTTCGACGTCCCTGCGCTGGAGCCTTCGGACCGTCGCTCCTCCCACAGCTTCACCTGCCGCTCGAGCTCCTCGGTCTCGTCGCACGCGTGGTACCCGTGCGTCACGTAGCGTTTCTCCTTCCGGAGATGCTTGAACATGCACGGGCCGTACTCGTCGTCCTCCTGGCCGTACCACTTGTCGCAGTCCTTGCACATGTGCCGCGCGGGCAGCGCGGCCTGGAGTCTGTCTACATTCCCCAGAACGGGTCCCCCCTCCGCTTGATCGCGCAGATCTGGTCGAGCGCCTCCCGCTCGTCGTGGCTCAGGTCCGGGTGGTCGCGGAGCGCGCGGGCGTCCGCCTCCGGCAGGTCGACGTACAGCACGTCCCCTCCGCTGATCTGTCGCCCGATCGTCACGCCATCGACCGCGAGGGCGACCTCCTGCCCCTGCGCCGCGTGGTCGAGCGGTTTCTCCCCGGACCGGAGGGACTTGATCCGCCCGACGGGCTTGCCGTCCGCCCGCATGAGCGCCTCGCCCGCGCGGATCCGCCCGGCGAGGACGCGCACCCCGAAGATCGCGGGCTTCGTCGTCCGGAAGACGTACTCCGGCAGGAAGAGTAACTTCGCCGGGTACGCGCGCGCCCGCCGGCTCGCCTCCTCGATCGCCCGTCTCCGTTCGTCCCGCCACGTCCCGTAGTCCTCGATGAGCCGGTAGATTACGTCGTTCTCGATCACCTTGATGTCCGCGTCCTCCGCGAGCGCGACCTTCGCGTCCGGGAGGAGGTCGACATTGAACGCGAGGACCGCACGGTGGAGCGGGTCCTTCACCGTGGCGACGTCCGTCAGGTCGCGTCGGGACACGGGCCCGATCCGCGCGAACTTGACGGGGATGTCCGCGCCCTTGCACTCGTACGCGAGCCCTTCGAGGGATCCGATCGCGTCCGCCTTGAGGAGGATCCCCTCCTCCTGGGTCTCGACGTGGACCGCGGTCTCCTTCGCGACTTCCTCGATGACAGATCCGACGTCCGTCCGCGCGACGCGGAGTGGGGCACCCGCGACCGCGGCGTCGAGCCCGCTCGCGGAAATCTTCACCCCCGCCGCGGCCGAGACCTCTTTCACGGAGTCGAACCGGTCCTGGGGATCGCGGATCTCGTCGAGGGGCCTCGGTTTGAGGAGCGCCTTGACCTTCGTCGTGCCCGGCCTGCCCGCGGTCCCGAAGACGATCGGGTCCCCGAGGCGCACGGTGCCCTTGTACACGATCGCGTCGAGCGTGATCCCGAGCCCCTTCTCTTCCTTGACCTCGAGGATCGTGCCCTCCGCCGGGCCCTCCTCGGTGTGGAGCTGCGCCTCGAGGAACCGCTGGGCGAGGCCGACGAGCATGAGAAGGAGGTCCGGCACCCCTTCGCCGAACTTCGCGCTCACGGGGACGATCGCGAGGATCGTCGTGAAGTCCGCGACGCGGTCGTATCGCTCCGCGGAGAACCCGTGCTCGAAGAACCGCGAGACGAGGGCGTACAGGCGCTTGTCGAGCTCCTCCGCGGCCGACGGCGGCTGGTCCCGGACGGAGACGACGAACGCCTGCCGGTCGTGGTGGCGCCAGCCCGGGACGAGGTCGATCTTGTTCGCCGCGACGACGAAGGGGGTCTTGTATCGCTTGAGGATGTTGATCGACTCGATCGTCTGCGGCCGGAAGCCCTCGTTCACGTCGACGACGAGGACCGCGAGGTCCGCGAGGGCGCCGCCTCGTGCGCGGAGCGTGGAGAAGGCCACGTGTCCGGGCGTGTCGATGAACAGGAGCCCGGGGACCTTGAACGTCTTGCCCTTCACGAGGTCGCCGCACGCGTCGAGGACCGCCTGCAGGGGGACCTCCGTCGCCCCGATGTGCTGCGTGATGCCGCCGGCCTCGCGCGAGGCCACGGCGGTCCCGCGGATCCGGTCGAGGACCGTGGTCTTCCCATGGTCCACGTGCCCGAGGACGGACACGATCGGCTGGCGGATCGCGGACATCGGGACGCGACGAACCGGCGGACGATATTAGAACCTTGTTGCCTGCAAGCCTGAGCGGGCGCCGCCCTCACTCGTCGAGCCACGCCTCGTCGATGCGCGTGTACGCGCGGAGCTCGTCCGCCTTGAAGAACAGGCCGATCTCCCGCTTCGCGCTCTCGAGGCCGTCGGAGCCGTGGATCACGTTCCGTCCGATCGTCAGCGCGAAGTCCCCGCGGATCGTCCCGGGCTCCGCCTCCGCGGCGTTCGTCTTCCCCATCATCTTCCGCACGACGGCGACGGCGCCCTCGCCCTCGAGGACGATCGCGACGACGGGGCCCGACGTGATGTACGCCATGAGCGGCTCGAAGAACGCCTTTCCCCTGTGCTCCGCGTAATACGTCTCGGCGAGCGTGCGCGGGACCGTGAGGAGCTTCATCCCGAGGAGCTTCAGGCCCCGGGCCTCGAACCGCGCGACGATCCGTCCGACGAGGCCGCGCTGGACCGCGTCGGGCTTCAGCAGGACGAACGTCCGCTCCGCCAGGGTCATCCCCCCTTCTTCACCTTCTTCGCGGTCGGCGCGGGGGCCCCCTCGCCTTCCTCGCCCTTCTTGCCCTTCACCTTCCCCCACTGCCGGTCGAGCCACGCCTTGAAGATGCGCCGTCCCTCCGCGGAGTCCTTGTACGCGAGGAACTCCGCCTTCTCGATGTGGGTGATCGTCTTCCCCGCGTGCGCCTTCTTCGCGACGTTGAGGATCGAGTGCCGGAACGCCTCGCTCCGGACGAACTCCGCGTAGTGCCTCTCGATGTCCCCGCGGCCCAGGTCGGGACCGAGGCGTTTGTCGATCAGGTCGACGAGGTCGGACGGGATGTCCCGACCCTTCGGGGTATCGATCACGGCGTCGGCCGAGGCCCCTGAGGCCGCGGCGGGGGTCTCCTCGACGACGAGCTCCGCGGCCGCCTCCGCAGCGACCGCACCCGTCGCGCGGCGGTATGCCTGGGTCCACGGGGTCCAGCGCGGGATGCGCCCGAGCTTCAGGAGGTTCGCCTGGCACTTGCTCGAGCAGAACAGGAAGATCGTGCCGTCCTTCTTGATGAACATCTTGCCCGTCCCGGGTTCGATGTCGTTCCCGCAGAAGGAGCAGGAGCGTCGCACGGGCATGGGATCACCGCACGGACAGCTTCCGGGCCTCGCGCGCGGTCTCGCGGAGCATGAGGACATCGCCAACCTGGACGGCGCCCTTCGTGTTCCGGGTGATGATCCGACCCTTGTCCCGCCCGTCGAGGACGCGGACCTTCACCTGGGTGGCCTCGCCGGCCATGCCCGTCCGGCCGACGATCTCGACGACCTCGGCCGGGATGCTCTCGTCGTCCGCCATCGTCGGATCCTCACTTCTTCAGGGAGCGGAGCTTCGCCGCGAGGTCGTCGATGAGCGGCTTCGCCTTGCCGCCATCGAGGATCGCCATCGAGGCCGTCGCCTTGCCGAGGCCCGCGGCCACCCCGAGCTCCTGCTTGCTCGGAACGTACGCGTAGGCGATCCCCTTCTCCTCGCAGAGGAGGGGCATGTGCGCGAGGATCTCCTCGGGCTGGACGTCCTCCGCCATGACGACGAACTGCGCGTCCCCGCGCTCGACGAGCTTCGTGACCTCGTTCGTGCCCTTGCGGATCTTCCCGCTGTCCTTCGCGAGCTCGATCGCCTGGTACGTCTTGTCGACGAGCTCCTTCGGCATCTCGAAGCGCACGTACATCGGCTTGGCCATTACAGAGACCTCCTTCCGCCACCCGCGAACGGGGGCGTCATCAGTCATCGGCCCTCTGGTTCCCAGAAGAGCAGGCACCGAAAGAGAGGGCGTTATAAAAGGTTTGCGACGCGGTGCGCCTCTACTCCTTCGGAGGCCGGCGCGAGCTCCAGATCAACGTGCCGAGGATCGCGAATCCGACGACGAGCGCCACGGCGATCCACGTCCACGGCGGCCCGGCCTGCGGCCCCACGGGCCCGTCGTCCGTCCCGTCCGCAGGCTCCGCGGTCGTCGTGAACGTGACGATCCGCGAGGGGCTCGACTGCCCGCCGGTGTCCACGGCGACGACCCAGGCGCGGTACGTCGTCAGTGGCCGGAGGGGGACGCGGAGGCTCGTCGCCGCGCCGCCCTCGAGCCGGTACGATACGTTCAGGCTGGGGTCCGCGACCCAGACCTCGAGGTGGTCGATGTCGTCCTCCCCCGCCGTCGACCAGGAGAGCGTCGCGCCGTCGTGCGTGACCTGAGCGGGGTCGTTCAGGTTCGGGGGACTCGGCAGGAGGTCGACGAGGAGCGGGGTGACGAGGGCCGGCACGCCGTCGTGAGCGCCGAGGTCGACGAGGTTCGCCTGGAAGATCGGAACGCCGAGGGCCAAGACGGTGAGGCTCAGGACCACGCGGTACGTGAACGCCGTGTTCAGGGCCGTCGTCGTGAGACTCCCGAACCGCGGTCCGCCCGAGTCGACGTCGAGGCGTACGACGCCCCACTGCGTCCATGTGTGATTGTCCGGGCTCACTGCCGCCTGGACGGGGTCCTCGACGCGCGTCGTCGAGTTCATCGAGGTGCGGAGGTCGAGGCTGATGTCGACGACGCCCAGGGTGACGATGGACACCCCGGGAATGTAGATCGAGTTCTGTCCGAGCGGGGTCGTGGGGATCGTCGAGATCGGGACGTCGATTCCGAAGAGGACGAGGGTCATCGCGCACGGCCCCGGCTCCGCGGAGACCGTCGTGCGTATCGTCGCGTTCGCGGGGACGGAGAGCGCCTCGCCGGTCGCGTTGATGTCGCACGATGCGCGGAACGCCGCAACGAACGGGATCACGTCCGTCTGGAGGACCTCGAAGTGGATCGTCTCCGTGACGAGGGGGGACGCCGCGGGGACGGGCGGCGCGAGGAGGCCGAGTACGGCGGCCGCAATCGCGAGGACTCCCAGCGGCTTCAGTCGGGTTCCCTCCGGCGGACAGTACGCGTCCGGGGTATTATCAAGGTGCGTGTGGAACGCCCATTACACCGTGCGGACCCGGAGCGCGGGCGCGACGGGAGCCCAGAACTCCTCCCGCGTGTCGCGAAGGGTCGGCCGGAACGTCCGGGCGACCTTCACATCGCGAACGTCGACGTCCGCGGTGACGACCTCTTCCTTGAGGTCCTTCGCCTTCCCGAGGTCCTCGCCCCTTGGCCCGATCGCCTGCGTGCCCCCTTGGAACACGACGTTGAGCTCCGTGCCGACGAGGTTCGCGTACAGGACGAAGAGGGCGTTCTCGATCGCGCGCGCGGGGAGGACCCGGTCGAAGAACGGCCTCGAGGTCGTGGGGGATGCGCTGACGATCGCGAGGATCTCCGCCCCCGCCCGAGCGTACGCCTTCGCGAGCTCCGGGAAGAACGTGTCGTAGCAGATCAGGAGCCCGATCCTCCCGAGATTCGTGTCCACGAGGACGAGCTCCTCGCCGCGACCGAAGTAGAGGCCCTCCTCGAACGGACCGAAGTTCGCGATGTACACCTTGCGGTACGCGGCGACCCGCCCGTCCGGCGCCACGAGGACGGACGTGTTGAAGAGGCGCTCCGTCCCCGCGTCCCGCTCGGGCATGCCGAAGACGAGGTGCGTCGCGTGCTCCTTCGCGATCCGCAGGGCGGCCTTCACGGAAGGTCCGTCGATCGGCTCCGCGAGCCGCGGGAACGCATCCCTCGCCATGTAGCCCGTGAGATACAGCTCCCCTGCGAGGAGCAGGTCCGCCTCCGCGTGGGCCGCGGCCTTCGCGAGCTTCGCGAGGTTCTTCTCCTTGGCCCCGGGCGTCGGTGTGAGCTGCGCGAGCGCGACCTTCACGCCACCGCGAGCGCGGGGTCGATGGAAAAAGCTTCGCAACGGGATGCGACGCGCGAACTGGGCGCTCGCAACCTTTATGTCGGGCCTTCCCTTAGCGCGTCCCCGCGCTCCCGTAGTCTAGTGGCCAAGGATAGAAGCCTCTCGAGCTTCTGACACGGGTTCAAATCCCGTCGGGAGCACTCACTTGGGGGTTGGAGGACTGGTAGCGCTCGACCAGTCCTCGGTGACCGGTTTACGTAAGAGGAGCAAGTCGAACAGCCACAGAACCGGCGAATAGAATCTCGCGTCCGCGTTCTTCAGCGGCACGGCAGCGAAGAA
>Ga0154849_120_pt1 | contig 18846 bp, 19 predicted proteins | sample Rifle2008BG16ft_FD_105577 | JGI IMG/M metagenome (GOLD analysis project Ga0154849, IMG submission 105577) | Euryarchaeota archaeon RBG_16_67_27 | reverse complement strand
ACACCTCCCGTGGCACGCGTTCGAACGCCGCGCGCACCCGGGGGTCGAGGACGTAGCCGCTTCGCACAAGGGCGTCGACGAGGCGGGCGCGGGCCCGGACGGGCTCGTCCTCGCGGGCCATCCAGGGCCCGAACGCGGGTCCGCGGATTTCAGGGTTCCGGGGCTCACGGGGGCGCCTGGAGGCCGAGGAGGAGCGTCGCGACGACGAGGGTGGCGACCGCGTGAAGGGCAGGCCCGCCTTCACGAACCTCCGCATCGAGACCTCGACGCCGTCGCGGGGCGCGGCCTGGACGACGATCACGTTCGCCGAAGGAGGAAGATCACGTTCACGTCGATCGCCGCGAGAGCTTCCCCCGGGCCGACCACCCCGAACAGGAGCATGAGGACGGCGCCGAGGAGCGCGGTCGCGGGACGCCCGAGCGAGCAATGGACGGACTGGCGGAGGGAGATCAGCAGGTACGTGAGGACGAGGATTGCGGCGGCGCGTATTCGAGCGAAGGGCAACGCCACGGCCCCGCCCGGCCCCTCCGCGGCGCTGCGTTCTGCGCGTCACGACGCCGTTCGAGCCGAGTCCCATCACCCTTAAATACCCCCACTCGCTTCGCCGCGCTACTCCGGCCTCGGTTCGTTCTCCGAGACCCGGGGAATTCGACGCACCTCTGGAGAGGAGAGATCCGGGATGTACCCGAGTCGTCACCGTGGGTTCGGAGCGCTCGTCCTGCTCGTCGTGCTCGTGCTGAGCGGGATGGCGGTGCTCACGACAAACGCGCAGGCGCAAGGCAACCAGCTCGTGGGGCTGGTCTACCAGTGCGGTAGCCCGGCCACGTTCATCGGCGGCGCCCTGGTGACCCTCTCGGATGCCCAGGGGATCCAGGACCCCCGGAGCGTGACGACCCTCGCGGACGGCACGTTCACGTTCTCCCCCTTGCCGGGGTACTACAACGTCCAGGTCGAGAAGGACGGATACTTCACGGAGACGACGGCCTCCCCGATCCGGTTCGACGACAGCGCGACCGTGGACTTCAACGCGGAGGTCCCGGGCTTCTGCCTGGACCCGACCCCGACCGCGGACAAGACCGTGAGCCTCCTCATCGTGAGCCAGGCCGCCGTCCACCGGGTCGAGACGGTCTCCTTCACGAAGTCGTTCGGGAGCAACGAGAACACCGCGGCCTCGTGGAACCGCGCGGGGAACTACGTGACTCTCGCGCGGAAGCCCGTGTACAGCCTGGGGATCACCCTGCGATACGAGCGCCTCGACGGCACGTACTCGAAGGACCTCGCGAACGTGACGGACTACACGGTCCTCGACTACTTCAACGGTCGGATCCAGATCAACGACCCGATCATCATCGCGGACCTCGACGCGGACCCGACCCGCTCCGTCCTGTACGCCTCGTACTTCTCGTGGACGCCCTCCCAGCGCCTCCAGTTCTACCCCGTCGTCCCCGCGAGCTACCTGATCCGCAAGAACGGAGCCTCGTGGATGGCGAGGGAGAACCTCGACTGGACGCTCGACATCGACACGGGCATCCTCACGGTCCTTGGTGGCTTCACGGACGGCACGGACAGCCTGAGCGCGGACTACTGGAGCGTCGCCGCGCTCGCGGGCGCCCGGGTCGAGGCGGTCTGGTCCGGCGAGGTCGTGCGGACGGTCACCGCGGACGCCTCGGGGACGGCGACCCTCTCACTGTGGACCGGCGTCTTCGAGATCCGGACGACAAGGTCCGGCTACGCACCGAGCGTGACCTCGCTCAACACGGGCGTCACGACGGAAACGCGGATCGAGCTCGCAGGAGGCGTGACCGTCACGGGCCACGCGCGCGACGCCGCCGGCCGGTTCCTCAGCGCCGGGCTGCAGGGGACCCTGTACAACCTGAACCCCGCCGCAAACCGTGCGGAGAAGGTGGTCCCCGCGACCGTCGTGGGCAGCCTGTACTCGTTCAACGCGCCTCCGGGCAGCTACCGGATGGTCATCGACGCGAACGGCTACCGGGCCGCGAACGTCCCGGTGACCCTCGTCGGCGGCACGCAGCTCGAGGACGTGACCCTCGCCGTGTCCGAGAAGGAGGAGTACCGGACGACGGTCGAGTATGGGCCGACGGACTGGGGCAACCCGACCGTGGTCCGGAACCTGACCCTGAACGCCGACAGCACTCTGTCCGGCCTGGGCGCCCCGAGTCTCCGGGACCTCCGCCTCCAGGTCGACGACACGTTCGGCACCGGGCCAGGCGGCTCGCGAGACGGCACCGTGAACGCGACGGAGGAGAGCCGGTTCCGCGACTGGATCGTGGCGAACGGCCCGCTGTACGTGACGACGGACGGCTTCCTCACGACGAACGGGAAGGCGTACCGGTCCGCCCTGACGGACACCGTATCCGTCGAAGGCCTCGTCGGCGCGTCCGGGAAGGTCTGGATCAACACGACGACGACGTACGCGCTCAAGCAGACGCCGCCGGACATCGCGTACGGCGCGACGCGGTACTTCGTGAACGTCACGACGACGGCGGACAAGAACGTCTCCGTCCTCCAGGACCAGGTGTACGTGATCGCGCTTCCGCAGGCGTACGAGATGGTGAGCTCGACGATCTTCGGCGGTCTGACGACGGACGGGTACACGCGCGTGACGGTCGACCCGACCGCGCTGTCGGGAACCCCGCAGATCCGGATGACGGTCGAGAAGGCCCAGAACGGGTCCGCCCGGGCGCGCGTCGAAGGCCCGGCGGGCAAGTTCCATGTCGTGAACGCCTCGTTCGGCAACTACCAGGCCTACGTCGCCGCGGATACGAACCTCACGTTCAGCGCACGGCTGAGCACGGACCCGAACGGCGACCCGCTCGTCGAGAAGGCGAACTTCACCTGGAAATTCAAGGCGAACACGGCCGAGGCGGACGACCCGGCGAACATCCGCTACGGGATCGAGCCGTACTTCACGTACGGTGCGGCCGGGGAGTTCACCGTGAACCTCACGGTCCGGGAGACGGGCGGGAACCTCACGTACCGCGACATCAAGGTGTTCGTGGACGACGAGCTCCCCGTCGCACGCGCCCGGACGAACCGGACGGGCTCCGGAGCGTTCACCGGGAACCTGAGCGTGGACGAGGACGTCCTCGTGAAGTACGACGGCGGCCTGTCGACGGACCTCGCATACCCCGGGAAGAACGGGGTCATCCAGGACGGCGGGTACGCCTGGGACTTCGACGGGGACCGGATCACGGACGCGACGGGCCGGGTCGTGAACTGGAGTTTCGCGAAGCCGGGCGCGTACACCGTGAACCTGACCGTCACGGACAGCGTCGGCTGGAAGTCCGCGAACGCGACGTTCACGGCGGTCGTGAACGACACGACCGAACCGACCGCGGCGTTCGACATCCGCGACCCGAACAACGAGTACAGCCTCACGACCACGCTGACGGAGGGCCGCATCTACAGCTTCAACGCCTCCCGGACGACGGACAACTACGACAAGCCGGAGGCGCTGAACTACACGTGGAAGGTCCCGGGGCCGATCGAGGGACGCACGGGGAAGAACCACACGTTCACGGGGATGAACATCTCGTTCAAGTGGACGGAGTGGAACGCCTCGTACAAGGTCGTCCTCTCGGTCAAGGACACGGGATACGGGAGCGGTGACCCGAACGAAGGGAACTCGACCCGCGAGATCGTCGTCCAGGTCGACACGGCGACCCGACCGGACCTGAAGGTCGACTCGGGCACGATGAAGATCGACAACCGCGACCCCGAGGACGGCCAGTCGATCACGATCACGGTGAACATCTCGAACAAGGCGAACCGTGGACTCGCGGATGCGATCGCGACGAAGGTGTACGTGATCGCGGGCGGCACGACGACCCTCGTGTCCGAGGCGACGACGGACTGGCGAGATCGGAACAGCGCCACGACTGCGGACCACACCCTCGATGCAGGCGAGCTCGCGCAACTCACGTTCGTCGTGGCGATGAGCGGCCAGGGCAACAAGACCGTGAAGGTGTGCGTGAGCGACGCGGACGAGCCCTACACCTGGAACACCGGGGAGAACTGCGCGAGCCTGCTGATCACCGTGCGCCAGGCGGGCTGGGTGAACCTCGCCGTGTACGGGAGCATCGTGGGTGCGATCGGCCTGTTCGTCTTCTACATGTACTACCGGAGGAAGGTCCGGGCCGGCGAGTGGTCCGGCGTACGGCTCCGCCGGGAGAAGGGCGAGAAGGGCGAGGCGAAGCCGCGGAAGGAAGTCAAGGAAGAGAAGAAGCGCCTTTAGGTGCCTTCCCTTCCCCTTTCCCCTTTTACATTTCCTTCGGCGCTTTCAGCCCGAGGCTGCTGAGGGCGTTCTGCAGGACGATGCGGGCCGCGTCGACGAGGGCGAGGCGTGCCTCCCGGAGCTCCGGCTCCGCCGTGAGGACGGGACAGTCGCGATAGAACTCGTTGAACACGCCTGCGAAATCGGCAGCGAACGTGGCGATCGCGTGGACCCGCCGCGTCTCCGCGGCCTCCCGCACGGCGGATGGGAATCTCGCGATCCACCGGAGGAGCCGCTGCTCCGCGAGGGCCACGAGGAGGGCGGGATTTCCTTTCCGCAGGGCGCCCGCCTTCTCGAGGATTCCGCACGCCCGGGCGTGGGAATATTGGATGAACGGGGCGGAGCTCCCCTCGAAGCTCAAGGCCTCCTCCCACCGGAACAGGATCCGCTTCTCCGCTTGGACGCGGGCGATGTTGTACCGCACCGCGCTCACCCCGACGAGCTCCGCGATCTCCCGCATCCTCTCCTCGGACAGGTCCTCGCGGCGCTTCCGGACTTCCTCGTACGCGCGGTCGACCGCCTCATCGAGCAGGTCGTCGAGGTACACGACCCGACCCTTCCGCGTGGAGAGCCGCCCTTCTGGCAACCCGACGAACGCGTAGAAGATCGTCTCCGGCGCCCAGGGGACCCCCATGAGTCTGAGGGCGGCCTTGAGCCGCGAGAAGGTGAGCTTCTGGTCCTCTCCAAGGACGTTGATCCCGACATCGCACCGCTCCATCTTCTTCAGGTGATAGGCGATGTCCCGCGTCGTGTAGAGAGACGTCCCGAGCTTCGTGACGAAGACGTACTTCGCCGCATCACCCTCGAGACCGAACTCACTGAGGTCGAGGAACCGCGCGCCGTCCTCCTCCTGGGACATCCCGCCCAGGCGGTCGATAACCCTGCGTACACTCCCGTCGAGAATCAGGTCGCTCTCCCAGAAGAAAGAATCGTACGATACGCCGATCCGTGCCAAGGTCTCGAGGATCCCTCGGAGCACGCCCTCGGAGACCTCCCGGACCTCGCGCGTCAGCGCGGCGTCGCCCCGCTCGAATCGCTGGATGAGGGCCATCACCTCTCCGTTGACCTTCGGGTCTCCCTCCATGAGCGCGGTCGCCCGCTGGTAGAACTTCACCGTCCGGTAGTCGTCTTTCTCCCGCTCGGCGGGCCCGACGTCTTGGGAGGTGAGGCGCTTCGTGCCCCAGTACTGGAGGACCATCTGCTTCCCGACGTCGTTCACGAGATACTCCGTCGTCACGCGGTACCCGGCGAGGCGCATCGTCCGCGCCAGCGCGTCGCCGTAGATCGGGTTCCGGGCGCGCCCGACGTGGAGGGGACCCGTCGGATTCGCGCTCGTGTGTTCCAGGAGAACGCGCTCCGGACGCACCGGCGACTGCCCATAGGACTCGCCCATCTCCTGCGTCGAGGCAAGGACCCGGGCGGCGAACGCCGCGGGATCGAGGACGAAGTTCACGTAGCCGCCGTCCGCGCGCAGGGCAAGGAACGGCGCGGGGGCCGGCACCGTCGCGGCCTCCTTGGCGATGTCCGCGGGACTCCGGCGGAGAGCCTTCGCATAGCCGAACGCCGCGAGGGCGAACGCCCCCTTGTCCTCGGGTGCGTCCACGATCGGCGCGGGCGTCGCAACGCCGAGGCGGGTCTCGATCTCCCGACGCACGGCATCCGCCCGCTCGCGGATCTCGAGCCACGGATCGTGCGCCATCATGCCACCCGGTACCTCAGGATCGCGGCGATCCCGCCGAACGCCTTGAGGAGGAGCTCGCCCTCCTCAGAGTCGCGGGAGATGAGCTCGACGGTGCCCCCGGTGCCCTCCGCGGCGGCGCTGAGCTCCTCGACGATGTCGTTCTTCTCGACGATTGCGAGGTCGCCGCCGTCCTTCGGGCATTTCCCGAGGTCCGTCGCGTCCGCCAGGGTCCGCTCGCCCTCCCAGTCCCCGTTCGCGCAGCGGACCCGCGCGCGCACCTTGCGGAGGCCCTCGGACACGAGAAGGATCTCCACCGCGCCGAGCCCGAGGGCGTGCCGAACCTGCGGCTCGCCATACGCGGCGACCCCGCCGTCCTCCTTCCGGATCTCCTCCATGAGCCTCTGGACGATCGACTTCTCGCGCATGAGATCGAGCTTCGCGAGGACGTCCCTCGCCTTCTCCACGAGCTCCCTCAGGCCGTACTCGTCCGTGTATCCCGTGTCGAGGAACGTCGGGAGGAGCTTCTTCCGGAGCTCGTGGTGGATGTAGTCCTGGTTCGCGAAGTACTCCTTCGTGTACCCCGGTCCGCCGATGAGTATACCCTGGATCTCCGGCCTCGCGAGGAACGCCTCCGTCATCAGGTCTCCCATCTTCCGGTACCACTCGTGGGCGGCGATCTCGATCAGGCGCTCGAACCGGCGCGCACTCTGCCCTCCCATCCGGTGCTTCGAAGGCACGAGGGACTGGAGGTTCTTGATCACCTCGATGCGCTTCCCGCGCAGGATTCCGAGGGTCGCCTCCGACCGGTCGATCACGAGCAGCCCGTACACGTCCTTCTCCGCGAGCATCTCGTGGAGGGGCTCCGTGTAGAACCTCGAGTCGCACCGGTACAGGAACGACGCCACGGGTTCCGGGGGCTCGAGGACGAACGCGACCATCTCCGTCTGGTCCGCGCCGATCTGCTTATGGCCCGTGAAGACGACGATCCCGTTCGGCGGAGGCTGCCGGTACCCCTTGAGGCGCTGCATGTTCGATTCGATCGCCTGCTGCACGTGCTTCCGAGTGCTCGCGCTCTTGATGTTCGACGACTGCGAGTACTCGTTCCGCAGGTAGTTCGTCACGTCGGAGATCTGGCGGTTCGGGGGCACGTAGACGGAGACAAGCTCCGTGCCGCGGCCCGCCGCGGCCTCGATCTCCTCGAGCGCACGCCGGAAACGGTACTTGTTCATGCCCGGCGCACTCGAGACGGCGGCCATTCTCGCACCGCACAGTTTTTATCGTTCATTACCTTTTGCGTGGCGTCGGCGTGTTCTATGGAGAGAATCGTAATCTCGTTGGGCGGCTCCATCCTCGTCCCCGGCGACGACGACGGACGGTACCTGCGCGACCTCGCGGGCCTCCTCCGAGAGGTGTCCGCGGACACGAAGGTGTTCGTGGTCACGGGCGGCGGCCGCATCGCGCGGTACTACATCGAGACCGGACGCACCCTCGGCCTCGGGGAACGCGCGCTCGACGAGTTCGGGATCGCCGCGACGCGGCTGAACGCGCGCCTGCTCGCCGCGGCATTGAGGGGGCTCGCGAACCGAGAGCCCGCGACGACCTACTCGGAGGCGACGAACCTCGCCCAGAGGAACCGGATCGTCGTCATGGGCGGCACGCGGCCGGGTCACACAACGGATCGCGTGAGCGCGTCCCTCGCCCGGGTCGTGAAGGCGGCGCGGATCGTGAACGCGACCTCCGTGGACGGAGTGTACACGGCGGATCCGAAGCGGGATCCGAGCGCACGGCGCCTCGATCGGATGACGTTCGAGGATCTTGTGCGGCTCGCCGGAGAGGGACACCGGGCCGCGGGGCCGAGCGTGGTCTTCGATCCGGTCGCGGCGCGAGTCCTCGCGCGCGACCGCACACCCCTTGCGGTCGTCCACGGCCGCGACCTCACCGCCCTCCGCCACGCGGTCCTGGGCCTCCCGTTCCACGGCACCCTCGTCTCGGACTGAGGAGGCCGCGGCGTGCGTCCGCGCTCGCTGTACGAAACCCTGGGAAAGTTCGCGCTCGGTGTCGGGATGGGCGCCTCGGTCCTCGCGGTCGTCGCCCTCGCGATCGGCGGGGGGACGCCCGCGCTCGCGTCCGGCGCCTGCGCGGTCGCCTTCGCGCTCCCCGGCCTCATCTTCCTCCAGGAGGCGCGACGACTCGCCGCCCGGCAAGCCGCGCTCGCCCACGTGGCGACCCTTGCCGAGGAGCGCGGGATCCTCGGTCCCGATGACCTCGCCCGAGCTCTTCGCACTCGGACAGAGGATGCCGACCGCATCCTGAAGAAGGCGTTCGCCGAGGGGGTGCTCGCGGGAGCGTTCGACGCCCGGGGCCGGTTCGTCGCGGCGTCCGCCCCGCGTTGCCGGATGTGCGGTGCGCCTCGCCCCCGGGCCCTCGCGAGCGGCTGTCCGTCGTGCGGTGCCACCGGAGGCTGATCGATGCGATTCCGCGGCTTCATCGCCGCCGACCTCCCGACGACGGATCGACTCGAGCCCCTCGTGCGCGAGCTCCGGACATCGGGGGCGCCTCTCAAGCTCGTCGCGACGGGGCAGCTCCACGCGACCCTGAAGTTCCTCGGCGACACGGAGGAGGGGCTCGTGGACGACATCGTCGAGGCGATCCGGGCGGCATGCCGAGGCGTCCCTCCGTTCTCGCTCTCCCTCCGCGGCACGGGGGCGTTCCCGAGCCTGTCCCGGATGAATGTCGTGTGGGTGGGACTCGAGGGCGCAGAGCCTCTCGGGCGGATTGCTGCCCTTCTCGATACAGGCCTGGAGCCGCTCGGCTTCCGGCGCGAGAGTCGGGCATGGGCGCCTCACGCGACCCTCGCCCGCGTGAAGGGAGGCCGGAACCTCGAACGGGTCCGCCAGATTCTCGAGGCACACGCGTCCGACGCGTTGGGCGACCACCGGGTCGACGCGGTCCGTCTCAAGCGGAGTACCCTCACGCCGTCGGGGGCGGTGTACGAGGACCTCCGGGTCGTCCCGCTGGAGGGCTGACCCTCACGCCTTGCGCTCCGCGAGCAGGCGGAGCTGGTCCCACTCGATCGTGTGCTTGAGCCGGTGCTTCTGGAGGACGCGGCTCACCTGCTCCGTGACCCGCGCGACCTCGATGGTCTTCCCGCGACCGTAGACGTAGAACTCGACGTGCTCCGAGATCGGGAAGATGAGGCGCATCGCGCCCTCTCGGTTGTAGCCTTCGGGCTTCCGTCCCTTGCGGAGGTCGCGGAGGTTCTCCTCGATGAGGACCTCGACGTTCTCCATGTCCTCCGGGAACTGCTGCGTCTCCTCGAGGAACTTCAGCAGTATCGGACGGAACGCGGGGACGAGGCTCCTCCACTTGACTTTCCGGTCGAACTTGATGTGCCCGCTCCTGGCCCGCATGTCAGGCCGTTCGCATGGGTCATGACGTATATAACGGTGCGCCGGGGACGGTATCTCCCATGGTGACCGCCACGTCATCCTTAAGTGGGGGCACCCGATGGCGCGCGACGATGCGGACCGCTCTCACGGTCGCGGGGAGCGACAGCGGCGGTGGCGCGGGGATCCAGGCGGACCTCAAGTCGTTCGCGGCCGCGGGCGTCCACGGGACGTCCGTGGTCACGTGCGTCACCGCGCAGAACACGCGCTCCGTCGACTCGATCTACGCGATTCCGGTCGCAGAGATCCGGAAACAACTGAGATCGGTCCTCGGTGACTTTCACGTTCGCGCGGCGAAGACGGGCATGCTCTACTCCGCGGACATCGTGCGGACGGTCGCGGACGTCCTCCGGCGGACGACGTTCCCGCTCGTCGTGGACCCAGTCATGGTCGCGACCGTCGGGGCCTCGCTCGAGACGCACGACTTCCGGGACGCTCTCGTGGAGCACCTGTTGCCGCGCGCGACGCTCGTCACCCCGAACCGCCGCGAGGCGGAGCGGCTGTCTGGAATGCGAATCCGGACGGCGGACGATGCGGAGCGCGCGGGCCGGGCGATCCGGAAGCTCGGGCCTGACGCCGTCCTTGTGAAGGGCGGACACATCGCGGGGACGCTCGTCGACGTCTTCGTCGACGCTCGACACTCGCAGCGGTTCTTCGGCTACCGTCACGACAAGAACCTTCACGGCGCGGGATGCACGCTCGCCGCTTCCGCGACCGCGCGCCTCGCCCTCGGCGACTCGCTCCTCCAGGCCGTCGAGTCCGCCCGACGACGGGTCGCGAGCGGGTTCCTCTCCTCGTACCGCGCTGGGAGGGGCGTGGAGATCATCAACTCCCACGTCGTCCCGGACCGCTACGCGATCTGGCTCGCCGTGACGGAGGCCGCGCCTCGGTTTGCCCGCGCGATCCCGCTCGAACTCGTCCCCGAGGTCGGGATCAACATCGGCTTCGCGCTTCCCGGAGCGTCGACGCCGGACGACGTGTGCGCCCTGCGGGGCCGGATTGTCCGGATCGGCGACCGGCTCGAGCCAATCGGACCTGCGGCCTTCGGAGCGTCGACCCACGTCGCGCGGATCATCCTCACCGCGATTCGATTCCACCCGGGCTGCAGGTCTGCCGTAAACTTGAAGTACCGCAAGAAAAATGCGCGGCGACTGCGCTCGACCCGTCTCGTCCTCGCGTCCTTCGACCGGGCAGCGGAACCCAAGGGCGTGTCGACGATGGAGTGGGGAACCGAGCGGGCCATCGTGGAGGCGGGCACAATCCCCGACGTCGTATACGATGAAGGAGCCGTGGGAAAGGAGGCGATGATGCGCGTCCTCGGGACCGATCCCGTGGACGTCCTTCGCAAAGTCCGCCGGATCGGGAGGGCGCTCACGGCTTGAAGATCGCCCTGTTCACGGACACGTATCTGCCGACGGTCGACGGCGTTGTGACGTCCGTCCTTTCGACGCGCCGCCAGCTCGAAGCCGACGGCCACGAGGTCGTGATCTTTGCACCCGAGGACCCGAAGCGGCGCGGCGTGCTCGAGACGGGGACGGTCTACGTGCGCGCGCGGGAGCTCCGGAGCTATCCGGGGTACCGGCTCGCGATCCTACCGGGCCGCGAGGTCGACATCGTCAAGGACCTCGGGATCGACGTGATCCACAGCCACGGCGTAGGGACCGTCGGCGTGAAGGGGCTATGGGCCGCGTGGCAGGCGAAGATCCCGATCGTCCAGACGTTCCACACGATGCTCCAGGACACGCTCCCGTTCTACTCGCCTTTCGGGCTGAACCTCCACCTCATCGAGCGCGGCTTGCGCTTCTATCTTCGGATCTTCCTGAGGAAATGCCAGGGGGTCGTTGTGCCGAGCCGCGCGATCCTCGAGGAAATCCTCGAGCTGTCTCCCGAGGCGACGATCGCAGACGTGATCCCGACGGGGATCGATCCGGACCGCTTCCACCCCTCCGTCTCGGGCCAGACGATCCGGACGAAATGGGGCCTGAACGGCCACGACGTGATCCTCCACGTCGGCCGCGTGTCCCCGGAGAAGAACCTGTCGACCCTCATCCAGGCGTTCCCGCACATCCGGGAGAAGAACCCCGACGCAAAGCTCGTCATCGTCGGCGCCGGACCGTACCTCGAGAAGGCGTACGACCAGGCGCGCCACCTCGGCCTGTCCGGCGACGTGATCTTCACCGGGTTCGTTTCGGATACGGACCTCCCGAAGTACTACGCCGCTGCGGACGTCTTCGCGATCGCATCGAAGTTCGAGACCCAGGGGATCGTCGTCCTCGAGGCCCTCGCGTCAGGCCGGCCCGTCGCGGGCGCGAACTTCCGCGCGATCCCGGAATTCGTGCGGGACGGGGTGAACGGGGCGCTGTTCGATCCGTCGAGCCCGCGCGCCTGTGCGGACGCGGTCCTCCGGTGCCTCGACGCGCGCGACGCCATGCGCGAGGACGCGCGGGAGAGCGCGCTCCCGTACTCCGTCGCCCGGTGCACGAACCGTCTGGAAGGGCTGTACGAGCGGATCCTGTCGACCTGAGGGCGCTAGGGATTAATAGCGGGGGTCGTTTCGACCGCCCGTGCTCGGCATCCTGGGCGGCGGCCTCTCCGGGCTCGTCCTCGCCTCCCGGCTTCCGGACTCGGAAGTCCTCGAGCAGGCGGAACGGCCGGGAGGGCTGTGCCGGAGCCTCACGTTCGACGGATTCACGTTCGACCCTCACGGATCCCACGTCCTGTTCTCCCGGAACCCCCGGGCGATCGAGTTCTATGAGGGGCTTCTGCGGGACAACGTGTGCCGCCGCCGACGGAACACGAAGGTCTTCTACAAGGGGCGGTACGTGAAGTATCCGTTCGAGAACGGGCTCTCCGACCTCCCGATCGAGGACAACGCGCGGTGCACCCTCGGATACATCCAGGCATATCTCGCCCGCCACACGGGGACCGCCCCGAAGCCGTCGAACTTCCGGGAGTGGCTGTATCACCGCTTCGGCCCCGGGATCACGGAGGCGTACCTCCTCCCGTACAACGAGAAGATCTGGAAGACGCCCGCGGAGCGGATGGGGGTCGAGTGGGTCGAGGGCCGCGTGCCGGACCCGCCCCTCGAGGACGTCGTGAAGTCCGCGATCGGCGTGCCCACGGAAGGGTACACGCACCAGCTCCACTTCATGTACCCGAGGGAACAAGGGGTCGAAGCGCTCGTCCGGGCGCTCCTGCCCGCGGTCCCTCGCGTCCGGACGGGGTTCCGCGTGACGTCCGTCCGGCGACGGGGCGACGGGTGGGTCGTGGGCGACGGCAACGAGGAGCGGGAGTACGATTCGATCGTTTCCACGGTGCCCATCCCGGAACTCCTGCGAGCGATGCCCGAGGCCCCGGCCGACGTCCGGGTGGCGGCGGCCGCCCTCCAGCATCGGGCCCTCGTCACGGTCATGCTCGGGATCGCGCGGCCGAACCTGAACGACTTCAGCTGGGTCTACTTTCCGACGCCCGCGGACGGCCGGTTCAACCGGATCTCGTATCCGAGCAACTTCAGCGACCGGGTCGCCCCCGAGGGCACGAGCTCTGCGCTCGCGGAGATTACCTGCGACATCGGCGATCCGACGTGGTCCCTCGGGGACGAAGCCCTCGTCGAGCACGTCGTCGAGCGCGCGGACGCCCTCCAGCTCTTCCGCCGTCAGGACGTGATTGCGGCCCGCGTCGCTCGCACCCGCTACGCGTATGTCGTCTTCGATCTCGCGCATCGCAGGAACCTCGACCGCGTGAACGAATACGCGGAGCGGGTCGGGATCCGCCTCCTCGGCCGCTTCGGGCAGTTCGACTACATCAACACGGACCAAGTCATCCTCCGAGCGCTGTCTCTCGCCGCCGAGGCGGGGTCGGGCGCATGAAGGTCTCCGTGGTCGTCCCCGCCTACCACGAGGAGGCGGGCATCGAGGGATTCCTCCGCCAGTTCGAGCGACAGACCCTTCCGCGCTCCGAGTTCGAGGTCCTCGTCGTCGACGGCGGGAGCACGGATCGGACTCGGGATCTCGCGACCACCCATGCGAACCGGGTCATCGTGCAGACGTCGAGAGGGATCGGCGGGGCCCGGAACGACGGCGTGGCGATCGCGGCCGGGCGCATCATCGCGACGACGGATGCGGACTGTCGCGTCCCGGAGGACTGGCTCGAGAGGATCGTTGGGCATTTCGACGACCCCGCGGTCGTCGCGGTGTGCGGGCCCGACGGCCCGCTCGAGCGGGGCTGGAAACCCCGGCTCGTGTTCTTCGTCGTGCGCTCCCTGATCCGACTTGCCGCCCTCGCGGGGATTTTCGGGACGGGGGGGACGAACTCCGCCTTCCGGAAGGCCACATTCCTCGAGGTCGGTGGGTACCGCCCGCTCCCGCACTCCGACGATGTCGACCTGGGGGTCCGACTCGCCACGAAGGGGAAGATCGTCTACGACCCCGCACTCTACGTTCGGCTGTCCGTCAGGCGCCTCGAGAAGCAGGGGTACATGCGGACCCTCCTCCTCTGGCTCCGGGGCGACCTCAAGGTCCTGACGGGACGACCCCTCGAAGAAATCGAGTACGCGCGCCAGAAGTACTAGCCCCGCGGCGGCGCGCCCAGGCGTCGCTTGATGACGACCGATCCGAGGAGGGACGCCGCGACAAGGCCGAGAACGAGGCCGATCGCGATCCACCGCGCGATGCCGGGGTCGTACGCGACGCCGACGACGGCCACGAGGACGATTAGGAGCGCGTACTTCACCGCGGCTCCGGAGACGATGTAGACGAGCGACCGGCGCACGTTCCAGTGACACGCGGCGATGAACGCCCCGACGAACGGAACGACAGGGGCGACGCGGTTCACGAGGATGATCCGCTCGTCCTTGACGAGGAGGAACTGGATCCATCGTTGCATGAGCCGCTCGAGGCCTCGCGGCATGTGCCCGCGTCCGATCAGCGCGCGCTTCACGAACAGGTAGAGCGCCCCGTTCCCCACGGCCTCGCCCGCGACGGCGATCGCGACGAGGAGGAAGGCCCATGAGACTCCGTCGAAGCCTGGCGGGATGTACGAGTACGTGAGGACGACGATCACCTCGGGCAGCGCTGGGAAGATCGCCGCGTCGACGACGAAGATCACGAACATCACGAGGACGGCACCCAGCGGGCCGAGGAACGCGAACAGACCGGAGAAGAACTCATCGAGGACGCCCATCCGCGGGTCCTCAGGGTCGGAGAAGCGTCTTCAGGGTCACCTGGAACAAAAGGGACCTCCCGGCCACCTGGCGGTTAAAGTCCAAGGTGTAGCTGCCCTCAATCAGGTCGACGTCGGAGAGGAAGAAATCCTGGCCGTCGACCTTGCCGCCAATGCGATCGATCATCGTCGGATCGAGACGGTGCTGAACGAGGATCTCGCCGACACCGCCGTTCGCGGAGTCGTCGATCGACACGACGGTCGCATCCCAGAGATTGTAGGGCCGAATCGCCTGGTCCGGGACGGGGCTGTTCATCACCGTGACGATGGATCCCGCGACGCTCACGACCGCAGTCCAGCCCCAGACCGGGTCCGTGACGTTGATTCCCGAGACCGCGGACGTTCGGTACGTCGCGAGGAAGTGCGTCGCGTTCATCGTGAGGCGAACCGGGACGGACTCCAGGAGCCGACGGGTCGAGATCTTCGACGGGTCCGCGGCACCGTACCCGTCCGCGTAGGGGACGACGAGGGTACGGCTTTCCCCGACCGCGAGTCCGCGCACACCCTGGTCGAAGCCGCGGATCATCGAGCCGTCGCCGACGGCGAACTGGAGGGGCTGCCACCGGTCGCGCCAGCCGAAGGAGAACGCCTTGGGATACGACGCGTTGTCCTGTGCGACGGTGATGACGCTCGTGTCGAACACGAGCTCCGAGTTCTCGAACGTGCCGACATACTCCACGGTCACGCTGTCCCGCTCCTGCGCACGGAGGGGCTCCGGCGCGGCTTGGGGGACGAGGTACACGTAGTACACCCCGAGGATGAGCGCGATGGCGAGGATGAGGACGGCGAACGCCGCGAGGTTGCTCATCCCAGATCGATCGCGGGAGAGGGACCGGACCATGGTGGTCCCGGGCTAACTTCGGGCCCGCAATAAACCTTATGGTCCAGCCATGGAAGGAACGGGTGCGACCCTAGAGCGCGGCGCCGCAGAAGACCACGATGTCCTGGCCGTCCGCGAGGACGAGGGCGCCGAAGGCCGTCGTCCCGACGTCGTCCACGGTCATCAGGACCGGGGTCAGCGGGCTCGCACGGCACCCGAGGACCTGGGTCTCGGTGATCACGACACCCCATACCCGGAAGAAGTCCCCGAGGACGAACGTGCGGGCGATCGGCGACTCCACATGGAGAACCGCGGGCTGCGTGCTCGGGTTGTAGTCCGAGTCGTGGGTGTGGATCAGCTTGTTGCACGCCGGGGTGATCCCGATGTTGTACGGGACGGGCTCTCGGGTGGCCCCGATGAATATCGAGAACAGGACGTGGATGTGGTACGGGATCGGCTGCGTCGGCGAGATGCACGAGTCCGCTGTGAGCGTCCGGTACGGATCGAAGTACGGCGCGAGGACGACGGCCCCGGAGGCGAGGAGTGCGACGGCGAGGATCGCGGCGATGTAGGCCTTCCGCACCCGAATCGCCGGTGCGGTGCGGGATCTCGGAGCGTAATTCACGTCCGATTCGATTCGGCCGCGGACCTCACGGGCCGTCGCATCCCGCGGATGGATCGACTGGAGGTGCCGGGCGAGATTCTCCGGCTTCACGGTCACATCGCAGACCGGGCAGCGCTCCAGGGCGGGCATGGCGAACTCGCTCGAGGTTCCCGGTCCGTACGCCCGCGCGCGTAATAAGGTTGCCTGGCGAGGGCCGTCACGCGTACATGGCCCCGGGGGCCTCGTGCCGCGTGAGGTTCTCCCCGATCACCTTGTCGACGGCCCGTTCGAAGTCCTGCATCCCGACGGATTCGCGGTCTTCGCGGATCGCGAACATCCCGGCCTCTGTGCACATCGCTTTGATGTCCGCGCCCGTCGCGCCGTCGCAGCGCGTCGCGAGCATCTCGTAGTCGACTTCCTTCGTTGCGCTCATCCTCCGCGTGTGAATGCGGAAGATCGACAGCCGCGCATCGTAGTTCGGCACGGGAATCTCGATAATCCGGTCGAAGCGCCCCGGCCGCAGGAGCGCATCATCGAGGATGTCGGGCCGGTTCGTCGCGCCGATGATTTTGACCTCTCCGAGCGGATTGAAGCCATCGAGCTCCGCGAGGAGCTGCATGAGCGTGCGCTGGACCTCCCGGTCCCCCGACGTGGCGACCTCGAGGCGTTTCGCGCCCACGCTATCGAGCTCGTCGATGAACACGATCGACGGTGCCTTCTCCCGCGCGAGCTGGAAGAGCTCTCGCACGAGCCGCGCGCCCTCGCCGATGTACTTCTGCACGAGCTCCGAGCCGACGAACCGGATGAACGTGGCCTTCGTCCGGTTTGCGACCGCCTTGGCGATGAGGGTCTTCCCCGTCCCCGGCGGCCCGACGAGGAGCACACCCTTCGGCGGCTCGATGCCGACCTTCCGATACAGCTCGGGTTTCAGGAGCGGGTCTTCGACGGCCTCGCGGAGTTCGAGCATCTGTGGCTCGAGACCGCCGATGTCCTCGTACGAGACCTCGGGCTTCTCGATGATCTCCGCGCCGGTGACAATCGGGTCGAGGGACGGCGGCAGGACGCCCATGACTGCGAGGGTCTGCTTGTTCAGCGCGACGCGCGCCCCGACGACGATGTTCTCCTTCGCGATGTAGTCCGCGGCGTGGACGATGAAGTCGGGTCCCGTGGATGACTTCACCACGACCCGCTCGTCCGCCAGCACATCGCGGATGTTCCCGATGATCAGAGGCGGGCTCTTGAGCCGGTCGAGCTCCTGCTTGAGCCGCTTGATCTCCTTCTGGAGTCGGCCCATCTCGGTCTCTGCGTAGCGCTTCTCGCTCTCGACGCGACGGGCGACCTCGAGGAGCTTGTCGTTCCGTTCCTCGAGCGAGGCGATCCGCCCGGACAATTTCTCGGAGAATTCGCGGACCTCATCTTCGTCCATAGAATCGCATGCGGCGCTGGCGGTGCGGCGAAGGCTATATAGCCGGCTCGGTTTACTTAACTCTTACGGGCTTGGTTCGTTGATCTGCGAATTGTGCGGCGCCGAGGTGCCGCGGACGAAGAACGTCGCGATCGAGAGCACGGTCCTCTCAGTCTGCGCGAGCTGCGCGAAGTTCGGAGATGAGGTCATGACGCCGGTTGTCCGACGCACCTCCATGCCCCCCGTCATCGCGCAGCGACTCGAGGCGAGGAGCCGTCGTCTGACGCCGCGGGACGTGTACGCGCAGGGCGGCGAGGAGGAGCTCGCGGACGACTTCTCCGCCAGGATACGACGCGCGCGCGAGGAGCGCGGGTGGAAGCAGGCGGACCTCGGGGCGAAGATCAACGAGAAGGTGAGCGTGATCGCGAAGCTCGAGTCCAGCACGATCACGCCAGGGGATGCGCTCGTGAGGAAACTCGAGAGGGAGCTCGGGATCCGGCTCAAGGAACGCGTTCAGCCCATCGCGGCGAAGAAGCAGTCGGCCTCCGCGGCACTCACCCTCGGCGACCTGGTGAAGATGCAGGGCGAGTCCCGCTGATCACGGCATCCCGAGCCGCGCCCGCACCCTCGTCACGAAAGGAGAGACGTCGATGCCAGCGGTCCGCGCGGCGACAAGCGCGGCGACCTCGACATCCACGTCGAGGCGATCCTGGATCGCGTTCACGTTCGCGATGACGGCCCGACGCTCGGACCCCGTCCGTGCGGCGATTGCATCGACGATCGCCACGAAGAGGTCCTCGGCCACAGGGGTCGGCGTCTCGAACACGGACGCCGTGGGAGCGAAGTCGCGCGGGACCTCGATGGAGGTCACCTCGAACGTCGGACGGATCGCGCCCTTCCTCGATTCGAGCAGGCCCGTCTCGATACCGAGCTGGAGGAGCCGCTGGGCGTCCTTCGGAGGGAACCAGCGCAGGTCCATCGAGGCAGAGAGGACGAACTCCTTCTCGCTCAGCTCCTCCTTGCCCTTCCGCTTGAAGAGGACGGCGATCGCCCCGCGGAGTTCGTCGATCCGGATCCCCCGAGGGCCGCAGGAAGGGACGCACGGTACATAAACCCCCGGGGGGACCAGGGGAACGTTTATCCGACCGCGAGGGCATGGGTCGTGTGCTCCAGCGTAAGGTCGCGCCGATCTGTGACGCGCGATGCAAGCCTGGAGAGGGTGCCGTATGGGTCCCTCCTCGATAGCCCCGGGACCGGGGCGTTCCGTGACAGGGGGACAACACGGCGCCACACAATCCCCCGGCCAGGGTCAGGGCGCCGAGTGAGCTACGCTTGGCCGTGACGCGCGCTGTTACGGCCGGGGGACAATCCCAGCT
>Ga0154849_123_pt1 | contig 19037 bp, 21 predicted proteins | sample Rifle2008BG16ft_FD_105577 | JGI IMG/M metagenome (GOLD analysis project Ga0154849, IMG submission 105577) | Euryarchaeota archaeon RBG_16_67_27 | reverse complement strand
CCGAAGCCTCGACCCTCCGAAGCTTCTCCAAGGTGATCCCTTCGCCGTACACGATCCTCGAGGACAGGCAGGAGTTGCTCGGCTTCCCGTGGAAGGTCAGGCCGAGCCGGAGGGCGAGGGCACGGACCTCCGCCTTCCCGAGGCCGAACTCGACGAGGGGGTGCCAGAAGCCCGCCTCGTCCATCGCCCGGATCCCGGGTCGGTGGTCGCCGAGATCGGACACGTTCACCCCGTCGGCAATCGCGCGGGCGCCGAACTCCGAGGCGACGGGCTTGAGCGCGACGCCGAGCTCCGTCCGGCAGAAGTAGCAGCGGTTCGTCGGGTTCGCGACGTACGACGCGTTCGCGAGCTCGGAAACCGGGACGACCCGTACGGCGATCCCGATCTCCCGCGCGTTCGAGAGCGCGTCCTCGAGCTCCCGCCGCGGCAGGGATTCTGCATCGGAGATCGCGGCGAGGGCGCCCGTGTCGAGGGCGTCCCGGGCGATCCGCGCGACGAGTCCACTGTCGACCCCGCCGCTGAAGGCGACGAGGACGCGACCGCGCTCCCGCATCGCACCGACGATCCCGCGGTACGCGGCGCCCAGGTCCACGACGCGGGCCGCGACGGACATGCGCCCCGTCGAAGCCGGGGCGCCGGATAAAGGCATCGCGGCTCACGCGGCGAGCTTCTTCACTTCCTCGAGGACGCGCTTCGCATCCGGCGGGATCTTCGAGTCCTCCGTGACCCACTTGTACCGAACCACCCCGTGCCGGTCGAGGACGAACACGGATCGCTTCGAGACCCCCTGGAGGTTGAACTCGCCGAGCCGTTCGTACAGCACGCCGTACGCGCGGCTCGCCTGCTTGTTCCAGTCGCTCAGGAGCGGGTAGCTGATCTGGTTCTGCTGCCGGAACGCCCGGTGGCTGTGGTGGCCGTCCGTGCTGATCCCGAAGACCTTCGCGCCCGCGGCCTGCAGGTCGCCCATCGCGTCGCGCATCGCGCAGAGCTGTCCCTGGCACACGCTCGAGAAGTCGAAGACGTAGAACGAGAGGACGACGGGACCGTGCCCGACCTCCTTCGACAGGGTCACCGGCTTCCCTTCGTCGCTCAGGAGCGTGAAGTCGGGCGCCTTCTCACCAACCTCGACCATGGAATCACCGCGCGGCGCGCACGAGCCCGCGGTCACCCTTAAGCCTTTCGCGCCGAGGCTGCGCGGATCCGGGCGGCGACCTGAGCGTGCCGCGGGCAGAGCCGCCCGGACTCGACCTGCGCGGCGAGGAGCTCTGCCTGCCAGTGCGCGTTGTACAGCCGGCACGCGGGGGCGTCGCAGAACGCCTCCTTCGTGATCGCGTACATCGCGGCCTGGAGAGCGTACCCGTTCGCGACCATCGTGAGCCTCGGGTCGTCGTAGTCCACGAATTGGCCCTCGAACGGCGCCTTCGCCGCCTCGAACGGGACCGAGCCAAGGGCCGCGGACAGTCGCGCCTTCACGCGGTAGTATCCCTCGGGCTTCGCGGGCGCCTCGACGATCCCCGACGTCGACACGATGGACGGGAAGCCGCAGACGACGGCGCGGGCGTGGTATCGTCCGTCGTCCTCGTACGTGCCGAGGAGCCGGTGGGCGAAGACGACGTGGACCGTCCGCAGGGAGCGCTCCCTCGGCGGAAGGAGGCTCCGGAGGAGGGAGGCATACCGGTAGCCGTCGTAGAGGACCCCGGGAACGCGCTTCGTGGGGTCCCGGAGGAGGCGGAGTTCGAACTGGACCTCGCCGTAGAGGGGCTCCGCGGGTTCGAACGGCTTCAGGAGGTGGCGCACGCGCGTCGCGGCGATCTTGCGGGCGAGCGGCTCGAGGTCCCGGGCCGCCACGTGGTTGAAGAACTCCTTGCGGATCGTCACCCGCACGCCGAGGACCTCCCGAAGGTACTCGGCAACCTCGCGGATCCGCAGGGTCACCGAGCTCGGATCCGGGTACGCGTACGCGGCGCGCGGGAGGTCCCAGTCCGGGGGAATCCGGCCGGGCTTTGACGACGGACGGGGGGCGCGGACCACGAGGTCGACCATGGAACTACGAAATATTAATGTCGCGGAATCGCCCATGGGGGCCAGCCGTCCGGCGATCCGTTTCCGTGAATGCATCGCCGTGCGCGAACGGTGGGGGATCGAATGGCCAAGGTGGTGCTCGCCGCAGACTACACCCTGATGACGGACTATCGGGGCGTGCCGCTCGCGACGTTTTTCAGCTGCATCCCGACGGACCACTGGCACTCCCGCCTCGTCTACCGGATCCTCGCGGACCCGCCGAAGCTCGACGCGAACGGCCATCCGATCCGGGCCCCGTACGGGCTCCGCAAGGTCGAGGCCTCCCTCGTGCAGGCGTGGGGGCGGGACGAGGTCGTCGTCGCGGACCCGAAACGGCTCGAGTCGTATATCACGGACGACACGGAGATTGTCGGCCTCCACTCCATGGATCCCCTCGGCCTCGGGCCCGTGAGCATGTCCTTCACGATGGGCGGCACGCTCACGCCGTACACGAAGGCGATGTTCCTCGACCTCGTGCGGCGCGCCCAGCGGCGCGGCCGGAGGTACAAGGTCGTCCTCGGAGGCCCGGGCGCGTGGCAGTTCGACTACCGCGACGGGCTCCAGGAGGCGCTCGGAATCGACCACATCGTCCACGGGGAGTGCGACCACTTCGTGCCGGAGATTCTCGACAAGATCCTCACCGGGGACGGGGCGCCCGTCATGCGGTTCACGAACGCGACCGCGCCGCGGCCCGAGCAGGTCCCGAAGATCCTCGGCCCGACGATGCACAGCATGAACGAGGTCATGCGGGGCTGCGGCCGCGGGTGCGGGTTCTGCGAGGTCACCCTCCGCCGGCCGCGGTACTTCCCGCTCGACTACATCGCGGACGAGGTCGCGGTGAACGCACGCGCGGGCGGGAGCTCGATCCAGCTCCACTCCGATGACATCTTCCTCTACCGCCTCGAGAACTGGAAGACGTTCGAGCCGAACGAGGACGCGGTGAAGGAGCTCTTCCGGTTCGTCATGGACCAGCCCGGGGTGACGCACTGCTACCCGACGCACGGGACGGTCAGCGCCGCCGTGACGAGCCCCGGGCTCATCGAGGACCTCTCGACGATCGTCCGGGCGGGGCCGGACAAGTGGATCGGGCTCCAGTGCGGGATCGAGACGGGAAGCGCGCGCCTCTCGAAGGAGGTCCTGAACCGGAAGGCCGCGCCGTTCACCGCGGAGGAGTGGCCGGAGATCGTCGTCCAGGGGACGGAGATCCTGAACCGCAACTACTGGTTCCCCGCCTACACGATCATCCTCGGCCTCCCCGGGGAGACCCCGGAGGACGCGTGGATGACCGTGGACCTCATCGACCGGATGGAGCAGATCCCGGATAACCACTTCATCACGGCGCCCCTGACGTTCGTCCCCGTCGGGGCGCTCCGCGGCGAAGAGTTCTACAACCTCGACGAGATGATCGACGAGGCCCGGTTCAACGTCGCGTACCGCGCCTGGCGCCACGTCGTGCTCGAGATGGACCAGGACCTTTGGCGGCTGACGCGCCTCCCCGCGCCCCTTCGCGCCCTCATCGTCGCGACGGGCCGGATCGGCGGTCGGTACATCCTGAACATCATGGAGCGCTACGGGGCGAAACGCGGGTTCCGGATCCGGCGGCCCGCGAAGACGGAGCGGGAAGCCGAGGGCCACACCGCGGGCTTCCCGACTGCGTAGGACCCCCGGGACTCTCCGGGGCCCGTCACGGAAGCCCGGGCCGCCGCGTCACTTCTTCCGCTTCGGCGTCTTGCCGAGCTGCTCGAGGGCGACTTCCGCGGCGCGCTTCCCGCTCAGGAGCATCGCGCCGAACGTCGGGCCCATCCTCGGAAGACCGTACGTCGAGCAAACGGCCATGCCGGCCACGACGACGCCGGGGTATGCGAGGCCCGTGTGCTCCACGACCGCGTCCTCGGACTTCTCGATCCACATCCCGCCCTCGCCGATCCGCTTCGCGAGGCCGCGCTTCTCGAGCGCCTGGATCACGTACGCGTCGTGGCCCGTGGAGTCAATCACGAGCTCGCATTCGAGGCCGATGGGATCCACGCAGGTGATCTCGTGGGGGAGGGCCTGGACGGGCGTCCAGTTGATCACGATGCCCGCGACGCGGTTCTTCTCGCGGAGGACGATGTCCTCGAACGAGGTCATGTTCTGGATCTTCGCACCCGCGTCCATCGACGCTGCGATGAGTTTCGAGCACGCATGGGGGCCCGGAGTGACGTAGAGGTTCTTCGAGTACGCCTTGTACGGGCAGCCGATTTCGTCGAGGTACTTCTGCGCGGGATGGCGGAGCGTGACCGTGTTCATGAGGAAGCCGCCGATCCAGAAACCTCCGCCGATGTAGTTGTTCCGCTCGATCACGACGACCCGGACGCCGTTGAGCGCGAGCTCGCGAGCCGCGGTCAGGCCGCTCGGTCCGCCGCCGACGATGATCACTTCCGTGTCCGCGTACTCGGAGAGGTCCTTCGTGAATCCCGCCAGGATGGCGCGGGTGACTTCGGCCTCGCTCGACTCTGCGAAAATCGGCATTTCGACACCTTTCCAAAACCCATCGAGCTTGTCCTATTTTAGGGTTCGGCATTGGGCGCGTCCGCGCCGTGGAAACGCGCCGAGGGTCCGCCTAGGGGCCGTCCCCGATCCACGCGAGGTACTGGACCGCCTTCGCCTGCGCGCCGTCCGCTCCGAGGATCGACGGGAACGTGCGGTCGCGGAGGAGGACGACGATCTTCTCGAGGTCCTCCCGCGTGAGGTTCGCGACATCCGCGTGGACGTCCCGGAGCCGCTTCCGGAGCATCGCGGGAGCCATGTCCCCCACGATGGCCCGCATGTCGGCCTCGATGCAATCGTACGCGGACTTCGTGTCCACGGCGATCACGCTTCGGCCTTGAGGACGTGCGCGCTCAGCCAGGCGCTGTACCCGATGTAGAACAGCACGACGAGGGCGACGACAAGAAACGCATCGGAGACGAGCACCTCGAAGCCGAGCGCTCGGGAGGCCGCGCTGAGGCTCAGCGCAATCCCGACGGCCGCGAGGCCGACGCTCAGGCGGTAGAGCAGACCCCCGCGCATCATCCGCACGCCCTTGTGCGCGAGGAGGAACGCGCCGAGGACCCCGCAGAAGATGCTCAGGACGAGCACGACGAAGAGCTCTGCTGACACGGCCATGGATAGCCCCGGGGACGATGCGAGGGGACGAGCCTTAAGGATAGCCCTGCGGCTCTCAGCCCTGAGAATCTATCCCGCGAGCTTCGCGGTAACGGTCTGGCCGCCAGCCGGGGCGAAGCCTTCCGATTCGTATAGGCCGACCGCGGGATCGTTCCCCACGGTTGTGTAGAGGGCGATCCGCGGCTCCCCGACCTGCCCGAGACGGTCGATGCCAGCGCGCAGGAGGGCGCGCCCGAGCCCGCGGCGGCGACGATCCCTGGCGACGCCGAGCTCGGAGACGAGGGGCACCCCCATCCAGTGCGTGAGCAGGATTGCGCCGACGAGGCGGTCGCCGTCGACCACGACGAACGACGCATCCGGGAGGAAACGGCCCGCCTCCGTGCCCTTCATCGTGCCGATGACGTACTCCCGCCACTCCCCCTCCGAGCCGACGTGCATCCCGAACGCCTGCTCCAAGTGGCCCTCGTAGACGTCCATGAGGAACCGGGTGAGCTTCGCGACCTCGGGTTCCTCCGGGGGCCTCAGGTCGATGCCGTCCGGCCGCGGGCGGCGCCCTGTCGGGGCCTCCATGCGCATCCGCGCGAATTGTCGTCGGAAGCCCAGGTCTGCGAACGTCCGCTCGTACGAATCGTCGAAATATGCGATGACCGAGGCGGCGCCCTGGGCGCGGAGCGTGTCGAGCGCCTTGACGATCGCCTGCGGCGCGATGTCCTGCCGATCCGAGGCGATCGAGAACCCCGCGAGGGTCCCGGGGAGGAGCCGGGCCGTGCCGACAATCCGGCCGGCCTCCATGAACGCGAAGTGGGACTTCTGTTCCTCTTCTGGCAACCTCAGGTACCGTTCGACGTGCTCGGAGACGGAGCGGCTCGGGAGATCCGTGCGGCCGTCGATGTACACGCGCCAGTACTCGTGAGCCTGAGTCGAGGCGAGGGGCGCGAGGGTGAGCATCGGCACTCCGCGTCGAATCGGGCGCCTCGGATGAACGTTTCGCTCGCATGCTTTATCCCCGCGTGGACCCTTCCGACTTCGTCGATGGATTTCAGCCTCACGGACACGCAGCAGATGACCCGCGCGACGGTGCGCGACTTCGTCGAGCGGGAAATCATCCCGACGTCGGCAAGATACGACGAGAGCGAGGAGTTCCCGGAGGCTTGGGCGAAGAAGATGGGGGAGCTCGGCCTCTTCGGCATCTTCGTCCCCCCGGAGTACGGCGGCTCGGGCCTCGACTCCGTCTGCTACGCGATCACGATCGAGGAACTGAGCCGCGGGGACGCGAGCGCGGCGGTGATCGCGGCCGTATGCAACGGCCTCGCGTGCGAGCCGATCCTCCGGTTCGGCACGGAGGACCAGAGACGGGAGTTCCTCGTCCCGCTCGCGAAGGGGGAGTGGATCGGGGCGTACGCGCTCACGGAGCCCGGGAGCGGATCCGACGCGGCGGCACTCCGGACGACCGCGCGACTCGAGGGGGACGAGTGGGTCCTCGATGGGACGAAGGCGTTCGTGTCGAACGGCTCCCAGGCGAGGGTGGTCATCGCATACGCGCGCACGGGGGAGAAGAAGCACGACATCAGCGCGTTCCTCGTCCCGGCGGACGCGAAGGGTTTCACGGTTTCGAAGAAGGAGAGCAAGATGGGGATCCGGGCGAGCGACACCGTGAACCTCTCGTTCGATGGCCTCCGCATCCCCAAGGGAAGCCTCCTCGGGGAGATGAACCGCGGATTCGCGATCGCGATGTCGACCCTCGATGGCGGTCGGATTGGGATCGCGGCCCAGGCCCTTGGGATCGCGCAGCGCGCCCTCGAGGAGTCCCTGAAGTACGCGAAGCAGCGCGAGGCGTTCGGCCACCGGATCGCGGAGTTCGAGGGCATCCAGTGGAAGCTCGCGGACATGGCCACGGAGATCGACGCGGCACGCCTGCTCATGTACCGCGCCGCGCGCCGGAAGGACCTCGGCATGCGCCACACGTACGAGTCGAGCGTGGCGAAGCTCTTCGCGTCGGAAGCCGCGCACCGCGCGGTCGACGCCGCGGTCCAGATCCACGGAGGCTACGGGTTCGTCAAGGACTACGTCGTCGAGAAGCTGTACCGCGACCAGAGGGTCACCGAGATCTATGAGGGCACGTCGGAGGTCCAGCGACTCGTGATCTCGCGCTCGGTCCTCGGGAAGTGATTACCCTCCGAGGCGGTACGTGCGGTACTCCGTGCTGCATGGTGTCGACCCGCTCACCCACACTTCGCCCGTCGTGAGGTTGATCACGGACCCGAAGAGGGTCTTCGTCTTGTCTGCTTCTCCGTTCGCGGGGTTCTCGTGACGGCAGATCGAGTCCGGCTCCCCGACATGATCCCGCTGGATCGCCATGATCGTCTCCGGCGTCACGCGGCCCAGGAAGGGCTTCAGGAGCCTGCGGGCGCGGTTGTACCGCATGATCGAGCAGAACTTCGTGTGCAGGTTCGTCTCGAACTTCCACATCTTCGGCGAGAGGTAGTGGTTCGTGTGGACGAGCCAGCCGTCCTCGCCGTACACGGCGTCGAATGTCGTCGCGGAGCCCTCCATAGAATACAGCTCGCCTTCGCGCGAGCAGACGATGTTGTTGAAGCTCGAGCCGCGCCCTTCGGGCATCGACGCTTCGAGCGCCTCGACGAGCGTGCGCGCTTCGAGGACGCGGCGGGGCGGGAACATCTTCGGGATCCCGACGCGCGAGTCGTTGTGGCTCACCGCGTTCCCCGTGAGGCTGATGCCGGCGTCGTTGAACCCGATCGTCGGGAAGAGGCCCCCGTACGACATCGCGAAGAACGCGGGCTTGCCGTCGACCGCGACGTGGACGGGGACGACGTTCCCCTCGAAGGGCGGCGAGTAGTCCTCGTTGTGCGCGACGAGGACGGAGCCGCCCGCGGTGTGCTCCGGGCCGACCGCGAGGTCTGTGCAGCCTTTCCGCCCGAGCGACGGGGAGTAGCCGGACCAGCTCGCGGCCAGGACGTCGAACGCGACCCCGCTCCCCTTCGAATAGCCTCGCATCTCATCGAGGAAGTCCGGGTACCACGTCTCGATCCGCGGGAGGACCTTCCGTGCGTACCGCTTCGCGCCCTCCATCGTCCCTCCCGGTTCCCACGTGAGCTCGCGCTTGAAGATCTCTACGGCGCGGTGGGCCTCCTTCGTGAACCGCTCCCCGAGCTGCTCCCCGACGTCCCGGGGCGAGCCGTGCACCCGGAAGACGGAGAGCCGACCGTAGCGATGGGACGATTCGAGCGTAACGGCCATCGAGAGGGCAAGCGCGAGGAGGGCTATGAGGCTTCGGGGCGCGGGACGTCACATCTGACCGGAGCCCCACGCGATGATCGCGATCACCGCGGCGGCGAAGCCGCCGAACGTGATCGTGAGCCAGAGGGCGCCGAAGAAGAGCGAGCTCAGGGCGAGGAGCCCGATGAACGCTGCGAGGTACGCGGTGTACACGAACGCGTCGACCTTCGCACTCCCGCGCCCAGCCTGCGCTTCCGCCATCGGGCGAGCGACCGTGGCCGTCCCTCTTATGCCTTGCTGTCCGGGGAGTGCGCGAACGCTTAATACGCCGGGCCCGCCTCCCGCCGCCCGTGGCGACCCGCGTCCTGTACATGGACGAGAGGAGGGGCCAAGAACCGGACCCGTGCTACCTCAAGGACTTCGACGCGCGGATCGTCGAACGCGGTCCGGATTTCGTCGTCCTCGACGCGACCGCGTTCTACGCGGAAGGAGGGGGCCAGCCGACGGACACCGGGATCCTCCGGTGGCCTGCGGGCGAGGCGAAGGTCCTCCGCGTCCAGAAGGAGAAGGGCGTGCTCAGGCACTACGTGGACCGAGTCCCCGAGGCCGACGAGGTCCAGGGATTCGTCGACTGGGAGCGGCGGTACGCGCACATGCGATTCCACACATCGCAGCACCTCATGTCCGGGATCGTCTGGCGTATCTACGGCGCGCGGACCGTCGGGAACCAACTGCATGCGGACCACGCGCGCGTCGACTTCCAGCCCGCGAACTTCACTCCCGAGGACCTCACGCGGATCGAGGCGGAGTGCAACGCGGTCGTGGGCGCCGGCCAGGACGTCCGGATCTTCGAGGAGGACCGCGTGGGCGTCGACCACAAGATCGGGGACCGGTCCCTCCTAGACCTGATCCCCACCTCGATCAACCGGCTCCGCGTGATCCAGGTGGGCTCCGCAGACTACTGCCCGTGCGGCGGCACCCACCTGCGGAACACGCGGGAGATCGGCGGAATCAGGATCCTCGAGAAACGCTCCAAGGGCAAGGAGACGGACCGGATCGTCTACGAGCTCGCGTCGAAGTGACGATTACCCTCCCGCGGAATCCAACGCAAGAATCCAAATACCCCGACCGCGCGAATCGTCCGCGCCCACGATGAGAGCGGGAGTCGTCGGTGTCGGGAAGCTCGGCGGGGCCGTCGCGTTCGCCCTGGCGCAGGAGATCCCATGGGACGAACTCGTCCTCGTCGACGCCCTGGAGGGGCTCGCCTGGGCCCAGGCGGAGGACATCCGCCACGGCCTCCCCGGACCCACGCCCACGGTCGTGCGGGCGGGCGACCTCGCGGACCTCGCGGGCGCGGACGTCGTCGTCCTCGCCGCAGGGAAGGGGCGAAAGCCCGGGATGACGCGACTCGATCTCCTTCATGCGAACGCGGGGCTCGTCGCCTCCCTCGGCGCGGCGATCGGACAGGTGGCCCGGAAGGCGACCCTCGTCGTCCTGACGAACCCGATGGACGTGATGACGACGCTCGCGCGGCAGGCGAGCGGCCTCCCGCGGGAGCGGGTCATCGGATCGGGGACGCTTGTGGACTCCGTCCGCCTCCGCGTGCTCCTGGCGGACCGGTTCCGTGCGAGCCCCGCGGAGGTCGACGCGTCCGTGCTCGGGGAGCACGGGGACCGGGCCGTCCCGATCTTCAGCCGTGCGAAGGTCCGAGGGGAGCCCCTCGAGCTCGACCCCGGGTCGAAGCGGGAGATCATCGAGCAGCTCAGGGGCCTCTCCGCGCGCGTGATCGAGGGGAAGGGCGGCACCGCGTTCGGACCCGCGGGCTGCACGGCGGTCCTCGTCCGATCGCTCGTCTCGCCCACGCCCGGCGTCGTCCCCGCCTCCGTCGTCCTCCGGGGGGAATACGGCCTCCGCGACGTCGCGGTCGGGGTGCCCGCGGTCCTCGGCCAGGGCCGCCTGATCCGGGTCGAGGAGTGGCCGCTGCGGTCGGACGAGCAGGCGGGGCTCCAGGAGGCCGGGCACGATCTCTCCCGGTACGTCGAGGATGCGGCAATCGTCCTCGGCCAGGCGGTGCGGCACGCAAGACTCGAGGATTTCGCCGCACCCTGACGGCTATCCGATCCCGGGCGGTCCGGAGGCCCCGCGCGCCCGGGCCCGCTCGCCCGCGGGGTCCCGCGCGGTGAGCAGGAGCACGGCGGTGACGGCGAGCCACCCGCTCGCGACCAGGAACGGGACCTGGCTCACCCGGCCATCGAGGAGGGTCGCCTGGAGGACCGCGCCCATGACCACGGGGCCGAGGAGGAACCCGACGTCCCCGATCGTCCGGTAGACGCCCATCGCCATGCCCATGGACTCCGGCGGCGCGAGGTCCGTGGCCCACGAGGCCATCGGCCCCGTGAGCCCGAAGATCAGGCCGACGACGGCCATCGTGGGAATCGCGGAGGCGAGGTCCCGCGCTGCGTAGATGAACGGCAGTGCGAGGGCCATGAGCAGCAACGAGCTGACGAACGTCCACTTCCTCCCGTACCGGTCCGCAAGGAGACCCGAAGGATACATCGTGAGGAGGGAGGCGCCCGCCATGACCGTGATCATGACCCCAGTCGTCGCGACGGCCTCCGCAGGCCCGAGGCCCCAGTTCATCTGGGCGAAGAACGGCAGGACGGTCGTGATCACGCCCCCGCGCGCGAAGAACGCCGCGAGGACCCCGAGGTTCACGAGGACGAAGCTCCGGTCCGCGAGGACGCGCCGCGCCGCGCCCCAGTCGAACTTCGCGGGTCCCTCGCGGTCCGGGAGGGCGAGGGTCGTCGTCACGAGGACGAGCCCGACCCCCGCGAACCCGGCGTACGCCCAGAAAGGCGCTGAGAGACCGCCGTAGATCGTCACCGCGCCCCCGATCACCGGACCGAAGATCTGGCCCAGGAGGAGCATGTTCACGTAGACGCCCATGTACCGGCCGCGGCGGTCCGGCGGGGCGGCCTTCGCGAGGGCCGCGAGGGACGACGTCACGTAGAACGCACTCCCGACCCCCTCGAGGAACCGCGCGCCGAGGAGGACGAAGTAGCTGAAGGCCAACGCCGCGATCATGGAGGAGACGACGATGATCCCGAGCCCGTACATCATCATCCGCCGGTTGCCGAAGCGGTCGCCGAGCGCACCCGCGGGGAGGTCGAGCACCACCCGGGCCGCGGGCAGGGCGCCGATCAGGACGCCGGCGAGGAACGGGTCCGCGCCGAGCGCCTTCGCGTACTGCGCGATGTCCGGGGTGATCATCGCGATGCCGAGCATGACGAAGAAGACGACCGCGGACAGGACGAGGACCGTCCTCTTCGCGGTGTCCATGGAGGCCCGTGGACGGGACCCGATGGGATAAACATTCGGTCCTCAGACATCGACCGCGCGGGATCCGTCCCACACCTTCCGCGCGCCCTTCTCCGGCGCGGGGATCATCAGGTCGCGCCTCGACTTCGTCGGGATGACGAAGAACTCCTCCGTCCCGCCCGTCTCGGAGATCAGGACGAGTTTGACCTTTCCGCCCTCCATGGGCGCGCCCGACTCGGGGTCGAGGTAGTTGTACCGCACGTACCGGCCGCGGTCGATCAGGGACCGGACCTCGAGCTCTCCCTTCTTCGTGCGCGTGAGGACGTCGTCCGGGTACGGGGACATCGCGATCGAGCCGGCAAGGACGCGGGAGAGGATGAACCTCGCGCGCTACGGGAGCTCGAGGATGACGTCGTTGCCCTCGTAGAACCCCTCGCCGTCCGCCTGGGCGATCCCCTCGCACCGCGAGACGAGGAAGCGCAGGACGGCGTGGGCGATCGCCCAGCCCTCCGAGTCCATGGACGTCGTCGGGACCTGCAGGGCGTATACCTGCTTCGTCGTCTTGAGATGCGCCTGGACGGCCGTCTTCGCCTTCGATCGGGGGAGATCGGCGATCCGCTCGAGGAACTCGTCGACCTCGTCGTCGACGAAGCTCCCGCGGCCTCGGACGTCGCGGTCGACGACGAGAGGGCCGCCTTCCTTCGACACGACGAGGAGCAGCTGCTCCCAGTCGGGGTCCGCGAGGTCGACGTCCGCCTCGGGGTCGACCTGGGCGGGGAGCTTGGAGGAGGAGAGCGCCTCGAGGACCTCCCCGGGCGCGGGCCCGACGGAGGTGCGACAGAACACGCGCAGCCAGTAGGGCATCCGGCGAGGATTCGAGGAGGGCCGGATAAAGGTCTTGCCCCGCGTATCACGGATGAGGCGATGGGCACGGGAGGGATGCGGCCGCCCGGATTCGAACCGGGGTTCTCCCCCATATCAGGAGGGTGCGTTGGCGGATTATAAGTCCGCTGCGATGACCAAGCTACGCCACGGCCGCGCGGTTCCGGAGGTCCCGTGCCGCAGAGACCGTCCCGCCTCTCATCCTATCTGGAATGCGAGACGGGGCCACGCGGGGCTCACGCGGACCCGAGGAGGACGGTTCCCGAAGGACGGTGCGGCGGACATCGCGACGCGCCCAACGAACCACACCCGGGTATAAGGGTGTGTCGCCGCGGACGCGCCGGACGAGAACGAGACGGTCAGCCGGGCACGCGACGGCCCGCGACGTACGTCTCGAGCACCCGGATGTCGTTGATCGCGTCCCGACGGGCTCCGAGCGGATCGTCGCCAAGGACGACGAAGTCCGCGACCTTGCCGACGGAGATCGAACCCCGTTCCGCCTCCTCGTGGCCCGCCCACGCGGCGTCGATCGTGAACATCCGCAACGCCTGATCCGGCGTCAGGCGCTCGCTGGGGACCGGATGGTGGACGGCGGCATGGATCCCGAGGAGGGGATCGAGGGGGGTGACGGGGGCATCGGATCCGCCACATAGCCGCATCCCGCGGTCGACCATCGTGCGGTACGGATGGATCGTCCGGGCGCGGTCCCGCCCGACCCGTGCCACGTAGAAACCGGTGTAGTCCCAGAGGTGGACGAACGCGGGTTGCGTCGAGACGACAATCCCACGCTCGGAGCAGAGCGTGGGGTGCTCGGGGAGCGGGAGCTCGAAATGCTCGATCCGGTGACGCCGCATGGACGAGAGCCCCTCGTACGCTCGCAGGGCCTCGTCGATCCCGCGGTCGCCGATTGCGTGGGTGATCACCTGCAGCCCGCGCGCCTCGGCGTCGCGGGCGAGCGCGCGGAGGGTGTCCGGCGACTGATAGAACGTCCCCGAGGTGCCGGGCCGGTCCGCGTACGGACCGAACAGGAGGGCGGTGTGCGAGTCCATCGAGCCGTCCACGAACAGCTTGAGGCCCTCGGCCCCGGCGGGGATGTCCGCGACGCGGTCCGCGATCACGTACAAGCGGGTGTGGAGGGGCGTCTCGCGGCGGAGCGCGAGCGCGATCTCGGCGTCGGCACCGGCGGGCTCGATTCCGTGGACGGAGGTGATACCGGCGGACAGGGCCATCCGGCAGGCACGAAGGAACGAGGACTCCCGGGCTTCCCGCGGGATCTGAGCGTCGAAGGCCGCCTGCGCGCGGTTGTTCGCGTCCGCCCGGAGGACCCCGGTGAGCTCACCATCGACCCGCTCCACGCCCGGCCAAGAGGAATCGACTCCTAGAGCCCGGAGGGCACGCGTGTTCAGGACGCACGAATGGCCGTCCATGCGCTCCACGCGCACGGGATGGTCCGGTGCGATCTCGTCAAGTTCTGCGGCCGTCGGGTACCGCCGGTCCGCGACCATCGTGTCGTCGAATCCGACCGCGACGACCCAGCCTCCCCTGAGAACCGTCCGCGCGTCATCTCGGATCGCCTCGAGGATGTCTCGAATCGTCCGCTTCCCGAAGACGTTCAGGCACGTCGCGGCGAAGCCCGCGGCGATCAGGTGCGCGTGGCCGTCGATGAACCCGGGGACGACCGTGCGCCCCTGAAGGTCCAGCGTCGCCGCGCCGGCTGCCCGGTTCCGCACCGCATCCGCGCGGCCGATGTCCGCGATCCGGCCGTCCTCGACGAGGAACGCCTCTGCCTCGGGGACAGCAGGATCCATCGTGTGGACGCGCGCGTTCGTCACGAGGAGTCGCGTGGACATGACTCGCCTCCGGGAGGGCCCGGCACGGTCAACGGGGACGGTCCGAACTAGTTAACGCCCGGGCGTCTTGCGCTCGAAGAGGACCTCTGCGGCGTAGAGGATCCGGAGGATCTTGTAGTACGGGATTCTCGCGTGGGCCGTCGAGAAGTACCGCCGACCGAGCTCTGTGACCTCGGCGCCGGGCACGACCCGCATCGCCCCGGGACGCGTGCGATCGGAGACCCAAATCTCCGCGCGGGCGAGTCCGAACCCGTTCCGCCACCGGAGCGCGTTCAGAACCTCTCGCGCCGATCGTGCCACGAGGGGGGCATCGACGCGCTCCGACTAGGACGTTTCCGGAGACCCACAAGGCCCTTAGCGGTCCGGGAAGCGGCACCGAACCGTCGGCGCTCCCACGAGGCCTCGACTCCTGCCACGTTCGCCTGTCCCCACGACGCCCACGCGCAAGCGCGGGCACTTTCCAATCCCGCTGTATGCCACCCCTCTGTTCGCCTTGTGTCATTGCCGGCCCTCGTTCCCTGCGATGTTCGCCCTCGGGGCCACCGGATGCGATGTATCCGTAAACGTCATCCCGGAGGGTCGCAATGCTCCGGAAGGAAGGGGGACATCCGAATGCCGCTGTACATGGACAAGCATACTCGGGTCGACGGACTCACGAGGGAAGCCGTCGCGAAGGCACACGCCGAAGATCTGAAAGTGCAGGGAAAACATGGAGTCGAGTATACGAAGTACTGGTTCAACGAGGGTACGGGGGAGGTATTCTGTCTCGTGAAGGCACCGAGTAAGGAAGCTGCCGCGAGAGTCCACCGGGAGGCCCACGGCCTCGTTGCCGACGAGCTCCACGAGGTGGAGGAAGGCGCGTAGGCCCGGCTCCGATCGATTGACGGCGGCTGCCTCCATCCCCGCATCCAAAAGCCCTTATCGGCCCACCCCGTTCCGTGGCGCGGATGGACTATCCGCGGAAGGTCCAGGCGATCCTCGACCGCGCGCACGCCGGTCCCGGCGACGGGGTGCGCGTGACGGCCCGCGGCGCGACGTACGAGGGCGTCGTCATGCCCCACCACGGCTTCAGCGGCGAGGACATCCTCACGGTCAAGCTCGGCAACGGCTACAACATCGGAATCGTCGCGGGGGACGTCGAGGCCCTTGAGGTCAGTTCGAAGGGGACCCCGTCGAAGGCGGACCGCCGCCTCCCGCCGCCCTCGGAGGGCCGACCGACGGTCGCGGTCCTCGGGACGGGCGGGACGATCGCATCGTACGTCGACTACCGAACGGGAGCGGTCCATCCGGCGGTCACCGCCGAGCAGCTCGTGTTCAGCGTGCCGGAGCTCCTCGAGGTGTGCAACGTCCGCGCACGGATGATCTTCTCGGTCTACTCGGAGAACCTGAAGCCGGACCACTGGAGGCAGCTCGCGCGGGAGACGGCCTCCGAGCTGAACGGTGGCGCGACCGGCGTGGTCATCCCCCACGGGACGGACACGCTGCACTTCACGACGGCGGCGCTTGCGTTCATGCTCCGGGACCTGACCGGGCCCGTCGTCGTCGTGGGGGCGCAGCGGTCGAGCGACCGGCCGTCCTCGGACGCCGCGCCGAACCTCCTCGCCGCCGCACACGTCGCGACCGCGAACCTCGGGGAGGTCGTCGCGGTCATGCACGGGGAGACCTCCGACAGCCATGCGGACATCCATCGCGGCGCGAAGGTGCGCAAGATGCACGCGTCCCGCCGGGACGCGTTCCGGTCGATGAACGACACGCCGATCGGGCGCGTGACCGTCGACGGGAAGGTCGAGCTCGAGGGGCGGGCACTCCCACGGTCGAAAGGGCCCGTCCGCGTGGACGACAAGCTCGACGCGAAGGTCGCCCTCCTCACGTTCCATCCTGGCCAGACACCGGAGGAGGTCGAGGCCCTCGCCCACGATGTCCACGGCCTCGTCATCGCGGGCACGGGGCTCGGGCACGTCGCGCAGGACCTCATCCCCGCTCTCGCACGGGCGGCAAAGGACGGCGTGGCCGTCGTGATGACGACGCAGACCCTCCAGGGCCGCGTGAACCTGCGCGTGTACGACACGGGCCGGGACCTCCTGAAGGCCGGGGTGATCGGCGGCGAGGACATGCTCCCGGAGACGGCCCTCGTCAAGCTCATGTGGGTCCTCGGTCACACCCGGGAGCCCGCGGAGGTCGCGAAGGCGATGGCGACGAACGTCGCCGGCGAGATCAACCCGACGATCGGCCTCGACGAGTTCGCGACGTAGGCGTGCCATCCGGTTCTCGTTAACCTTATCCGGGCGCCGGGAATGTGGCGGTTGCGAATCGATGAAGATCGATGAGACGGGCGAGGTCGGACTCGTGATGACGGACGCGAACGAGCCCGTCCTCTCCGGCGGAGACCAGGTGATCGGGTACCGCGAGCTCGAGTACGAGATTTACCGCGGCGGGATCCTCGCGAAGCGGTCTCTCGTCGGCACGCGCCGAGGATGGGTCTGGCAGACGCGGAAGCGGCTCCTCCTCCTCGACGAGACTTGGATCGAGCTCCCGGAAGGGAAGAAGGGGAAGCGGTACCATGAGGTCACGAACGGCGAGGCGCGGGACGTCGTCCACAAGAAGGGGCGAGTCCTCGTCCACGCGGCGGCCGAGGGCCGCGGCAAGGTCACGTTCGAGTTCCGCCCGTTCGGCCCCGCGTCCCGCCTCCTCGCCTGGCTGAAGAACGAGAAAGAGCACCGGGCGAAGCGGGAAGAGGGCACGCTCCGGTCCCCGTACAACGAGAAGGACCGGCAGCGGTCCGCCTAGGGTCGCGCTTCGGGCAAGGGTTAATCTTTCGACCCCCTCTTTCCGACCTGATGGACTACCGCGCGCTCGGGCTGAAGGCGGGCCTGGAGATCCACCAGCAGCTCGCGAGCCGCAAGCTCTTCTGCGCGTGCCCGTCGAGGCTCACCGAAGACGCCGGCGGCACGCGGTTCCACCGGCGACTCCGGCCGACGCAGAGTGAGCTCGGGGAGGTCGACGCCGCAGCGATCGAGGAGGCCAAGCGCAGGCTCACGTTCGTGTACGAGGCCACGGAGGGCACGTGCCTCGTGGAGGCGGACGAGGAACCGCCCCATCCTCCGAACGAAGAGGCACTCGACATTGCGCTTGAGGTCGCGCTCCTCACGGGGGCGACGCCCGTCGAGGAAATCCACTTCATGCGGAAGATCGTGATCGACGGGTCGAACACGTCCGGCTTCCAGCGGTCCGCCCTCGTCGCGATGGGCGGGGCGATCGAGGTGAACGGGAAGCGGATCGGGATCCCGACGATCCTCCTCGAGGAGGACGCGGCGCGCAAGGTCGGCGAGGCGGAGGGCGAGGTCGTCTACCGCCTCGACCGCCTGGGGATCCCCCTCGTCGAGATCGCGACGACGCCGGACATCGAGACGCCCGACGAGGCGCGGGAGGTCGCGTTCGCGATCGGCTCCCTGCTCCGGGCGACGCGGAAGGTGATCCGCGGAATCGGGACGGTCCGCGAGGACGTGAACGTGTCGATCCGGGGGGGCGCTCGGACGGAGATCAAGGGCGTCCAAGAGCTCCGGATGATCGCGACGTTCGTGGAAAAGGAAGCCGAGCGCCAACGGATGCTCATCGAGGTCGCGCATCAGCTCCGGAATCGCAAGGCGGCCGTGCTTTCGACCATCGTCGACGTCACCGCGCACTTCGCTCGATCAGAGTCAAAGGTCGTGAGGTCTGCCGTGGCGAAGGGAGGCGTCGTCCTCGCGTGGCCACTCCCCGGATTCGCGGGACTCCTCAAGGGGACACTCGGGCCCGAGCTCGCGGCACACGCGCGGATCGCCGGCGTCGGGGGGATTTTCCATTCCGACGAGCTGCCCGCGTACGGGATCTCCTCGGACGAGGTCGGTGCCATCCGGAGTGCGCTCGGCCTCGACGACCAGGGCGCGTTTGTCCTCGTCGCGGACCCGGAGCGCAAGGCGCGCGACGCGATCGACGAGATGCGGCCGCGCGCGGAGGCCGCTCTCGACGGCGTTCCCCCGGAGACGCGCGAACCGCGCCCCGATGGCACCACGGTCTATGCGCGACCTCTCCCCGGCAAAGCGCGAATGTATCCGGAGACCGACGTCCCGCCCGTCCGCGTGACCGCGGCGCGCCTCGATCAGATCCGCGAGCGCCTCCCGGAAAAACCGGATGCGACGATCGCGCGCCTCACCCGCGAGTACGGGATCCACGAGCAGCAGGCCCGACAGCTCGTCCAGGAAGGGAGCGACGACGCGTTCGAGCTCGTGGCGAAGGAATTCGGGGAGGCGAAGGCCGTGGCGACGCTCCTCCTGTACACGTTCGGCGAACTCCGACGGGAGAACCTCGACGTGGACGGGATCGCCGTCGATCACCTGCGCGAGCTGTTCTCCCTCCTGAAGGCCGGTCGCTTCGCGAAGGAGGCCGTACCCGACATCTTGAGGGAGATGACGCGGCGGGGCGTGCGCCCCTCGGAAGCGATCGAGTCCCTCGGCGTGCGAGGGATGTCCCGGGAGGAGGTCCAGAAGATCGTCGACGAGATCCTCG
>Ga0154849_154_pt1 | contig 19316 bp, 21 predicted proteins | sample Rifle2008BG16ft_FD_105577 | JGI IMG/M metagenome (GOLD analysis project Ga0154849, IMG submission 105577) | Euryarchaeota archaeon RBG_16_67_27 | reverse complement strand
CTGCCGATTCCAACGGCGAACAGGAGGACCAGGAGGAAGAGCCGGTTCGTCGCCTCCTGGCCCGGCGTGTTGTCGGCTGCGGACGCGGTCGCGGCAACGCCCGAGAGGGCCGCGAGGACCGCCGGGGCGAAGAAGGCGAGCCGCCGGAGGGAGGACATCCGCGCCGCGTACATCCGCGGTGCTCTAAAGCGTTTGCGGTTGGCCGAAACCCTCCCTACGAACCCCGTCGTAGCGTGGCTTGAGAGGGAAACCTTTTTGGCCGTCGCCGGATTCGGGGAGGTTCGGACGGCCTAACCCCGGACGGCCGTGTTGAGGTTGCGTGGATGGTGGGCGAGGTGTCGACGGCGCACCCGGCGTCTTGGAGGAACGTCGGCCTGATGCGCTGGATGACGACGACGAACCATCACGACATCGGGATCCTGTACCTCGTCACGTCGATCCTCTTCTTCCTTCTTGGGGGACTGCTCGCGCTCGTGATCCGCTGGGAGCTCGCATACCCCGGGCCGACGGTCGTGGACCCGGGGACGTACAGCGCCCTGTTCACGATGCACGGGACGACGATGATCTTCCTCGTCGCGATTCCGATGCTCGCGGGCTTCGGGAACCTCATGGTCCCGCCCCTCATCGGCGCAAAGGACATGGCGTTCCCGCGACTGAACGCCCTGAGCTACTGGCTCCTCCCGCCCGCGGCGGTCATCATGTGGATGGGCTCCGCACAGATCGGGTGGACGGGGTACGCGCCCCTGTCCGTGTTCGACCCGAGCCTGGGCGTGGACCTCTGGATCGTCGGGCTCCAGCTGATCGGGATCTCCTCGACCCTCGGCGCGCTCAACTTCGTCGTGACGATCCTCCGCCTCCGAGCGCCGGGGATCACGTTCAAGAACCTCTCCCTCTTCGTCTGGTCCGTCCTCGTGACGTCGGGGATCGTCACCCTCGCGACGCCCGTCCTCGCGGCGGGGCTGTTCGTCCTCCTCCTCGAGCGGCACGGGATGGTCGGCTTCCTCACGCCGTCGCTGGGCGGTGAGCCGATCATCTGGCAGCACATCTTCTGGTTCTACTCCCACCCCGCCGTGTACATCATGATCCTCCCCGTGATGGGGATCATCTCCGAGGTGATCCCGCGATTCTCCCACAAACCGATCTTCGGGTACAAGGCGATCGCCCTGTCCAGCGTCGCGATCGGCTTCCTCGGGTTCGGGGTGTGGGCGCACCACATGTTCACGACGGGGATGAGCCTCACGTCCCGCGTCCCGTTCATGGTCCTCACCCTGGCGATCGCGGTGCCGAGCGGGATCAAGGTGTTCAACTGGATCATGACGATGTGGGGAGGCGCGATCGAGCTCAAGGCTCCGATGCTGTTCGCGATCGGCTTCATCGGGATGTTCGTGATCGGCGGGATCACGGGGGTGTTCCAGGCGCCGATCCCCGTGGACTACGCCCTCCAGGACACGTACTGGGTCGTCGGCCATCTCCACTACGTCCTGTTCGGAGGGACGATCCTCGGCGCGTTCGCGGGCCTGTACTTCTGGTACCCCCGGATGACGGGCCGGATGTACAGCGAGCGCCTCGCGCGCTGGCACTTCGCCTTCACGATCGTCGGCCTGAACCTCGTGTTCTTCACGATGCACGCGCTCGGCCTGATGGGGATGGTGCGCCGGATCTATGACTACGACGCGTCCTTATGGACCCTCAACTGGCTCGCGACACTCGGCGCGTTCATCCTGGGCGGCGGTCAGCTCTTCTTCCTCGTGAACTCGGTGAGAAGCTACTTCCGCGGGCCCCCGGCGTCGAAGGACCCGTGGTGAGACCCGTGGACCGGGGAGACGACGCGCCCGCGCTCGACGTCCGGGGACTCACTTCGACATGATGATCGCGTCGAGTTCCCTGAGGATCTCGTCCGCGAGCCGCCCGGCGTTCTCGTAGTCCCCCGCCTCGAACGCCCCGCGGGCGAGCTTGAGGGACTTCCGGATGTCGCTCACGTTCCGGCCCTGGTCCCGCGCCTTCTTCGCGGTCTCGAGGGCGCGCGTCATGCGGTCCAGAGCGTCCGCCTTGGAGACCTTCTGCTTCGAATCGACGACGGGTGCGAACTCCTCCTCGTCCGCGGGCTCCGGTGGCTTCGGCGGCGGCACGCTCGGAGGGGGCGCGGCGGGCACCGCCGGCTTCATCTCGACAACCGGCGGCGTCGACGTCTCCACGGAGAACTCGATCCCGCTCGCCTCGAGGGCGGCGGCGAGGTACTTCTCGGCCTCGAGGAGGCTCTTCTCCTTCGTCGCGAGCTTCTCGCGCTCCGCGGCGAGGTGGATCAGCTCATCCCGGACCGTGCCCTGCAGGTTCATGAACGATTCGTATTGCTGGATGGAGTCGCGCTGGCGCGCGTGCATGTCCTCCGTGATCTTGAGGAGCTCCTTCTCGCGGGCCTCGAGGGCGCTCAGGCGGTCGTTCTGGAGCCTGATCAGCTCCTCCTCCCGCTTCGCGAGGGTCCGTTCCCTCTGGACGATCCCCTGCTCCATCGTCGAGAAGCGGTCGATCATTTGCGCGAGGGACCGCTCCCGCTGCGCGACGAGCTCCTCGCGCTCGATCAGAGCCTGAAGCTTCCCTTCCGATTCCCTGATCTGCCCGGTGAACTCCTGCTCGAGCCGCCGGATCCGGTCCTCCGCGTCCTTCATCGCTTTCTCCCGGTCGTTGAGGGCGCGGGCCCAGTCCTGAAGGCGCTTCTCCTCGGCGGAGACCTTCTCCCGCTCCGCCCTGACGCCGGCGACGTCGCGGTCGATCGCGGTCCGTTCGGCCTGGACGTCCTCCTTGTCCCTGGAGAACGCGTTGAGGTCCGCCTCGATCTTCGCGGCACGCTTGTCGAGCTGTGCCTGCTCCGCGTCGACCTGGGCCTTCAGCGCATCGAGTTCCTTCGCGCGGGCTTCGAGGGCGTCCTTCTGTTCCTTGAACTTCGACGCGGATGCCTTCACCGCATCGAGGAGGAGTGGGGATTGCTTGTCGCTGGGCATTCTGGCTCACCGCCATACGCTGGCGCTGTTCGATGGAGTGGCGCGGCAGCGTATTTAAATGGGCGGGTTGAGGAATCAATCATGAGAACAAAGCTCTTTCGGGAGGGCCGCCCGCGGGCAGGACGGGGGTCCGGGGCCGCCTCGCGCCGAAAGGTATACGATGCGGGGTGCCCCATGCGCCCGCGGGGTCGACATGAGTACATCCGGAGAGAAGCCGAAGGCGGGCGTGGGCACGGCGGTGGGGATCGCGGTGATCGTCGCCGCGATCGTGGGCGCGGCGGCGGGGTACGGGACGACGTACCTGACGAGGTCCACGCCCGCTCCGCAGACGCGGGAGTTCTACGTCTTCCCGTTCTCCCTGGGGTTCAACGAGTCCGTGACATCCCTCCCGCATGACGTGTTCGTCCCGGACCGGATCGTCGTGTATCGCGGGGACACCGTCGTCATCCACTTCTACAACACGGAGGACGAGCCGGAGAACCACACGTTCACGATGACGGCCCCTGCCGCGGTGAACGCGGACATCGGAATGGGGGAGCACGCGGACATCACGTTCGTGGCGTCGACCGCAGGAATCTTCCCGTACACGTGCACGTACCACCTGCCCTCAATGGCCGGCAACCTGGTCGTCCTCGGCTGAGCACAGCGGGCCGAGGTCCCACGCCCCCGGGGGACGTGCCCGGTGGAGGGGGGATTGTCAAGGAGGCTTGTCAGACAAACGAAAGACATTAATAGCGTCTCTGTCGTACGCCTGTCTTGCGCCCCTCCGAGGCGGAGGGGCGGACATGAAGGGATGGACATGCCAGCACTCCGCGAGATCTCCTTCGAGCAGGCCCGGACGATCGCGGCCGACAAGGGCTTGCAGCCGAGCAAGGTGAAGGGCACGAACACGCTGCGCTTCTCGAAAACCCCCAGCGACAAGCTCCAGGTCATCTCCTGGGACGAGTTCGAGAGAACGGCATCCGGCCGCAGGCTCGCCGTGTACGAGTCCGCCGGCTGGATGAAGCTCATGACGAGGCACTAACCTTTTTCCCGTCGGCTTCTTCAGGGCGACCGTGGTCGATGTGGCCTTCGGAGCCGCGGCCATGGCCTCCATCTTCGCGATCGTCGACCCGCTAGGGGTCGTCCCGTTCTTCTCCGCGCTGACGGAGGACATGACGAAGGAGCAGAAGCGGGACGTGATCTCGAAGAGCTGTCTCGTCGCGACCGCGACCCTCGGGGTGTTCGCGGTCTTCGGCCAGTGGATCTTCGATGCGTTCGGCTTCACGGTCCCCGCGTTCGAGATCGCCGGGGGAATCCTCCTTTTCTTCGTCGCGTTCGAGATGATGAACGGCGAGCGCCCGAGGGCGAAGCTCACGGACAGGGAGCGCCAGGAGAGCCTCGAGCGGGAGGACGTCGGCGTGATCCCGCTGGGCATCCCCCTCCTCGCGGGCCCGGGGGCGATCACGACGGTGATGATCTACATGACCCAGCCCGTGGGCGACGCCATGGACAAGATGTTCGTGTTCGCGGGGATCCTCGTGTCCGTGCTCACCGCGTTCGCGCTCCTCCACTACGCGGACCACATCTTCCGGAGGATCGGTCGCACGGGGACCCGCGCCCTGAGCCGGATCATGGGGCTCCTCCTCGCCGCGATCGCGGTGCAGTTCGTGATCGATGGGGTCCTGGGGACCGCGCGGCTCAACGGAATCTTCGTGTGAGGACCCCGGGCGTGGGCTTTTATCCGCAGCGCAGGATGTCGGCGCCATGGGCATCGAGGCCGACGTTCTCGCGAAGATCCGGCCGAGCGCAGAAGAGGACGCGCGGCTCGCGGACGTGATCCGCGACCTCACGGCGAAGGTCGAGGCGACCCTCGAGGCGAACGGATGGCCCGCGAAGCCGCTCCTCGTCGGGTCCGTCGCGAAAGGCACTCACCTCACGGGCACGGAGATCGACCTGTTCGTCGCCTTCCCGCCGGAGCTCCCGCGGAAGGACCTCGAGGAACGGGGCCTCGCCCTCGGAGAGCTCCTCGAGCGCGGCGTCCACATGTACGCGGAGCACCCGTTCACCCGCGGCTGGTACCGGGGGTTCGAGGTCGAAATCGTCCCGTGCTACCGGATCGTCGATGCGAAGGCGAGGATGAGCGCGGTCGACCGGACCCCGCTCCACGCGGACTACGTGATCGGCCGCCTCCAGGAAGGCCAGGCGGAGGAGATCCGCCTCCTCAAGGCGTGGGCGGAGGGGGTCGGGGCGTACGGCGCGGAGGCGAAGGTCCAGGGCTTCAGCGGGTACCTCTGCGAACTCCTCGTGCTCAAGCACGGCACGTTCCGGCGGGTCCTGGAGGCGAGCCTGGCGTGGCGCCGCGGGGAGACGATCGAACTCGATGTCCCGGCCGGGCGGATGTTCGAAGATCCGCTCGTCGTGATCGACCCCATCGACGCGGGGCGGAACGTCGCGAGCGCGGTGTCCGTCGAGCGGCTCGCCGGGTTCGTCCACGCGGCCCGGGAGTACCTCCGTGCGCCGAGCGACCGGTACTTCTTCCCGCGCGCCCTGCGGCCCCGGAGCGTGGCGAAGCTCCGTTCGGAGGCGAGCCGTCACCGCCTCGGCCTCCTCGCGATCGCGGTGCGCGCGCCGGCGGTCACCGAGGACGTGCTGTACCCTCAGCTCCGGAAGGCGCACCGGGCGTTCGCGGACCTCTTCGCCCGCCATGGGTTCCTCGCCCACGACACCCGCTTCGACGTCGCTGGGAAGGAGGCCGTGTTCCTCTTCGCCTTCACGGTCGACCGCCTGCCGCGCGTCGTGCGCCACGAGGGGCCGCCGGTGTGGGTCAAGAACGCGAAGGAGTTCCTGGACAAGTGGTCGCGAAGCCCGAAGGCCGTCGGGAGGCCCTTCATCGCGGGGGAGCGCTGGGCCGTCGACGTCGTGCGGGAGGCGACGGAGCCTGCGAGGCTCGTCAAGGCGATGCGGCGCGAGCTGAGCCTGGGCAAGGACCTCGACCGCTCCGCACGGCGGTCCTTCCGGGTCCTCTCCGGCTCCCGGGCGGTCCCCGCCGCGTACGCGGAGGCGTGGACCCGGCTCTTCGACAAGCGGTTCCCGTGGGAGCGGTAGATCACGGAATCGTGATCGTGAGACGTGCGGTCGCCGTCCGACCGGCGGTGTCCGTCGCGGTGAACGTGAGCGTGTAACCCGCGCCAGGCACCGGGAGGGTCGCGAGGTACGTCCCCGGACCGTAGGTGCCCGAAGCACCACGGCACAGATTCGCGTCCCCCGTGGCGAGCGTCGCGGGGACGTTCGCGCTGCCCCCCTCGACGACGGCCACGCCCGCGATCGCGACGTTGTCCGTCGCGCGGAAGAGGACGTACAAGGTGTCGTTCGCCCCGGTGTCGATGGAGATCGCGGAGCCGACGGGCACGGAACAGGCCATCCCGCCGGGGTTCGGCAGGCCCGCAGCCAGGCTGTACGACCCCACGACGAGCCCGTTGACCGACGGGCTCGTGAAATCGCCGAAGGGGGCGTTGATCAGGAGGATCCAGAACGCGAGCCACGAGAAGAAGTAGATGCTCCCCTGGCCCGCCCAGTCCCTCCGCTTGAACTCCCGCGTGCGGACGCGGAGGACCGGCCCGACCCAATACAGGAGCACGGAGAAGAGCAGGCCCGCGAAGAACGCGGTGATCGGCTGCCCGCTCGCGAAGAGCGCGAACGAGAGGACGGCCCCGACCGCGGCCCAAGCGACCGTGAGGACGGAGGCCCTTGCAGCCTCGATCTCCTGGCGCATGTAGCCGACCTCGTCGAACTCGGGCGGCGTCCATGCCGGTTCCTCCTCCTTGCGCTTCCGCCGGGCCATTCGGCCGCGGATACCGGGGGGTCCTTGAAAAACCTTCGCTCAGCGGGGCCGCGAGGCCGGAACGGCCGCGCGGGCGCGCATCTCCCGGATGTCGCGGGTGATCTGGCGGATCGACATGAGCATCGCCCCGACGAGGAGGCCCCCGACGAAGCCGCCCGGCGCGCCCGTGATCACGCGGAGCTCGTTCGTCGACTCCCGCCAGCCGAAGAGCTGCGTGAACCCGTCGACGGCGATCGGCAGGAGACCCAGGACGACGATGAGCGCGCCCGCGCGCTCCGCACCGAGCCTCTGCAGGCGCGAGCGGATCGAGGCCGGGAACGCGTTGAGCATGACCTGGCCCGTCGACAGCGCGGGGCTCGCGAGCATCGCCGCGAGGAGCCCCAGGTTCGCGAAGATGTACATCGACGTCATCCGGGCGTCGATCGGCATCTGGTTCCCGTTCAGCCAGTACGAGCGGTGCCAGAGCTGGTGGCACTGGATGTCGCCGAAGGCGTACACGATCGCCGCGTACGGCGGCAGGGTGACCCAGATGTCCCCGTGGTCCATCATGTTCGCGCCGCCGACCTCGTTCGCGAACGAGCCCGGCGGGATCGTGAACGGAGCGATGAAAAGGGAGGCCGTCCAGACGACGTTCAGAAGGAGGAGGACGAACGCAGCCCGGCTCCACGTGAGGCGAGTCCAGAGACCGGCCATCGGGCGAGGGAACGCCCGCGTCCGCAAAAGCTTTTCCCGAAAAGGGGGAAGACCCGCCAGGTCACTTCGCATGCTTGGCGGGGTTCTTGTCGAACGTGGACTTGCACGCGGGGCTGCAGAAGTAGTACGTCTTGCCTCCGTACACCGAGCTCCCTGCGGCGCGCTTCGGGTCCACCGTCATGCCACAGATCGGGTCCTTCTCCATCGTTCACCTCCTTGAGCTGCAACGGGTCGGCTCATAGTCGCGGTCGGAACCGCCGAAGGGTCATCGAGTTCATCACGACGGACACGGAGCTGAAGCCCATCGCTGCGCCCGCGAGGATCGGGTCCATGAGGAGGCCCGCGAACGCGAACGCGCCCGCGGCGACAGGGATGAGCGCCGTGTTGTAGAAGAAGGCCCAGAACAGGTTCTGCCGGATCTTCCCGACGGTCCTGCGGCTGAGCTGGATCGAGGACACGACGTCCCGCGGGTCGTCCTTGATGAGGACGATCCCGCCCGCCTCGATCGCGACGTCCGTTCCGCTGCCGATCGCGATCCCGACGTCGCTCTGGGCAAGCGCGGGGGCATCGTTAATCCCGTCGCCGACCATGGCGACGACCTTGCCCTGGGACTGGAGCTCGCGGATCTTCTCCGCCTTCTGACCCGGGAGGACCTCCGCGAGCACGACGTCGACACCGGCCTGGCGCGCAATCGCCTCCGCCGTGCGCCGGTTGTCCCCCGTGAGCATGACGACCTCGACCCCCATCCCTTTCAGGGCCCGGACGGCCTCGACGCTGTGCTCCTTGAGCGTGTCCGCGACCGCGATCACTCCCGTGAGCGCCCCGTCCGCCGCGAGGAGCATCGCGGTCTTCCCCTCGACCTCGAACCGCTCGAGGGTCGGACCCGCGACGTCGATCGGGATTCCGGCCTGGGCCATGAGCTTCCGGTTCCCCAGGAGGACGTGCCGGGTCCCGACCTGCGCGCGGACCCCGAGGCCCGGGATCGCCTCGAAGCCCCGAGGGTCCTCGAGCGCGAGCCGCTTCTCCGTCGCGGCGCGGACGATCGCGTCCCCGAGGGGGTGCTCGGATCCCTTCTCCGCGGACGCCGCGAGGCGGAGCGCCTCGTCCGGCGTGCCGGAGAACGGTGCGACGTCCGTGACGGACGGTCGCCCCTTCGTCAGGGTGCCCGTCTTGTCGAACACGACCGTCGTGAGTTTGTGCGCCTTCTCGAGGTATTCGCCGCCCTTGATCAGGAGGCCGTTCTCCGCGCCCTTTCCCGTGCCGACCATGATCGCGGCGGGGGTCGCGATGCCCAGCGCGCAGGGACACGCGATGATGAGGACCGCGACCATGATGAAGAGGGAGGCCGTGACCGCGTTGTTGAGGCCGTAGCCCGCCGCGACGGGCGCGAACCAGCTGTATCCGACGAAGTACCAGAAGAGGGCCGCGCCGACGGCGACGGCGATGACCGCAGGGACGAACACGGCGGCGACGCGGTCCGCGAGTTTCTGGATCGGCGCACGGGCGACCTGGGCGTCCTCGACGAGCTTGATGATCTGGTTGAGCATCGTGTCCGCGCCGACGCGCGTGGCCTTGATCCTCAGGAGGCCCGTCTTGTTGATCGTCGCACCGATCGCCGTGTCGCCCGCCTTCTTGTCGACCGGGATCGACTCCCCCGTGATCATGGACTCGTCGAGGGCGGAGAAGCCGTCCACGACGGTCCCGTCGACGGGCACGCGCTCTCCGGGCTTCACGACGAGGACGTCGTCGACCTGGACGAGCTCGATGGGGATCTCCTCCTCCTTCCCGTCCCGCACGACGCGGGCCGTGCGGGGCGCGAGGTCGAGGAGCTTCCGGATCGCGTCGCTCGCGCGTCCCTTCGCGATCTCCTCGAAGAACTTCCCGAGCAGGATGAGGCCGATGATCACCGCCGCGGTGTCGTAGTACGTCGAGGGATCCGGGACGGCGACGCCCGCGAAGGGAAGCCACGTGACGACGGCGCTGTACCCCCACGCCGCGGACGTCCCGATCGCGATGAGCACGTCCATGTTCGCGCTCCGGTTCCGGACCGCGTCCCACGTGCCGCGGTAGAACCGGCGGCCCGCGATGAACTGGACCGGGGTCGCGGCGACGAAGAACGCGACGTTCGCGGGCTCCATGAGCCCCGAGAGCCACCAGCCGAGCTCGAGACCCAGGGCGGCGACGAAGAGCGGGAAACCGATCCCGAGGCTCAGCGCGATGAGCTGCTTGAGCCGCCGCATCTCCTTTTCCGGGGCGGTGAACGTCTCGAGGCACGTCTCGGAGCAGAAGTAGTACGTGCGCCCGCGCACGACCGCGGTGAGCCGCGAGGTTGCCTCGTCGACGAACATGCCGCAGACGGGATCCGTTGCCATGGTACCGACCGCCTCGCCCGTGCAACCGGCGAGGGTCCTCCTCGCGTTCCCCGAACGGCGGAAGCGGGCGGTCGGATAAAGCGTTGTCGGGGCTCAGCGGTACATCGCGCCCGTCTCCGGCTCCACCTGGACGACGGGCTTCGCCTGCTGCTTCAGGCGCTGGAGGTGGGACTCGAGCTGCTTCGCCTGCTCCTCGAGCGGGCCGAGGTTCACCTGGAGCTCCGGGAGGAACGCGTCGAGGGCGCGCGTCAGGGCGACGGCGGCGTACGCGTCGGGCGCGTCGGGGATCGCCTCCGCGAGGAGCGCGACCACGTCGAAGTTCAGCCACCGGCCCTCGTTGAGGAGGACGCCCGTCACCCCGGCGATCATCCCCGTCTCGAGCTGGGGGACCCCATGCCGCTCGAGCTCCTCGCGGGCCCGGTCCGTGCTCCCGATGCCCCACACGGGCGGCGGGCGCGCGACGGCGGGCCGGTCGCTCGGAAGGCCCTCGAGGGAGACGATCTGCCGGCAGCCGTGGGTCTGCGCCCAGCGGAGGAGTGCCCGCGCGGTCGGGCGGTGCGCGCGGCTCGGGAGCGGGATCTCGCAGATGAAGATCGCGAGCCTCGCATCGCGGAGCGCGTAGACGCGGACGGGGAACTTCGGCTTCTTCGCGTAGACCATCGAGAGGGAGGGATAGTCCTCGGACTCGAGAGCGCACACCTGGTCCATCTGCATCGTCGAGATCAGGTACGTCGTCGCGATCGTGCTCACGAGCCCCACGCTCGGGAGCGCGGCGATGACCGTGCCGCCGCGCAGGTCGACATCCTTGAACGTCCGAAGCTCCACGTCCGACATCGGGCTGCCCAGCGCGGGCAGCAACGACGACCGAGGACTAGTACGTTCGCGCGGGACCGCGACGGAGTTCGCCGCGGGACGACGAGCAGGATAACGAGCGGTATATACCCTCCGTACCCATATCCCATCTGCGCCGACCGCGCATCGTCACCCCGTCCGAGGCGACCCGAGAGGTCGCCCCCGGGCATAGGAGGACGCCGGTGGCCTCCGATCGCACGCTCTCGTATCGAAACGGACCCCTCGACCCGGGGTCGCCGACGCCGACGATTCTCGACACCCGGCGGGAGGGATGAGGGTGGACCCGGACCACGAGCGGATCCTCCAGGCGCGGAGTGGGGAAACCCTGCTCCTCCTCGGCAACGAGGCAATCGCGCGCGCCGCCCTCGAGGCGGGCGCGGACTTCGCATCGACGTACCCCGGCACCCCCTCGTCGGAGATCGGGCTCGTCCTCGACGGCGTGGCGAAGGCCGCGGGGCTCACGTTCCAGTACGCGGTGAACGAGAAGGTCGCCCTCGAGACCGCGGCCGCGGCCTCCCTCGCCGGGCTCAAGGCGCTCGTGTTCATGAAGCACGTCGGGCTCAACGTCGCCTCGGACGCCCTGATGACCCTCGCGTACAGCGGCGTCCGGGGCGCGCTCGTGATCGTCACCGCGGACGACCCGGGCTGCCACTCGAGCCAGAACGAGCAGGACAACCGCATCCTCGCGCGGTTCGCGAACCTGCCCCTTCTCGAACCGTCCACCCCCCAGGAGGCGCACGAGCTCACGAAGTTCGCGTTCGAGTTCTCTGGGTTCCTCCAGATGCCCGTGATCGTCCGCACGACGACGCGCGTCGCCCACGCGCGCGGCCCTGTGGCCGTCGGGGCGCTCGGGAAGCCGAGGGGGAAGGCCCATTTCGAGCGCGACCCGGATCGCTTCGTCATGCTCCCCGCGCACGCGCGGGAGGGACACAAGCGGGTCCTCCAGCGGCTCCGTCTCGCGGAAGGGATCTCGGAGTCGTCGCCGCTCAACCGGCTCGTGGATCTCAAGGAGCCACTGGACACGGGCTACATCACGTCGGGCGTGGCGTACACGTACCTCCGCGAGTACGCGGACCGACTCGCCGGGAAGGTGCTGAAGCTCGGGCTGACGAACCCGCTCCCCCGCGTGAAGCTCGCCGAGTTCCTCCGGTCCGTCACCCGGGTCGTGGTGATCGAGGAGCTCGAGCCGTTCCTCGAGGACGCGGTCCGCGCGCTCGCGAACGAGTACGCGATCGACGTCCAGGTGTACGGGAAGGCCCAGGGCCTGTTCCCGCGGACGGGGGAGCTCGACCCGGACTCGGTCGCGGAGGGGCTCGTGCGGCTCGGGACGCTCGACGCCGACGCCGTGAAGCGGATCCGGGACGTGAAGATGCCGAAGCTCCCCGCTCGGCCGCCCGTCCTCTGCCCGGGATGCGGCCACCGGGCCGCCGCATATGCCGCGCGGCAGGCGACCCGACGCCAGGACGTGCTGTTCCCGCTCGACATCGGCTGCTACAGCCTGGTGGAGTACCCGCCCGTGCGCGCGGGGGACGTCCTCCTCTGCATGGGCGCCTCGATCGGCGTCGGCGCGGGCCTTGCCGCGGTCACGGACCAGAAGGTCCTCGCGTTCATCGGCGACTCGACGTTCTATCACGCGGGGGTCCCGCCCCTCATCCACGCGGTCCACCAGGGGGCGAACCTCACCGTGTGCATCCTTGACAACGGGACGACGGCGATGACGGGCCACCAGCCGCACCCGGGGATGCCCGAGGACGGCAAGCCCGCCGTCGACATGGAGGGGCTCGTTCGCGGGTGCGGGGTGCGGAACGTCGAGGTCTACGACGCGTACGACGTCAAGGGACTCACGAAGGCGTTCCGCCGCGCGGTGTCCCACGACGGGGTGAACGTAATCATCGCGCGGCATCGCTGCCGCCTCCTCGAACTCCGGGACATGCGCGCGGACGGCGCGAGGGCGCCCGTGTACCAGGTCACCCCGGAGGCGTGCACGAAGTGCGGATTCTGCATCGACGCGTTCGCGTGCCCCGCGCTCGTGCGGCTCGAGGACGAGAGCGTGACAATCGACATCGCCCTGTGCAACGGCTGCGGGGTGTGCGTCGAGGTATGCCCGCCGAAGGCGATCGCCCGGGTTCCGGAGGAGAACGCATGAAGGGGGCGAGCGTCCTTATCGGCGGCGTCGGCGGGCAGGGGGTGATCCTCACCGCGAGGATCCTCGCGGAGGCGGCGCTCGCCCTCGGCCTAGGCGCCCAGATGTCCGAGATCCACGGGATGTCCCAGCGGTACGGGAGCGTCGTGTCGAGCGTGCGGCTCGGGAAGGCGGAGACGCCCCTCGTGAAGAGGGGCGAGGCGGACGCGATCGTCGGGTTCGAGCCCCTTGAGACCGTCCGGCTCCTTCCGTGGGCGTATCGCAAGACCGTGATCGTGACGTCCATCACCCCGATCCGCCCGCTCTCCGTCTCCCTCGGCCAGGAGGCATACCCGCTGCTCGAGGACCTCCATGAGCGGCTCAAGGACCGCGCGGGGCGCGTAATCTTCATCGACGCGGACCGGATCGCGAGGTCGATCGGGAGCGAGGTCGTCGCGAACAGCGTGCTCCTCGGGGCGCTGATCGGCACGAAGGCCCTGCCGATCCCGCTCGACTCCGTGCGCAAGACGCTCGTGAAGCACGTTCCGTCGAAGCTCGCGGCGCCGAACCTCGAGGCGCTCGACATCGGGTACGGCGTGGCGATCCAGGACGGATACAGCATCGCATTCGCATAGGTGACGTGGTACCATGGCGGAAACGCGGACGAAACTGAAGGGGGCCGTGAGCACGGGGCTCGTCCTCGTCCTCCTCACGGCGCTCGTGAGCGGCGTGTCGAACTTCGTGAACGCCTGGGTGGCGAAGGGGACGAACACGAACACGGATGTGTTCTTCACCGCCCGGAACGTGCTCGTCGCGGCGGCCCTCCTGCCGGTCGCCTTCCTCGCACGGCGGGACGTGCGGGCCCGCCTCCGGCGATCGGACTGGGGACGACTGGCGCTCATCGGCCTCATCGGAGGGGCCGTCCCGTTCCTCCTCTACTTCCGCGGCGTGCAGATCGCGACGACCGCCGGCGGGTTCACGTCCGCGCGGTTCGGCTTCAGCGCGCTCTTCCTCATGGCGACCGCCTTCGCGGTCATCTTCCTCCGTGAGCGGGTCTCCGCGCGCGTCCTCCTCGCCGGGATCGCCCTGCTCGCGGGCTGCGCCCTGCTCCTCCTGACCACGGAGCCCGTCTGGTCCGACGGCATCGTCCTCGTCCTCCTGGCGACGGCGCTGTGGGCGGGGGAGTACACGCTCTCGAAGCGGACGCTCCGGGACCTCCCCTCCGGGACGGTCGCCGCGGGGCGGATGGGCTTCGGCGCCGCGTTCCTCCTGGGCTACCTCGGGATCAGCGGCCAGCTCGGGGGGCTCGCCGCGCTCCCCTCGGGGCAGTGGCCGTGGGTGGCTCTCAGCGCGATCCTCCTCCTCGGCTTCGTGTGTACGTGGTACGCGGGCCTCAAGCACGTCGACCTGTCCGTCGCCACGGCCGTCCTCGTCCTCGGTTACCCGATCACGTGGGCCCTCCGCGTCGCCTGGGGCCTCGATGCGTTCACGGTCGCCCAGGCCGCGGGCGCTGCGGCCGTCGTCTTCGGCGTGGTCCTCGTCGTCGGGCTCGTGTCCGTCCGCGACGTCCTGAAGGACACGATCCGGGTCGTCGCGAGGTTGACCCCCCGATGAACGGCGTCCAGCTGTGCGCCCGGTTCAGCATCGCGACGAACCGCCTGAACTACTGCGGGCCCCCGGGGGCCGAGACGGGCCTCGCGCGGACGATCCTCCACGGCGAGGAGGCGAAGGCCACCGAGGACGCCCTGCGGAAGTTCGAGGCGCTCGAGCCGTACCTCGAGGCGATCGCGGCGAAGCACGGCCGCGAGCCGTTCGACCCCGACGTCGTCGAGGCGTACTGGATCGGGAACGAGCTCCTCGAGGGCTTCGGCCAGGACGACTTCCGCGGGATCCTCGAGGACCTTCAGCGCCGCGGGCTCACGCGCGGGATCCTGAATCGCCTCGTCGCGGGTCTGCCGGAACGGCCGATCCCCCACCACACGTTCCACGTCACCTTCGTCGGGGTGGGGGCGGTCACGGGCAAGGTCGCGACGACCCTGGAGAACATGGAGATGTGCCGGCCCGCCTGGGCTCGTGTCGTCGAGGTGGCCGACGGCACGCTCCTCGTCGAGAAGCCCTCGCTCGTCCTGGACCGCGGCCGACTCGGGATCGGCGCGTCCGCGCGCGCGACGTACGACTTCGACCCGCGCTTCCTTCCGGGGGTCCAGGCGGGCGACCACGTCGCCCTCCACTGGGGTTGGCCCGCGGTCGTCCTGGAGCCCACGCAGCTCGCACGGCTCCGCGAGTACACCGCGCGGGCCCTCGACGCGTCGAGCGAGGCGCTCGCGACGCTAGGGGTCCTCTAGGACCATCGCCGCGCTCCGGATGGTGAAGCCGCGGCCCCCCTCGAGGTCCATCTCCGCCCCGCAATCCGGGCAGGTCACGGAGACGGCGCCATGGCCGCTTTCCTCGGGCATCGCCAGCGGCTTGGGAACGCCGCACTTCGGGCAGAACGCGCGCGCTGGGATCAAGGTCACACGAAGCGCGGTCCCCTCCAGCGGCGTGCCGGCAGCCTCCACGTCGAACGCCGCACGGAGGTCCGCTTCCCGGAGGCCTTCCAGGAGGCCGAGGTCGATGTCGATCGCCCGGACCGCGGTCGCCCCCCGGCGCTCCATCTCTGCCCGGACGGAACGGACGATCTGCTGCGCGATTGCGAGTTCATGCATCCGACGCGGCCTCGGTCTCGTCCTGGGAGGTGAGGATTGCCTCTCCCGGTCGGCGGTCGCCTGCGATCACGAGGACGTCGGGGTGCCCGTGCACCCCAAGGCCCTTGGCGGGAACGCGGAGGCACATCTCGACAACCCCGTTATCGTGCGCGATTATCGCACGGAGAGCTTCATACCTTCAATACATATTTTATGGTAGGGGATTTGAAATCGCCGCGCGGGGCTGGATTCCTCCGGCGGGATCGTGATCGAGCTTCGCTTCCATGGCCGCGGGGGCCAGGGAGCCGTGATCGCATCGGAGCTCCTCGCCCAGGCCGCGTTCATCGAGGGCAAGCACCCTCAGAGCTTCCCGTTCTTCGGGGTCGAGCGGCGGGGCGCGCCCGTCACCGCGTTCACGCGGATCGCGGATGCGCCGATCCCCGTCCGCACGAGCATCACGGAGCCCGACATCGTCGTGGTGCTCGACGCGAGCCTCATGCGGACGATCCGCGTCACCGCCGGGCTGAAGAAGCACGGCGTCCTCCTCGTGAACTCTGACCACCCCGTCGTCGGGATCGACAAGAGGTTCGAGGGCCGGACCGCGACGGTGGACGCCACGGGGATCGCCCTCACCCAAGGCCTCGGCACGAAGTCGATGCCGATCGTGAACACGGCGATCCTCGGCGCGCTCGCCCGCGTCACCGGGATCGTCTCCCTCGACGCCGTCGTCGAGGCGATCGTGAAGTTCGTCCCCGCGAAGATCGAGGCGAACGCGGAGGCGGCGAAGGTCGCCTACCGCGAGGTCCAGGAGCTGCAGGCGGTGATCCATTGAGCCCGCACGGTCACGACGCGCACAAGGCGACCGCGTACATCACGGAGCAGGACCTGCCCGAGCGGCCGCTCGCGACGGTGCCGAGCGACGTGATCAAGACCGCGAGCTGGCGCACCTTCCTCCCCGTGATCCACCTCGAGGCGTGCACGAAGTGCTACGTGTGCTGGAAGTTCTGCCCGGACGTGGCAATCGGGATCGACGAGGCGGGATGGCCCGTCGTGCGGCTCGACTACTGCAAGGGCTGCGGCATCTGTGCGGAGGAATGCAAGCCGCGGGCGATCGACATGGTGAAGGAGTGAGCCCATGCCACGGATGGTCCTCTCCGGGAACTACGCGCAGTCGTACGCGGCGAAGCTCGCGCGGGTCCACGTGATCGCCGCGTACCCGATCACCCCGCAGACCGCGATCGTGGAGAAGCTCGGCGAATTCGTGGCATCCGGCGAGCTGTCCGCGCAGTTCATCAAGGTCGAGTCCGAGCACAGCGCCCTCCAGGCGTGCATCAGCGCCGCGGCGCTCGGTGCGCGCACGTACACGGCGACGTCGAGCCAGGGGCTCCTTCTCATGCACGAGCTCCTCCACTGGGCGTCCGGAGCCCGCGCCCCCGTCGTCATGGGCGTCGTGAACCGCGCGGTCGCCCCGCCGTGGTCGATCTTCACGGACCACACGGACACGGTCGCCCAGAGGGACACGGGCTGGATCCAGTTCTACGCGGAGAGCAACCAGGAGGTCCTCGACACGACGCTCATGGCGTTCCGCCTTGCGGAGCATCCGGACGTCCTGCTGCCCGCCATGGTCACGGAGGACGCGTTCTACCTGTCCCACACCGTCGAGCCCGTCGATGTGCCGACCCAGGACGAGGTCGACGAGTTCCTGCCCCGGAGGGACGTCCGGGGCCTGATCCGGCCGGGCGCCGGGGTCCGGCTCGGCTCCTTCACGATGCCGGACCTGTACGAGGAGTTCCGCCACAAGATCGCGCGCGCGATGGAGCGGTCCGCGGAGGTGTTCTTCGAGATCGAGGACGACTACCATCGCCTCACGGGCCGCCACCACGGCGGGCCCCTCCCGACGTACCGCGTCGACGACGCGGACGCCGTCCTCATGACGATGGGCACCGCGACGACGACGGCCCGGTCCGTCGTGGACGCCCTCCGGACGCGGGGGAATCGGGTCGGCCTCGCGAAGCTCCGGGCGTTCCGGCCGTTCCCGGTGAAGGAGGTCCGGCAGCTTGCGGCCACCGTCGACCGGATCGGCGTGCTCGACCGCTCGTTCACGTTCGGGGCGGCCGGCGCGGCGTTCACGGAGGTCGCCGCCGCGCTGTACCCTGAGACACACCGCCCCGCCCTGAAGAACTTCGTCGCGGGGCTCGGAGGCCGGGACCTCACTCCGAAGGTCCTCGAGGGGATGTTCAAGGCGCTCCTCAAGGGCGACGGGCCCGAGGTCGACTGGCCCGACCTGAAGCGGCGCGCCGAGGTGGTCCGCCATGGCTAGGCTGACGATCCCCGCGGAGGAATACATGCGCTCCGGGCACTCCGCGTGCCCGGGGTGCGCGGCGACCCTCGTCATGCGGTACGTCCTGAAGGGGCTGGGTCCGAACGCGATCGTGACGCTCCCCGCGTGCTGCTGGACGGTCATCGGCACCCCGTTCCCGACGACCGCGCTGAACGTGCCGATCCTCGACTGCGCCTTCGAGGCGACGGGCGCGTCCGTCTCCGGCCTGCGGGCCGCCGCGGACGCGTTGGGCCTCGCGGACGTGATCGTCGTCGGCTTCGCGGGGGACGGCGGCACCGCGGACATCGGCCTCCAGGCGCTGAGCGGCATGCTCGAGCGCGGCACGGACGCGCTGTACGTGATGTACGACAACGAGGCGTACATGAACACGGGGGTCCAGCGGAGCGGCGCGACGCCCCTCGGCGCGTGGACGACGACGACCCCGGTCGACGCGACTTCCCGCGGAAAAGGCGAGGGCAAGAAGGACGTGATGGCGATCGTCGCGGCCCATCGACCCGCGTACGCGGCGACGGTGAACGTCGCCTTCCCCGAGGACTTCCTGAAGAGGGTCGAGAAGACGAAGACGATCCGCGGGCCGAAGTTCCTCCACGCGTTCTCCCCGTGCCCGCCGGGATGGCGGTACCCGCCGGAGAAGACGATCGCGATCGGCCGGCTCGCGACGGACACGAACTCGTTCCCGCTGTACGAGATCGAGGGCGGGAAGTACCGGATCACGCGGAAGCTCGGGCGCGCCAGGCCTGTCGCGGAGTACCTGAAGGCCCAGGGCCGGTTCTCCCACCTCACGGATGCGGAGATCGCCGCGATCCAGAGCGAGGTCGACGGCCGCTGGGCGCGGCTCCTGGCGCTCGAGACCCTCGGCTGAGGCCTGCGTCGGCCGCGCGGTCAGCGCCGGAGCATCTTCGACACTTCTTCGAGGTGCCCCCGCTCTGCGGCGATCTGGTTCTCGAACAGGACACGGAGATGCGTCTCGTCCTGGACCATGCCGAGGAGCTTCGTGTACGCATCGATCGCCGCCTCCTCGTTCGCGACAGCGAGCTTGAGCATGTCATCGAGCGTCACGCGATCCGGAGTCTTCGGGTTATCCGCGACGACGAGGGGCTTGCCTCCAAGGGAGACGATCTTGTCCCCGAGCATCGTCGCGTGGTCGATCGACTCCGTCGCCTCCTCCAGGAAATGCTCGACGACGGGCTTGCGGGTCGGCCCGAAGACGCGGAACGACCAATCGAGGTACTTCAGGGCGGATGCAAGCTCGAGTCGCAGGGCGTCGTTCATCGCCGCGATCACTTTCGCTTTGTCCATGGGATCCCCGGATGGGATAACCCGTGCAGAGCTATCGTGCTTTCGCCGGGGAAAAAACCCGGCGAGGTGTCATCGCGTTCGGCTCCTCCTCGCAGGTGGGGTCGTATCGAGGTTAGTTTCGCAATCCTGAG
>Ga0154849_117_pt1 | contig 19425 bp, 15 predicted proteins | sample Rifle2008BG16ft_FD_105577 | JGI IMG/M metagenome (GOLD analysis project Ga0154849, IMG submission 105577) | Euryarchaeota archaeon RBG_16_67_27 | reverse complement strand
CTCCTCGCGGAGAAGGTCGGCGTCGCGTACACGGTGAAGCCGAAGGAGTTCGAGGCGCCTCCGGAGGAAGCACCTCCCGCCGACGCCCCCGCGGAGGCTTTGCCACCGACGGGGCCGGAGCCCCAGGCCGCAGGCCCCGGCTAGCGCAAATCGGTCCAGTACCTCTGGTACCTCGAATGGCCCGACGGCCCGAGATCCCGCAGGTCCTCGCATCGGTTGAGAATCGGCGGCCCTCCGTACCCGAAGGCGAGGTCCCCGTAGATCCGTGAGTCCTCCGCGGGATTCCAGTAGAACCCCACGGACGGGTCTGACGAGCTGTACGACGGATCCTCGTGGAGGATCTCGAACGTCCAGGCGTTCGGAGTGGGGTACAGGTTCCAGGAGGAGATCGTGGCCTGGAGGAGCGGGTCCTGGAGGTAGTTGAGGAACTCGTGCGCGAGCCAGAGTTTCGTCGAGGTCCGATGGACGACGGCCGCGTCCACCCATCGCGAGCTCCCCTGCTTGGGGACGAAGTAGTCGACGGGAGGGTGATTCACAAGATTGGGCCGGACGGCGTACATGATGTCACCCGACCACGCTTGGTCGAGGTACACCTCGCCGCTGACGAGCCAGGGTCCTTGCTGGGCAGTGTTAAAGTCCCATAAGGACGCCCGGAACGAGTGGATCCAGTCCGTCGCGGCACGCAGCTGCGCATCGTCCACGGAGTTCGCCGACCACTGGAATTCGCCGTCGTACGGAGAGGCGGGGTTGTGAACGACCCCGGTGGGTGGGTCGACGCCCTGCGCGACCTGCTCCTTCCATCCGCGCGCTTTGAGCGCGGCCGTGAACACCTCTCGCATGTCGTCGAGCATCATCTTCTTCTTCGTGAGGTCGAACGTCCTCGGCCCCGTTATCCCGCCGGAGGGGTTCTCCCACGCCGGGTTCGTGTACTCCGAGAGCTCGAAGACCTCCCAGCCGAGCGCCTCGATGTCCTCCTTGCGGAACACGTCCGTCCGGTATCCGATCCCCGTCGTCCCCCACTGGTACGGCACGGCGAGGAGACCGTTCGCCTCCGTCCACGTGATCTTGTCTGCGCCGCGGGGCGCGGGATACATATGACGGTACGCGTACCGGTTCGCTGCGGGAGACCGGAAGTCCGCAGCCGCATGATTGTTCGTCCCGTTCGCGTACACCGGATAGTCGGGGTGGTAGGTGAGGTCCGGGCGGGACGGCGGGATCGGGTCCGGAATCGGACCGAAGATGTTCTCGTATCCGGGGAGCCACGCGCGGTTCAGGTTCACGATGAGCCCCATCTTCTCGAACAGCTCGACGAAGTGATTCGTCGGGAACGAGATGTCGATCCCCCGATCGGGGTCCACCACGAAGGCCACGAGTTCCTCGTTGGACACGTAGACGTTCGAGGTCCAGTTTACTTGTACGCCGTTGACCTCCCACCGCTGCGTCATGTAGGTGCTGAAATCCCGCAAGACGCTACCGGGCCAGTAGTCGTACCACTGTGCGACGTTCAGGATTCTCTGCGACTGGGGGGCGGTCTGAATGTCGTTCGCGAAGCCGAGCCCCGTGGGGCCGTATCCATGCGCGTACACCCGGTTGTAGTCGACGACGCCGGGAGCGAGCTCCCAAGGACCACCGACCGGACCGAGGCGGTCGGTCCCCGAGGGAGAGAGAATCCCACGGAGCGCCCACCCCGTGCCAACGATCGCAGCGGCGGAAAGCCCGCCCGCGGCCGCGTACGTCAGGAACTCCCGCCGGGAGACGCCCGGCGATGGCGATGTCATGCGCGCACCCCTCGCCTCCCGCCTCCGGGACGACAGGAGAGCCTAACGTGGAGCGACACGAAAAACGTGTCGGCGGGGCCCCGCCCGGACGGGACAACTATCGTCGATGAGAACCGCGTGCCAATCCCTTTATAAAGACATGACCCTGGGACGAGAACGACGACCTCAGTTGGATGAGCCGTGCCTAGGCCCCTGAGGCAGCGGAGCCCTCGACCGTGAGCGGGTACCTGCGGGACAGCCAGCTGCGACGGCAGCTCGAGGAGAAGGTCAAAGAGGCGACCCGGACGCGCCAGGTCGCAGAGGAGAGCCTCAAGGCCGCGCGGGAGGTCGTCGAGGGCGCGAAGCGGATCGACGCGGACGTCGTCGAGGCGTCGAAGCCCCTCGTGGAGGCGGAGGCCGCGTTCGCGGCGAAGGACTACAAGCTCGCCTCGGACAAGGCCGCGGAGGCGAAGGAACGCGGAACGCGGATCTACCGGGAGCGCGTGACGTCGATCCTCGAGTCGAGCGGGAACCTCGCGAGCCTCGGGCGGAGCATCGGTGCCGACGTCGGAGAGGCCGACCAGGCGCTCGCCCGGGCGCGGGACGCCCTCGGGTCCGACGACCTGCCGACCGCGATCGAGCAGGCGAAGCGCGCGTGGAAGCGGAGCGAGAAGGTCCTCCTCGAGCACCAGTCGAGCTCGTTCTCAAAGGCGCAATCCCTCCTGCTCGCTGCGAAGAACCTCGGCCGGGACGTGTCCGCGGTCGAGGACGTCCTCTCGCGCGCCCGCACGGCGATGGACAACAACGACTACCCGTCCGCGATTGATTTCACCAAAGAAGGCCTCGAGACGATCACGGAGGACCTGCGGTCCGCGATCGACCGTGAGCTCCTCGAAGCGGAGGACGTCCTGCGGACCGCTCAGGAGCTCGGGGCCGACGGAACGAAGGCCGCAGGCCTCATCGACCGCGCACGCGGGGACCTCGACGCGCTCGAATTCGAGAAGGCGCGGAATGCGCTCCGCCAGAGCCGGGCGGAGTCCGAGCGGTCCCTCCACAAGACCCTCGAGGGCAAGGTCGGAGAATTCTCCAGGGTCATCAACGAGGCGAAGGGGGTCGGCGCGGACACGAGCGCCGCGGAGGGGCTCTTCGAGAAGGCGGAGGCCGCGATCCGGCAGAGGAATTTCAAGGAGGCCGCGCCCCTTGCGAAGCAGGGGTTCCAGGTCCTCCAGGAGGCCCAGTACCAGAGGGTCGTCCGAACGATCGCGGCGTCGCGGGAGAAGTTCGTCACCGCGGTGAGCCTGGGAATCGACCTGTCCTCCGCGATCTCCCATCTCAACCGGTCCCGGGAGTGCCTCCAGAGGAACGCGTTCCGGGAGGCGCTCGACGCCGCGAAGAAGGCGGACGACGAGGTCGAGCGGGTCGTCGGACGGTACCGGTCGGCGGAGGTCCGGCTGAAGGATCTCCATCGCGCCTTCGCGGAGGCGGAGACGTTCGGCGTCGTGACCGCGGGTGCTCGACGGGCCGCGGACAAGGCGCGGGAGGCGTACCAGAACCGGGATCCGGAAGGTCTCGATGGCTCGATCACGGAGGCGTTCGACCTCCTTCGGACCGCGGAGCGCGACCGCGCGTTGCAGGCGATCCAGGACTCGGAGTCCCTCCTCGCCCTGGGTGAGCGGAACGGCACTCCCCTCGGCGACGCATCGAAGGTCCTCGAGGAGGCGATCGTCGCCGCGAAGACGGAGGAATACCGGAAGGCCCTCGATCTCACGGGACGGTCTCGGGCCGCGGCGGAGGCGGCCGCGGCGCAACACCTCGCCGACGGGGTGACGGCGCTCCGGGGCGCCCTGCCCCACCTCGGGGACGACGCCGCGACGGTCAAGGCGCTCGTGAACCGGATCGAGGCTTCGACCTCCGGGCGGGACTTCGAAGGGGCGTTCGCGGCCCTCGAGGAGGCCCGGAGAGCCGTCGAGGGGCACACGCGGACGGAGGCCTCCCAGTACGTGGAGGACCTTGGGACCGCCGTCCAGATGAGCGTCAATCTCGGGACGGACGCGAGCGGGATCGAAGGCCTGCACCGGGAGCTGAACGGCCACCTCGGCGCCGGAAGGACCTCGGAGGTCCTCGCGGCGGGGGACCGCGTGCGGTCCCTCCTCGGGACCACGTCGGACAACCTGTTCAACCTCGTCAAGGCGCGCGTCGCGCAGGCGCGGGACCTCAAGATCGACATCGAGGAGATGCGGGAGCTCCTCAAGCGGTCGAAGATGGCCCTCGCCGTCGAGAGCTACCACGACGGGCTTACGGTCCTCAAGGAGTGCAACGACAAGGCCTCGAAGGCGACGGCGATCCACCGGCAGACCCATACGGCTCTCGCGAGCGCCGCGGCCCTCGCCGCGGAGGCGCGGAAGAAGGACGTCGACGTGACGAAGGTCCTCGAGATCCTCCTTGATGCGAAGAAGGCGTTCGAGCGCCTCGATTACGAGAGCACCGTCGCCCTCGCCGCCCGGGCCCGGGCGGAGACGGAGAAGCTCATGGTCCTCTACATGTCCGCACAGAAGGTCCTCTCCTGCCGCGAGCGGATGGACCTCGCGGGACGCCTCGGGATCGACGCGCCGCACCTCCGCGACGCATTGACGGAGGCGAAGGAGGCGATGAAGGCGAAGGAATACGAGCGCGCGCTCCGGGCTGCGGAACGCGTGGAGGCGGATGTCACCGTGCTCCTCAAGGAACGACTCACGACAATCGTCGGCCAGGCGGAGGGCGCCGTCGCGTCCGTGCCGGGGGTGAACCTTGCGGCGATGAACGACGAGATCGCGAAGGCGAAGGCCGCGATCGATGGCGCACGGTTCCCGGCGGCGGTCGAAGGCGCGATCCACCTCAAGGAGTCCCTCGAGCGCCTCCAGAGCCAAGGGGACGAGGCGACCGGGGCGATCCGGCGCGTGCGCGAGGTCGTGACGGAGATCGAGGCGATGAACGTCGAGCTCCCCGCGACCCTGCGGTTGCTCGAGAACGCGGACCGGGCGTACCGGATGGGCCAGTTCGAGGAGGCCGCGGACTACGCCGCCGCGGCGGAGGCCGAGGCCGCGAAGGAGCGCGACGAGAGCATCGCCGCGACGATGCGACGGTTCGAGGACTCCATCGCGCGGGCGCGGCAGGAAGGCACGGACACCCGCTCCGCGGAGAAGCTCATCGAGCGCGCACGGGAGTTCCTTCGCGGGAAGAAGTACCGCCACGCGCTCTCGATTGCAATGCAGAGCGAGGCGGAAACGGAGCGGGTCGCCCTCCAGCAGGGGCTCGCCGGCCAGGCGGTGGAGACCGCTGAACGGAAGGCTAAGGGGCTTGCGGCTCCCGCGCCCGCGGTCGAGAAACTCGTTGACGACGCGAGACAGGCGTATTCCGAGGGCGACTACGTGAAGGCCCTCGACACGGCGATCCGGGCGACGGATGCGCTCAACATCGTCAGGGACGAGCTCGCGGATTGCCAGCAGCTGCGGGACCGCGTGCAGACGCTCCTCCAGAGCGCGGAGGACATCGGCGCGGACGCGATCAAGCTCCAGCGGATCTTCGCGGAGGGCGAGGCGGCCTTCAAGGCCGGGGACGTCGTCGCTGCGAGAGCCGCATACAGTCAGAGTGAAGAGTGGGGCGTCGGCCTCCTCCGGGCGCACCTCAAGGACCTCCTCGCGAAAGGAGACGCCCTCGTCGAGACGTGCAAGAAGCTCGGCGTGAACCCGACGCCGACGCAGAACCAGTTCGCGGAGGCCCGGGCGCGGATCGATACGCAGGACTTCGCAGAAGCGTACATGCTGATCGCGGAGGGACGGAACCTCGCGGAGCGGGCGGTCGGGCAGCGGCTCAGCGCGCAGCTCTCGGAGGCCTCCGCGAACATCGCGCACGCGAAGAAGCTCGGCACGGACGCCCGGGAGGCGGAGGAGCGGCTCCGCCAAGCGAACGAGCGCATCCAGCGGGGGGAATTCGAGACGGCGCTCGGGCTCGTCGAACGGGCCCTCGAGCACGTCGAGAGCGTCAAGGTCGTCGAGAAGCGGTTCATCGATCTCACGTACAAGGCGGAGTCGACGATCCGGAACGGCAGGAAGTTCGGGATCGACATGCGGACCGCGGAGAAGAAGCTCGCGGACGCGATCGGGCTCCGGAAGTCGAACCTCACGGAGGCGATCAAGATGGCGGAGGAGTCGTACCGCCTCGGCTGGGAGGCCGTGGAGGCGTTCGCGCCCGAGCTGGAAGCCTCGCTCCAGATGGGGCCCGCGCAGCTCAATGAATGGGTCGATGCGACCCTCACGATCACGAACGTCGGCCGCGGGCTCGCGAAGGACGTCCGCGTGAAGATCCTCGGGGACGCGGAGACGGAGGGGCTCAAGGACATCCTCGCGATCCGTGCGAAGGGGCAGGAGCAGCTGAAGCTCCGTGCAAAGATGACCGCCCCCGGCTCCGTTCCCCTCGCGATCCAGATCACCTCCCACCGCGTGTTCGACGACAAGGCGTACACGCGGGAGATGATCGCCCAGATCGAGGTCGCCTCGGAGGCGAAGGACAAGCCGAAGAAGGTCGTCGCGGACCTCGAATCCCGCTGCCCGATCTGCAAAGGGATGATCAAGAAGGGATTCAAGGTGCTGAAGTGCGGCTGCGGCCGAGACTTCCACGAGCTGTGCGCGAGCCGCGTCGGCCGCTGTCCCGTGTGCTTCCGCAGCCTCGCCGGCGCAGCGGAGTGATCAGGCGAGCCGGCCGACGGCCCTCTCCGCCGCCGCGACGAGATCCCCTCGCCGCATCCATCCGCGGATCCTCGTCACGTCGTCCGCCAGGGGTCGGTCTTCCTCGAGCCTCGGTACGCCCCGTCGGATCCGCGCGCGGGACGCCCGCGGACCGAGCCCGGGTCGCAGGGGCGCGAGGAACTCGAGCGCCTGCGCGGCAGCGAGATACTCCATCGCGACGACCTGCGCCGCGTTCTCCAGGGCCTGTCGGAACTTGAGGGCGGCGGACATGCCCATCGGGACGAAGTCCTCCTGGTTCGCGCTCGTGGGAATCGAGTCCGCGCTCGAGGGATGCGCGAGAACCTTGTTGTCGCTCGCGTATCCGGCGGCGACGTACTGAAGGAGCATCATCCCGGAGTTCAGACCTCCGCGGCGGGTGAGGAACGCGGGAAGCTCGCTAAGCCGGGTGTCGACCAGGCGCGCGATGCGGCGCTCCGTGAACCCCGCGAGGACCGCCATCGCCAGGCTCGCGCCATCGAGGGCCATCGCGAGCGCCTGACCGTGGAAGTTCCCGCCGCTCAGGGCGATGCCGTCGACGATGAGCGGGTTGTCCGTCGCCGCGTTCATCTCGATCCGCACGGCCTCGCCGGCGCGGTCGAACGCGGCGCGGCACGCCCCGAGGACCTGGGGGATGCACCGGAGGGTGTACGGGTCCTGGACGCGGTGCGGACCCTTGTGAGAAGGGATGATCTCCGACCCCCGCAGGAGCCGACGGAGGTTCGCCGCGACCTCACGGGATCCGGGCTGCGGCTTCAGCGACACGATTCCGTCGTCGAAGGGGATGGGGGAGCCCCGGAGCGCCTCGAACGACATCGACGCGGCGACCTGAGCGTCCTTCAGAAGCCCGAGCCCGTCATGGACGGCAAGGCCTCCGACGGCGGACATCACGGACGTCCCGTTGATGACCGCGATCCCCTCCTTCGTATCGAGGACGGCGGGACGCAGCCCGACGCGGGTGAGTGCCCGGTCTCCGGCGAGCACGCGGCCGCGGACCTCCGCGCGGCCCTCCCCGACGAGAACGAGGCCGAGGTGGGCGAGGGGCGCGAGGTCCCCGCTCGCGCCGAGCGATCCGCGGGACGGGATCACGGGATGGACCCCGCGGTTGAGCATCCCGAGGAGGAGCTCGACCAGGGACCGCCGCACGCCGGAATGGCCCATCGCGAGGGCGTTCGCCCGGAGGAGGAGGGAGGCCCGGACCGCGTCCCGCGGCAGGGGCTCGCCCTGGCCGACCGCGTGGCTTCGCAAGAGGTTGAGCTGGAGCCGGCGCACGTCGGCGTCCGGGATCTCCACGTGGGCAAGTTCGCCGAATCCCGTCTTGATCCCGTACGCGAGGGCGCCGCTCGCCACGATCCGCTCGAGGGCGCGCCGCCCCGAGTCGACCCGCCTTGCGGACGCAGGGGCGAGGCGGACCTCCTCGCCGCCCCGTGCGACCCTCACGACGGCCTCGAGGTCGAGGGATCGGCCATCGATTGCGAGCATGCGCGGCCTCGCGCGCGGCATCGGAGCCGCGCCGATAAAGCTTTGGCGCAGACAGGCACGAAGGCGTTAAGCCCGCGACGCGCTTCTCGCCGCGCGCATGCAGATCGTCTTCCTCGGCACCTCGGGCTCGTGGCCCACGCCGAAGCGGAACGTGAGCGCGGTCGCGGTCAAGCGCGGGCCCGAGGTCCTCCTGTTCGACTGCGGGGAGGGGACGCAGAGGCAGTTCATGCTGAGCAAGCTCAGCTTCATGCAGGTCACGCGGGTCTTCCTCACCCATTTCCACGGGGACCATTTCCTCGGCCTGCCGGGGATGGTCCAGTCGATGTCGATGAACGGTCGGGAGTCCGCTCTCGACGTCTTCGGCCCGGCGGGCGTGGAACGCCTCGTCACCCAGCTCCTCTCCCTCGGGTACTTCGCCCCCGGGTTCGTCGTGCGGGCGAAGGAGCTGGCCCCGGCCGCGGAACTCGATTGCGGGGAGTACGTCGTGCGGGCGTTCGAGGCCGTGCACACGGTTCCGGGGCTGAGCTACGTCCTTGAGGAGAAACCACGTCCCGGCCGCTTCAACCGCGAGAAGGCGGAAGCGCTCGGGATCCCCGCAGGTCCCCTGTACAGCCGCCTCCAGGAGGGACAGCCGGTCACGGTCCGGGGCGCGACGTTCCGGCCCGAGGACGTCCTGGGTCCGCCACGGCGCGGGCGGAAGATCGTCTACACGGGCGACTCGATGGCGAGCGAGACCTTGATTGAGATGACCCGGGGCGCTGACGTCCTCATCCATGACGCGACCGCGGACGCGGCCCTCGAGGAGAAGGCGAACCGGTATGGCCACGCGTCGTCGCGCCAGGCCGCCCACGTGGCGAAGGAGGCGGGGGTCGGGCTCCTGGTCCTCACGCACCTCAGCCCGCGGTACGAGGACCCGTCGACGATCCTGGCGGACGCGAAGGCGGTGTTCGAGAACGTGCAGGTCGCCGAGGATTTCACGGAGATCGAGGTGCCCTACCCGGACTAAGCCACGTGGACGCGGCGCGCCCAGCGCGGGGTCACAGGAGCTTCATCAAGTCCGACTTCGTCACGATTCCCGTCACGTCGCCCTTGCTCGTCACGAGGACCGCGTTGTAGTGCCGCAGGAGGCTCGCGGCGAGCTCGACCGGGGCCTTGTGGTCGACCTGGGGGAACGCGGGTTCCATGACCTCCTCGACGCGGATGTGCGCGAGCTGCTGCGGGTCCCGGCCGGAGAGAATCAGGTTATTGATCACCTTGTCCGAGATCGAACCGACGCTGTGCGCGTTGTGGAACACGGGCATCTGGGAGAACTTCCAGCGGCGCATCTCCGCGACGGCGTGGTCGAGGTGCATCTTCGCGTCGACGCTCTGCACCTTCTTCGTCTGGATCTGGTCGACGAGCGCCCTCTTCTCCTGTTTCTTCATCTCTGCCTGGAGGGCGTTCATCATGCGGCGGACGACGTCGTATGACGGGTTCATCTGCTTCTTCTCGATCTTCACGATCGTCGACTGGCTCACGCCCGCGAGCCGGGCGAGTGCGGTCTGCGTGAGGCCGAGCGCCTTGCGGAGTCTGGGGATTTCATCCAGGTCCGGCAGCATACGGGGCCCGTGAACCCGCGGGGAGTACATATTCCTTGCGGAATTTTCCGCGATTACATGTATGAATGCAGCGTGACCCGCCCCCGGCCGTCATTCCGATTGAGGAATATCTTATTCCTCTGCCGCCCATCCCGGCTCCGCGGACGGAGCGACAACAAAAGGCATATATCCACTGGAAGTTTCGGTCGCGACGCTTCTGGGGGCTCGCGGTGCCGCGGAACATCTTCGTCGAGGAGCTCGTCCACACTCCGATTGAGGAACAAGGTACGGAGATCGTCGAGCGGAAAGGGATCGGCCATCCCGACAGTATCGCGGACGGCCTCGCGGAATCCGTGTGTCGCGCCCTCTGCAGGATGTACCTCGAGCGGTATGGCCGGATCCTCCACCACAACACGGACCAGGCGGAGGTCGTCGGTGGGCAGAGCGCCCCCAAGTTCGGCGGCGGCGTCGTCCTCGAGCCCGCGTACATCGTTCTCGTGGGCCGCGCGACGACGACGGTGAACGGCGAGCGCCTCCCATACCGGACGACCGCGGTCGAGGCGGCGCGCGACTACCTCCGGAAGACGTGCACGAACCTGAACGTCGACGCGGATGTGACGCTCGACTGCAAGATCGGGCAGGGCTCCGTCGACCTCCGCGGGCTGTACGACACGCAGAAACACCTCGCGAACGACACCTCCTTCGGCGTCGGGTTCGCCCCCTTCTCGGAGACAGAAACCCTCGTCCTGAAGACAGAGGAGCTCATCAACGGCCCCCTGAAGAAGGATCTGCGGGAGGTCGGGCAGGACATCAAGGTCATGGGCGTGCGCCACGGCGACTCGATCCGGCTGACGATCGCGGCAGCGCTCGTCGACCGCTTCGTGCCGGACAAAGGCCACTACCGAAACGTGGTCCAGGAGCTCCGGGAGCGGGTTCTCGACAACGCCGTGAAGCACACGGATCGCGCGGTGAAGGTGGACATCAACACAGGCGACAATCCGGACGCCGGCATCTACTATCTCACAGTCACGGGACTGTCCTGGGAGAACGGGGACGACGGCTCCGTCGGCCGGGGGAACCGCGTGAGCGGCCTCATCACGCCCTGCCGCCCGATGTCCATGGAAGCGGCTGCGGGGAAGAACCCGGTGACACACGTCGGGAAGCTGTACAACCTCCTCTCCTTCGACATCGCGGACCGGATCGTCCGGGAGAACGCGGGCAAGGTGAAGGAGGTCTGGGTCCGGATCGTGTCCCAGATCGGCAAGCCGATCGACGAGCCACAAGCCGCGACCGCCCAGATCATCCCGGCGAAAGGCTCGAAGCTCGCGTCGATCAAGAAGGACGCCGAGGGGATCGTGGACCAGGAGCTCGAGAAGATCTATAAGCTCACGGACCGGATCGTCGCCGGCAAGGTCCGTGTGTTCTAGGGCGCCGCGCCCCTCCGGGCGGGGAACCTATTTATCCCGACGTCCGCTTCCCGCGTCCGGTCGGGGACCATGGACGAGAACGTCCGATTCATCTACGACCAGGTTGACCGCCACCACGCGTGGTTCGCGAAGTCTCTCCCCATGATCGCGTCCGAGAACGTGATCAGCCCCCTCGCGCGGGAGCTCCTCCTGAGCGATTTCGGGGACCGCTACGCGGAGGGCCTCCCCGGGGAACGGTACTACCAGGGCAACGCGTACACCGACGAGGTGGAGATCCGCGTCACGGAGCTCGCGAAGGCCCTCTTCCGCTGTCGCCACGCGGACCCCCGACTCATCAGCGGGACGACCGCGAACATGGCCGTCTACTTCGCCCTCATGGAGCCGGGAGACATCATGACGTCCGTCGCCCTGAGCCACGGCGCCCACATCTCGTCCGCGAAGTTCGGCGCCGCGGGGATGCGCGGCGTCAACACGGTGAACTACCCGTTCGACGTGGACCGGATGAACATCGACGTCGACGGCACGGCGAAGCTGATCACGCTCGTGAAGCCGAAGGTCGCGGCTTTCGGGCAGAGCGTCTTCCTGTTCCCGACGCCTTTGACGGAGCTGCGGGACGCCTTCCAAGAGGCGGGCTGCCATGTCTGGTACGACGCCGCGCACGTGATCGGGCTCATCGCGGGTGGTAAGTTCCAGGACCCGCTCCGCGAAGGCGCCGACGTGATGACGGGTTCGACGCACAAGACCCTCCCGGGTCCCCAGCACGGGATCATGCTCTCCGATTCCGCTGACGAGAAATTCATCAAGCGGCTCCTGCGGGCCGTCTTCCCGGGCGTCCTGTCGAACCACCATCTCCATGCGATGGCCGCGCTCGGAGTGACGCTCGCGGAGCACATCGAGTTCGGCCGGGCCTACGCGGACCAGATCGTACGGAACGCGAAGGCTCTCGCGCAGGCCCTCCACGAGCACGGAATCAAGGTCCTCGCGGAGAGGCACGGCTTCACCGCGAGCCACGCGATCGCCCTCGATGTCACGGCACAGGGCGGCGGCGCGAAGGTCTCCGCGGACCTCGAGAAGGCGAACATCGTCACGAACAAGAACCTCCTGCCTTGGGACACCTCCCCCGTGAAGCCGAACGGCGTGCGCGTCGGCACGCAGGAGCTCACACGCCTCGGGATGCGAGAGGCGCAGATGCGCGAGGTCGCCACCCTCGTCGCCCGCGTCGCCGTGAAGGGCGAGGATCCCGGCAAGGTCGCCGCGGAGGTGGCCTCCCTCCGGAAGGAGTTCAACACGGTCCACTTCTGCTTCACGCCGGACGCGGAGGCGCACAAGCGCTGGCGGATGGCGTGAGCCTCAGGAACGGGACGCGAGGATCCGCTCGACGAGGACGCGGAACGCGGTCTCGACGCCATCGCCGCTCTTCGCGCTCGTGAAGGACCAGGGCCAGCCGCGCGCCCGGCAGAACGTCTCAATCTCCGCGTCCGTCATCCGCCTTTCCGTCTGGAGGTCCGCCTTGTTCACGACAACGTACACCGGAATGTCGCCCGCGACCTCACGAATCGACGCGGACCACGCATCGAGCTCGCGCAACGTCTCCGCCCGCGTCAGATCCGCGACCGCGAGGATGCCCTGGGCGCCGTGGTAGTATGCCTCCTTCAGGAGGTCTCGGAGGGTCCGCGTACCCATGACGTCCCACACCATCAACCGCACCTCCGAGGCGCCGCCGGTCCTCGGGTCCGCGAGGTGGATCTCCTTCTTCGAGACCTTCGTGCCGAGGGTCGCGATGTACCGGTCGTCGTACTCGTCCTGGACGAACCGCCGGATCAGGGACGTCTTCCCGACCATCGCCTCCCCGGACATGCACACCTTCAGCTTGACGACCGCAGGAGGCTCCGGGGCGCTCATGGGGACGACCGCTCCGCGATCTCGCTCGCGCTCGCCGCCGCGTCCGGCTCTCCCCGCATCCGGTGGACCTTCGCCTTGAACACCCATCCGCCGGGGTACCTCGGATCGAGCCGGAGGACCCGGTCCAGCACATCCAGGCCCTCGTCGAGCCGGCCTTCGTGCACATGGAGCGCCGCGAGCGTGAAGAGCGCGTCCGTGTCGTTCGCGTCCCGGCTCAGGCGCTCCCGCACGAGCAGATTCGTGTCCGGTCGGCCGTCGGGCATGGAACGAGGACTCCCGATGGGAAGCGGGTCCCGCGAGGGACCCGTCCGGGTGCATGGGTGATTCCGGACGGACCAGTTAAACGTTCTGCGACGGGCGTCCACGGGAGATGCGGTCGTGTCAGCGGGCCCCGCGGATCCAGGCCCTTGCGTCACCGATCCATCCGCGCCCCGCGCGGTACCCGCCCGCCATGAGTCGGTCGATGATCCCACCCGCCTGCTCAAGGCGGGACATCCGGCCGTCCCAGTCCTCGAGGACCTTTCCGTGGACGCGTTCGAGGTCTGCGACCGCTCCTCGGAGCTGCGGGACGAGGTACGTCACGTCGCCGCGGGAGATGATCCCCGCGAGGATCACGCGCTTCCCGCGCACGATCGCGGCCCGGCGGCCCGTGAACCGGAGTTCGTCGAGGGTCCCCTCCGTCCGGAACGAGTCCCGGACGAAGTCCTGGATCGCGACGAGCATCGAGGCGACGAGCTCCTCGTCCTTCCGCAGAGACGTCGATCGGCTCTTGTGATCGAGGAGCACGCCGTTCCGATGCATGAGGAAGACCTCCTCGATCCGGAGGCCGCGCTGTCCGGCGAACAGGAGCCCGCCGACGGTCAGGAGGACGGCAAACGCGCCGGTAAGGACCGCCACGGCGATCAAGTCAAAGGTCGACGGAGCCCGGACGGTGAGGCTCACGGCGTACGGCGGATACGCGATTGGCCGGCCATCGGGGTCGTCGTACGTCAGGTATGCGCGGAGCGCGTCCGCCGAGCCGATGGTCGCATCGGACGGCACGACCGCGTTGAACTCCACGGCCACGTGGCTCCCGTTCGTGAGCGCGGACGCGTTCGCGTAGCGGACGCGCGGGGTCCCTGGGTCGAGGAAGAGCCAGTCCGCGACGACGACACGCAGCACGACGTTCCGCGCGGTGCAGTTCGCCTCGTCGCCTTCGCAACCCAGGCTCGAGTTGTTTGCCTTCACGCTCAGGAAGACGCGCTCCCTGGGAAGGACGCTCGCGCCCGGATCGAAATCGCTCGTCACGAGAAATCGAATCGCGGAGAGGGCGACGGTCACGGTCTCCGGCCCGAGGCCCCAGGTGGTCCCGCCACCCACGGTTGCACCCCCCGCGACCACGATCGCGGTTCCGAGCGGGTCTGCGCCCGCACCGACGGCGCCCGTGACGACCCATGCATGCGCCCCCGCGCGGAGGCCGTCGCACTCCCATGCTCCATCGACCCCGATGGGAGGGGCGACACGCGCGCAGCCAGGGGGCGCGGTCGCGTTGGCCAGGTCGGGCACGATCCGCGGATCGAAGCTCAGGTTGAGCCACGTCTGGGGGTTGGACCCTGAGCCGGAGAGGGTGAGCGTCGCGGTGAACCGGATCGGGTCGCCGCGGCCCGCGACCGTCCGGTTCGCGACGAAGGCGAACTCCGGCGTGAGCGCAGACGGCCGCGTGGACAGGTCCTCGCCAATCGAGGCCGACGAACCGGCCGCGAGCAGGACGAGAGCGAGGATACCGAGGACTGCGAGGGCGGCGCGCACGGGATTCCGGAATCTATCGTTCCCCGTGCTCATGGACTTTGCTCCGGGATTATCGAAGTGGTCCAACGGATTCGCGTGCCCTGGGTCGAGAACATTTATATCCCAAGGTCCGCTTCGCAAAGCTCCAGCGGACCGGTGCGCCGTCTTGCTCGACGAGCTGAACCTGAAGCGGGAGCGAGAGAACACGGAGGCGGAGCGGCACCGCCGGCGTCGCGACGATCTCAACGACAAGACGAGGGAGTGGGTGGAGAAGCGGGATGCGCTGAACGCGCAGGTCCGCGCCCTCGTCGAGGAGGCGACGCAGCACCGGATCCAGCGAGACGAGCTCAACGCACAGGTGAAGGCGGCGAAGGAGGAGCGGGACGTCTGGAACCGCAAGGTGAACGAACTCCTCGACCTGCTCAACGATGCGAAGCGGCGCAAGATGCCCCATGGTGCCGTGCCGGTGAGCAAGCTCAAACGGGACCTGAAGGCCCTCGAGTTCCGGCAGATGACGTCGGTCCTGACCGTCGACAAGGAGCGCGGCCTCATCGAGGAGATGGCGAAGATCCAGGCGGAGGTCCGGCGACTCGAGAAGGCCCTCGAGGAGAACGAGGACGTCCGCAAGGTCTCCGACGAGCTTCGCGGGGCGCGAGAGAAAGCGGAGTCCGCGCACAGGATGGTATCCCAGCTCGCAGAGCAGGCCCAGGTGGAGCACGACAAGATGACGGCGCTCTACGAGCAAGGGGATGCGCAGCGGCGCCAAGCGGATCTCGCGCAGGAGGAGTTCATCAAGACGAAGATGCTCGCGGACGAGGAGCACCGCAAGCACATCGAACGGATCCGCGAGGTCCACGACTACGACAAGATCATCCATGGGATTTGGATGAGGGAACGCGGGACCGAAGGCGCGGGTGCAGAGGTCGACGCGAGGCGCCAGGCGGAGGAGATCTTCGAGCGTTTCAAGAAGGGCGAGAAACTCTCCACGGAGGACCTGATGACCCTCCAGAAGTCGGGCTATCTGTGAGGCCCGACGAGCAGTTTACAAATGTTTTTATATAGCTTCTACCATGACATTTTCGGGGGAATTTTGGGCTAGTTCGTTAGAGTGCATCCCATCCCTTCTGACAAGGCTAGCCCTCCCTTCCTTTTAGGCTCGTTACGGTACGTATCGTCCAAGCATTTTCTAATCGGCTAGCGAGTCGCCCCTGCTTCACGTTCCCGGTTCTAGAAGATCATCCACAGGAAGAAGAGGAGGATGCCTCCTAGGATGATCTCCCACCACTTCACGTCCCACTTTCCGGCCAAACTCCGCTCTCCCTTTCGCCCTAGGGACCGTATCCGAGTCCTGGGTCATCCCTTTTCGGTGCTGGAGTTACGCGATCTGCGACAAGCGCCAGGAGACCGAGCTTGAGTAGCTCGCCTTGGGCCTGAGCGGCCTTCCGTCTCTCCGCCTCGAGCTTGACCTCCCGCCTTCGGCGGGCCATCGCCCGCTTCAGCGCACTCTGACCCTTCCGCCCGAGCTCGGCAAAGTGCGCATCGAGGGGTTCTTTCGTCCGCTCACGGAGGCGAAGGCGCACGGTTGAGTCTGAGACTCCAAGCACCTTCCCGATCTGACGGGGCGAGTAGCCCCGAGCGCGGAGCGCCATGACCGTTTCCATATCGATTCGGAGGCGTCCGTCTCGTCCGCGAGGTGGCCCGAGGGATTCCACACTTGACATCTCGGACATATGACCGGAAAAGGCGTATCTCACGCTTCAAACTGTCGGTTCTCATCGTGAAACCGCGTCAAACGGCTAGAAAAGCTGGATTCACGTAGCAAGGACGGCGGATTCACGTAGGGAGATAGCCAGTCGAGCGCTAGTTGACGGCCAGACGGTCGCTGGAACGGGCCTCGCCTCACCCGTACCTCCCCTGACTCCCCTAGCTCCCCTCAACCCATATGGAGAAAGGGGAGTCAGGGGAGCCTGGGGAGCCTAAGGCGTGGGAGCTCAACGCACCGACCTCAAGGCCGAATTCCGGGGCGGAACGTGCCCCACGAACTCAAGACCCGCTGAATGACGATCTGCTCGCCCGCGTTTTCGTATGTCGAACGCACGGCATCGAGGATGGCGTCCGCGTACTCGACTCCGAAATAAAAGGCGCTCATGCGGACAACCTCCACGATCGCGTCCTTGTCGAGTGCCTTCCTCAAGTCTTTCTCGCGGAACCACGCGGTCGCATCCTTGCCGTGCGGGAAGGCCACGTCGACGAGCCGGAGACTTTCGAGACCCTTCCGCCACGAGGATAGGAGATCGCGCTTGACCCCACGTTGCCCGGGCGTCATGGCCTTGGGTTTCTTGCTCTCGTTGACCTTCCGATGCGATTGCCAGGAAGCCTCGGCCAGTAGCTCCTCCTGGGCCGACGTGAGATACGTTCCGTCCTCGCGTCGGTCCTCGATTCTCCTGTAGAATCCATTCGCCTTGAGCCATTCATCCTTCTTCATCATCGTGTCCTCTGTGGCTCACGAACATGGTTTCGTGAACTATAAAGGCATCGGAATCCATGCCCGTCTACCATGACCAGATTGGTACTCAGGCTCCCGGACGGGCTCGCGAAGAAGGTCAACGACGCGGCGGACGAAGCCGACATGCTCCCGACCGAATGGGTGCGCGATCTCATCCGGGGAGAGCTGTCCGAGGACGAGAGCGACGAGTCGGAGGATGAACATGGAGAGGAGCCTTAGCACGGACCTCTTTGGCCTCAAGGCGAACGTGGGCTTCGTCGTTCGCGGGGACATCGAGGCGCTCGGGACGTTCAACGCGCGTCTCGAGGCTCTCGTCTCCGAGCTCGGCCTCAAGATCGCGTTCAAGACGGCCTCGGCCTCGAAGCTGTGGATTAGGGAGGGCGAGCCCGATGGATGAGCCGAACGCCCCCGCGGCCCTGGATAACAAGGAGCCTCCGAAGGGCGGGAAGCTCTACCTCACGCAGATCGCGCCGCGTCTCGCGAAGGGCATGAGCGCGGCGCAGATCGCGACGGAGATCGGGATGGACCCCAAGGAGGTCGAGGACCTCATCGCGACCTGGACGACTCCGGATTGCGTGCGAGACGGCCCTCAGCTTGTCGCGGACATCAAGGAGGTCCTCGGAGCGCACTACCACATGGAGAAACCGTGGCACTACACGATCTTGGCCCTTTTCATCCTCGAGTGCGCGGTCTTCATGTCCCTCCCCGCGGTCTTCTACCTCTACTTCCCGGGGACCTTCGGCACGGGGAAGACGAACATCCTGGGGCTCATCGCCATGCTGACCGGGAGCGTGAGCCTCGAGAACGTGAGCGTGCCCGCGCTCGCGCACGAGCTCGGAGACGGGAAGCCTGTGTGCATCGATGAGTACGACGTGATCCGCGGGAAGGACATAGACGAGGTGCGGAACGCCCTCGTGCGGCAGGGCTACAAGAGGAACGCGGCTCCGTACACGCGACACGACGCGACGACGAAGAAGAACTACCGCATCCCCGTCTATGGACCGAAGGCGCTCACGTTCCGCGGCTCCATCGAACAAGCCCTCCAATCGCGGGGCTACACGATTCCCACGGTCAAGGCGAAGGGGAAGGACGCCTTTGGATATGTCGTCAACAATCTGTATCCCCACGTCCAGGAGCTCCCGCATCGCATCGCCGAGTGGGGCCGTCTCGCGACGGCCGCCTTCCCCGAACTGGATCTCGAGGCGATGGCCCGGAGCCCCGAGCTCAAGGCTGAGGTCGGGGCCGTGTGCAACGAGCTCGAGGAAGCGAACCGCTCCGCGGAGCTCGCGATCGTCGCGGTCCAGGTGGCGCACATGGCGGGGCTCGATGTCGTCGCCGATCTGAGGGCGGCGAACGAGCTCAACGAGCTCGAGACGGCGGCCTCGGAGACGGAGGACAAAGAGGACCTTCTCGAGGTGCTCCGCAACCTCACGAATATCCAGATGCGCCAGAAAGGGGAACTCGTTCTCGAGGACGCCAAGATCGTTCGCCATCGGCAACGTGAGGTCCTCGAGAGCCTGAACCGTCTTCGCGACGAGCGAAAGCAGAGACGCATCACCACACCAGCCTTCGCCGCCTTGCGCAGAGACATCGGCATCCGCGAGGATTGGGTCAAGGCCCACGGCCACGCGAAATATTGGAACCTTCCGATGGAGTGGGTCAAGGAGAACGTTCTCGCGCCCCCCGCCGAAGCCGTCAAGGAGCCTCCGACATCGCCCGCGTCTCCCGTTGAATTGCCGATCTTCTACCGCGGCAAGGAGGCCGTTGTGAGGAACGTCTCCGGGGAACCGATTGCTCCGAAGCGCCTTCATGACGAGATCGCGTGGCGCGTCCGCAATCGTCCCGACAAACCCGCGAGCCTCGTGCGAATCGAGGTCGGCCTCGCGCTCCAAGTGTCGGAGGACGCGAAGGAGATCGTCGAAGGCTATGTCGAAGCGGTCCGGGCGATGCAAACGTGGCCCGAATTGCCGGGAGGGAGCGCATGAAGCGGATCTGTCCGTCCTGTTACCGCCGGAACGGTGCGTGGGTCCTCTACGCCAAGTGCCCGTTCTGCGGCTCGAAGGGCAAGCCCATCCCGGAGATCGTCGGCCCCGAATGGCCCGCGAAGCTCCGGGACATGCTCCTCGAGACGGAGACGGACCTGGGCACCTACACGCTCCAGCACGCCCGTGAGGGCATCCTTCCCACGGACGCGGACCCAGGCCTGGATACCCGAACGCGAAATGAGAAAGGTCCACGGCCCGCGCA
>Ga0154849_153_pt1 | contig 22649 bp, 24 predicted proteins | sample Rifle2008BG16ft_FD_105577 | JGI IMG/M metagenome (GOLD analysis project Ga0154849, IMG submission 105577) | Euryarchaeota archaeon RBG_16_67_27 | reverse complement strand
CACGCCGACGGACGCACCGGCCGTCGGCCGGCCGGGCACGCCCTGGTGGCCGAGCCACGCGACGACGGACTCCGGTCGCTCGCCAGGGAGGAGGGCGAGGCGCACGTCGACGGCCCCGGCCGCGGCCCCCAGGTCCGGGCGGATCTTCCAGGTCGCCTCGTATGGGCCGACGTAGTCGACGTGCCGGACCCCGCGCGCGGCCTCGAACGACACGGGGGTCCCGCGGACGAGGAACGCGTTCTCCGGGATGTACCGCAGGACGTCGAGCCCCGCGGCCTCGAGGGCGTCCCGCCATTCTGGTTTCGCGGGCACGCGGAAGTGGACGATGCCCGGTGCCGATCCCGCAGGGCCGAGTGACCAGGGGGCGTGGGCCTCCCGACCGAGTTGCCCCACGTCCCGGGATCCCGCGAGGAGATGGATTGTCCCGAGCCCGGGTGCCGGATCCGCTCGGTGGCCGCGGGCGGCCAGGGCGGCCAGCGCGGAGGCGGAGGCTTCCGCGAACGCGAACGCCCCGTACGCCTCGAGGACCCGTGCGCCGACCGCGGTCAGGGATGCGACGGGGGCGTCCGTCTGGAAGACGACGACTTTGGAGGGATCGGATTGCGCGGCGTCAGGGTCTCCCGGAGCCCACGGAAGCCACGCGAGGAGCGCAAGCGTGACGACGCTGATGGCAAGAAGTCGGCCGCGGCCCGCGCCCATGCTGGCCTGCAAGAAGTGCCCCCGGCCGATTTATCCTTTGCCCCGCGTCACTCCGCGAGGATCCGAGTCGCCTGGAGCGTGCCGTTCTGGAACATCAGGGTGTAGTAGTTCGGCGAGTGCCCGGTCGCGCGCATCTTCACGCAGCGGATCCGGCGCTGGATGTTCGCGTCGTCCACCCGCTCCATCTTCGTGTGGATGATCCCGTCGCACAGGAACTCTTCGCCGTTCTTGCCGAAGTCCTCGCTCCCGGGCTTGATCTCGGAGATCAGGATCGTCGTCGCCTTGAGGTCGCGGAGCCACTCGAACAGCTGGAACAGCTCCTCCCGCGGGTTCTCGAATCGCGCCATGACCTCGAGGACGGGCAGGGAGTCCACGACGAGGATCTCGTAGTTCAACGTGCGCTTGAGGTTCGACGCGTACATCTTGAAGATCTCGAGCCAGGTCTTGTCCGCCATGCCTTCGAGGTTCCGGCGGATCATCCCGAGATCGACGACGCTCACCTTGTCGTCCACGTCCGCGGGGCTCAGGCTCATCGAGGCGAGATGGCGCGTCAGGTTGTCCCGGCCCTGCTCGAGACTGATGTACGTGCCGTGGCGTTCCTCGCGGAGCGCGTTCTGGTACAGGACGTTGAACGCGATCGTCGACTTCATCGTCCCGGGCTCGCCCGCGAGGAGGACGATGTGCCCGGCGGGGATGCCGCCGGACAGCTTGTCGTCGAAGCCCTGGATGAATGTCCGGATCCGGTCGTCGCTGGCCATCGCTGTCCGTTCGATTCGGTGCGACGGGCATAATCGTTCCGCGACGGTTATCAGGAGCGAAAGCTGCGCGCTCCCGCTCAAGCGGGGAGGGAAAAAGAAAAGGGGGAGTGATCGGGAAGAGAACGAGACGCGGGAGGTCCCTCATCGGATAAGACGATTTTTGAACTCGGTCTGTGAGCGATGTTGCCGCTGGAAACGTTTATTTGTTATCAGGTCTGTTACCACGGCGCCGGGGGGCATGTCGTTGTTCGTGCCGGACAAGAACCTGAAGGATCTCGTCGTTTCGTACCTCCGGAGCCAGGAGCGGTCGATCAGCGGGCTCACGAAGCAGCTCCATCAGGACGGGTACGCGTTCCACCGGTTGTTCGTGACGGGCTACCTCAAGAGCCTCGCGGACGTCGGGATCCTCCGGGAGAAAGACATCCCGCCCGCGAAGGTCTACACGACGTCGACCCACCGGGACCGGAACCTGTACGAGCTCGTGGGGGAGCGATGCCGCGGGGCGTCCTCGGACGAGCGCGCGCAGACCCGGCTCGCGATCGCGGTCCTCCAGCGGCTCTTCCGCCGGCCGATCTTCCTCCGCGAGCTCCGGGAGTGTGGCATCGCGGGCACGGTCGACGCGTCCCTCGCCCCGAAGGACGAGCGGGAGGAGGCTCGCCGGGCGTACGCGAAGATGGGCCTCCAGATCCCGACGAACGAGCCCGCCTACCTCGTCGACGACCGGCGGAACGAAGTTCGGGACACGATCGTCTCCGATCTCCTCGTCGACCGGTTCGGGATGTCCGCCCTCGTCCTCGACACGAAGCAGACGCGGCTCATCGAGCGGTGAGAATGAAGCTAGGCCGTCGGGGTGGACGCTCAGCTCTGACGCCGGCACCCCGGAGGCCTCCTCGGTCCCGCACCCCCGCGAGCGTTGGTAGTCCGCGGTGAGGCTGCTCACTTCCGTGCCTGACCCGTTCCCCACGGTCAGGGAAGGCGACGCCGCTCTCCAGCGGCATCCCCATCCGCCTCCAGCCCCGCGGGACAGGGCCTCAACGTCGGCATCCGGACCAGCGCCAGACTGGGAGCGCCGCCCCCGACTGTCACCGCCCCATGAGGACGATTTGGGTCTAAAAGGGGACGCCCGGCCCCCCGGTCGAGCCTAGCGTCCGTCTCAAGCGGCGCTTCCTATTTAACAGTTCCCCGACAAAGGTCGAACGCGCTCACGAAGGCGGCTCGGGTGGCTTCGCTCCCTCCATCCGCGCGGACCGCGCCTTGTTGAATCGGCCGTACGTGGAGAGGAGCATGACGCCGCCGACGAAGAACGCGCCCGCGGCACACGCGAGCCGCCACGGTTCGAGGTTGCTCTCTTGCAGCCCACCGACGAGGGGCGCGGTGAAGTAGAAGTTCACCGCGATCCCGATGATCGAGAGGCCGATGACCATGGGCATCCACACGCCGAGGACCGCCCGCAAGCGCTCTGACGTCATCGGCTCATCAGTTGGATGATCGCTTCCGCAGGTTCCCCGCCGCACGCCTCGAGGGCCTTCCGCGCCTCCTCCTCGGAGACGCCGGCCTTCTCCGCGACGAGCCGCACGTCCTCGTCGGGGATCTCCACGCGCTTCTCCGCCTCGGGCTTCCTTGCAGCGTCCTGACGCGGGCGGACGATCGGCTCGCCGATCACCTGCCAGATCCTCTGGCCCTGCGCGGTCATCGCGTTCACGGCCGCGTTCCGGAAGACGTACTCCTTCTCCGCCGTCCGGATGACGACCTCCTCGACCTCCCCGAGGTCCTCCTGCTCGATGCCGAGGCGCTTCATCATCTGCTTCATCTGCCTCGGGTTCATGCGGCCGCCGGGGATCATCGACTCACCCGCGTTGGATGGGGGCGCGCCGGATAAAGGTTCTGCGCTCCGGCCGCGCGATCCGCGGGATTCGTCCACGTTTATATAGCACAGGGGAAATCCAACTCGCGTTGCGCATCGCCGTCGTGTTCAAGGACCGGTGCCAGCCGAAGCGCTGCCACCTCGAGTGCATCGCGTTCTGCCCGCCGCAGCGCACGGGCAGCGAGGTCATCTGGATCGACCCGGAGACGGGGAAGGCCGCGATCAGCGAGGAGACGTGCATCGCGTGCGGGATTTGTCCAAAAAAATGTCCATTCGACGCGATCCGGATCATCGGCCTGCCCGAGGCGCTCAAGGTGGACCTCGTCCACCAGTACGGGAAGAACGCGTTCCGCCTGTTCCGCCTCCCGGTCCCGAAGAAGGGAGAGGTGATCGGGCTCCTCGGGCCGAACGGGATCGGCAAGACGACGGCGGTGTCGATCCTGAGTGGCGAGTCCGCGCCGAACCTCGGTCACTATCGACGGAAGAAGCCTCACTGGGACGACGTCCTCGAATACTTCGCGGGGACGGAGCTCCACGACTACCTGGAGAAGATCGCGGACAGGGAGATCGTCACCGCGATCAAGCCCCAGTACGTCGACCGGCTGAACAAGATCTATTCCGGACGGGTGCGCGACCTCCTCTCGAAGATCGACCGCGGCGGCCGGCTGCCAGACCTCGCGGAGGACCTCAGCCTCAGGAGCTTCCTCGACCGGGACATCTCCCAGCTCTCCGGCGGGGAGCTCCAGCGGGTCGCAATCGCCGCGACGATGCTCAAGGACGCGGACATCTACTTCTTCGACGAGCCCTCGTCCTATCTGGACATCTACCAGCGGCTCCAGGTCGCGAAGGTCATCCAGACGCTGTCGAAGGAAAAGTACGTGGTCGTGGTCGAGCACGACCTCGCGGTCCTCGACTTCCTCGCGGACCACGTCTTCCTCATGTACGGCGAGGAGGGCGCCTACGGGATCATCGCGCAGCCGCGGCCCGTGCGCACGGCGATCAACGTCTACCTGGGAGGCTACATGCGCGAGGAGAACATCCGGTTTCGGGATCGCGAGATCCGCTTCGAGTCTCACCCGCCGCGCGGCGACTGGAAGGCGGAGACCCTCGTCACGTTCGACGCGCTCACGAAGCGGTACGAGGACTTCGAGCTCAGCGTCGCGGCCGGCCGCCTTCGGAAGGGCGAGGTCGTCGGCGTCGTCGGTCCGAACGCGACCGGGAAGACGACGTTCGTGAAGATGCTCGCGGGCGTCGAGGCGCCCACGACGGGGAACGTGGCCGGGCAGTGGTCCGTGTCCTACAAGCCCCAGTACATCGAGTCCGCGTACGAGGGGACCGTGCGGGACCTCTTCGCCACCGCGATCGGGAAGAAGGCGGAGTCCGGCTACTTCGATTCCGAGATCCTCGAGCCCCTTCGCGTGAGGACGATGCTCGAGCGGGACGTGTCCACGCTCTCGGGCGGCGAGCTCCAGCGCGTGGCGATCGCCCTGTGCCTCGGCCGGGACGCGGACATCTACCTGATTGACGAGCCGTCCGCGTACCTCGACTCGAACCAGCGCGTGGAGACCGCGAAGACGATCCGCCGGGTCATGGAGAAGGAGCGCCGCACGGGGCTCATCGTCGACCACGACGTGTACTTCGTCGACCTCGTCTCAGACAGCATCATGGTCTTCTCCGGCGAACCGGCCCGGACGGGCGTGGGCGAAGGTCCGTTCCCCATGCGCGAGGGGATGAACCGTTTCCTGAAGACCGTCGGGATCACGTTCCGCCGGGACGCGGACACGAACCGGCCGCGGATCAACAAGCTCGACTCCCGTCTCGACCGCGAGCAGAAGTCCGCGGGCGAGTACTACTATGCGGTCGAGGAGACGCCGAAGGCCGCGTAGGGGTCACTCGGTCCTCGACGCACGCGCCTTCCGTCTCGCCTTCCGCCAGTACACGTAGCCGACCATGACGGCGACCCCCGCGACCGCGACGTACACGTCGACGTTGTCCGTCGTCGTCGCGAGCGCCCGCCACCGCTCGACGAGGAGGTACCCCGAGACGACGAGGACGGAGTTCCAGATCCCTGCGCCAATCGTCGAGAGGACGACGAAGTTCCGGATCCGCATCCTTCCGATCCCCGCGGGGAACGAGATGAACGACCGGATCCCCGGCACCGCGTGGCCGAGGAGGATGCCGACGTTGCCGTACTTCGAGAACCACTCCTCCGCCCACCGGAGCTCGTCCTCGCCGAGTCCGATCCATCGGCCGTAGCGGGAGATCAGCGGGCGACCGACGCGCGCGCCGATGTGGTACGCGACGTAGTTCCCGATCGCCGCGCCCGCGGTCCCGACGGCGATCACGAGGACGAGGTTCAGCCGGCCCTCGTACGCGAGGAACCCGGCGAAGGGCATGATGAACTCGCTCGGGACCGGCGTGAGGATGCCCTCGATGACCATGAGGAGGAAGATCCCCGGGTAGCCGAGCGCCTCGACGACCCCGACGATCCAGTCTGTCAGGCCGAGGAAGATCGACGCCATGGAGAGCGGCGCGGGAAGGATGCCGTGGCTTTCAACGTTTCGCGGCGGTTATCGGCCGCCCCAGGTTCTCCGCGGCGGTCTCGCCGTGCTCCACGACCGCGTCCCCCCGGAGGTACACGGTCTGAGGGAAGCAGGCGTCCATGCCCTCGAACGGGGTCCAGCCGCACTTGTACCGGATGCGCTTCGCGCGCACGGTCTCGGTCCGCCGCGGGTCCACGACGACGAGGTCCGCGTCGCGGCCGACCTCGATCAGCCCCTTTGGGAGCCCGAGGATCTCCGCGGGACGGTCGGCCATCGTTCGCACGAGCCGCTCGAGCGTCAGGGCGCCCGCCTTCACCTTCCGGAGGAGGAGCGGGAACGCGGTCGCGACGCCGGGGACGCCCGACGGGACCTCGTCGAACGGTCCCTCCTTCTCCTCCTGTGTGTGGGGCGCGTGGTCGCTCGCGACGACGTCGATCCGGCCGTCGACGAACGCGCGCCAGAGGGCGTCGCGGTCCTCCGGAGGGCGGAGGGGCGGGTTCACCTTCCCGAACCCCTTGAGGTCCCGGCGGAAGTCGAGCAGGAGGTGGTGCGGGGAGGCCTCCGTTGTCGCGCCCTCCGGGATCGCGTCGAGCGCCTCGACGCACGTCACGTGGGCGACGTGGAGGCGCGCCTCCCCGCGGACCTTCGAAAGGAGCTGCAAGGCGCTCACTTCGGATTCCTTCGGGCGGGCCATGTGGTGCCCCTCGAGCCCCCGCGTCGACGGGGTCGTGAACTTCCCCGCGTCCTCCGCGTGGACGACGACGAGGCGGTCCGCCTCCGCGCTCGCCGCGAGGACCTCTTCGAGTTCCTCGGTACCGATCTGGAGGCTTCCCGTAGACTCCGCCATGTAGACCTTGAACGCGTCCGCACCGAGGAGCCGCGGGACCGCGCTTCCCGACCGGGGCGCCGCGTACAGCCCGTAGTCGACCGCCGCGCGGCCGCGAACGCGTGCGGCCTTCTCCTCGAGGTCCGGACGCGTCGAGACCGGCGGCCTCGTGTTCGGCATGTCGAAGACCGTCGTCACGCCGCCGAGCGCGGCGGAGCGCGTCCCGCTCGCGAAGTCCTCCTTCTCCGTGAGGCCGGGCTCCCGCAGGTGGACGTGCATGTCGATGCATCCCGGCAGGACGAGGGCGTCGCCGTGGTCGACCTCCTCGTCCCCGCGGAGGATCTTTCGGACCGCGACGATCCGCCCCTCGTCGATCCCGATCGACAGGGGCTCCAAGCGTCCCCGGTAGAACACGCGACCTTTAATGACGAGCATGCGCCGCCCCGAGGATCCGGCGGGTCACCGCGCCGCGGGGTTCGGCCTCGGCGAAGATCTCCGCCTGGAACTTCTTCACCCGCGTCGACTCGTCGAGCCACGCATCCGGGAGGAGGCCGGCCTTCACGCACGTCTCCGAGAGGAACTCCGCCGCGTCCCAGCTCCACTCGACCGCGACCTGGGGGAGGAGGAGCCCCCGGAACGGACCGTTCGCGACGATCAGGCCATCCTCGCCCACGCGGACCTGTTTGGGGATCTCCTTCGGCTTCCGCGCCTCGATCGGGACCGGCGGCGTGAGGAGGCTCACCTCGACCGTGATCTGCGACAGCTCCTCGGGGGGGAGCGGCGGGAACCTCGGGTCCTCCGCCGCGCCCTCCGCACCCTTCACGACGCTCTTGAGGAGGGGGAAGAACGGCTCCGGGTAGCCGATGCAGCCCCGCAGGTCGCCGGCGGGATGGACGTTGAGCGTGACGAACGCGCCGGCCTTCTCCTCGAACGCCGGCGGCACGACGAAGGAGCGCATCGGGCGCTTGTCGACGAACGCCTCGACGGCCTCGCGCGCGATCCGGACCGCGAGGTCGCCCTCCGCGTCGGAGTACAGCATCTCGAAGGCGATGCCGGGGGCTCTCCTTAACCTTGCGGTCGCCCGACCCCGGCGCGCGTCGCACGGGACAGAAACCTTTTACCGACCGCGGGACCATTGACAGGCTGGCGATGGGATGAGGGCGCGGGTTCCGGTCTTCGAGATCATGAGCCAGACGCCGATCACGATCGCCCCGCACGCAAGCGTCGCGGACGCGTGCGCGATCATGCGGGACCGGGAGATCGGGAGCCTCATCGTCATCGAGGACGGGCGACCGACGGGCATCGTGACGGAGCGGGACGTCGTCACGAAGGTCGCGGCCCTCGACAAGCTCCCGCACGAGGTCTCCGTCCGCTCGGTGATGACGTCGCCCGTCGTCGCGATCCATCCGGAGGAGGAGGTCGCGGAGGCCGCGCGGCTGATGTCCGTGCGGAAGATCCGTCGCCTCGCGGTCGTCCGGGAGGGCAAGCTCGTCGGGATGATTACGGAGAACGACATCCTCCGGATCTGGCCGCAGCTCCTCGAGGTCACGCGGGAGTACGCGCGCGCGGGCCTGGAGGACCGCTTCGCGAAGGGGATCGAGGGCCACTGCGAGACGTGCGGCGTGTACTCGACGACCCTTGTGTGGGACCGGAACCTCCTCGCGTGCGCGGATTGCCGAGGCGGATAATCGCCCGAAAAGGTTTATACCGCGTCCCCAGGTTCGTGCGGCCGTGGCCCGCCTCGTGCAGATTTCCCAGGAGGAGCTGGACGCCGTCCGGCGGCTGCACGAGAGCGTGATGTCGTACGCGTGCCACGGCCTGTTCTTCCGCGAAGGGATGGCCCTCGCGGACGAGATGATCCGGGGGATGGCGAAGGGCGAGGACCCGCTCATCGCAGGCCGGTCGATGATCCTCCAGCGCGGGTGGGCCGAGGACGTCCTTTTCACGGACGCGGGCGCTCGCGTGCGCGGCTCGATCGAGACCTCCCCGGGCTCCGAGGCGGAGACGTGCCACCGGATCCGCGGGATCCTCTCGAAGCTCCTCGAGACGAAGCTCAAGCAGCGGGTGCGGCTCGCCGAGGTCGAGTGCGTGAGCACGGGCGCGCGGGAATGTGCGTTCGAGCGGGAGGCGGGGCCGTGACCCTCGTCGAGATGGTCCGCGCCTTGCGAGACGCGACGAAGGCCGAGGCCGCCGCGGTGATCAACCGCGACGGGGCCGTCGTCGCCGCGGACCTGCCCCCATCCGTCTCGCAGGAGACGTTCTCGATCATGTGCGCGGCGATCCTCGGTGCCGGGATGACGGCGTCCACCGAGCTCCGTCACGCGGCGCCGCATCGGGTCGTGCTCGAGTCCGAGGACGCCACGGTCCTGATTCTGGAGGTAGGCCGCCGGGCGATGCTCGTCCTCGTCGTCCCGCCCGAGCGGCACTCCGCGGAGCTCGACGCGATCGTCGCGCGCTTCGTCCAGGCCGCGGCGCGGGAGCTCGACTGAGCCCGCCCGGCAATCCTTATGGTCCCGTCCCCCATGGACGCCACGGGCCCGTGGTCTAGCGGTCAGGATGCGACTCTTACAAAGTCGAGATCGTCGGTTCGAATCCGACCGGGCCCATCCCACGCGGGGCCGTCAGTAGAGGGTGCGAGCCTGATCCGTCCGCAGGTCCGCCTCTCGATCCACGGCGGGCATGTCCTTCAGCGTGCCCTGGATGAACGTCGCGGTGCGCTCGACGCCCGGGAGATGGCGGATGTGGTTCGTCATCACCTTCGCGAGCTCGGCGGAGGTGTTCGCCTCGACCTCGAGGAGGTACTCGTATTCGTCGAAAAGGTAATACACGCCCCGGACCTGGCTCAGGGATCCGAGATTGCTGAAGAACTCGGACTCCTTGCCCGGGGTCACGTTCGCGAGCACGAAGCCCCACATCGTGGCTTCCTCACCGTGGACAGATATGGGCGTCCAAGGCCATGGGCATTTTCGATGTATTCTAGTAGCAGAGGGTCCACCCGACCCCAGGAAGGACCGGATGTATGCTTGCGTCATTACTTGACCCGGGCGCGTAGGGCGAATATGCACATGGGCGCCCAGGCCCACCCACCCGCTGGGAGGCCGGGGAATAGTCTAGTGCGTACAGTGTGTGCGTGAGACTTAATCCGAGCGGGTCCCATTCGTGACCCGATGTGCCTCGCCGTCCCCGCGCGCGTCGTGGGCATCGAAGGACCGATCGCGGTCCTCGACAGCCGCGGGTCGATCGTTCGCGCGGATGCGTCCCTGGTCTCCATACGCGTCGGGGACTTCGTCCTCGTCCAGGCCGGCCTCGTGACGCAGGTCCTCGACCCCGCGGAGGCGGAGGAGCAGCTGAAGCTCCTCGCCGAGGTTTTTCCACCCCCGGGTCCGTGATCCGTGCCGCGGGCGCGCTGCACACGCTCCCTCCGGGCGCCCGATGAAGGCCCGATGTATATATTTCGTAGGGCCAAGACTATTCTTCGGAAAGCGTGAACGTTCCCCTGATAATTTGCTCGCCCGGGACGTGTCGGCAACGTCGGCTTCTAAAGCTATCAGCGCGACGAGACAGTGCTTAGTGAAGCCTAATTGCTCGGAAACGGCGCAAATACCCCTTCGTCCGGCTGCATCTGGCCGCACGACGCGAACATGCCGGGAGGGTGCCCGAATGGCGAACCGGGACGCGCGCGAGGGTCTCGTCGGCCCGAATGACCGAGCGTGGAGCCCTTCGCCGATCCAGCGGCTCGGTCTCGATGGAGATTCACGGGTCCATGGACCTTCGATGCGCTCTCGATTTCCTGACTCGCACGAGGTTGCGCGGAGAGTGAACACGCATGTCCGCTGAATCCTTGCTCGTGGGCGCCGAAAGCGAACGACCGCACGAAGATGCCACCGCGGATTTCCTCCAGCGGATGGGAAAGCTCCCTTCGGGCGAGAAGATCCTCAGCTGCATCCAATGCGGGATGTGCAGCGGCAGCTGCCCGCTCGGCTATGCGATGGACTACACCCCGCGGCGGATGATCTCGGCGCTGCGCGCCGGCCGGATTGAGGATCTCTACCGAAGCGATGCGATTTGGCTCTGCGTCTCCTGTTTCAACTGCACGTTCCGATGCCCGGTCGGCGTGCAGATCACGGACCGTCTCATTGCCGGCCTGCGCGTCGACCTTCTCTCAAGGGGCGTCGGCGTGCCGAGCGAGCTCGCGACGGCCTTCGAGCGGACCGCTCGCTATGGCAATCCGTTCGGTGAGTCCCCAAAGAAGAGGGACGCTTGGACGAAAGACGCGGGCGTCGACATACGCGTCGTCCGCGACGGCGATTCCGCCGAGGTCCTCTGGTGGGTGGGGTGCTTCGGCTCGTACAACAAGAGGAACCAGAAGGACTCGGTCGCCCTTGCGAGGATCCTGACCGCCCTTGACGTCGACTTCGGGATCCTGGGATCCGATGAACGCTGCAGCGGGGACCTCCCGTGCTCGAGCCAAGGCGAGGAGGGCCTCTTCTACGAGCTCCATCAGAAGAACATGCAAGAGTTCGCGAAGCGGAAGTTCAAGACCGTCCTCGTCGGAGACCCGCATGCGTACAACGCCTTCAACAAGGAATATCCCCGCTTGGGTACCCCTCTGCCCGTTCGGCACCACACGCAGTTCCTCGCCGACCGGGCGCCCGAGCTCCGAAGGCAGATGAGGAAGGAGATTCGAATGAAGGTCACCTACCACGACGCGTGCTGCCTCGGCCGGAGGAACGGCGAGTACGAGGCGCCCAGGATCGTGCTGGAGACGATCCCCGGAATGAAGCTCCTCGAGATGCCGAGGAACCGGGAGAATGCGCTCTGCTGCGGAGGCGGGGGCGGCGCGAACTGGTTGGACAGCTTCATCTGGCAGCGTACCCGCGTGCCCCTCCCTATGCAGAGGGTCCAGGAGGCCGCGAAGACGGGGGCGGAGATCCTCGCTGTCTCATGCCCGCTGGAGATTCCTCGGTTTGAGGACGCGGTGAAGAGCGCGGGGCTCGAAGGCCGACTGAAGGTGCTGGACGTTTCCCACATGGTCGCCGATGGGATGGGGCTCCTCGGAGGCACGTAGCTCATGAAGATTGCGGTAATCCTGCGGCAGGTCCCCGACGTCGTTCAGGAACTCGTCATCGCAGCGGACGGCCGGAGCCTCGCAAAAGACGAGCTCACGTACATCACGAACGAGGGGGACGAGCACGCCTTGGAAGAAGCGCTCATCTTGAAGAGCCGTCACGCGGCGACGGTCACGGCCGTGAGCGTGGGAGGGGATGAAGCCCGAGATGCGCTCGCGACCGCGGTGGCCAAGGGGGCAGACGAGGCCCTACTCGTGTCCATTCCGCTCGAGCGTCGAGGCGACAACCACGGACTCGCCGCGTATCTCGCTCCCGCAATCACGTCGGGGGGCTATGACCTCGTCCTGACCGGCGTGTGGGCGGCGGATCAGCTGGACGCGGGCCTTGCGGGTCTCCTCGCGGTCCAGCTATCATTCCCTTACGTGGGCGGCCTCACCGCTGTGGCCGTAGAGCCCGCTGGCAACAGAGCAACCGTGCACAAGGAATTTCCCGGAGGGCGTCTCGGCGTCATGGAGGTCTCGCTTCCCGCCGTCCTGGGCATTCAGTCGGCGGAACAGCCGTTACGCTACGCCTCTGTGAGCAAGATCTCCCAAGCGAAGCGGACGATGCAGGTGAAGGAGTTCAGGGGGTCCCTCCCGAACGTCGAGGGGGTCCATGTCTCGAGACTCACGAAGCCCGAGGCAAGCGCCAAGGCGGACATGTTGCAGGGCGACGCGAGCCGGGTCGCCGAGACCCTTGTTCGCATCCTGCGGGAGCGTGGCCTCGTATGATTCCGCGCGAAGTCGTCGTCGTTGCCGAGCACGTCGCGGGGGAACTCAGCGACATTACCCTTGAGATGCTGACATGCGCTCGTGAAGTCGCATTCCCCCTCGGGTGGCACGTGACGTGCCTCATCCTCGTCGACGATCCGAAGCCGTTCCAGGCTCTGCCGCTCGCGTCGGACCGGACACTCATCGTCACGGATGCTCCCTTGGGGTCGTTCAATCCTGCAGCCTACACGCGCGTCCTGCTGCATCTGTTGAAGGACTTGTCACCTCGCCTCGTTCTGCTCGGGAACACTAGCGTAGGCATGGATCTTGCGGGCACGCTGTCTCTCGGCCTCGGAGCCCCCGTGGTCAGTGGATGCACGCGGATCCGAGGGGAAGGGGAGCGCCTCTCGTTCACGAGCAAGCTGTGCGGGGGAAAGCTCCTCGCGCGAACCGACGTTGGCGACGGACTCGCGATCGCACTCGTGATGCCGGGGAGCTACAACCGGGAGCTCGGCATGGTGGATCGAGTCCCGCCCGTCGAGATTCGAGCGTCGCCGGTGTCCCTTGAGGCACTTCCCGTTCGGTTCCTGGAACTCGTCGAGCCGAAGACGGAGGACGTCGACATCACCAAGGTCCCAATCCTCGTTGGCGCCGGCAGGGGTATCCAGTCGAGAGAGAACCTCAAGGCTGTGGAGGACCTTGCCGAGGCGCTGGGAGGCGCGGTCTGCGCGACGAGACCGGTCGTCGACCAACGTTGGCTTCCCCGGACCCGCCAAGTCGGTCGATCCGGGATGACCGTCAAACCGCGATTGTACCTCGCACTCGGAGTGAGCGGAGCTCCCGAGCATGTTGAAGGCATGAAGGGCTCCGACCTCATCGTGGCCGTGAACACCGACCCTGACGCTCCCATCTTCGAGACTGCCCACTACGGCACGACCGTCGACGTGCTCGAGCTTCTTCCGTTCTTGACGGAGCGCATCCGGGCTTCGCGAGGGAGATAATGCAAGAGGTTGGGCGAGAGATCTTCGATGCGTTCCCCGATTGGGTGAGGATTTCCTTCTACTCATTCGCCGCGATCGCGATTCTCGTCTTCGTCATCGGTGCATGGCTCCGCGCGAATAAGTATCTGAAGGCGAGGAAGGCACACAGGTCCGATCACCTCTTACGACGCGTCGGACAGGCCATCGCAAAAGTCACTCTCGCCCGCTCTCGGATTTGGAAGAACGACCGCTTTGCAGGTGTGGCCCACGATTTCATTCTCTGGGGTTTTCTCGTACTCCTCTTGGGCACGATTATCCTCACGGTCGACGAGGACTTGTACAAGCCCTTCCTGGGAACCTCCTTCCTGACCGGGACGATCTACCTCGTGTACTCCTTCCTCCTCGACCTCTTCGGAGTCCTCTTCCTTGTCGGCCTCGTCATGATGCTTTATCGACGGTTGCGGAAGACGGCACCCCGCCTCAAGTACAGCGAGCAGGACCGCGCGCAGGGTATCTCCATCGGTCGGCTGATCGTCGATGACCGCCTGTTCCTCTTCTTGCTCCTTCTCGCAGGACTTGCGGGTTTCGCTGCTGAAGGGATCCGGATCTTCCGGGATGGTACGTCCTTCCCGCAGGAGTGGTCGCCCGTCGGAGTGGCCTTGGCTTGGATCGTCGGTGCGACGGGCATCGGGGCTGAGGGGGCGCTTACAGTGCACATGGGCCTCTGGTGGCTCCACGCTGCGGGAGCCCTGCTCCTGATCGCGTACATCCCCTTCTCGAAGGCCTTCCACGCTCTAGCGGGCTTCGGCAGCCTCGTGTTCTCCGACGATCTCGCGGGCCGGCGTCTCGAACCCCCGGCGTCGACGGAATCGAGCGGATTCCGGCGCGTCTCGGACTTCACATGGGTTCAGCTCATGCACCTTGACGCCTGCGTTCGTTGTGGGAGGTGCCACGACGTTTGCCCCGCCCAGACCAGCGGGATGCCGTTGTCTCCGCGTGGGCTCATCCTCCAGCTCCGTTCCTTCGTCGCGGGTTCCAAGGGAAATGGTGGCACGACCGTCGTAGGCAACGCAATCGAGCCGGAGACGATCTGGTCCTGCGCCGCCTGCCTCGCGTGTATGGAGGCCTGTCCCCTTCAGATTGAGCACATCCCGCTCATCGTGGAGATGCGCCGCTCCCTCGTCGCTTCCGGCGAGATGGACAAGGGCTTGCAGGAGGCGCTCACAAGCCTGGGGCGCTACGGCAACTCCTTCCGGAAGCCAGCGAGAGATCGGGCCAAGTGGACAAAGCGGCTCTCGCCCAAGGTCAAGGACGCGACGCGGGAGCCGGTGGAGTACCTTTGGTTCGTAGGCGACTACGCTTCTCTCGACCCGCGATGCCAGGAGATGACCATTCGGACCGCCGAGGTGTTCTCGAAGATATCCTTGGATTTCGGCATCCTCGGCGAAGGAGAGAGTAACGCTGGCAACGACGTGCGCAGGGTGGGGGAAGAGGGCCTCTTCGAGGTTCTGCGCGACGGCAATACGAAGCTCATCAAGACCTGTAAGTTCCGGGACATCGTCACGACGGATCCCCACACATATAACACGCTCAAGAACGAGTATCCTTCGCTGAACGAGGGGAGGGTCCTCCACTACACCGAGCTGCTCGATGACCTCCTGCGATCCGGACGACTGAAGTTCTCCAAGAAGCTCTCGTATCGGGCGACATACCACGACCCGTGTTATCTGGGTCGTTACAACGGTGTCTTCGACGCTCCGAGGGACCTCCTGAAAGCAATGGGGGTCTCACTTCTCGAGATGCCTCGCAACCGGGCGAATAGCTTCTGCTGCGGAGCCGGCGGTGGCCGGACGTGGATGGAAGAGGGGAAGGGGCATGGAGAGCGCCCCGCAGAGATCAGGGTGCGAGAGGCTGCGCGCCTGGATGGCGTGGACACGCTGGTTGTGGCATGTCCCAAGGACTACGTGATGTTCACGGACGCGGCGAAGGCCGCCGGACTCGAGGGATCGCTTCGCATTCGGGACCTCATCGACCTCGTGGAGGAAGCTCTGTGACGAACGAGGAAGCCAGAATCGGAGTTTACGTGTGCGACTGCGGGTTCAACATCGCCGGTGTCGTGAACGTGCCGCAGGTGGTTGGCTACGCAAGGGGTCTCAAGGGAGTCGTCATCTGTCGCGAGTACAAGTACATGTGTTCCAGCCCGGGCCAGGAGTCAATCCAGAAGGATATCCAGGACTTGAACCTCAACCGCGTCGTCGTCGCCTCTTGCTCGCCACACCTTCACGAGGCCACCTTCCGTCGCGCGGCCGAGCAGGCGGGGATGAACCCGTTCCTCGTCCATATGGTGAACATCCGAGAGCACGTGTCCTGGGTGACAAAGGACAAGAAGGAGGCGACGGAGAAGGCGAAATCTCTCATCGCCGCGGGCGTCGCTCGGGTCGTGCGGCATTCGCCGCTCGAGCGGCGGCAGGTCCCCGTACGGAGCGACGTGCTCATCATCGGCGGGGGGATCGCGGGTATCCAGGCCGCGCTCACCGCTGCGGACGCAGGCCGCCACGTGTATCTCGTGGAGCGGGAGCCCTCCATCGGTGGCCACATGGCGAAATTTGACAAGACGTTCCCCACGCTCGACTGCGCGGCGTGCATCCTCACGCCGAAGATGACCGCGGTGAAGAACCACCCGGACATCACCCTCCTGTCCTACTCCGAGGTCGTGGCCGTGGACGGCTACGTCGGGAACTTCAAGGTGAAGGTGAAGCGGAAGCCGCGGTACGTCGACGAGACGAAGTGCGTCGGCTGCTTCGAGTGCATCGAGGAGTGCGTGTACAAGACCGCGAAGTTCCCCAGCGAGTTCGAGCTCGGCCTTGGGATGCGCAAGCCAATCTACATCCCCTTCCCGCAGGCGATCCCTCTCGTGGCCGTCATCGATCCGGAGACGTGCATCGAGTTCAAGACCAGGCAATGCAAGAAGACATGCGTCGCGGCGTGCGGGGACCGCGGCGCGATCGACTTCAATCAGAAGGAGGCGACCGTCGACCTGGAGGTGGGCGCGATCATCGTCTCCACCGGGTTCCACGTCTTCGACGCCGCCCGGATGACGAACTATGGCTACGGCGTCCTCCCCGGTGTGTACCACGCGCTCGAGGTCGAGCGCCTCGCGGCGTCGAATGGTCCGACCGGAGGGGAGATCGTGCTCCGCGACGGGCGCAAGCCCGCGGCCGTGGGGATCGTCCATTGCGTCGGCTCCAGGGACGAGCACTACAACCCGTACTGCTCGAAGGTCTGTTGCATGTACTCCCTGAAGCTCGCCCATCTCGTGAAGGAGCGGACGGGCGCGGAGGTCTACAACTTCTACATCGACATGCGGACGCCGGGCAAAGGGTACGAGGAGTTCTACCACCGTCTCCTCGCGGAGAACCTGCATCTCGTCCGCGGCAAGGTCGCGGAGGTCACGAGGATCGCGGAGGCCGCGAAGGAGGAAGGCAAGCTCGTGATCGTCGCGGAAGACACGCTCCTCGGCGGGATCCGACGCGTGCCCGTGGACATGGTCATCCTGAGTGTCGCCATGGAGCCCCAGCCGGACCGCGAGGAGGTCCGGCGCATGCTGAACATGTCGTGCAGCTCGGAAGGGTTCTTCCTCGAGAAGCACCCGAAGCTCGCCCCCGTCTCCACGATGAGCGACGGGATCTTCATCGCCGGCGCCTGCCAGGGACCGAAGGACATCCCCGAGACCGTCGCGCAGGCGGGGGCCGCCGCGGCGGAGGCGATCGCCCTGACCTCGAAGGGGTTCATCACCCTCGAGCCGAACCTTGCGTACATCGAGGAGCAGCTGTGCTCCGGCTGCCAGGTGTGCATCCCCCTCTGCCCGTACGACGCGATCGAGTTGGACCGCGAGAAGATGGTCGCCCGGATCAGCGACGTCCTGTGCAAGGGCTGCGGGGTCTGCGTCGCCGCATGTCCGAGCGGCGCGGCGGCCCAGAGGATGTTCGAGGACGACCAGATCATGCTCGAGCTCGCGGGGGTGCTTTCCCGATGATGCAGACCGAGGAGTTCCAGCCGAGGATCGTCGCCTTCGTGTGCAACTGGTGCACGTACATCGCCGCGGACGCAGCGGGGGTCGCCCGCGCTCGCTACTCGCCGAACGTCCGCCTGATCCGCACGATGTGCTCGGGCCGCGTGGATCCCCAGTTCGTCCTCGGCGCCTTCGAGAAGGGCGCCGACGGGGTGCTCCTGTGCGGCTGCCATCCCCGGGACTGCCACTACAGCGTGGGGAACTACAAGGCGCTCCGGCGGTACAAGCTCCTCAAGAAGATGCTGTCCCAGATGGGCTTCGAGGACGACCGGTTCCGCCTCGAGTGGATCTCCGCGTCCGAGGCCGAGAAATTCCGCAAGGTCGTCGAGGACATGACCGAGCGGGTCCGTCGACTCGGGCCGTTCAAGCCGAACGGCTCGTCGACGCCGAACGGGGGGAAGTGAATGGCCGACAAGCCGAAGGTCGCCTTCTACTGGTGCGCCTCGTGCGGAGGATGCGAGGAAGCCGTCGTCGACCTCGCCGAGGGCATCTTGGACGTCATCGCCGCCGTTGACATCGTGTTCTGGCCCGTCGCGCTCGATTTCAAGGTGCGGGACGTGAAGGAGCTGCCGGACGAGAGCATCACGGTGAGCTTCATCAACGGCGCGGTCCGGCTGTCCGAGCAGGAGGAGATGGCGCGCCTCCTGCGGCGGAAGTCGAAGTTCGTGATCGCGTTCGGCAGCTGCTCCCACATGGGCGGCGTCCCCGGCCTCGCGAACCTCTGGGACCGGGCGTCGATCTTCGCCTGGTACTACCACGACGCGCCGAGCGTCGCGCCCGGGAACGTCCGGGAACCGCGGGAGCACGTCCGGGTGCCGGAAGGGACGCTCGAGCTCCCCGCGTTCTGGGACACGGTGAAGACGCTCGACCAGGTCATCGACGTGGACTACTACCTGCCCGGATGCCCGCCGACGCCGAAGCTCCTCGCGGACGCCGTCGGGGTCCTCCTCCGTGGCGACCTGCCTCCGAAGGGGTCCGTCCTCGCGGGGACCCGGGCCCTCTGCCACGAGTGCCCTCTCAACGAGTCGAAGCCCGAGAAGCTCCTCCTCAAGGACATCCGGCGGGTGCATCTCACGAAGGTCGATCCGGAGAAGTGCCTCCTCGCGCAGGGGCTCCTCTGTCTGGGCCCTGTGACCCGCGGGGGATGCGAGGCGCTCTGCGTGAAGGGGAACATGCCGTGCACGGGATGCTTCGGGCCCACGGACGAGGTCCGGGACCAAGGGGCGAAAGGGATCGCCTACGTCTCCTCGATCCTGGACTTCGACGAGGAGGCGGACATCGAGCGGGCGCTCGCGAACGTGCCGGACCCCGTGGGGACGTTCTACCGGTACTCGCTCCCGCGCGCGTATCTCATGAGGACACGGAAGGTGATGCCGCATGCCTAGCCAGGTGGTGATCAACCCGATCACGCGACTCGAAGGCCACGGCAAGGTGACGATCTTCCTCGACGACAAGGGGGAGGTCTCCCGCGCGTACCTCCAGATCCCGGAGCTCCGGGGCTTCGAGAACTTCCTCGTCGGCCGGCAAGCGGAGGACGCGCCCCAGATCACGTCGCGGATCTGCGGCGTCTGCCCGACGGCCCACCACACGGCCGCGACGAAGGCGCTCGACGACCTGTACAAGGTCGACCCGCCTCCGACGGCGAAGATGATCCGCGAGATGCTCTACAGCGTCTTCATGCTCGAGGACCACGCGCTCCACCTGTTCTTCCTCGGCGGCCCCGACTTCGTCGTCGGACCGACCGCGCCGAAGGCGGAGCGGAACGTCGTCGGCGTGATCCAGAAGGCGGGCATCGAGATCGGGAAGCAGGTCATCGCGATGCGGAAGGACCTCCGTGGCATCCTGACGGAGCTCGGCGGGAAGGTGATCCACCCCGTGTACGGGCTTCCGGGCGGCGTCGCGAAGCCCGTCACGGCGGACATGCAGGTCCGGTTCAAGGAGATCGCCGCCCGCGGTCTCAAGTTCGCGAGCTTCTGCGAGAAGCTCTTCGAGGACGTCGTCCTCGGCAACCCGGCGTACGTGAAGGCGATCATGTCGGAAGGGTACACCCACCGGACGTACTACATGGGCCTCGTGGACGAGAAGAACCGGGAGAACTTCTACGACGGGCAAATCCGCGTCGTGAACCCGTCGGGCAGCGAGGTCGCGCGGTTCCCTGCCCAGGAGTACCTCGACCACATCGCGGAGCACTCCGAACCCTGGACGTACGTGAAGTTCCCGTTCCTCAAGAAGGTCGGATGGAAGGGGTTCGTCGACGGCCCGGACAGCGGGGTGTACAGCGTCGCGCCCATGGCGCGGCTGAACGTCTGCGACGACATGGCGACGCCCCAGGCCGCGGAGCTGTACGAGAAGTACTTCGAGACCCTCGGTGGCAAGCCGGTCCACCACACCCTCGCGAATCACTGGGCCCGCGTGATCGAGATCGTGTACGCCGCGGAGCGGTTCAACGGCCTCGTGAGCGACGCGCGGATCACGGACCCGGACATCCGGACGATCCCCACGGAGACGCCCAAGGAGGGCGTCGGCGTCGTCGAGGCGCCGCGGGGCACCCTCATCCACCACTACAAGAGCGACGACCGCGGCATCCTGACGTCCGCGAACCTCATCGTGGCGACGCAGCACAACTCCGCCCGGATCGCGATGTCCGTGGACAAGGCGGCCCGCGCGGTGATCCACAAGGGCGTCGTGGACGACGGGATCCTGAACCAGGTCGAGATGGCGTTCCGCGCGTACGACCCGTGCCACGCGTGCGCGACGCACTCCCTCCCCGGCCGCATGCCCCTCCTCGTGACGATCCTCGGGCCGGACGGGACCCTTCTCCGCGAGATCCGGAGGGACGGCTGAGCGCGATGGCGCTCGTCATTCTGGGGCTCGGCAACGATCTCCTCGGGGACGACGGCATCGGGCTTCTCGTCGCGGACGCCTGCGAGGGCCGGTTCGCGAGAGACGTCGCGGTGCGGCGGAGCGTCCGCTCCGGACTGTACCTCATCGACGAGCTCCAGGGTTTCGACGACGCGATCGTCGTCGACTCCGTGATCGGGGACCGTCCCGGTACCGTGAGGGAGCTCCCGGCGGAGGCGATGCCCGCGGTCGGGGTGCCGTCCGCGCACTACGCGGGTCTACCCGAGGCGCTCGCGATTGCGCGATCCGTGGGCCTCCGGGTCCCGACGCGGCTCCGGATCCTCGCGGTCGAGATGGATGCGGCGCAGACGATCGGTGCGGGTCCGCGCCCCGAGGTGACGGCTTCCGTGCCGGAACTCCTCGCGCGGATCGAGCGCACGGCGCACGATTGGGGCTACGGTGTCCGCGATGCATGAGCTCGGAATCGTGGAGGACCTGCTCGAGGATGCGCGGGAGGCGATGCGGACGCAGGGCGTCGCGACCGTCGACGGGATCCGCGCGGAACTGGGGGATCTCTCCAATCTCTCCCGGGAGGCCCTCGAGACCGCGTTTCGTGTCGTCGCCCGTGGTTCCGAATTCGCGGACGCGGCGCTCGAGATCGTGGACGTCCCAGGGCGTCTCCGGTGCGATCCGTGCGACGTCGAGGGGTCACCCGCCGAGTTCGGCTTCGACGAGGCGCGTCCTCCTCCGCCATGGCTGTGTCCCGCGTGCGGCTACTTCCTGCGGGCGATCGAGGGGCAGGGCGTGCGGTTCGCGGGGCTCCTCGCTCACGATTCCAGCGCAGTGGAGGTGAATGTGCGGTAGCGGGTGCGGCATGACCGCGGAACTCTGGAAATGGTAGCCTTCCATTGCATCTGGCCCACCCGGCGGTGCGCATCCGTCGGCACGTCAGCCGGGAACCGAGGCGAGAGGGCGGTCCGAGGGGGGATGTGAGCCGTGGTCTTTTCCATGCTCCAGAGCCCGCGGATCCTCGTTCTCGGGCTCGGTCGGATCGACCGCGGGGACGCCGGGATCGGCGTCCATCTCGCGCGTTCCCTCCGCACGGCGTTCGACGAGCTCGACGTGGAGGAGGCGCCGGAGAACCCCGGTTTCTCGGCGATCTTCGAGAGCTACGACGTCGTGATCCTGATCGCCGCGATCTGCCTGTCCTCCGAGGTCGGCCGTGTCCTCGTCGTGAGTCCGTACGTGCTCAAGGAAGTCCAGACCTCCGGCGACAGCCACCTCGAGGCACTCGCGTCGGAGCTCGAAGCCGCGAGGAACTACGGACATCGCCTCCCGCGGATCGAGATTGTTGGAGTGTGCCTGAAGACGATGAGCGAATCCGAAGTCCCGGCGACGCCTGAGCTCAGCAAGGAGGTCCGCGGGAAGTACGACGCGATCCTGGCTCGGGTGAAGGCGGCGATCGCGGATGTCGTTCGCGATGCACGCGCCGGGAACGCGTGGACCGCGGCTCGCTGACGCCTCGGCTCACTGCCGATAGTCTTCGGGCCGGAAACCCAAGTCGACCTTGAGGTCCGCGAGTCGGCCGAGGAAGGTGCCGTCGACGAGGTGGAGAGTCGATGCATCCACGTTCACGAGGTCCTCGTCGAAGAGCGGCCCGATGAACCACGCGCGGACGTCGTTCACGGGCATCCCCCCACAGAGCTCGTTGAACGAGGGGACGACGATTGCCTCCTTCGGGAGCTTCGGGTACCGCCGGTGCTTCCTTCGGAACGGCGTGCGCATCCAGCAGGGGAGGATCTGGCGGTGGCCCATCGCGTCCCGGAACGCGACCGCGGGATGGTTGTGTCCCATGACGAGGGTCTTCGCTTCCATGACCTTCTTGTATGGCCAGGCGTGGCCATGGCAGAAGCCGACGTCGTCGACGCGGAAGCCATATGGCGATTTGAACCGCACGGAGCGCGGGACGATGTTCTTCAGCTGTCCGTCGTGGTTTCCCTGCGCGATCGTGATCTCCGCGAAGCGCTCAGAGAGGTCGCGGAAGAACACGTACACGTCGCGCCGCTCGCGGGACGCCATCTTGGGGACGAGGTGCTTCACGTCTCCGAGGAGGATAAGCTTCGTCGCGCCCTTGCGGTCCGCGAGGTCCACGAGAGTCCGCGCCATGACCTCTGAGCGGCTGGGGATGCGCACGCCCTTCTCACGGAGCTCCTCCTCGAGTCCGATGTGAAGATCTGCGACGACGAGG
>Ga0154849_147_pt2 | contig 23272 bp, 24 predicted proteins | sample Rifle2008BG16ft_FD_105577 | JGI IMG/M metagenome (GOLD analysis project Ga0154849, IMG submission 105577) | Euryarchaeota archaeon RBG_16_67_27 | reverse complement strand
GAGCCGCGTCGAGGTACCAGCGCCCGTCGGACCGTCGCTTCTTCCGTAGGAGCGCGAGCGCGAAGCCGAGCCTCGGGTCGTCCCCGTAGCCGAGACCGGTCAGGAGGTCGAGGCCGACCAGAAGGTCGTAGTAGTAGTGGACCGGCCAATGGAAGCGGTACCACGGCTCGTATCGCTCTCCCTGGAGGTGCAACTCATGGTCGAGATAGTACTCGGCCCCTCGCTCGACACAGCCCTTCATGGCGGGCGTCCATCTCGAGCGGGGATAGGCGGCGAAGGCGCTCAGGCCTTCCCACGAGTCGAGGGTCCGTCCCGTCGCGGGCGCGTCCCTATAATTCCAGCACGTCCAGCCCCCCTTCGGGTGCGCGGTCTGGACCAGCCAGTCGAGCGCCTTGCGGACCCGGCGGTCGTCTCAGTACCCGAACCGGATCAGCGCCCGGGCCATGTTGCCGGTGTAGCAGTGGTGACCATGCCCGTTCGACATCCCGCCGACGCCGCCTCCCTTCAGCGGGGACTTGTCCATCCAGTACTCGCACGATGCGCGCACCTTGGGGATTCCGCGCGTCGCGCCGAGGTCCGAAAGCGCGAGCAGGTTCCAGTTCGTCGAGATGTACTTCGGATAACTGGGGTGTCTGTCGCGGACCCACCAGCCGCCCGGGTCGCGGCGGCCGAGGATCTGCGCGGCCCACGCGGCCGACGGGATCCGGGCCTTCGCGTCCCGGACGTCGGAGTCGGTCTCGCTCTTTCCGAGGAACCGGTTCAACGTAAGATACCGCACCGACAGCTGGTCCGGTTCGAGCAGCCAATCGAGGACCTTACCGCGCGGCACCGCCGCTCGGACGGATCCCGCACTCATGAACTTTTCCAGACCCTCCTCGACGGCCCCGCGCAGCAGGGCGGTCCGTATGACGATGACTTGGTGCGTCGCGATCTTCTCGCAGACTTCGTCCTCCCAATAGCCGCATCGCACCCAGACGATTGGGACTCCCCAGCAAAATGGCCCTTCGGGCTGTCGTATTCCATCTCTAAGGGCCCTTTGTGGTTTCCCGCGGATGAGCGTCTGTCCTGTGCGAACACTTAAGTATGTGGGAACACGTATGATTCGGCAATGACGAATCTCACCCTGAGCGTCCCCGACGACCTCTACGAGGAGATGAAGAAGCATCCCGAGATCCGATGGAGTGAGGTGGCCCGCCAGGCGCTCGTGAAGAAGCTCGACGACCTCCGTCGGCTTGATGCCTTGCTGAGCGGCAGCAAGCTCACGGACGAAGACGTGGACGATATCGCCAAGTCAGTGAAGGAGGGCGTCTGGAAGAAGCACCGGAAGCGGAGGGCGACGGGGTCTAGGTGATGGACCCTGAAACTCGTCGTCGACGCGAACATCCTCATCGCGGCCTTGCTGCGTGACTCCACGACCCGTCGCCTCGTCGTTCTGGGCGGGCACGATTTGCATGTGCCCGAGTATCTGTTCGACGAGATAGAAACCCATCGCGACGAACTCGCGAGGCGGAGCGGCCAGACCGCGGACGCCCTTGAGGAAGGCCTGAGAATCCTTCGGGGACACGTTGCTGAGCATGAAGAGGCGGACTACGTCGACGAACTTGGAAAGGCCGGTAGCCTCCTCGGAGGGCGTGATCCAAAGGACACTCCCTACGTGGCTCTCGCATTGGCGCTCCCAGCGGATGGGATCTGGACGGAGGATCGAGCGCTCGTCTCGTTGGGAAGCCTCATGGTGTACCGGACGTCCGATCTCGTTCGCCTCGCCCTGCCAAGCGCAAGGCGCGAATAACCGCACTCGGGACATGGACTGGGAGGCAACACATACGAGTTCGCTCCCCGTCGGGAGCATCCCGATCGCTCCACGGTGGGGGGGAGGTCGAAACCGGAGTGCTCGAAAACGACGCGCGCGGCGTCGCCGTCAGATTCGAGTCGGAAAGACGCCCGCCTCAGCTCATCGCTTTCTTCACGAGCGCGCTGATCCTTGCCTCTTCGGTGGCAGTCAACTCCTTCAGCGCGAAGGCGACCGGCCACAGGGCGCCTTCGTCGAGGTTCGCCGTGTCGCTGAAGCCGAACGTCGCGTACCTCGTGTTGAACTTCTGGGCGCTTTGGAAGAAGCAGACGACCTTGCCGTCCTTGGCATACGCGGGCATCCCGTACCAGAGTCTCGACGAGAGAGCTGGCGCGCTGGCTTTGATGATAGCATGGAGCCGCTTGCCCATGGCGCGATCCGGTTCCGGCATCTCGGCGATCTTCGCGAGCACGGCGCTTTCCCCGTCCGCCTTGTCCGCGCGCCGCGGCCCGCGCGCGGACGCCTTCAGCTCTTGGATGCGATCCTTCATCGCGACTCGTTCCTCGTCCGTGAATCCCTTGAACTTCTTGTTGATCGCGGGAGTGCTCTTGGCGGACTCTTGCGTGTCCTTCTTTGGGCTCATAGAAACCTCCTCATACTGACTTGGGTCGGAAACCTCGCTCGCGGCGCTGGGGGTGGAGTTCGTCCTTGCCCACGCCACGCGGGTGAAGGCGATCCCATGGCGGATGCGATGTCAATAGCGTTTTTCTGGTTTAAATGCGTTCCTTGCCTCCTGCCCTCCACGGCTGTTCAAGTTCTGCGTCAGCCTTCTGCTGAATACCAGTCCAAAACCCGCAAGGCACGGAGTGTGTTCCAGCGGCTCGCCGTTCCTCTCCCACCCTCCATGTCGAAGTGGACCTTGCCGGCGTGGGAGTTATCGAGCGGCCATCGTCCGTCCTGGTGTTGCTTCCCGGCCACCAGGTCGATGGCCTTCGCCGCTCGTTCCTCGGGACCGGCTCCTGCTTTCCGCGAATAGTCCAAGCCCCAAAGGACGTCGTAGTGCCAGCGAGTCGGAAACGAGAATTCCCGCCAGTCGCGACCGCTTTTCCGGTCGCGATCGATCACTTTTCCGGTTGACAGGGACCTGAACAGCTTCCGTTCCAGCAGATACTCCTGGCCTCGGAGGCGAGCCTCCTTCACCGCGCTCGTGGCGCCTCTCGCCTTCTCGTATTCCAGCAGTCCTTCCAGGACGCAGATCGTGGAATTGAACGAGGACCGCTTGCTCGGTGGAGCTTCGCAGTTCCAGCCGCCATCCCGCAACTGTTCGCTCAGAATCCGGTCGACCAGCCGGTCGCTGGCCTCGCGGAAGTATGCGCCGCAGGCGAGGACCCTGCCGTTGATACAAGGTTCAACCTCGCCCTCGAAGAAGGGCGAATGGTCGTGGTACGGCCCCCAGTCGCTCTTGTCGCGGACCAGGCCGATCGCCTTCCGGGCTTGCGGGCTGGCCGGGTCCAGCCCCAGTTCCCTCAGCAGCATCAGGGTTTCCATGGTGGAGGCCCAGCTCTGGAAAACCCATGGGCCACCGCCCCAGTTCCCATCAGGTTCCTGGAGGCTGAGCAACCGGGCGCCCCAGCCCTCGACAGCGACACGAGACCGCTCGGCGGCGACAACCTCTTCGGGCTCCCCTGTGAGGTCCCGCTTGACCTGCCACCGAATCGAAGGGTCCGAATCAAGCAGCCAACGTATGACCGCTTTCTTTGGCTTTGTGATTTCATGTTTGACCGATGCCACCTACTGACTCCTCCCAATTGCGAGGACAAAGGCTCAGTCGCGGCCCATCGTCGTGGCCACGTCGGCCACATTGCCCTCCGCATCGGCAAGGGTCCACCACGCGGGCGCGTACTTGTCGGTGACGAGGCGGCCACCAGCGGCAAGCGCCGCCTCAATTCGCGCTTGGACCTGATCGTGTGGCACCCAGACGTCGACGTGGATTCGGAAATCCTGCAAGGGCGGCTCGTCGGTCTTCTGGAACCAGATCGAAGGCCCGCGGCCGCGCGGGTCGATCAGGTCCTGCTCGGGGCTGTCGGCGCGATACTCGTAACCGAGCACGGCACGCCAGAACGGCATCACCTTGGCGCTGACCCGCGCGTCGATCGTGAACAGGATGGTCTGCACGGCGGATGGGTCGGCAGGGACGCCCAGCTTGCGTGCGATCGCCGAGATCTGCCGAGCCAGCTCGACGTCGCGCTGGCTCATCCCGTACCAATCGTCCGTGTACGTAATCAGACGCACCGTCACGCCGTCGTGCCGCAGGTCTACGTCGGGGTGGTGGTCGTCGAGGCCGGCCAATCGCTGATCGCCTGCACAAGCTGGGCACTGTCGGCAAACAACCCGGTGCGGAAGAACGTGCACGCTCCTTCGCCCACTACACGCCAATCTTCGACTCCATCGGACTCGTGGAACTGCTTCGCTGTAATCCCGTCGATCATGCTCTCACCCGATACTGCGGACACGTATACTTCTACCCCTATGGTAGAGGCCACGTCAGTCCGGCGCGTACGACGTGGTGCGCTGTCCGCCGACCCAGCCACGAGGTCGGCATGGACGCTGTGCCGCGCGCACCCACGGATCACGTGGACCAGGTCCTATGCAGGCCGGGCGCGCGAACATCGAGATCCCCTAAGCGGTTTTGTGGGGACCAGCAAAGCGTCAAATAACAAGAAACCTGAGGACCCTTCAGGGCGGGTCGGCATGACCTCCGCAAGCACTTCCGACGCGGGTCCTCGGTCCGGGGCGCCGCGACTCCGATTCGTGGTCCAGAAACACTGGGCCAGGAGTCTCCACTACGACTTCCGGCTGGAAGTTGGCCCGGTCCTCGTCTCGTGGGCGGTGCCGAAGGGGCCTAGCAAGGATTCCCACGTGAAGCGCCTCGCGATTCATGTTGAGGACCATCCAATCGACTATCTTCTCTTCGAGGGAACCTTGCCCGAAGGGGAATATGGCGCGGGCGAAGTCATCGTATGGGACTTCGGCGAGTATGAGGTGACCGGACCGGCCGGAGACGCCGCCGTGGCGCTCACGGACGGCGTCCTGCGATTCACCCTGTATGGCAGGAAACTTCGGGGACAGTGGACAATCTTCCGAACCAAAACCGCACAAGGAAGTCGTGAGAATTGGCTCCTGCAGAAGATCCGTGACGAATTCGCGGAGACAGATTTCGACCCTGAAGGCGAGCCCGCATCCGCGTTGTCCGGCAAGGCTCCACGGGGACCGCGTTGACCGCTCTTCCTTCGCCCTGTCGATCTCATTCCCCTCACGAAAGCAATCTAGGGCGAGCCCCGCAAATCCCGTTTATCGACCGAGTCATGACAGTCCCCCGGAGTAAACCTACGTGAGTCTACTCCCCGTCGGGAGCACTCCCACGTCGGTTTGTCCGGAACGAATCAACCGGGTGATCGGCTCTCCTCCGGCGTTCCCGTCTTCTACATCGTGATGACGACCTTTGCTCGAGGGTGTCCCTCTCCGAGGTACCGTATCGCCTCGGGAGCCTCGCGCAACGGATAGAGCCGATCAACGACCGGGGTGACCTTCCCGGTTTCCATGAGTTCGTTCAGAGCGAGTAGGTCCTCTTTGCTGTGCTTCGTGACAAACGTAACCAGCCTGTGCCTCACGAAGCGCGACACCACGGGCGCTGTTAGAAAGGGTAGAATCGTTGGCTTCTTACGGCCCGATTGTCCGGCGAGTACAAGAGTCCCATTCGGATTTAGTGCTCGCCTGCAATCGGAGGGCGAATGGTTCCCTGCCACGTCGAATATCAGGTCATAACGCTGCTCATCCCGGGTGAAATCCTCTCGGCTATAATCGATCACCCGTTCTGCACCGATCGATTGGATCATGTCCACATTCCTCGGACTGCACACGCCCGTCACGTCGGCTCCGAAGGCCTTGGCGATTTGCACTGCAAACGTACCCACGCCTCCTGACGCACCGTTGATCAAGACCTTCTGCCCGGGCCGAATCTGTCCTTTGTCGCGAAGGCCCTGCAGGGCCGTCTCTGCCGCCACGGGTACGGCCGCGGCTTGCTCAAACGTCAGGCCCGCCGGCTTCGGCACGAAACTCTTCTCCTTACCGCAGACGTACTCGGCGAAGGCAGCGCTGCGCATGCCGAATACCTCATCACCGGGTTGAAACTGCGTCACCTTCGTGCCGACCGCCTCAACGGTGCCTGCCACATCGACGCCACGAACGGGGATCTTGGGTCGGCGCAGACCTTCCGTCATGCGGACAAGGAACGGCACGCCGCGCGTGACGTGCCAGTCAAGCGCATTGACCGAAGCTGCTCGAACCCTTACCAGCACACCGGCCTCCTCGATGGCCGGCTTCTCGATCTCTCGGAGTTCGAGAACATCAGGTGAGCCGTATCGGTCTTGGACAATCGCCTTCATCTCATTCCCTTCGCTCCGGCCGCAAGCTATCGGTGGTACTTGGTCTTGACCCAGGAACTCCAGGGGACTTGGACGAGGAGGGATGCCACATGCGCCTGTGACCCCATCGGGAGCGCTCCCGCGCGACCTCGGCTCTGCTCGGCGACGGAATCTATTTCCGGAGAGCGGGCCTCCCGACATTTCGGCTCCCTTGGAACGCAGCAGGGTTGCACCGGACCGCAAAACCTGGCTCGCTCAGCGGCGAGCCTCTGTGAGGGATGATTACACCCGGGATGGCCCGACGTACGACGCCGGGTACGACCCCGCCACGGAAACCCATCGTCGATTCGTCGTTCGGTTGGTCGAGACGTGCCCGAAGGACGGGACGGTTCTCGACGTGGCCTGCGGGACCGCGCCGTATCTCGGGCTGGTCCTCGGTGCCGGCCGCCGAGCCCTCGGCGTCGACCAGTCCGCCGGCATGCTGGCGCAGGCGCGAGCGAAGCACCCGGGCGCCCGGTTCGAGCGGGTCGGCCTGCAAGAGCTCGCGTTCGCCGGTGAGTTCGACGGCGCGATGTGCATCGACGCGATGGAGCACGTTCCGCCCGAGGAATGGCCGCTCGTCCTCGGGAACCTGCGCCGGGCGCTGCGACGGGGCGGGCATCTCTACCTCACGGTGGAGGAGGTCGACCGTCAGCACCTCGACCGCGCGTTCGAGAAGGCGAAGGCGGCCGGTCTCCCGGTGGTCCATGGCGAGGACGTGGGCGAGGAGACGGGCGGGTATCACTACTACCCGGATCGGGACCAGGTTCGCCGCTGGCTCGCCGCGGAAGGATTCGAGGCGGTCGACGAAGCCGACGAGTGGTTCGACGCGCACGGGTACGGATACCACCACATCCTGGTGCGGGCGCCAGGATGACCTGCTCCCCGTGGGATCATTCCCATCTCGATTCCGAGTCGTTCTGAACCCGGGGGCGACGCGCTTCGGTCCGCATATGGGCCCTGTTCGTGAGCGAGCGGCCGCAACCGCCACAACAAGGCCGTGGAGCGCTCACCTCCGCCGCACGCAACGCCTCCGGACTCGCCCTTATATCCCACGGCCCGCTCGCCGTCGCCCGATGGAACCGCGCCCCGCACGGCCCGTCGCCTTCCTGCTCGTGACATGGGCGCTCAACGTGTCCATCAACGCGTTCTACATCGCGCCGGCCCCCGTGTTCCCGGAGATGATCCGGGACCTGGGCATCTCGAAGGCGTTCGCGGGCTCCCTCATCTCATTCTACCTGCTCTCGATCCTCCTGTTCCAGCTGCCGGCCGGGTACGCGATCGACCGCCTGGACCCGCGGAGGATCATCCCCGTCGCCGGAGTGGCCCTCCTCGGGTTCAGCGCCGCGATGACGCTCGTCCCGGCGGCCGGTTCGCTCCTCGTCCTTCGCGTTCTCGCGGGCATCCCCGTCGCCTTCACGTTCGTCCCGTCCGCGTTCCTCGTGTCCCGCGCCTTCCCGGATCGGCCCGGGCGCGCGGTCGGCCTGTTCCTGTCGGCGCCCCCCGCGGGCGTGGCCGCGGGCAACCTGCTCGCGCCCTTCGTCGCCGCGGCCTTCGGCTGGCCCGCCGTGTTCGTCGCGTTCACCCTTCCTCTCGTCGCGCTCGTCCCGTTGTTCGTCGTCGTCTCCCGCGGCCTCCCAGAACGGGAACACGAGCGCTTCGGCCTCGGGGAGTTCCTCCAGGCGTTCCGGAACCGGGAACTGTGGAAGATCGGGCTCGCGTTCGCGTGCAGCTATGCGGCGTACATCGTCTTCTCGAGCTGGAGCCCGACGTTCCTTCGAGGGGGGAACGGGATCGACGTCGCCGTCGTCGGCGTGGTGTCCGCGCTCATCCCCGCCGCGGGCATCCTCTCCCGGCCCCTCGGAGGCCACCTCGCGGAGACCCGGTTCGCCCGCGACAAGCGCCGCGTGCCGATCGCGGCGTTCCTCCTGCTCGGGGTCGCGAGCCTCGCCGTCCCGTTCGCGGGTCCCGCCGCCGCGCCGATCCTCGTCGCGGGGGGCTTCCTTGCGCAGTTCCCATTCAGCGTGTACTACCTCTTCTCGACGCAGGTCATGCCGCCGCGGTTCGCCGGCACCGCGTACGCGTTCATGAACACGACGAGCCTCATCGGCGGCGCGATCGCCCCCGGCCTCGCGGGCCTCCTCGTCGACCTCACCGGGTCGTTCCTTCCCGCGTTCGGGATGATCGCGTTCACATCGAGCCTGGGGTTCCTCCTCGCGGTGCGGATCCGGGAGCGTTGAGTCCGTTCGGCTCCTGGAACGGACCTCGACGTCCGGTGACCCAACCATCAAGTACGCCGCTCTGCATCTCGGGTCGAGCATTGTCTCGAGGAGGGGAACCATCGCGGGGCATCGGGTCTCGTGGATCGTGGTGGGTCTGTTGGCGGCCGTCATGCTCTCCGGCGTCTCGGTCACGGGAACGCGGGACCCGTTGGGCGACGCGGCGACGCGGGACGTCGTCCTCGTGCGACCTCCATATCCGGAGACCGGCACCATCACTGGGCTCGCCGACCTCGCGCCGTTCGGCGTGGATCTTCGCGAGACGTACGGGAGCTTCGCCCTCGTATCCGTGGACTCGCGTGCCCGCCACCGCCTGATCGAAGCAGGCTGGGAGCTTATCGACCTGCGGGAGCGCACGCTCACGGGTCGGGGCGCCTTCCGGTTCGATACGCGGCGCGGGGAACCCTCGATTCCCGATGCCCTCCGCGTCGATCCGGCCGTCGATCCGGCCTACGACCTCTACATCGTCCAGTTCGTGGGCCCGGTGAAGGCGGAATGGCAACGTCGCCTCGCGGCGATGGGCGCGTCCCTCCACGACTATCTCCCGCAGTTCTCGTTCGTCGTCGGGATGGATCGCGGGACCGCGCGTCAGGTCCGGAACCTGCCTTTCGTGGGATGGGTCGGCGTCTATCAGCCGGCGTACAAAATCAGCGCGAATCTCCTCGGCGCGGCAGACTCAGCCGTCCCCACGGAGATCGCCATCTTCCGGGGACGGGACCCGACCGTCGTGGCGCGGGCCGTCCAGGAGCTGGGCGGGTCCGTCCGCGAGACCTGGATGCAGGACGGTGCGCCCCGCCTGCTCGCGAGCCTTTCGGCGCGCGGGATCCCCCGCCTCGCCGCTATGCGCGAGGTGACGTGGATCGAGCGGACGTATCCCGACATCGGCTTCAACATGCAGGCGACTGGGGTCGTCCAGAGCGGCAGCCCGGGCTATCGGCCCCTGTTCCTGAACGACCTTTCCGCAAACGGCCAAGTCATCACGATGGCGGACTCCGGCCTCGACTACTGCCACGAGGCCTTCCGTGCCAGCGCGACATCGTGTGGCATCGTCGGGGCGAGTCACAGGAAAGTCCTCGCGTACTACGCACCCGCGGGGGCGTCAGGAGATTCGATCGACAACTCGGGCCACGGGACGCATGTGGCGGGCACCGCGCTCGGCGATGCCCCCGATCCGACGGGCGCGTACGGGACGTACAACACCTTGTCGGGCGCCGACGGTCATGCGTTCGGGGCGCGCATCATCGTCCAGGACATCGCCTTCGCCGGGAGCCCGTACTTCTACCCGCCGCAGGACTATGGCAGCCTCTTCACGCCGTCGTACACCGCCGGTTCACGGGTCCACACGAACAGCTGGGGCGGAGGTGAGGGCGCCGGGAGCAACTATTCGGACAAAGCGGCGGCGATCGACGCCTTCGTCTGGAGCTCCAGCCCCGACCACCGGGACTATGTGATCCTGTTCGCGGCGGGCAACGTCGGGCCGAACCTCGGTACGATCTCCCATCAAGCGAGCGCCAAGAACATCCTCACGGTCGGCGGCACGAAGAACGGTTTCTCCGCGAACGACATGTACTGCGTCCAGTTCGGCTACAGCTGCTCGAGTCGGGGACCCGCGGGAGACGGCCGCCTGAAGCCCACCGTCCTTGCCCCTGCGCAGGGGATCATCTCCGCGAGGTTCAACACGGTCACGGGCTACTGGGCGTTCACGGGCACGAGCATGGCGACGCCCGACGTCGCGGGGAACGCTGCGCTCGCGCGCCAGTACTTCCTTCGAGGGTACTATCCAACCGGTCGCCAAGTCGGCGTGGACGGGTTCACGCCGTCCGCCGCACTCATCAAGGCGATCCTCATCAACAGCGCGGTGGAGATCAACGGCACGGGTGCGTACGACAACGGGGAGTTCTGGTATCCGAACAACAGCCAGGGCTGGGGGAGGATCCTCATGGACAACGCCCTGTATTTCGACGGAGACGCCCGCCACCTCTCGGTGGTCGACGGGACCACGGGCCTCGTCACCGGCGCCTTGCGCGAGTACGCCTTCGCGGTCGTGGATCCATCGGAACCCCTCGAGGTCACGCTCGTGTGGACGGACCCGCCCGCGGCCGCCGGCGCGAGCCGCGCGCTCATGAACGACTTGAACCTGCTCGTGACCGATCCGCTCGGCAACGCGTACAAGGGGAACGTCTTCAAGAGATACGGGACGCTGGAGGCGAAGTTGGCGAACCCGGGAGAGTCGGAGACGGGCGGGAGCTACGACGCCGTGAACGTCGAGGAGGGCGTCCTCCGGATGAGCCCCGCGGCGGGCGTCTGGAGGGTCACGGTCACGGGGCAGAACGTCGTCCAGGGCCCGCAGCCGTTCGCCCTCGTCGTCACCGGAGGGACGCGGAACCTGGCGGACTTCCCCTATCCCTTGATTGTCGGCGGGAAGGGCGGCGACCTCGGCGGGTCCATCGTAATCGGGGCGAGCACCGTGAAGACGTGCGCCCGGAAGTCGATTGGCGCCGCCGCGAGCAGCGCGGACGCCGTCAACGCCGCGATCGTCGCCGGCGCCCTCGGGAATGAATCCGGCACGGGGATTACCCGCGAGCGGCTCGACACCGAGGTCGTGAACTGCGACGCGACGTCGGTGGTGGCCTCGGGGGACTTGCTCGGGATTGGCGATGCCACGGTGAACATCTTCGCGAAGGCCGTGAACGCGAAGCTCCCCGTCCGGTTCGCGGGAGCCTCCGACGGAACCGGCAAGGGGCTCTACGCGAGCGAGACGAAGGTGAACTACGAGAGGACGGTGAATGCGGATGGCTCCGTGGACGACTATGCGTTCTTCTCGATGGCGTACGACGGTCCTGCGGCCCGGTTCTTCCATGTGGCCGCCGGGCTTACGGCGGCTTCGACCGAGGCGATCGCGCAGCTGCTGGCGATCGATGTGGAAGGTGGCCTCATCCAGGGGAACCTCCGTCGCGGGACGGGCGTCGTCGTGAAGCTGCACGACGACACGGGCGACGGAACCTTCGAGACGTATGTGATCGCCGACGGGAGCGGCGGTGCCGTCCGGCCGGCCCTACCGAGGCGCGGACTCCCCGCCTTCCCGAGCCCCGGTACGATCGCGGAGACGCTCGTTGTCGGACTAGAGAAGAGCCACCTCGGGCTCTCCGGAATGAGCAACCGGGCCGCGCTCGGGGCGATCCCGCTCGCGGTCCTGCGGGCGAGGGCTCTCGCAGTCGGGAGGATCTGGGCCGTCTTGGACACGGAGGCGGTGGATCCGAGCGGCTCGACGATCACGGCCCCGGGGAACCTCCTCGCGATCGGAGGCAAGGGCGTGAACGCCGTGTCGAAGATCGTGAACCCTTCGCTCCGTGTGCGCTTTGTGGACAAGCTCGGTATCTGCTCGGTGGATCTGGACGGCTCCTATCGCCTGTGCGGAAAGTCGATCGGGAAGTACAACGGTCACACGTACACGAGCGACACCGGGATGGACGGAATCACGATGACCGACGGTCGGAGCGTGAACGTCGTCGCGGGATACACCGAATACTCCACGCGCGGCGTCGCCATCGCGATCGGCAGAGGGATGATCTCTCGGGGAGGCTTCAGCGCAATCATGATCTACCTCGTCGACGAAACGGGAGACGGCACGTACGAGACAGTCCAGATCATCGATTCCCTGTGAGTAGACGGTGCCTCGCGAGCCGCCATCGGAGCGCGCCTAGCTCCTTCCTTCGAGGAGATCGGAGTACGACGACGCCATGAGGTCCTCCTCGGGGATCTGGAAGTACGCACGGAGCGACTCGAGCTGCCGGCGCCCCTCGTCCCGTTCCGCATCGGAGGCGATGACCTTCTCGAACTCGATGAACCGGCCGAGGCCATCGACCGCGTCGAGGTGGACCTGGACGCCCTGGTACCGGTAGATCTCCCGCGTTTTCCGGACCTCCGCCTGGACGGGGAGGACTCGCCCGAGGATGTCTCGGACGGCTTCGGCGACCGGCACGTCCGCGAGGAGGACGACGCTGTCCTTGACGGAGGCCGCGTCCGGGCGTTCGTAGTAGACGAGCTGCCCGTCCACGCGTCCCTTCACGGACCGGACCTTGAGCCGCCGTTCGCCGAGGACGAAGTACGTGTCCGTTTGCGAGAACGTGCCGACGCGGTCCGCACCCGCGAGGAGGGCGCGGGCCTTGCCGTGGTCCTCGTACCGCGCCTTGAGCTCGACAAGACGCTTCGGCTCGGAGGCCATGGGCTCCGCACATCGATGCCCGGACAATAAGCTTCCTGGTGCTCGTCAGGCGCCGCGCTCGTGCCCGGCGTCCTCGACCATGCGCGCGACGCGGGACACGACGCGGGCCCGGGGCGCGCTGCGCGACAGCCGTTTCGCGGCCTCGAGCTGCCCCTTCGGCGCGGCGACCGCCTCGTCGAGGGGCGCCCGGTGCGCCCGCAGGCCTTCCCTCGCGTCGCGGAACGCGCGCGTGTCGACAAGCGTCGGATTCGACGCGGCGATCTTCAGCTTCCGGGCGATTATCGCGGTGCGGGCGAGGAAGAGCGCGACCGCCGCCGGGATCACGAGCCACAGAGGGTCCACGATATCACGTCGCCCCTCGGGGGACCGGGGCGACCCTCGGGTACGAGGCGTCCGTAATAAAGGTTCCCGCCGTGGAATCCGCGCGGACCGTGAGGCCTGCTGCCGCGGTTCGCGCAACGCTCATGGCCTCCGCCGCGGGACGTCGTCGTCAGGGAAGGACGAGCAGGATCGCGACGGCGGCGACGAATGTGGCGCCGAACGCGAGGCCCGCGCGGAGGAGGACCCGCGCGAGGCGCTCGAGCTGCGCCCGCGTCGCCGGCAGCCCGTCGGGGTTCGCGAAGCCGTCCTGCTCGATCGCGCGGAGCCTCAGGAGGACGAGGCCGTCGAGGCCGCCGAACGCCACGAGCACGGCGAGGAGGACGCCGAGCTGGACGGAGAGGGTCAGGCGAGACGCGTACGCGCCGACCGCGACGAAGAAGACGTACAGGGGCACCGTCCACCAGATGAAAGACCGCACCTGGGCCAGCCGCGTGCGCAGCTCCCGCACTGCCTCGTCGCCGGACGCGTCGCTCCCCTCGCTCGAGGTCCGACGCATTGACGAGTGGCTAGATATCCTTTGGGGACGAGTCCCGGTGGGTCTTGCGGGGCATCGCCTGCTTGTAGAGTTTCTTCGCGTCCTTGATGCCCTTCCGGAACTCGTCCTTGTATCCCGCGCGGGACTTGACCAGGTCGTCCATCGCGGCCTTGATCCCCTTCCGCCGGGCCTCCACGGTCTGCGTGAAGGGGGCGTCGAAGTTCCGGAGCGTGTCCCGCGCCCCGCCGAGGCTCTCTTGGAGCGTGTTCTTCGCGTCCTTCAGGGACTCCTTGTGCGCGTTCAGGAACCTCTTCGCCTCCTCGAGGGCGCGGAGGTCCGCGAAGGTCAGGTCCTTCGCCGCGGCCTTGAGCCTCTTAGCCAAGAACACCACCCGTAGCACGAACACCCCGATCGCGATCAGGATGACGACGAGGGGATCCGCGAAGAGTTCGAGGTCGACCATCGCCGATTCGCCTCCGGGGGCACGTGAAACCTGTGCGCGAGTCTATCTGAACGTTGGCCATAGTCAACATATACGCGACGATACACGAACGCGAGTGCGGGACGGCGAGGCCGTGTCGCCGATGGAACCACGGTCGTTCGTCCGCGCGGGGCCGAACCGGTCGGAGCCTTGGGTCGGATGTCAGGACCTCGTACCACCCGTCCGTTCCGTTCGGTGCCACCGAAGCGACGCTCCAATATAAGCCATGGGCCGCGGGCATGGCAAAGGCGGAATAGTCCGTCGCGGTTCCGGGAGCCGTGGGCCGATGATCCTCCTCTACGACGAAGCGTACAGCCCGTACTGCGGGAAGGTCCGGAAGCTGCTCGAGTACAAGGGCGTGCGCTACCGGACGATCCCCGTGCCGTACCACGACAAGGTCCGCCTCCTGAAGGAGACCGGGCAGGACTACGTGCCGTTCATCCGAGACGGCCGGACGGGTGTGCCCTGGACCGAGGCGGTCGACTACCTCGAGCGCAAGCGGCCGGAGCCCTCCGCGTATCCGAACGGCACGCGGGAGGTGTGCAAGATCCTCGAGGCGTGGGAGTACGATTGGTTCGAGGACCGCCTGTGGGGCCTCGTCGCGCCGTATCTCGAGCGGACGTTCCGGGACCCCGTCGAGCGATGGAACTTCACGGAGCAGTGGGAGCGCGCGTACGGGCCCTTCGAGGAGATCCGCCGGAATCCGTCCGCGGCCTGGAGGGCCGTCGACCCGTCCCTCCGCATGCTCGAGTCGTGCCTGCGGGACCGGGACTTCTTCGTGACGGACGCGCCGAGCGCGTTCGACTTCGCGATCTACGGGAACGTCCACGCGATGACGCTCGCGGGGCTCGCGATGCCGCCGAGATATCCGAAGCTCCGCCGGTGGGTCCGCCGCGTGCGCGACCTCTGAGCGGGACCGCGGGTAGGCACTTTCACTGCCCTCCCCCGGAAACGGCCAAGGCCCCGCGCGACATACCTCTACTTAGAGGTATGAAATGGAGGTCGGCTGCGGGGCCCGGGTGCGCGACTTCGACGGACGGCGGTACTGGTACTTCTGGCACTACGAGCGCGAGGACGGCCGGTCCGTCCGCCGCGAGGATTACGTCGGCCGGGTGGCGTCTCCCCGCGCCCGGGACGCCCTGCTCCGGAGGATCGTCGCGTACCACCGCCGCGCGGAGGAGGAGCTCGCCCGGCGACGCGCACGCGCCGAGCGCGCGGTCGCCCTCGCGGAACGTACCTCCACTTAGAGGTATGCGCGGCGACCGCGGGCGCCCCCGTGTCCCCTCACCCGAACTCCGTGATCTTCCTCTGGCCTCGGAGGTAAGCCCTCAGGACGCTCGCCCGCCACCAGTTCGCGAGCGGGAGGCGGAGACGTCGCCCGAGTTCGGCCTCCGCCTCGTCGAGCGTGGCGAACCGCGATGCCGGTCGGCCGAGCGCGGCCCGCGCGAGCTCCCGGTACCGCCACACGCCGAGGGGCACCCAGTCGTCGTACACCTCCATGCACACGATTGCTCCCGCCTCCCGGCCGCGCGCGGCGAGGTGCTCGAGGACGGGGAGCTTCGTCGCGTGGTACGCCCCCGCGATCTCATCGGGATACGTCGTGCGGCCGTGGGCGAACTCGTGGTCGTGCACGGGCGTCGGGCTCGTCGAGAGGTTCCACGCCTCCAGGCCCTCGAACATGAACGCCTGCGGGAAGAGGAGGATCGCGACCGTGTTCGCGACCCCCGTCGCGCTGTACACCTCGCAGTCCGGGATCCATGGCCGGCCACGGACCTCGTCGAGGAGCCGCTTCCCCAGGAGGTCGTCGACCGCGGTGATCGACCACTCCGTGGGCACGAGCCTCCGGCCGTCCCGCGTCCCCAGGAGGCCGACCGACAGGATGCGGGTGATCTGACTCTGCGGGATCCCGTGGTCGTACAGGTCGACCACCGCGTCCGTGGCGCGTAGGTCCGTGTCCCCCACGGCGGCGTCGACGCGTCGCGGGACCCTGGGGTTCTCCGCGAGGTCGACCTTCCGGATCTCCGCGCTCGGGCCGCTCGGGGGCGCGCGGACGTTGAACGGGCTCACGAGGGCGGGCGTCCGCTCGAGCCACATCTCCGTGTCGACGGGCTCGGACGCCATCGCCCCCTCCTGGACCGTCGAGAGGATCGGGTCCGGGGTCATCGCCTCCGTCACGCGCCGCGCGGCCTTCCCGCGGACGAGGGTGAGCCGGAACCGGAGGAGCTGCGGGAGGTCGAACCGGAGCCACGATTCCGTCGCGTCGAGGATCGACGTGTCCTCGTCTGCCACGGGGGGCACGAGGGGTCCCGCAAGGACGCGCGGGTAGCCCCACGACCCGACGAACGCGCCGGGGGGCGAGGCGCCGAACACGTTCGTCGCCCGAAGGTCCGCCCGCTCCGTGAACCACGACCGCACGCGGTCGAGGTACGGGCAGATCGCGAGGCGGCACCGCTTCATGTTGCCGTGGCACACCCGGCACGCGACCTCCCGTTTCACCTCGGCGAGACTCGCAGCGACCCCCGCCTCCGTCGGATCGAGCGTGGTCCGTCGGAACGGCCTCGGGCTACTTGACCCTGCGGCCGCCTCCGCGGGTCGGAGGACGGCCGGATCTCGGCTTCCCTAAATACGAGTGCGGCGATGCGCCCCGCATGGGCGAGCCCGTCCCGCTGCCCCTGGGTCTCCGTCTCCTGATGGCGATCGTGATCGGCGTGAGCGTGCCGGAGGGGCTCGCGCTCCTCCTGGGTCCCGAGTCTTGGTACACGGTCATCTGGGGCTGGTCTCTCACCCCGATGACCGCGCGCTTCACCGCGGGGCTCTATCTGACCGTGGCCCTCGGCTTCGTCCTCGCCTGGCGCCGGAACACGTGGGAGGCGGCGCGAATCCCCCTCGCGATGCTCTGGTCGTTCGCGGGGATCGCCCTCGCATCCGCGATGTACGTGATCGCGTACGCGCCCGGGGTGATCAAGCTCGACCGGCCGTTCACGTACGTCTGGTTCTTCCTTTACATCGTGAGCGTCGCCGGCGGGCTGTACTACCACCTGGTGTACCCGCGGAAGTTCGGCGCGAAGCCGTTCTAGGGTCCGCGCATCCTGGCGTTCCCCCAGCAGGTTTATGCGCCGGATTCCGTCTATCCGCCCGGGACCATGGTGCGCCGCGTCCGCTCGGCGCGGCGGGTGTGGAGGACCGTCGCGCGCGCACTCGCCCTCCCCCTCGGCCTCGTCGTCCTCCTCGCGGCCCTCCCGGTCGCAGGCGCCCGCCTCCCGATCACGGGGGACTCCTTCGAGTTCGACCTGAACTGGTACCTCGACCAAGGAACCGGGGACTACGCCGGCTACAGCGAGGAGCTCCGTTCCCACTATCGGTACGCCGTGACGGCGACGACCCCCACGAGCGCCTCCGTCGCGGGGGACGGCCAGTGGAGCTGGTCCGCCTCGGACGGGAGTCGCGACGGTCGCACGGAGTCGTTCCGGTTCACGTTCGACCTCACCTCGCGGAAGTACACGAACGGCTCGGACCTCGACCCCGGGTACGTCAACCCGGCGATATGGTTCTGGATCCCCACGCCCGTCGCCCGCGGCCAGAGCTACGAGATCATGAACGACTGGCTCGGGGTCGTCGATCTCGACTCGACGAAATGGGTCGGCTTCCTCCCGAAGAAGGCCGTCCTCCTCGAGGTCTCCGGCACGTACATCCGGGACGACGCGTACGGCCGCTTCGACGTCACGTACCACGATCGCTACTGGTTCGACAAGGAGACGGGCTACATCGTCGCGGAATTCTTCGAGGAGACGGACACGAGCGCGTCCGCGTCCTTCCGCCTGCGCGAGGAGATCCTGGTCACCGCGAGCAGCTACGCGGTGCCACTCGACCTGCCTCCCGTGCTCGGCCTCTACGGCTTCCTCCCCGCGCTCGCCGTCCTGGGCGTCGCGCTCCTCGTGCGCCGGGTCCGGGGGCCGTGGACCGTCCCCGGGACATCGGGATTGGGCCGGGTCGTCGTGCGGCGCGTCCGACGGGCGCGGGACCTCGAAGGGCTCACGCCGGACGCCTCGCGGTACTTCGCGGCCTTCCTCCCCGTCTTCGCTCGACGCGCGGTCGGCTCCGGCGACCCCGCCCTCGTCGCTCTCTCGGCGTCGCGGATCGTCGGGCTCCTCACGCACGACGGCGAGTCGGGGGTCGGGAGCCTCTTCGCCGCGGACGCGGGCGTCGCGCGGTACCTGCTCAAGAAGCTCCGGACGAGCGACTTCTTCCTGGAGGCGAACGGGACGAGCTGGGACCTCACCGGGGTCCAGGCGTTCGATGCGTTCGAGATCCTCGAGCTCGCGGATCCCCAGGCGGTGCCGTTCGACGCGAGCGTCGTGCGGCCGATGGGCGCGCAGGACCTCCCCGCCGTCCAGGGGATCGCGGAGCAGGTGTACCTCGGCCGCGCGGGGCGCTGGATCACCTCCTCGTTCCAGGACGGCGACCTCGCGTTCGTCGCGACCGTCGACGGCCAGATCGTCGGGTTCGCGTTCGCGACGGTCGCGGGCACGGAGGCGAGGCTCCACAGCCTCACGGTCCTCCCGCGGTACCGCGCGCGCGGGCTCGGGACCGAGCTCATGGCCGCCCGTCTGTCCGCCCTCTCCGCCCTCGGCGTGCGCCGGGCGGTCGTCGAGATCTCCCAGCACAACGCCGCGTCCCTCCGGGTCGCCTACCGCGCGGGGTTCGCCCCCGTGGGGAAGAGCGTGCACTACGCGCGGCAGGCCCAGACCCTCGCCCTCGCGTTCCAGAGGCAGTTCTGATGGTCCGCCCCGCGGTCGTCGTCCCAAACGACACGCTGGCCCTCGCCCGGATCACCGAGGGGATCGAGGTCCTCGGGAACCCGCAGCTCGAGCACGCGTGGTCCGACGGGCTCGCGGGGGCGCACGTGCCGGATCTCATGGCGCGCCTCGCCGGCCTCGCGCATGTCGATCGCGTGCAGGGCACGCGGGACGACAACCGGTCCGCGATCCTCGCGGACCGCCGGGTCGTCCTCCGAGGGCGCGAGTACGTCGCATGCGTGAAGGGATGCGGGGCCGCGGCGGACGCGTTCGACCACGCCCCCCTGACCGCTTCCCGGCTCCGCGCGATCTGCCGGGATCCGCTCCTGCGAGACGCCCTCGCGGACGACGGGGTGGACGCGGGCTTCATCACGGGGGAGCGCTGGTTCGGGAACAGCCCCTACGGCGCGCAGGCGCCGGACAACGCGCTCCTCGCGCTCCTCACGAGCCTCCGCGCGGACGTGAACGGGATCGCGGGCCTGCCGATCTGCCCGGTCATCGCGGCGGTCCGCCTCCCGGACGCCGTCGGCCGGCTCGCGTCGCGGTTCTACTGGTACCGCCGGTACGACGGGGCGTACTGGCAGGAGGTCCGCCTCCTTCCGTCGAACGTGCGCCTCTACTTCCACAGCCCCGTGACGTTCGGCGTCGACACGGCGGAGGCGTTCGCGCTGTTCGGCCTCGCGTCGCTCGAGGAGTCCGAGTCGTTCCTGGAGAACCTCGTCGCCTCGTGCCTCGCGGCCCTCACCCTGTTCGCCCGGACCCTTCGCGCGGCCCCCGGAGGCGGCTATCTCGGCCTCGGGTACCATGAGGTCTGGCTCGACAAGGACGCGGTGATCGCGCCCGACGGCGCGCTCCACTTCGCGGACCTCGAAGGCCTCGAGGACGTCCCCGCGGCGGGACCCGAACGGGTCCGCGAGACGATCCGGGACCAGTTCCATCGGAACCTGTACGAGGCGACGTTCGCGATCGAGAGGGTCACCGCGGAGGTCCAGCGGCGATGGCGGCCGTTCGCCGACGACGGCGAGCGGCGCTCGTGGACCGGCGAGCTCGTCGAGCGCGCGTGCCTGCGGGACCCCTACCTGCGGGCGACCCGGGACGGCGAACGTCTCGTCCTCCATGTCGATCCGGCGGCCGATCGAGACGCGTGCGGAGTCGACCTCGAGTGGTCGTCGGGGAGAGTGCCTCCGTGAACGTGGGCCGTGCGATCGAGATCCTCCGGGGTCTGAACATGCGCGCGCCGGCCGTCGCGACGGTCGAGGAGACGACCGCGCTCGAGGCGCTCGGCCTCGTCCGTTCGTTCACCCAGGAGGCGAAGGGGTCTCTCGAGACGGAGATCGGACGCCTCGGTTCCGTCGCGGACCAGCTCCGCGGGCTCTCGCGGTCGATCGACGCGTCCGCGGGCCCGATCGCCGTTTCGAGTCCCTCGGCGGGTGCGCCCCCCGCGCACGAAGCCGTCCGCGCGCTCACGACCCAGGTCGAGGAGCTCACGCGGATCCGCGCCCTCTTCGACTCGCTCGTCTGGAACGACGCGACGTCCCGGTACCTTCAAATCACCCTCGACGGCCGGCGCACCCTCGTCGACCTCGCCGTGTGGCGGCCCCGCGTCGGCGACCTGCCCCTCGAGACGTTCCAGCGACAGATGGCCGACCTCCGACAGGGATTCGAGCGGACGATCCTCCGCGCCGCGACCGTCGTGAACTTCTGCGCCCGGGCGCTTCCGTACCTGCCTCCGGACCTCCGCACCGCGGGGGTCATCCTCGCGAAGGAGAGCCTCGACCCCGAGCGGACCGCGGCGGCCGTCGTCCGATACCACCAGACGATGCCGTGGAGCGCCGCGCCCCCCGCGGACCAGCTCCTCGCCGCGACCCTCCTCGCGGCGATCCCGGAGGACCCCGCGGCCGTCGTCCCGCGGTTCGAGGCGTCCTGGCGGGACCTCCTCGCCCACGAGCCGTACCCGGAGATGCAGGCCGTCCTCGCCGCGAGCCTCACGGAGCTCTCCCCCGAGGACCGCGCGCGGGCCCTCGCGCGGCTCGCCGCGATCCGTCCGAACGTGAGCACGCGGAGCCCCGTCGCCCTGCTCGGCCTCTCCCGTTCGATGCACACCGTGGAGGAGGCGTCCGCACGGTACCGCGCCTCGCAGGAGGCGCTCATGGCGCTCGGGGTGGCGGGCGGCGACAGCCTCGATGCCGCGGCCGCGATCCTCGCGAGCTCGCCGATGCTCGTCCCCGTCCTCGCGGAGCGCGTCGGGCGCCTCCTCGGGGAGCTCCGGGGCGTGTTCGACCCGCCCATCGTCGCCGCGGCGATGCTCTCCTCGAGCCCCCTCGAACCGAACGAGTCCCACGAGCTGTTCAAGGAGGCCGTCGGTGCGGTGAGCCGGATGAACTTCTTCGACTTGACCCTCGAAATCGACGACCTCGCGCTCCTCATGGTGTACGGTTCCGGACCCGAGATCGCGCGGTTCACCCTCGAGGGGATTCCGCCCGCGCCCGGCCCGCTCGTCGAGCCCGTCCTCGCGCGCCCCTCCGTCTGGTACACGTACCACGACTTCTGGATTCACCGGCCGCGGGCCCTGTACTTGCGGACGCACCCCGCGCACATCCACACGATCCCCTACTTCGGCTGATCCGGCTCGCGGGACATACCGTGGAGAGCATCCCGGTTCGCCTCGAGCTGGTCGATCGGCTTCCCGAGGAACTCCGCCGCGGTCGCGACCCGGACGTCGTGCTCCTCCGCCGCCTGGGTCAGAGGCGCGGTCCACGCCCGCCAGTCGCGGTCGCGGAGGGCGTGATGGTCGACGATGATCGTCCGCACGCGCGTGCTCCGGATCACACGCAGGAGGTTCGCGACGCTCTTCCGCGTCTCCGCGTCCGGATACTCCTCGGGCATGTGCGTCATCGGACCGTCGATGTAGAGGACCGTCGGGTCTGCGTCGAGGAGGAACGCGACGTGCGCCTTCAGGGGCGGGCCCAGGACGTCCGACGTGTGGACGAACGTCTCGTCCCGCCGGGACACCCGCGTCATGACGACGTACCCGAGCTCGTCGTCCGGGCCGTGGGGGACCGCGGGACTGAACGTGAGTTCCGTCCCTCCGAAATCGATGTCATTCCCGTCCGCGACCTGGATCGCCTCCGGGACCGACTCAACCTCCCTGTGGACCCGCACTTCGCGGACCTCGGGCGGAAGAGTCAGGAGGCCCGAAGGCGGGCGATGGCCCGCCGAAGGCGCGAGGCCAGGGCGGAGGCCGAGAGGCAGATGCAGGCCCAGGCTCGGGATGAGCTACTCAAGTTCGGCCTACTCTCGCTCGTCGCAGATCGCGTAATCCCCGCCCCCAAGAAAGATGAGCCGGGAGCCGGATACGGTCTCGGTGAGAGACGATAGACAAGGCAACGGTGCGAACGGGAATCGTGCTAGCGGCGATCGGGGGCGGCGTACTGATTCTGGGGTTCGTTGTCCTGAACCTTGTTCTATGTCCGAGCGGATACGATTACATCGAGTACGAAGGCATCCCGTACAGGTGTTACAACCCCGACGCCGCGTTCGGCGAATGGTTTGCATCTCCCGTCACGTTCACGGGTCTAGGACTTTTTCTCCTTGTCATCGGGGCGATTGTCACGCTCGCGGGGTTGACCGTGGCGGCACTCGCGCGATTGGCGGACTGAGCACACGGACGTGAAACAACGCGCGTGGGAGGCTTCCCGATGCGCGATAGCGGTGCGACGGTCCGTTCCCGGCGCACGTCCGCCGGACTCATGAAGATCGCCGTCGAGCGCCCCGATGTTAGGGCTTGAAATACCGCGGTTCGAGGGGCTATTTGTAGGCTTCTCCCCTATGCGCTCCCTTCCCATTACCACTATGCGACAGAAGGGCCGTTGTAGTGATTGACCGTGAGGACGTCCGCCCGCTTCGCCGCCTCGCGGATCCCCCGCCAGAGGTCCCGCTGGCGCGTCTCCTCCGTCTCGTGCGGGGGCAGCTCGTACCGGTACGGTGCGAGGCGCACGCTCGGGTCGATGAGGATCCGCACGTCCGGTGTCTCGACGAGGGTCGCCATCGACCGCGCACCGAGGGAATCCGCGGCGAGGGGGGTGATCCTCATCGGAGCACCGCGTCGCCCCAGATCTGCTTCTTCACGCGGCGGAAGCCCATGGCCTCCGTGAGCTCGATAGAGGCAACGTTGTCCGCGTACACGTGGAGGATCGGGGTCTTCCCGCGCCGGATCGCCTCCTTCGCAAGCGCGGAGCCGGCGGACTTCGCGTACCCGCGCCGGCGGTGGGCCTCGAGGACGTGGAGGAACCCCATCATCATCACGCGGTCCGTCTCGAAGTGAGTGAGCGCCCACGCGACGAGCTCGCCGTCGACGGTGACGCCCGCGGTCGGGTACCGGCG
>Ga0154849_177_pt1 | contig 23345 bp, 24 predicted proteins | sample Rifle2008BG16ft_FD_105577 | JGI IMG/M metagenome (GOLD analysis project Ga0154849, IMG submission 105577) | Euryarchaeota archaeon RBG_16_67_27 | reverse complement strand
CTTGAGGCCGTTCGACATCGCCCATGTCTTCGGGAGGGAGATCCCCACGCTCGAGTATCCGAGCTTCTGGACCTTCCTCGTCTCGAGTTCCATGGAGATGGATATGTACGGAACCCCATAAATACGCATCCGACGCGCGTAGGAGGGAATGTGGCCCCCCACGAACGCGACCCTCAGGAGGTGTCGGACCCAACACGTACGAAGGCACGGGTTGGGGGACGGCGCAGCCGATCGAGGGACGAACCGCACGCGCTCCGAGTCCGTACGATGGGTACGACCTACGCGCGGCGCCGCTCTCGGAGCCTCACGACATCTTCCGACGACAGCCCCTCGATCCGCTGGGAGAGATGGGCGAGCCCCTCGGGTCCGAACGTCGCGACGAGCCCCCCGAGCAGGTCGCTGATGTACGCGTCCTCGATGTCCTTGTACCGGTAGACGTAGCGCTGCCCGCCCTTGAACGATTCGCTGTCCCGGTCGATGAGGCCCTTCGCGTGCAGGCGCGTGAGGATCGTGCTCACGGTCGTGTACGCGACGTTCCGGTTCCGCGCGCGCAGGTCCGAGAGGACCTGTCGGGTCGTCGCCGCCCTCCGGTACTCGAGGACGGAGACGACCTCGCGCTCAAGCGGCCCGAGCATGTGGCCCTCCTGAGCGTGCCGCGCTCTAAGATTCGCCGTATGAACTATACATGCGACGGGTGGGCGCGCGAACCGCGCGCTCGAACCGGAAAAGCTCATGAGTCCGGTGCGGGTTCGTCGACCGAGATGGACGAAGAGGTCGACGTCCTCGTCATCGGCGCGGGCCCTGCAGGGTCCGAGGCCGCCCGGAGCGCTGCGGAGGGCGGCGCCTCGACGCTCCTCATCGAGAAGCGCGCGGAGATCGGGACCCCCGTCAGGTGCGGCGAGGGAGTCGGGAAACGCTGGCTCGTGGAGACGGGCATCCCGGCGAGCCGCGACTTCATCGCGCACGAGATCCGGGCGTCCCGCATCGTGTCGCCGGATGGCTCCTCGTTCGTCGTGGAAGACCACGGGGGCGGGAAGGGCGGGTTCATCCTCGAGCGGGACCGCTTCGACCGGTTCCTCGCAAAGCGGGCCGCGTCCGCAGGGGCGAGGATCCGCGTGCGGACGAGCGCGATCGGGCTCCTGCGGGAGGGCGGCCGCGTCACGGGCGCGCGGTGCGAACACATGGGCGAGACGTTCGACGTTCGGGCGAGGGTCGTCATCGGCGCGGACGGGTTCGAGAGCCAGGTCGGCCGGTGGGGCGGCCTCACGACCCACCTGCGCGCGCGAGACGTCGCGTCGTGCCTCCAGTACACGCTCGTCGGGATCGAGGGCGAGCCGGAGTACGCGGAGTTCCACCTCGGGAGCATGGCTCCCGGAGGGTACCTCTGGGTGTTCTGGAAGGGCGAGGACACCGCGAACGTGGGGCTCGGCGTCCCCGTCTCGAAGCTCCGGGACCGAGCGGACACGAAGCGGTACCTGGACGCGTTCATCGCCCGAAGCCCGGGCCTCGCCCGGGGCGAGATCGTCGAGGAGGTCGCGGGGGGCGTGAGCATGTCCCTCCCCGTCGAGCGGAGCGTCGGGGACGGCCTGCTCCTCTCCGGCGACGCCGCGCGCCTGATCGACCCCCTCACCGGCGCGGGGATCTTCAACGCGCTCCTGTCCGGCTCGTACGCAGGCGAGGTCGCCGCGGCCGCGGTCCGGGAGGGGAATCCCTCCTCTGGGTTCCTCAATCGGTACGACCGGATGTGGCGCGGGCGGATCGAGGAGGAGCTCGCGCGGCACTACCTGATCAAGGAGGGGCTTCAGCGGACGGACGACGAGTCCCTCAACCGGATCATCCGGGCCGTGGCGGACGCGAAACCCGCCCAGGTGACCGCGAAGGTGATCCTCGGGATCGTGAAGGAGAGATGCCCCGAGGCGCTCCGGCCCTTCGCGCGCCTCCTCGAATCATGACGCCTTCGGCTTCGGGCGGCGCCCCCGCCGCGCCTTCCGGGGCTCGTGACGGTCCTCGGCGACGTACACGTAGGGATCCTCACGGAGGAGCATGGGCTTCGCGACGTCCACGTGCGTATGCGGCATAAGAAACCCGCGCGCCGGTTATCCGTCCTGAAACACGGTCAGTCCTTCGACAGGTCCTCGCCGCCCTCGAAGACCTGCTGGACCTGATTGTAGACCTCATCGAGCCCGAAGAGGAGCTCTGCCGAGACGGGGACCACGCGCCGGTAGAGGCCGATCGACTCCATGCCCTTGAGGAACTCGACATCGAGGAGCGTCTTCGAGGTCGTCCCGTCCTCGAACAGCGCCTCGTACAGGGCATACGGGTCGACGGACCATTTCACGACCTTCTCGAGCTCGTCTTCCGACAGCATGTCCGCCTTGCTCAGGATGTTCACGAAGGGCAGGTTGTGCCGGAACTGCGTCGTGGCGCTCATGAGGATCGACGAGACAAAGCCCGACGCGCCGCGGACGAGGCCGGGGTCGTTGAGATAGACGATGATGGAGTCCTCCCGCCCGAACGCGTCGATCACCGCCGTGCCCGCCTCCCGGAACGTGAAGAGCTCGATCTGCCCCGGGGTATCCACGAGGACGTACGGGCCCTCGAACGTCGAGAGCGTCTCCGCGATCTCGCCCGCGTGGATCGCGACGAGGTCCGCCGCGGCGATCTGCGCCCCGTTCGGGCCGAGCCCCTCCGACTCCATGACGTCCGACGTACGCACCCAGTCCCGCACGTCGATGTCCGGCGCATACGGCAGGTCCTCCGCGCCGGGGTCGAGGTTCAACGTCACGGGTTCGTGACCCTGGTTGTTCAGCCAGAGGCGGAACGCGTGGACGAGGGTCGACTTCCCCGACCCCGCGGTGCCGATGAAGTAGAGGTTCCGGGCCATGGAGGGGACGGGCTACAGCCATCGGCGGCATAAATGCTCCGGCCTCGCCGAGGAGAATCACGAGTCCCTGGATAGCGGGCACGGGCCTGAAGGGATTCGAACCCTTGACCTATCGGTCCCTCCCGGACGTCGCGCGGACGCGCCGATAAGAGCCGATCGCTCTACCTAGCTAAGCTACAGGCCCGCGACGCGTGTCAAGGACGGCCGTTAGTTAAAGATTCCGGAAGGCGTGCGCTACGACGGGGCGCCCGTCCAGGTCCAGAGCCCGACGAGGCGCGCATCCGCGCCCTGACGGACCTCGAACCGATACGCCCCCGTCGGCGGAACGCTCACGGAGAAGTAGTCCCCGGGACCGAGCTTCCCGTCCGATCCGACGTCGACGAACGCGAGCGTCGCGTTCCCGCCGCTGAGCCCCGCAGTCAAGTTCGCGAATTCCGCACCGTCGCGGTTCAGGATCGCGCGGAAGTTCGAGAGGTCGAGGACGAACGTCGCCTCCGTAACCGTGATCCGCCCGAAGCCGCCGAAGGTGAACTCGAGGATCGCGGACGGAGTCGTGTCCCGCGGCTCCAGACCCCTCGGGATGAACACGATCGCGAGGAGGACGATGAAGACGACGCCCGAGGCCATGGAGTACCTGAGGAGCTTCGTCGCCTGCGGCGGCGGTGCCCGCCTCCGCTGGAACGGGGCATCGGGTTCCTTCGGCCGCGCGATTCGCATGGACCCCTCACTCCACGTAGATCGCGGGCCGGCCGGGGATCGCGTGCTCCGCCTTGCCTGCAGGATCTCGCCGCCCCGGGTCGTCCGCCCGGTACACGTCGACGCGGGCGCCCAGCTCGCGAGCGAGGAATTCGCGGTCCTCGAGGAACCGCGCGGCTTCGTCCGCGACGGCGGCACGACGGACGAGGTCCTCGGGCCGGGCGTGGCGCAGGTCGTCCGTGAGCTTCTTCGCGTACGACGCGACGTCCTTCGCCCGCTCGCGCATCCCGGGATCCTCGAGGGTCTTCGCCATCAAGGCGTTCATGGCGATCGGACCCGCGCGGGCCATCTCGAGCGCGACCGCATGGACGCGGAGCTTCCACGACGGCGCGGTATATATCGCGATTCGCTTCGGCGCGATCCGGGTGACCTTGAGGATCTCGCGGACGTCCGCGATCGTCGAGCTGAGGAGGCCCTCCGCCGCCTCCGCGGTCACGTCGACCTCGGACGTTTCCGCCACGGGATAGGGCGCGTGGGACACGAAGCCCTTGCCTCCGATGCGGGACCAGATCTCCTCGCAGACGTGGGGCACGAAGGGGGCGAGGAGCCGCGTCTGGACGTCGATGAAGCGCGCGAGGACGTGCGCATGGGGTCGGCCCCCCGCGCGGCGCACGTACCACGCCCACGCGGCCTGGAGGTCGAAGAAGCCATGGCGGAGCGCGGCCTTGTAGTTCATCTGCTCCATCGCCTCCCGCGCGGACGCGACGGACCGGTTCATGGTCGAGAGGAACCAGGCATCCACGGTCCGCCGGTCGGAGCGGGTCGCGTGGTGGCCCACGGCGAACGCGTACCATTCCTGCAGGCGCGAGCGCCCCGACGCCGCGAAATCCGTGTCGATGTTCGGGTCGTCCATCCCGTCGCCCGCATTCGCGACAGAGAGCCGGAGTACGTCCGCACCCCATTCCCGGAGCGCGTCGCGGATGTACCACACGTTCCCGCGGGACTTCGACATCTTGCGGCCCATCATCTGAACGAACCCGTTCACCCCGAAGCCGCGGGGCCAGAGCTCCTTCGGGAACAGCGCGGTGTGGTGGAACAGGCAGAACGTCATGTGGTTCTGGACGAGGTCCTTGCCCGTGTTCCTCAGGTCAAATGGGTACCAGTAGAGGAACTCCGACCGGAGCGCCTCGAGGATCTCCCGCGTCACGCCGGATCGGGCCGCGACCTCCGCGGCGGCGCCCTTCCCAAGGAACACGAAGTCGAAGAACGCGTCGTCGAGCCGGGAGGCCCAGGGGACCTCGCTCCGCAGCGCGCCGCCTTGGAGGGCGTGCGCGATCGTGTAGTAGGCCATGTACACGGTGGAGTCGGAGAGGGACTCGATGACCCATGCGTCGTCCCACGGGAGCTTCGTCCCGAGGCCGCGATGGTGCGCGGCGGGCCAGTCCCGGAGCCAGTCGATCACGTAGTCGAACTGCTTCCGGATCGCCTCCGGGTACAGCGCCATCGACGCGAGCGCCTCGTGGACCTTCGTCTTCCAGGACGGGTCGCCGTACGCGAGGAACCACTGGTCCTCGACGACCTTCACGATCGCGCGGGTCGTGCACCGGCACACGACCTCGCCGCTCGGCTCGTACATGAGGTCCGCCTGGCCCGAGGCCGCGAGCTGCCTTCGGACCTCCTCCTTCGCGACCTCGACGCGCACGCCCGCGAGGTGCCCGCAGTTCTCGTTCATGACGCCCTGATAGAAGCCCGAGCGGTACACCTCCGCCTTCGCCGCCTCGAGCGCCTCGCGGTCGTCCTGGCTCCGGATCCCCATGCGGTCGACGATTTCGACGGCGGGGAGGGGACCCCATCCGGGGGTCCGGATGATCGGGATTGGGACGATCCCACGCACGCGCTCCGCGTCGAGCTTGTACCGCTTGAGCAGCGCCGCGTCCTTCTGGAGGTCGCGGAGGGCGACGAGGTCGTCCGGCGCGTCCGAGGGGACGCTCGTCACGATCCCCGTCCCCCGGCCCTGGTCGATGAAGGTGCTCGGGAGGATGAGGATCGCGCGGTTGATCCCGGGGGCCACAACCTCCTTGCCGACGAGGTCCGCGCCCCGGATTGGCCCCTCGACCCCGACGGCCTTCGCCTGCTCCGCGAGCTTCCGAGCCGCGCCCTCGTTCAGGATCCATCGCTCCCCGCCGACGCGCGCGACGACGTACGCGGCTCTCGGGTCGATCCAGAGGTTCGTCTGTCCGAAGACGGTCTCCGGCCGGATCGTCGCGGCGACGAGGAGTCGTCCGTCGGGCAGAGGGAACTTCAGGAGCGTGTACTCGACAGGCGTTTCCCCTTCCCCCTCGAGGCGGTCATGGTCCCCGATCGGCGCCTGGTCCTTCGGGCACCAGACCACGGGGTGCTTGTCCACGCGCAGGTACCCGCTGTCCTTGAGGCGGCGGAACTGCCAGCGGACGAACGCGTCATACGGGGGGTTCAGGGGGGTCGTGATGAACGAGCGGCGCCAGTCGATGGCCGCCCCGAGGCCGACGAGGTCCCGGGTCGTGGCCGCGGGGAACACGTCGATCCAGTGCATGGGGTCCGCGAACTTCCGTACCTCGGCGCCGGGGACGCCCATCCACTTCAGAATCTCGAGCTGCCGGGGCTCATTCTCCGCGACGCGCTTCGCTGCACCGAGGATCGGGAGGCCCGTGCAGTGGAACGCCTGAGGGTGGAGGACGTTGAAGCCCGTCATCCGCCGGAAGCGGGACTGGAACTCCGCGCGGAGGAAGGACAGCGCGAACCCGAGGTGCTGGTAGCCGCTCATGTACGGGTACGGGACGTTCGTGTACCATTTCGGTCGGGACGGCTCCGCGGAGGCCTCGAACGCGTGCGCACCGGCCCAGGCCGCCTGCCATTTCCTTTCGACGGCGCGGGGATCGAACGCCGGCCGCCGACGGGTCCGCCGGGCGCGGACCTTCGGACCCTTCCGTGACTTCCGACGCGCGGGCCGACGAGCAGCTCTCGCGCGTGGGCGGGAGCGCGCGCGCTTCGCACGCGTCCGTCGGGGGGATCCCGCACGGCCGCCCTCCCTTCGCCGCTTCGCGCGGGCGCGCGTCTTTGCGGACCGGCGGGGCTTCCGGCGGGCGGGCATGCGCGCGGATAAGGGAGTCGCGGGTAAAGCTTTTCGCCGGTCCCGGCGCGGGCGTCTCACCGGCTCCCGTGCGCGCTTTTTCATCGATGAGACGAAATAAAATTCGGGGCGCCGGAAATCCGCCACGGAAATCGCAGGATGGCGGGGGTTGTCATACGATGTATGACAATTGACAAAACGATTATATAAGATGCACCGGGATGCCGGCGTCAGCACGCCGAAAACACGCGTAGAAAAGGGTATGACGTTCGTCATATCCGCTCTGCGCAGAAATGAGGCCTGGGATGGACGAGAACGAGCGGATCACACTGCGGCTCGAGAAAGAGAACCTCGAGCTGATCGATTCGTTCCTGGGTGAAAGCAAGGCGTACACGAGCCGGTCCCAACTGGTCCGCGACGCCGTGCAGTCCTTCATCCAGACGGTCCGGGAGGGTGGCAACAACGTCACCGTCCGGGTCCCTCGGTACTTCCTGGAGCTGATCGACCGCCTCGTCGGGGACGGGTACTTCCTGAGCCGGGAGCACGCGATCGTCCGCGCGATCGAGGATTGGTTCAGCACGGAGCGGGTGAAGGAGATCCAAGGCCACCGGCAGGAGATCGACAAGATGACCGGACGGGTCGTCCCGGTCTCCACGGGGGACAAGGAGGGCGTCATCCCGCGGTGACGCGGGCGGCGTGATGAGCGCCAGAAGGGAGTGGCTTCCAACGCAGGAAAAAGGGAACGGGATGGGACCTGTCATGAAGGGATGGGATGCACGCCTTCAGCGGGGGCAACAACCTTCTGGCCTCCCTCGACTCGAGATGCGAGGATGAGGTGGAGCCAATGGTACCGAAAGACTACGTAGACGAGGTCATCAGCGCCATGTTCGACGACGCCGTGGACCCGAGGATCAGCGTCGTCGGCGTCGGGGGCGCGGGAGGCAACGTCGTGAGCGCGCTTTACGATCGAGACCTGAAGGGGGTCGAGACCGTCGCGGTCAACACGGACTCCGCGGGCCTGACGAAGTCGGAGGCCGACCTCAAGATCCTCCTCTCCCACCTCGAGGACCCGGACCGGGTCGTCGCCGCGCAGCGCGCGGCGGAGGACGCCGAGGCGACCCTCCGTGGGGCCCTCTCGCCGGACATCGTCTTCGTCGTCGCCGGCCTGGGCGGGGCCGCGGGCACGGGCGCGGCGCCCGTCGTCGCGCGGACCGCGAAGGCGAACGGCGCGGTGACGATTGCCATCGGAATCCTGCCATTCGCGACCGAGGGTCGGAACGAGCCAGCGCACGCGGGTCTCGCGAGGCTCCGCGAGGTCTCGGACAGCGTGATCGTCGTCGACAACAACTCCCTCGACAAGTTCGCGGACGAACTGTCCTTCAACGACGCGCTCCAGGTCGTGAACCAGGTCGTCGTCACGATCGTCCAGGGCGTCGTCAGCCACCTCGAACGGTCGTTCCTGACGACCGTCGCGGAGGAGGTCGACGCGGTCGCCCGCGAGATCGAGGAGCAGACGAGCCACGCCGTCGACGTCCAGGTCCAGGCGCCGGAGACCGTCCAGGCCGCCTGGGAGGTCGCGCCCGTCGCCTTCGACGACAGCGGGTTCATCGGCCTCCGGTAACGATCAAAACTCCTCCCCCCAACCAACGCCCACCCGCGAGGGCCTTGGGCGCCGGCGCCGCGAGGCGTCGGAGCGGCCCTCGCACCCCTTTCTTTCCCGGGGGAGAGGGAGGGTGCTCGTCGCCGACAAGGTTCTTGAGCCGTGCGGGAATCGTCCTGCCATGGTCGCCTACCGCGAAACGGTCTCGTTCCAGACGACGCCGGGGGTGCAAGCCCTCGACATCACCGATCAGGTCGTCGCTGCGATCCGTCGCTCCGGGATCGCTGACGGTCTCGCGTGCGTTTTCACCCCGAGCAGCACGAGCGCCGTAATCACGAACGAGTTCGAGCCCGGTCTCATGGAGGAGGACATCCCCGCTGCGGCGGAGCGGCTGTTCCCGGAAGACCTGGCGTACGGACACGAGCGCCGTTGGGCGGACGGGAACGGACACAGCCACGTCCGGGCGACGTTCCTTGGCCCATCGCTCACCTTCCCCGTGATCGCGGGTCGTCCGGCGCTCGGGACGTGGCAGCAGATCGTCTTCCTCGAGCTCGACACGAAGCCGCGGAAGCGAGACGTGCTCGTGCAGATTGTCGGGGAACCCGCACCGACGCCAAGGACCAAATAGTCCCGCCGTCGTCGCGCCCGCGTGCTCGGCCGGGCAGGCGACCCCGAGGCACGGGCCTCCGTGTTCCGCCTCGCCTGGCCCGTGATGGTCTCGAACCTTCTGCAGACCCTCACGACGACGATCGACCTCCTCCTTGTCGGTTCCCTCGGCGCGACTGCGCCACGGGCGGTCGCAGCCGTCGGCCTGGGCGGGCAGTTCCTGTTCCTGTTTTTCAGCATCATGATCTCCGTGAGCGCCGGGACGATCGCCCTCGTCGCTCGGGCAATCGGCGCGAAGGACCAATCGACGGCGGACCATGTGCTCAAGCAGAGCCTCCTCCTCGGGGCGCTCCTCTCCGTCCCCCTCACCGTGTTCGGGATCCTGTTCGCGCGACCCGTTCTCCTCTCGTTCGGCGCGGAACCGGCCGTCGTCGACCTGGGAACGGCGTACATCCAGATCGTGTCCCTCTCCGTGTTCTTCCAGTTCATCGCCTTCCTCGGCAACTCGGCGCTCCGGGGGGCCGGGGACACGGTCACCCCCCTGTGGATCGGGGGGCTCGTGAACGTGGTGAACTTCCTCCTCGCGGTGAACCTGATCTACGGGCTCGTCCTCGTGCCCCGCCTGGAAGTCGCGGGGGCCGCGATTGCGACCTCCCTCTCGTACGTCGTCGGGGCTGCCGCGGTCCTCGGAGTCCTCCTCCGCGGGCGTGGGCGCCTGCGACTTCGCCTGTCGGGAGACTGGCTCGATCGCGAGATGATCCGGCGGATCTTCCGGATCGGCTGGCCCGCGACCCTCGAGCAGATCATGCTCCAGCTCGCATTCATTCTGTGGGTCGGAATGGTGGTGGGCTTCGGGACGGAGATCCTCGCCGCGCACCAGATCGGCCTGCGGATCCAGAGCTTCGCGTTCATGCCCGGCTTCGGCTTCGCGATCGCGGCGACGGCCCTCGTCGGGCAGAACCTCGGCGCGCGGAACCCCGCGGCGGCGGAGCGCAGCGGCTGGGAGGCCGCGAAGCTCTCTGTCCTGGTGATGGTCGGCATCGCCGTCGCGATCTTCGCATTCGCTCCGACGATCGCGCGCGCGTTCATCGCGGACGACGTCGTCGTCGGTTGGACGGTGACCTTCATCCGGATCCACGCGGTCAGCATCCCCGCCGTCGGCGTGTTCTTCGCGATCGACGGGGCCCTCCGCGGTGCGGGAGACACGCGGTTCCCCCTGAAGACGTCCCTCAGCGGGATCTACGCGGTCCGCTTGCCCCTGTCCTTCATCCTCGGATTCATCCTGAACTTCGGAATCATCGGCGTGTGGATTCCGCTCGTCGTCGAGTACTGGTACCGCGCGGCCGTGATCTCGCTGCACTTCCGCCGGGGCCGCTGGAAGTCCCTCCGCGTGTGAGCCGACAGGTTTTAAGCCGAGGGGACCGTAGGCGGCCCCGGTCTCGGCGATGGCGAGGGACGTGCAGAGCGAGGCGCCGGCGAACTCGTACCGCCTCACGAAGGTCGGGGTGACGGGCGTCCTGAAGCCCGTCCAGGTCCGCCGGCCCGGCCGATCGCTCACCCTCACGACGACAATCGACGCGTTCGTCGACCTCCCCCCGAACCAGAAAGGGTCCCATCTCTCCCGGAACCTCGAGGTGATCAACGAGCTCGTCGACCGCTCCGTGCGCGAACCCGTCGAGAGCCTCGAGGAGCTCACGGAGACGATCGCGAAGGGGCTCCTGAAGCGACACGACTACGCGACGACGGCGGAGGTGTGGGCGCGCGCGGACTACTTCCTCGAGCGGACGTCGCCCTGGGGGGTGTCCTCCCTGGAACCGTACCACCTGGTCGCCCGCGTGAACGCACGGCGGGACCCCGCGTCCGTCGAACGATCCGTCGGCGTCGAGGTCGTCGGGATGACCGCGTGCCCGTGCGCGATGGAGACCGTGCGGGCGAGCCTCGCGAAGGAGCATGGCGACGTCGTCGACCGGATGCCGGTCATCACGCACAACCAGAGGAACCGGACGACCCTGATCGTCGAGGAACCGCGCGGCCATGATCTCGAGGCGGACGAGCTGATCGAAATCGTCGAAGCCTCGATGTCCGCGCCGACGTACGAGCTCCTCAAGCGGCCCCAGGAAGGCCGCCTCGTCGAGATGGCGCACCGGAACCCCAAGTTCGTCGAGGACGTCGTGCGGGAGATCCTCGACCGTCTCCTCACCCGCTACCCGAAGATGCCCGACCGCGCCTGGGTCCGCGTGAAGTCCGAGGCCGAGGAGTCGATCCACAAGCACAACGCCGTGGCGGAGCGGGCGACGACGTTCGGGGAGCTCCGCGCGCCCTGACCCCAGCGGGGCAAAGGACTTGGCCTTGGATGCCGATGCGGGCGCGATGGCGCTTGTGGGCCTCTGTCACATGTGCGGCGCGCCGTCGACGCAGGCATGCGTGATGTGCGGCCGCGTGACGTGCGACTCGCACCTCCGCGGGAGCGTGCCGCCCGTCTGCAACGAGTGCGCCTCGGGGCGCCGGGGGGAAGGCCCGCCAACCGTCGGGTGACTACGCGAGGAGGCGCTTCGCGTCGTCCTTCTCGATGCCCAAGGCTCGGAGCGCGTACGTGAGGGACTTCGCCCGGATCATGTCCCGCGTCTTGTCGTCGAGGAACTGCTCCATGATCACCGGGGCTTTCTGCGCGTACTGGACCGCGAACTCCGACCAGTAGTACGACGCGCTGTCCGGGTCGAGCCTCGCGGCCTTGTTGTACGTCTCCTCGGCCTCGTTGAAACGCCCGAGGTCCATGCAGAAGGACGCAAGGGCGTCGAGGTACTGCGGGTTCTCCGAGTCGAGCTCGACCGCCTTTTTGTAGAGAGCGATGATCTCCTCCGCCTCGACCTTCGGGACGCCGAGGGCGGCCTCCGCCTTGCCGAAGTGCGCGACGGGGTTCTTCGGGTCCGCCTTCGCGGCCTTGTCGAAGCGCTTGTACGCCTCGTCGTAGTCGAGTCGGCCGAGGGCAGTTTCTCCCGCGGCGATCTCCTCGTCCGTCGAGCCCATGGGACTCCCGCGGCGGGATGTCCGGCCCCGGGACATAAAGGTTCCCCTGCGAATGTCGCCCGACGCGAACGAAGGTGCGAGTCACGTCGCCCGGGTGCGGAAGACGCATGCCTTCGCACCGAGCGCGCGGCACTCGACCTCTTCGCACGCGACCGGCCGGGCGAACACACCGGTCAGGATTCCTGCGAGGTATCCCGCGTACAATCCGCACACGGGGGTGGCCCCCGGCTTCCGGAGGTCCGCGATCCAGCTGTGCGGGAGCGTCCAGACGGTCGCGACGTCCTTGAGGTCCTTCACGATGAACGTCGCCTTCCCGTGCCCGACCGCGGGCAGGATCTCCGCAATCCTCAGGAGTGCGGAGAGCCGGCTCATGTCGTCCGTGGCTGCCCCGACCGGGGAGACCATGCGCTCGCCGAGGCTCCGACCCGCGTCCTTCGACACTCGAACCAGGATCGCCCGCGCAGACTCACCGAACGTCGACTCGAGCTCCGCCGCCAAGGCCGCAAAGTGCTGGGGGGACATGAGCCACACGGGCTGGTCCTGGAAGAAGATCCGGCCCTTCTCCGGATCGAAGCGGATCGGGAACGCCTTCGGGAGGTCTGCGTCGGCGGCCGGCGATCCGGACGCGGATTCGCGCGACATGGGGGAGGACTTCCCCCAGGGCGTATTTGAGCGCGTAGGTCATCCGTTCTCGACCACGACGCGGGTCATGAGACGATCCGGTGGTCTCGCAGCCAGTCGAGATCGCTCCAGTACAGGTTCCGGATGTCCGCCAACCCTTCGATCGCCATGACGACGCGCTCGAGGCCAAGCCCCCACGCGAGGACGGGCGCCTTGAGACCGAGGGGCTCCGCGACCTCGGGCCGGAAAATCCCGCTCCCGCCGAGCTCCATCCATCGCCCGTCCGGCAGCTGGCCCTCGGGCTCCATGGAAGGCTCCGTGTACGGGAAGTACCCCGGCCGGAACTTCACGCGCGTGAACCCGAGGCGCCGGTAGAACTCCTCGATCAATCCGAGGAGCTGCGCGAGGTTCGCGCCCTCTTCCATGACGACGCCCTCGACCTGGTGAAACTCAGGGAGGTGCTTCCAGTCCACCGCGTCGGGCCGGAAGTTGCGCCCGATGATGAACGCCTTCTGCGGCGGGTCCGGATGGTCCGCGAGGAACTTGAGCGTGATCGGGGTCGTGTGGGACCGGAGCACCGCGCGCTCCGCCTCCCCGCGGTCCCACCGGTATCGCCAGCCGCGGCTCCCGGTCCCTCCGCCCGTCTCGTGCGCGTCCGCGACCCGCTGCACGACGTCCTCGCTCGGAAGGGGCATCCGCGACGGCCGTCGCAGATAGAACGTGTCGAGCTGGTCCCGGGCGGGGTGGTCCTGCGGCTGGAAGAGCGCATCGAAGTTCCAGAATGCGGACTGGATGAAGTCGCCCTGGATCTCCGTGAACCCCATGCTCAGGAAGATTCGGCGAATCCTCTCGATGTACGCGCTGAGGACGTGCCGCTTGCCCGGCCGCACAAGGGGCGCGAACGCCTTCGTGTCGTACGGCCGGAAGTCGACGGACTGCCAGCGCCCGGACCGGATGAGGGTCGTCGTGAGCTGCGCGACCTCCTCCTTGAGCTCGAGCCCCTTCGCGACGACGGTCTCGCCCGCCTGCGTGAGGGCGATCTCCCTCCGCACGGCCGCCCTCTCCCGGACGAGATCCTGCCGGGACTTCAGGTCCTTGAGGATCTTCGGGTCGATCGCCTCCTCGGGCGTCTCGCCCTTTGCCAGGAGCTCGAGGGCGAGCTCGTCCGCCCCCTTCGCGGCCGCAGCGGCGCGACCCGCATCCGTGACGACGAGCACGCTCCCTTCCTTCGACTTCTCGACCTCGACCCAGCCCTTCCGGCGCGCCCAGCCGAGGGCGATCGCGAACTCCTTCTCCTCCATGCGGGCGGCGGGCCGGAGCCTGGGGACGGGGATGCGGCCCCGTGCCCGAATCGCCGCTTTGAGGAGCTTTCGCTCGGGGAGCGTGCGTCGCGCGACGCCCTTGGCCGCGAGCCGGTACGTCCGGGCGAGGCGCTCCTTCATCGAGACGAGTCCCTTCGCCTGCAGCCACGACGCGGCGTTCATCACCTCGACGAGCTCGCGGAACTTCCCTCGCTCCCGGACCTGTTCCGGCGAGGCCTTGCCGAGTTCCCGCAACGTCAGGAGGACCTTCTTCTCGAGGTAGGAGAGCTGCGCGGCGACGTCCCGGGCCATTGGGGGCGCGGATGGAACCCTCGTTATATGCACTTGTCGTTGGGGCGGGCCCAGGCGCGCGGCTCAGTCGCGCACGAGGAAGTCCTCGACCCGGTCCTTCGCCTTCTCCCGCGCCTCCTTGTGCCGCCGGAGGAAACCCTCGACCTTCCCCCAAAGCTCGAGCTTGCAGTCCCCGCACAGCCGCTCCCCCGAGCGACACGTGCGCTCGACCTCCGCGAGGTGCCGATCGTCGGGCTCGAACACGAAGTTGTAGAACGCGAAGACGGAGCAGAACGTCGGATCCGCGCCGAGCCGGCGCTGCTCCTCGACCGTCGCCCGCCCGCCCGTGAACGCGTTCGAGATCTTCTTCTTCGCGTCCTTCAGGCTGTCCGTCGTGAAGATGCTCGACTCCGGGACGGACGCGGACATCTTCCCGCCGGGCCCGAGGAGACTCGGGAGTAGCTTGTTGTGGATGAGCGCGGGCTTCGGGTAACCGATCCTCGGGGCGACGTCCCGCGCGATCCGGAAGTGGGGGTCCTGGTCGATCCCGCAGGGGATGAGCACGGGCACCTCCCTGCCGGCCTCGGCGGTGGGGAGGAAGCACGGCACGGCCTGGATGCTCGTATAGAAGATCTCCCCGACGTTGTTCGCCTTCTCGAAACCGAACACGGCCTGCGTCGTGCTGAACGTGATCCGCTTCGCGACCTCGACCGCGATCGGGTACAGGTGGTGGATGTACTCCGTGTCGAGGAAGATCCGCGTCCGCTTCGGGTCGAACCCCATCGCGATGATGTCGAGGATGTTCTCGTAGCCGACCTTCGTCGCCTGCCCGAGGTCCTCGAAGTCCTTGAAGAGGAACTTCTCGTCGTCCGTGATCTGGAAGTACAGGGTCGCGCCGAACCGGTCCTGGAGCCACTTCGTGAAGAACCAGGGGAGCATGTGGCCAATGTGGATCCCGCTCGACGGTCCGCGGCCCGTGTACAGCGCCCACGGTGTCCCCTTCGAATGCTCGTCGAGGATCCAGTTCAGGTCGCGGTGGCTGTAGAACACGCCCCGTCGCAGCATCGGGTGGAGCTCGCCCGCGGCCTTCTGGATCCGGTCGAGGAGCGGGGGGGTGATCCGCTCCGTGCCGAACTGGGTCACGAGCCGGTCGTAGTCGACCTGGCCCCTGACCTCCCACGGGGTGACGGTGAACTCGTCGGGCATCGTCGCGGCGAAAAGCCCCGTGGCGTAGATAAAGGCTCACACCATGATCGCGTGGCGGCCGCGCATGTCGGCCTCCGTCTGCCCGAGCGTCTCCATGACCTGCGCGACGAGGCCGTCGAGGAGGATCAGCGCCGCGTTCTCGAAGAGAGTCCCGAGCGGGGCAAGCCGCGCGCGGGCGTCGTCCGCGTCCGTCCGGATGAGCAGTACGACGTTGCTCGCGTGAGCGAGCTTGGAGGTCCGGTGGCCCGTGACCGCGATCACCTTCGCCCCCACGCGCCGTGCGATGTTCGCGACCTGGATCGCGCTCATCGTCGCGCCCGTGTTCGAGACGATGAGCACGGCGTCCCCGTCGCCCACGACGGGCGTGATCGTCTCGCCGATGAAGAAGCACTCGATCCCGAGTTGGACCATCCGCATCGCGAACCCGCGGGCGGCGAGGCCGCTCCGGCCGACGCCGTAGACGAAGAACTTCTTCGCGCCCGTCAGGATGTCCGTCGCCGCCCGCATCTCCGCCGTGCGGTCCTCCGCGAGGATCTTCCCGACGGCGTCGAGGATGTACGCCGCGGAGGCGACCGCGGTCGGCTCGGAGCGGACGGGCTTCGTCACCGCTTCCGCTCCTCCTTCTCCGGTTTCGCGGGCCGGATGAGGCGTTTCGCGAGCACCCTCTCGAGGATGACCTTCATGTACATCGCGTCGTGCTCGAGGAGGGGCGACGAGGAGACGATCGTGAGGTCGTAGTCCCCGTCGAGGAGGCACTCCGCGAGCGGCTCGAACCGGAGGTCGCCCTTCTTGATCGGGGTGTAGCGCAGCTCGTTCCCGTCCGCGTGCTCGACGCCGGAGAAGTGCGCGTGGAGGTGGCCGTCGGAGAGCCGCTTCGCCTTGGCGAGGACCTCCGCGAAGTCCTCGGGCCGCTTGAGGGAGCCGAACCCGCGCGCGTGGACGTGGGCGAAGTTCAGGACGGGCGCGATCCCCGCGACCGTCTTCGCGAGGGACAGGAGCTCCTCGAGGTTCCCGACGACCTCCTGCCGCCCGCTCGCTTCGACCCCGAGCCGAGCGCGGACCTTGTTCTTCCTGTACCAGTCCCGGAGGAGCCGGAGGTTCTTCGCGATCCGGGCGAGCGCCTCCTTCGGCGCGAGGTCGCCGAACATGCCGAGGTGCGTGATCACCGTCGTCGCGCCCATCGCCTCCGCGAGCATGCCGCCCCAGCGGACGCTGTCGAGACTCTTCTGCGCCAGGCCGTCGGCGTCCGCGAGGTCCATGTAGTACGGCGTGTGAAGGGAGAGCTCGATGTCGAGCTCCCGCGCGAGCGCCCCGAGCTCCGCAAGCTCGAGGTAGTCGTCCGCGATCCCCGAGGCCAGGCTGTACAGGACGTCCCCCTTCTCGATCTTCTGGGAGAGGGACGAGATCAGGGTCTCCTTCCGGTCCTGCCTCCGACCGAGCTGTACGACGAGCTCGCCGGGGACTTCCCGCACGGTCCGCCCGATGTCCTCGTCCGTCGCATAGCGCTCGTTCACGTTCACCCTGACGAGCTGGACCTCCATCGCGGTGAGCCCGAGGTTGTGCACGTCCTCGATGCCGTCCCGCAGCGTCCGACCCTTGCAGGATAGGGGGATCCCCGAGGGGCCAAAACGAATCATCGAGTGTTCGCCCCCGTCATGCGAAACAAGGACTATTATTCACCATCCTCTGATATTAATAGTTTTCCAGGGACCTGGCCTCGGACCGGCGGAGAGAGGCGACTCCTAGGCTATGACGGCCCTGACGGCCGGAGACGGGGCCGGCGGGACGGGAGCCTTCAGGAGGACGATGCCCCCCATGATCAACCCGGGGACGACGACGAAGAACCCGCCGTAGACCGCGAGGATCACGGAGGAGATCAGCGAGCCCCCGACGATCAGGACGACGCCCGCGGCGAGGGCGAGGCCCGCGTTCCCGAGGAAATGTCTCGCCACGATGTACGTTACCCCGGCGAGGATGTATAGGACGCCGAGGAGCACCCAGCTCGTGATGATGAGGATGATGCCCAGCAGACTCATCGCGTACCCCCACCATCCATAGCTAACCGTGAGCTGGGCGACGACCTGGCCGACGAGCAGGAAGAGGACCGCGGCCAGGCCGTAGCCGAAGGTCGCGAGTCCCATCTGGGACCCGTAGTTGCGCCGCATCCCGAAGAAGCCGAAGAGGCTCAGGAGCAGCGAGACGAACAGGAACGCCACGAGCGCCAGGTGCAGGAGAGAGAGCCCGCCGTATCCGAAGAATCCGAACGCGGACACCCCGAAAGCGATCGACGCAGCGACCGCCATGAAATGACCGACCGCGCCCGCCGTGAACCAGGAACGGCTCGGGACGCCGACCGGCCTCGGTTGGACAAGGACCGCGGGGACGCCCGCGACCATCGCCGGAACGAAGGGCGGCGTGACGGGCTGCGGCCGCGTCCCCGGGAAGAGAAGGCGGTCAGAAACGCAGTACCACTGTCCGTAGTGGGGCAGCCAGGTCAGCGGGTTCCCGCACCGAGGACAGTTCAGGGACAGGTCGCGTGCTTCGTCCAAAGCATCCCTGGCCGCTGCAGGGGGTGCGCGCTCTAAAGGATATCGGAGGACCCGCGCCGGGAGGGCTCCGGGGCCATGACGGGGTCGAAGACGGCCGCGCCTCTGGACCGCGCCCAAACGTTTATATGAAGCACCCGAATAACCGCGACTTCGAGACCCCGTTTTCATGGACAGGACCCCCAAGACGAACCCTCGACTCCTTCGGCTCGTCCGCGAGCTCCGGGACCTGTCGCGGGACAGCGGAGCGCCGATCTGGCGGGACGTCGCCGAGCGGCTCGAGCGCTCGCGCCGGAACTGGTCCGAGGTGAACCTCTCTCGCCTGAGCCGATACGCGGCGAAGGGGGAGAAGGTCGTCGTGCCGGGCGTCCTCCTCGCCACGGGGGAGATCACGGTCCCGCTCACGGTCGCCGCGTTCCGCGCGTCCGGAGCGGCCCGGAGGAAAATCGAGGCCGCGGGCGGGAAGTCCGTGAGCCTGCTCGAGCTCGCGGTGCAGAACCCGAAGGGGAGCGGCGTGCGGATCCTGGGATGACCATGGCGATCATCGACGCGACCGGGCACATCGTCGGGCGGTTCTCGAGCATCGTCGCGAAACGCCTCCTGAACGGCGAGGAGATCGTCGTCGTGAACGCGGAGAAGGCGATCGTCACGGGCAAGCGGTCGAGGGTCCTCGCGACGTACCAAGCGAAGAAGAGACACGGCAGCACGACGAGCCGGATGCGCGGCATCGGGCCGTTCTACCCGCGGCGACCGGACATGATCCTCCGGCGGACGATCTCCCGCATGCTCCCGTACCAGCAGCCGAGGGGGCGCGACGCGCTCAAACGGCTCCGGGTGTACATCGACGTGCCCGACGCATTCAAGGGGAAGCCCTTCGAGATCATCGAGGTTGCTAAGCGCCCGCCTCAGGGGCCCGTGCTCGCGCTCGGCGAGATCTCGAAAGCTCTCGGCTCGAAGTTCGAGGTGTCCCGATGAAGGTCGTCGTCGCGAGCGGGAAGCGGAAGACGGCGATCGCGCGGGCGACGGTCCGGAAGGGCCGCGGGGCCGTTCGGGTGAACAGCGTGCCCGTGGAGATCTACCCCGTGGAGCTCGCGCGGATGAAGATCCTCGAACCGCTCAAGCTCGCCGGCAAGAAGGCGGAAGGCGTCGACATCGACGTGAACGTGCACGGCGGCGGGATCATGGGACAGGCGGACGCGACCCGCACCGCAATCGCGCGCGGCCTCGTGCAGTACCTGAACGACGAGGAGCTCGAGACCCTGTTCCGGGACTACGACCGCACGCTGATCGTCCCGGACACCCGGCGGAAGCTCCCGAAGAACCCCCTCGGCCGCGGGGCGCGGAAGAAGCGGCAGAAGTCGTACCGGTGAGCCGATGATCATCCCGATCCGTTGCTTCACGTGCGGCAAGGTCGTCGCGAGCGCGTGGCCCGTGTACCTCGAGCGAACACGGAACGGCGAGGACTCCGCGAAGGTCCTCGATAACCTCGGTCTCGTTCGGTACTGCTGCCGTCGCATGATCCTCTCAAACGCGGAGCTGATCGACGAGGTCATCCCCTTCGGGTGAACGCGACGGGAACGTTCTTAAGGACGCGGGACCTGCACGCGGTCCGAGGGTCCGTGGGGTAGCTTGGTTTGGATGCGGCGGCCGCCGTCCGCGACCTGCCCACCCACAAGAAATCCTACCAGCTTGGGGTGCTGGCGACTCCGGTTCAAATCCGGACGGACCCATTCCTACTCCATGCGTTTCAGTCGATAATCAGCCGGTTTTTCCGCGCCGCCTTGCGCGAGGCCGCTTCCGACCAGGCGTCGACCGCCTCCATCCTCGCGTAGAACTTCTCCGTCGTCGTCACGCTCGTGTGGCGGAGCATCCTGGACACCGACTCGATCCCGACGCCCATGGACTTCATCTCTTTGGCGAAGGAGGGCCTCAGGACACGGTAGTCGCCCACGATGCCCGCCTTGCGGAACGTCGTGTACCGCGCCCGGCTCCATCCGGAGCCGATGTAGTAATAGCCGTCCACGTTCGGCACGAGGGGCTCGACCGCCTCGGACTTCATGCCTAAGGAACGAAGGTGTCGCTCGCGCCGGTCTAGGAAGTCCGATACCGCCGGCCGGACGTCGTCCGTGACAAGGATGCGGTCGCCACCCGCGGTCCACCGACCCAGGCCCTTGGGCGAGGAGACCTTCATCCACCACGTCTGGGTGTCGAGATCCCTGAATTTCGCGAGTCTCAACTCCTTCGGCCTCAAGCCGCTGCCGTAATACATCTGCACGGCAAAGCGGACGACTTCCGCGGTCCAGCCCTCGAGGGGCTCGAGCCTGTGGAGGGCGTCCCTCAGCCACGCCTCGTCCTTCGGGACGATGGGCTGCGGCCCGGGGTCGAGGTTCAGGAGGCCCCGCTGGCGCAGGTTGTCGATCGTCGCGTTGCCGACGAGCCGCAGGAACGAGGTGCTCGCGAGAGAGATCGTGCACAACGTGCGGCTGCTCACGAAGGGGGAGTTCCGAAAGCAGCGCCAATCCTCCTCATCAAGTACCCTCACCGTGCCGTTCCATGAACCCCAAGCGACTTGCAAGCGAAGGATCCCTAGTGGCGATTGACAGATACTCAGCCTCACCAGACAGCCACAGTACGTCGAACACTTCGAGAAGAGCGCGCTTCCAGTCGTCTCCGACTGAGAGGGATTTCAGGCGTGATGCCACGTCATCAAGGTTCTGCTTGTGCCGACTCAGTAGGAGAACATAGGTTGCAGGGTATGGGTAGAGTCCGAGCAATCCGTCTATGTAGTGGCCAACGTCTCCCCGATCGAGATTCATGAGAACGGAGAGGCCTTCGTTTACCACGGATTCGGTATCCCAAGCAAAAGACCACGGAATGCTTCTTCGTTCGGTTGCCGAATCGGAAACAATGGTCTGATCGTTCGCTAGAAGAAAAGCGAACGGGTAGTCAACCCTCAAGGCGGAGAGGAACGAGCTCGCCAAGCCTCGACGATAGAAGTACCAGGCTCGAGAGCCGGACAGAGGAGAGATAGAGTCTTTGATGGCGATGGACCGAAACGGTTCGAAACTCCAGCGGAGGACCATGTCGAAGGGACGTACCCGGACGGTTCGCACATGCTCGACCTCGACAAATTCGTTCATGACGCCACCGCTACCAAAGCCACCACGGCACCTGATCGACCCCCGCCCTGAACGTATCGATGAGATTCCAGTGGACGCGCCCGCCTCGGGATACCGACTCGTACACCTTGAAGTGTGCATAGGGCTCACCCGGAAAATTCGGCGCGTGAGCAGGATGACCTTGAACACGATAGCCGCTCGGCATGTCCCATTCCAGACCCATTTGCTTGCCCCCGAACAGCGGTCGTGGCCTGCTGGCCACATCGGGCCGGAAGTCGCCTATCTTTCCGGGGAAGATCTCACCGGGCCTGCCCGCTGCTTTTGTGGGCACGCCCGCGACCGCGACCCGTCCCGCCAACGTCCCCGTCCGCCACAGGCTGAACGCCTTCATTCCCCCAGCCGTGACGCCGCCGACGAGGGCCCCGAACGCGGCGGCCTAGGCCATCCCCTCGTCCGACAATTCGCCACCTGTGGCGAGAGGGGCCCTTCCCGGGACGAGTGCGATCCCGAACTGGGCCGTCTACCTACTGCACGCCTGGTTCAACTTGATTCAACCAGTTCTATCCATCCTGGAGCCATTCCAATCAAAGTTGACAGGCCCGGCTGACCTCTTTCGATTGCAGAAGGGTTATCGGGATATGCCGCGATTGCTGGCGTTTGTGCCGCCTTGGAAAGGCGCCCTTCGACCGGTTCTCGAATCGCAAGAGGATCCGATATCCGGAAGTGCACCACGAGATATGAGGTATTCGCAACGACAAACTCCTCTTTCGCGATCCGCGTCCGAAAGCCGCGTTTCTTCTGCTTACGGGCGGAGACGAGCTCGCGGTACTTGGCCGGGGAGATGACTTCCAGTTGAGCCGCTTCCAGTAGTCGGACCAGGTAGTTGTAAGGGGCGCCTACGACGGCGAAAAGGGTGACAACTCGGCCCACGAAGGGTTCTGGCGGATTCACCTACTCGTTAGAGTCGAAGGCGATTGCCACCTTGTGATTGACGACAGAAGTCGGATCGTAGATTTCCTTCGTCATGCCATCCCCAAGATCGGAAGTCGCCATGTTACCGAAGAGGCCGACCGTTCCGCGAGAACCTCCAGACTGCCACCTCCCAATCCTTCGAGCAGGTATGGAGCCGCCCGCTTGTAGAAAGCGGTTGTTCCCGAGCGGGCGAAGCCGACGGCGAGGCCCTCGCCGGTGTTCCTGCTGCCAATTCCTAGGGCCTTTCTCAATCCATCCGGTTTCACCATGCCCTTGAAGAATTCCCACGAGGTGGTCCACGGCCTTCCGGCGGCTGGGTTCTTTCCTCCGAAAATGCGCAGTAGGACTCGTGGCGCTTTGGCAAGCTGCTCCCCACCGTTCGCCGCCGCCCCGGCCTGACCCGACCCGCGAGCGCCTTCTCGTCACGGGCCGAATCTCTAACCTCCGCCATGGTTTCGAGGACCGGTCACCGCCGGTTCCCCAGTAGATCTCAGTTGGACTATCGCCTCTTGACGAGAAGTCGACTAAGATGGGCTGCAGCGCGTTCGCGCGTGAAGTCGCCGTTAACCGGATCTCCTATTTGCTCGATCTCGAGTAGGATTTCTGCCAACAACTCTTCGGATGCAGGTTCATAACGAATGGGTAAGGGATGCTTACGGCTGCCCTTCCTCCAAGTTGCATAGCCATGAAATACAAAACTCCCCCATCTTGCCAGCTGATTGGCATCGACCTGTCCATCAACGAACTGCTTCAGGACACGGGCGACGTCCGTCGGCTTCAGGGTGATTTCTTTCTTGGCGCCAATCAGGTGGTTCCTCAGGACACGTAGCTCGTCGTCCCCAACGCTGTCAATTCTGGCTTCGAAGTCGCCTCGAATGTAACGGGTCACTGTTTTCAGATAGGTGTGGCTAGATGGTGATGTGACTTTCGCCATCAAGGACCCCCATGTATCCACTTTCTCATAAGCAGCTCTCCCGCGGGACCGAGGGTGTCTTTGAATTCCCTCAGCAAGATCCCGGTTTTATCCAGCTCCGAGACGTACAGCTTGCCATAGCCAACCGTCCGTGCCGGCGAGAAGAAGCTGAGCCGGTAACCACCCCGCTCAAGAGCGCGGATTTCGAAGTTCGTCGCCTTGCTGGTCGCTCCCCCGAAGAACTTTAACATGGACGATCGGAGGGGGCCTTCTCCGTAGTTCGCCCGAACGTGGGAAAGCGTCTCTGCCTTCGTGCCAAATCTCGCGATGCTTGCACCGTCGGCCAGTGCGCCGACTCTGCCAGCGAACGCCCCTGCCCGCCACAGGCTGAACGCCTTCATTCCCCCAGCCGTGACGCCGCCGACGAGGGCCCCGAACGCCGCGGCGTTCGCCA
>Ga0154849_108_pt1 | contig 23890 bp, 21 predicted proteins | sample Rifle2008BG16ft_FD_105577 | JGI IMG/M metagenome (GOLD analysis project Ga0154849, IMG submission 105577) | Euryarchaeota archaeon RBG_16_67_27 | reverse complement strand
GACGCTCTCGAACCTCGCGCAGGACAACGCGAGCCTCGCGGGCAAGATCCTCCGCGTGAACCGCGATGGAACGATCCCGGCGGACAATCCGATTCCCGGATCGCCCGTCTTCACACTCGGCCACCGGAACGTGTTCGGCCTCGCGTTCCATCCCGTGACGGGTCGGCCGTACGTGAGCGAGAACGGTCCCGATCGCGACGACGAGGTGAACCTCCTCGTCCCGGGTGGGAACTACGGTTGGCCGTCGATCACGGGCGACGGGAACCTCCCCGGCTTCATCGACCCGATCGTCACGTACTCGGGCGTGATCGCACCGACGGGCGTGGGATTCTACACCGGATCCGCGGATCCGACCCGGAGGGACAGCCTCCTCCTCGGCGACTGGAACCGGGGCGTCCTCCAGCGGATCGAGCTCGCGCCGCCGGCGTACGACGCCGCCGTCCGGGCGGAGACCCTCGCGGGGTTCGGCGCGGGCGGGATCCTCGATCTCGAGATGGGGCCCGACGGGCACGTGTACGTCTCAACGCCGTCGGCGATTCACCGCGTCCGGCTGACCGCCGCGGGACCTGCGGGCGCGGGTCTCGAACCCGGGCTCCTCGTTGCCCTCGTCACGATCGCGGGCGTCGGCGGGGCGTTCCTCGCGGCCATCCTGTTGCGGTTTCGGCGGACTCGTCCGTGACCCCTTCCCGGGCGACCTCGTCCTATGGTTTTAAAACCCCCGCGCGGATATAACGTGCTTAAGTGTCGCACGGGGACGAGGTCCCAGGGGAAGCGAGCGACGCGCCTGAAGGCGCATCGCGGCCCGCGAAGGCAATCGTGCATGTCCGGGCAGGACCACGCTCTCGGAGGGGAAGGCGGTGAGCGGGAAACTCGCGGAGCAGCTCTACGACGAAGCTGCGCGAACGTCGGTGTCCGAGGAAGTTGAGAGCGACGACAACCTCGTCCGGCATTGGCAGGACGAGCTGCGAGAGGCCCAGGAGAAGGCGGAGCTGTATCGCGAGGACGTCGGGATCGCGCGCGCGTTCCGAGCGGACGCAAAGCACACCGCGTCCGCGATCGTCGAGCTCCCGTCCCGGATCGTCTCGCGGCGGTCGGAGATCGGGTACGACCTCTGGGCGAAGAGCCACCTGTCCACGTTCCGCGAGATCCCCGTCGTGTCGAAGGACAAGGCGTTCGCGTCCGTGACGAAGGCGGACCTCGAGAGCCTCGCGCCCGAACTCTTCCGAGCGATCCCTCTCAAGTCGGCCCTCTGGGCCGACTGGACCGTCTGGAACTTCCGGAGGAACCGGCTCCACCGCGCGAGGGCCCTCCCGGCGGAGGCCGTGCAGCGCGCCCGTGGTTCCCTGGAGCACTTCGAGCGCCTCGAGGTGTGGCAGGCCGTCGGGATGGCGGACCCCTGGCTCGTCGGCGCGATGACGACCCCGACGGGGAGGGAGCGGTTCTACATGCTGTACGACTGGGGCCTCGAGGGTACAGCCGATCGCGACCTTCTCCGGTAGCGCGAATCCCGCGACCGCGCGCCGCGAGCGGAAACGGCAAAGGCTGATGACGCCGGGCGGCTAGCGCTGCGTGTGCGACCGCTGCTCGTCGTCGTGGGCGTCGTCGTGGGTCTCCTCGGCGCGGCGTGGGCGCTCCAAGGCGCGTACCTCCTGCCCGCGACGTTCATGCGGGGCCCCGAATGGGTCGGCATCGGGGCGGTGACCGCCGGAGTCGGGGTCCTCCTCGCCGTCCTTGGGATCCGGGCGGGGCGTGGCACGACGTCTCGTTGACGATCGGCGGTCCGAGGAGGCTCAGGCCCCTGGCTTCCGGTGGTCGAACGTTCCGGTACCGTCGGCCGCCGCTCCTGCGGGCGACCTGGGGATCGGTGACGGCTTCCCGGGCCAACCCCAGGTCGCCACCCAGCCGACAAGCAAGGCCACCGCGGTGAGTCCCGCGATGACGACGACCGCCGCGTCGATCCGAGGCGTGATGATCTTCTTCCCCACGAGCCCGGCGATATACGTCGCCTGCGTGATCGTCGTGCCAACGAACACGAAGGCGTTCAGCGAGAATGCGAAGACGACGCAACCGGACACCGCCGCCGCCCGGAGCCAGTCCGTTTCCCTCGGTGTGGCGCCTGCGCGCCGGATCGCCCACTCGATCGTGAGGAACGCGAGCCCCGTCGCGAACAGGAGCCCGCCGAGCCATCCGAACGCGTCGGCGGCGGATCCCCCGGCCGCGCCCGCGAGGAGGATCCACTGGACCGTGGCAATCCCGACGAGGCTCGCAGGCAGGACGAGGGCGAACGCGAACCCGGACCGAAGGAGCGCCTGCGTCCGGGGGCGAAACGAGCGGATCGAGACCGCCGCGAGGAGGGCGAGGATCGTCGCGTTGATCGCCGTCGCGAAGGGTCCGCCGAACGAGTCCCAGAACGCGGCGAGATACGTCTCGTCCTCGAACAGCCCGTCCCGGTCCGGTCGGCCGAGCCACCAGTCCCCGGAGAATCCGCGGAACTCCCAGATGGAGTCGGCGCTGTTCAGCGAGAACACGACCGCCGTGGCGAGCGGGAGGAAGAGGGTGTACAGCGTGATCGCGGCGAGGGCCGCCGTCACGACGAGGGAGGTCAGGGAGAGCGCTCGGTCCGGGGCGCCGGGCGCGAGGCGTCGCATCTTCGGAAGCCAGCGACGGCTCGCCCGATGCATGAGCCAGACGATCGCGAGGGCACCCGCGAACGCGGCGAACACGAGGAGGAAGAGGACGACCGCAGCGACTCCGGACTGCGGGAAACCCCCAGTGAGGGCGAGCTGGGTCCACGCGTACTCGCCCACACCCAGCCCCGGTCCACCGACGAACAGGCCCCGGAGGATCGGATCCGATGCGAGTGTCGCTCCCGCGAGGACGAAGCCGAACGCGAGGCCCGCGACCGTGCGCGGGACCGCCTCCCGGACGAAACGGTCAACCCGGGACGTGGGGGAGGAGGGCCATCGAATCCCGAGGAGGCTCCCTCGGAGGATTGCGTACACGGCGAGGGCGAGGGGAGGCACCGCGCTCCACGAGAGGGCGATCGCCGCGCCGGGCCCTGGCTCAATCGGCGCCCAGGGCATCAGGATCGCGAGGGGGGAGTCGCCCACGAAGTGCATGAGGCTCGCCGCCCGGCCGAGGGTGAGCGCCCACGCGGCGACGAGGAGGACCACGCCCGCCCTCCGGATCCTTGTCGGCGCCTTCAGGGCGAGGAAGTACGCGGTGGCGACCGCGAAGGGAGTGGCGAGGAGGAGCGCGATAAGCGCGACGCCGAGCGTGTTCCCGATGAGCGACCAGCCGAGCGATCCCGTGAAGAAGTCGTTCCAGTTCTGCCCGCTTGGCGGCGCCGTCCGGGGCGGGTCCGAATCGTCGTACCAGGACAGGCTCGCGGATACCGCGGACCAGACGAGGACCCCTCCGATTCCCACAAGCAGAGCAAACGCAGGAAGCCAGCCGAGCCACCGGAACGGCTCGTCCGTCGGCCGCAGTGGCGCATATCCCTCCATGCCACGCCCCGTTCCGTCCTTATGGCGGTTCCGCGCCTTAAAGGAATCGTGGGCTATCGCGAGACGAGGATCGTGATCGAGTCGTACCCTGCGGACCCGTCCGGGAACGGTGGCGCGGCGGACGCCTCCTGAGGCACACTTGCGCGGTCGTACGCGCGGACGAGGACCCGGTACGCGCCGCCCTCGGACGGATCGAACGGGAACGTCCACAGGACCCACGCGGTCTCGGAGAGCGCGGGCGCTTTCAGCGTTGCAGGTGCCCACGTCGCGCCTCCGTCCGTCGACACCTCCACGCGGGAGACTCCGCGGTCCCCGGCGAACGCAACACCGCCGATCGTCGTCGGACCCGTCACGACGGTGTCGGGGCGCGGGGTCGCTATGATCGCCGTTGTACGGATCGCGCCGCGGTTCGTCCAGCCCTTCCGCTGCCAGAATCCGAGGAACTCCCCCTGGACCAGCGAGATCCGGGTGAGCCATTTCGCATGGAACATCCCGTAGAGCCCGGGAACGATGATCCGCGCGGGCGCCCCGTGCGCGCGGGTGAGAGGGAACCCGTTCATCCGGAGCGCGACGATCGTCCGCCGGTCAAGGGCCTTGGCGAGGGGGATCCCCGCGGTGTATCCGTCCGCGCAGGTGAGCGCGACCCAATCCGCGGCCGGGTCCGCGCCGACGTCGGCGAGGAGGTCTGCGAGCGCGATGCCCGACCACGTCGCGTTTCCGATGAGGTCCCCGCCGACTTCGTTGCTCACGCACTCCAGGGTCACGAACTCCTCCTCAGCACTGCGTGCCTCGAGGTCCGCGTACCCATACGTCCGCGGGACGGCGACGAGCCCGTCGACCTCGAGGCGCCACGATCCCGCGTCCACTTCCGGATCGATCACGTTCTTCGTGACCGTGTAGAACTCCGCGGTCGGCGTGCGCTCCTTCGCGAACATCTCTTCGACGGATGCGAACGCGAGGCGTGCGCGAGCGACGACGCCGGCGCTCAATCCGTAGAATGCGACCCCGGCCGCCGCGATCGCTCCGAGACCCGCCGCGATGAACTGCCTCCGAGAGAGATGGAATCCCTCCGGGTAGTGAGCGGCGACATCGACGAGCCAGTAGTCAAGGACGGCCGCGTAGAGGATCGCACCGAGTACCTGGCTGAACGTCGCGAACCCCCAGCCCGCGGACGTCGCAGCCCCTGCGATCCCGCCCCCGAGGAGGGGGACGGCGAGGAGCAAGGTCGCCGCCGCCGTCCCGGCCGCGTACGCCGCGAGGACGAGCCAGCGGTTCCCGAGCCACCCCTGGACGCGGCGGTACGGGAGGGCGAGGAGCCCTCCGGCTGCGAGGACGGCCGCGAGGGACGCGAGGACGGCGAGCGCCTTCGCTCCACCGCCCATCGTCCGGATGAAGAAGGATTCGAGGCCGCCGGGGATCACGTTGACCGCGAAGTCCACCGCGAGCTCCGGGAGGAACATCCCGAGCCCTAGGGCACGGAGGACGAACGTCAGGGCGACGCCCGCGGCCGCCGCGATCGAGCCTGCGCCGAACCGGGCCCACGGAAGGCCCCGAATGCGCTCCCAGCCCGCACGTGTCGCTCGGGACACGCCCGTCCTACAGCTGGCCGCCCCATGAACGTTTCTCAAAATGCCGCCCTGGTCGAATCCCTTAAGTACGCCCACGCGACTCGTGCGCACGGGGTTTCCCGTGGCCGCACCCTACAGCCGGCAGGCGCACGTGGGCCTGCGCATCACGCTGACTGTCTTCTGGACGTTCGTCTTCCTCGTGGGCCTCGCGATCGGCCTCCTCCTGTCCGTCCCGGGCTTCGCGGACGCCGTCCAGCGCGTCTTCACCTCGACGATCGAGTCGACGAGCGTCTCCCTGGCCCTCGCGGTCGGTCTCGTCCTTCTGGGCCTCTGGGGAATCGCCTCGAGCCATCGGAACCTCCGTCATTCCGTCGACGTGATCGCGGAGGTCGACCGCGCGCGGAAGGAGACGATCCAGCTCGAGAGCACGCGCTACATGCAGCAGCCGAAGTGAGGCGCCTACGCGGGTGCGAGGGACGCGATCGCTTCGTTGGCGGCCCGGTACCCCGTCTCGATTGCGCCATGGACCGTCTGCGCCTCGCCCCTATCGTGGGTGGCCTCGCCCGCGAAGAAGAGGACGCCGTCCACGGGTGCCGCGAGCGCCGTGCGGTGCGCGAGCCGTGCGTGGACTCGGAGGAAGGAATACCCACCGCGGACGAACGGGTCCGCTGGCCATCGAGCGATCTCGGCGGCCACCACCGCACCGAGGCGCCGCGCCTCGGGGACGATCGATTCGAGTTCCTCCAGCGTCGCGCGGAGGGCCTCCGCGTCCGTCATGTCGGCTCGCCTCCGGGCCTCGCGCCCGACGACGAACGCGGCGAGGACGGGAGGTGCGCCCCGCGCGCGCACGTACGCGCGGTGGAAGGTGCTCGCGCCGCCGCCCGAGAGGATCCCGAAGTCGCCCAGGCGGCGCATCGGGTCGAGGGACGCGAACCGCATCTGTATGACCATGGCGGCTCCGAACCCGATCGCCTCGATCGCCCGGCGCTTCGCCTCCGGGAGAGGCGGTTCGAAGGCGATCGCGCCCGCCTTGAGGGCCCCGAGCGGCACCGTGAGGATCGCCCGTTTCGCCCGGTGTTCCTCCGGCGATCCGTTGACGCGTGCGGTGAGGCGGACGCCCGCGTCCGACCACCGGATTCCCGTCACAATCCGGCTGCGCAGGATGCGATCCGCGCACGGGCCGGCCCGTCGGCCGACGAGCGCGGAGTAGCCCTCGACGAGGCGGAAGTTGCTGTACCCGAACTCCTCCTGAGCCGCCCGGTCCTCCTCCGCGTGCCCGAGGATGCCAACCTCGTCGGGGTCTGCCGCCGCTGCGTGCGCCCGGAGGAGGGTCACGATCTCCCGCGCCCCCGGAAGCACGTCCTCGTTCTCGAGGAACTCCGCGAGGGACATGTCCGGTCCTCCGTACCGGCGGATGTCCCGCGGCACGCCACGGACGGCCTGCCAGAACGCCCTCGTCCCGAACGTCGGGTGGAACGGGAGCGCGAGCCGCGCGAACCGCGCGACGCGACCATCGCGGACGAACCGGGCGGTCTGCATCGTCGGAAGGCGGACGGCGTGGAGGCCGAGCTCGCGGAGCCACGCGTGCGTGACCACGCGCTTTCCGTGGATCATGAGGGCGCCGAGTTCCAGGGGGAATCCGGGAGCGACCGTCGTCGTCGTGAGCGCCCGTCCCCCGATCCGGTCTGAGGCTTCGAGGACGAGGAAGTCGACGTTCGCGGATGCGAGGCGCTGCGCGCACGCAAGACCCGCGAAGCCGGCCCCGACGACGATCACATCCCGCTCGGCCGTCATGGCGGCGGGGATTCGCCGCGGGTGCATGAAGACTCCGGCTGACGTCGGTTCGATGGGCGGGCGAACGCGGTGCCACCGAGGCCTTTTCTACTCCGTCCCCGTTGCCCGGCGGGGGTTGGGAGCACGCGTGTGCTGATCGTCGGCTCCGGGGCGCAGGGCGCGGTCATGGCGTACTACCTCGGACGGAGCGACGCGATCGACGAGGTCGTCTGCGCGGATGTCTCGCTCTCCCGGGCGCAGGCCGCGAAGCGCGCCGCGAGGTCGAAGAAGGTCCGCGCGGTTGCGCTCGACGCGGGGAGATCCACGGCTCTCGCACGAGCGCTCCGAGAGACGGACATGGTCGTGAACTCCGCGCTCCCGCGGTTCAACCTCCCCCTAACCCGCGCGGCACTCGCCGCGGGCGTGCATTACCAGGACCTCGCCGCGGACTACGCGAGGATCCGCGCTCAGCTCGCGCTCTCGAAGGCGTACGCGAGGAAGGGTCAGATCGGGCTCCTGCAGTGCGGAGGATCCCCGGGCGTGACGAACGTCCTCGCTCGTGAAGGAGTCGAGGCCCTCGACACCGTCGACGCGATCCGGCTCCGTCTCATCTCGAAGCTCGAGGCGCGCACGCCCGTCGCGCTCTGGTCTGCGGCGGTCGCCCTCGAGGACATGGAGGAGCCGCCCGCGGTGTTCCGGGACGGCAAGGTCGTCCGGGTGGCCCCGTTCAGTGAGGAGGAGGTGTTCGACTTCCCGGAGCCGTTCGGCCCGCAGCCCGTGCTCCAGCACATGCACGAGGAGCCGATCACGTTCGGGATGTTCCTCGGCAAGGGCCTGCGCTACGTCGACCTGAAGATGGGCGGGCACCACGTGTACCAGATGAAGGCGGCGATGTCCCTCGGCCTCTTGGGCCGAAAGCCCGTGGAGGCCGGCGGGACCTCCGTCGTTCCCCGCGACCTCCTAGTCGCACTGAGCCCCCCCGCGATGACGCCCGCGGAGGTCCCGCGTCTCTTGGCACGAGGGGACGTCATCGACGCGACGGGCTGCCACGTCGTCCAGATCGAGGGAACCAAGGGCGCGACGCGGCGCATGCTGCGGTACATCGCGTTGGGGCCGTCCCTGCGGGAGGTCCAATCCTGGATTCCCGGCGCGACGAACATGTCGTACAAGGTCGGGGTGTCCGCTGCGATCCTCGTCGAGATGCTCGCCCGCGGCCAGGTCTCGCCTGCAGGCGTGTACCCCCCGGAGCTCCTCGACGATGACACCCGCGCGATCTTCCTCGAACGGCTGAGGTCGAACCACATCACGTGGGAGCTCCGCGAGGCGACCTGACGCCCGGTTCGGCATGCCGGCCATCCTGCGCGATGGGCACCGCACGGACGGGAGTTCGTGTCGTCCCACGTCGGATATGTATCGAACGGGGGAAACGTTCATCGTCGTGGGACCCCCTCCGCGCGAGCGGAGCGGGGACGAACCACGACGCCGAGGACCCGGAGGCGAGGATGAAGGTCATACTGGCCACGCCTCCGGGCCGGACGTCGGAGAAGTGGCCCCCCCTGGGGCTCCTCTACATCGCGTCGAGCCTGCGATCGCAGCGCCCGGACGACATCCGGGTCATCGACGCGTTCTGCGAGAACCTTTCCCCGGAGGGCCTCGTTGCGCGCGTTGTCCGCGAGCGCCCGGACGTCTTCGGGATGAATTGTTCGACGCACACGTTCCTGAGCGCGATGGACGCGCTCGCGAGGATCCACCGGGCCCTGCCGGATACGACGCTCGTCCTCGGGGGGTTCCACGCGACGTTCGTCGCAGAGCGGATCCTCCGGGACTACCCGTTCGCGGACTACATCATCAAGGGGGAGGCGGAACGCGGGTTCGTCCAGCTCCTCGACGCCCTCGAGGAGGGACGGTCGCCTGGTGCGGTCGACGGGATCAGCTTCCTCGAGGACGGAACGCTCGTGGATCGACCGATCGCGATCATCACGGACCTGGACGCCCTCCCGCTTCCCGCCCGTGACCTCCTCCCACCGATCAAGTATGGGTACGCCCACAACGGCGTCCGCCTCACGTTCGGGAAGTTCACGACCCTCTGCTCGTCCCGCGGCTGCCCGTTCGCGTGCCGGTACTGCTCCTGCGCCGCGTTCTCCCGCCGCCGGTGGCGCCCGCGGAGCCCGGAGAAGGTCGTTGACGAGATCGAGGCGCTGGAGGCCGAGGGCTACGAGTGTGCCGTGTTCGTCGACGACAACTTCACCCTCCGTCGGAGCCGGGTCGAGGCGATCTGCCGGCTCCTCCGCGAGCGGAGGATTAGGATGCGGTTCTACTGCGAAGGGCGCGTCGACGGCGCGCCATACGAGCTCCTGCGCACGATGAAGCGCGCCGGGTTCGACGTGATGTACTTCGGCGTCGAGAGCGCCTCGGAGCACGTCCTCGCATACTATGGCAAGGGGATCACCGCGGATGAATCGAGGCGCGCGATCGCCGACGCGAAGCGCGCCCGGATGCTCGTCGTGATCTCGCTGATCCTCGGCGCGCGGGTCGAGTCCACGGAGGACATCCTCCGGACGATCGACTTCATTGGGGAGACCCGGCCCCATGGCGTGCAACTCAACATCCTCGACTGCCTCGTCGGCACCCCGATCTGGGACGAGATGATCGACGCAGGAGTGGTCGGTCCCGAGGATTGGAGGACGAACCACCGGATCTACGAGTACAACCCGGACGGCTTGTCCCGGGTCCTCCTCGAGGCCCTCGTGAAGCGTGGGTCCGCAGCCCACGTCCAAGGATGGAAGACCCGGGACGGCGTGCGCGACTTCCTAGGCCTCATGGCGTCGAACCCGACGGGTCGCAAGGTGATCCTCGGAAACATCCTCCGGCTCCCGACCCTTCGGAGGGTCTCGAGCGAGGCGCGCGCGATCGCGAGCGCGTCTCCCTTCATCTCCCGGGCGATGCCGACCTCGGGTGCCCCCGAGTCCAAGTAGGACGACGCCGAAGGCGCTCCCGCGTACGATCCCTCGAGAACGTGTCCCGGGCGAGACCTGTAGTCGCTCAGAGATGGGAATGGGTCCGTCCGGATTTGAACCGGAGTCTAGTGGTCCCGAACCACCAAGGATAGACCAAGCTACCCCACGGACCCGAGGCGGCTCGCGGTAAGGGAGGGCCCTCTATAAGCGTTGTGCGCTGGACTCCGCCGACGGGCGTCCCAAGGCGTCTCTCATCGAATGGGTTGCTGCGTCCCCATGAAACGGACCGTGAGGACGAGGTATCCGATCACGAGGGCGAGGACGACGATGATGGGCAGGACGACGTCGAGGAAGGTCACGAAGCCTTCGAGGACGATCGAGTTCACGGTCCGGTTGATCACCTCGAGGATCCGCGCTACGATCCAGAACGAGACGACGACGGCCACGGCGGAAGCGATCGGGTTGAGCCACTGGTATTGCGCCTTGTAGCGTCGCATGAGGTACGAGGAGTACGACGTGAGGAGCATCACGCCCAGGAGCAGGAGCATGTACGTCACGAAGAAGTCGCGGAGCGCAGGGACCCACGCGGGTCCTCCCGCCGCTGTCGCGATGCCTCCGAGCACGAGGATGAACACGACGACGAACGAAAACCCGAGGAGCGCGCCGATCAGGGGGCCGAGGGGACCGAAGGTCCGATCCCATTCGCGCTGCCACTCAGGCGCCTTCGCCTTGAGGTCCTCGCCGACCCTTCGCATCGACTCCTCGAACCGCGCGCCCGCGTCCTTCACCGCCGCTTGGACCTGCGTCCCCGTCGGCGGCATCGGCCGCGCGATCGCCGCGCCGCAGCTCTTGCAAAAACTCGCGGTGGCCGCGTTCGCCACACCGCACCGGATGCAGTACGCCACCGTGTTCCTCCACCGAACGATGAGCGATTGGCCTCGTGGGATATTACACCTTCCGTGGCACAGGGCTCCCGCGGACCTTCGACACGCGCCGATGCCCTCTTCGACATACTTATATATGTCTCGTTCCGTGCGCGGGCCATGGAGCCGCCCCGGGTCGAGTTCCAGCTCCGGGAGAAGATCGCGGGGGAGATCGCACTCTCCGACCAGCCGGGGAAGACGATGCGGAAGTGGCGTGAGGAACTCCGGATCTCCCAGACGGACCTCGCGCGGCACATGCGCGTATCGCCGAGCGTGATCAGCGACTACGAGGCCGGACGCCGCACGTCGCCCGGGATCAAGACGATCCGGCGCCTCGTCGAGGCCCTCCTCGAGATCGACCAGAGCTCCGGCCGGCGGCTCTCGAAGCGGTTCGAGGAGTTCTCCGACGTGATCCCGTCGATGCGCGACTGGCCCGTCGGCATGCGCGCGTCGGATTTCCTCCGGAAGATCGACGGCAAGCTCCTCACCCAGGGCCTGAACGCCCGGCGCGTCGTGAACGGCTACACGGTGATCGACTCGATCAAGGCGATCACGACCCTCGACGCGAACGACTACCTGCGGATCTACGGGCACACGAGCGAGCGCGCGCTCCTCTTCACGGGCGTGAAGTACGGCCGCTCCCCGATGATTGCCGTCAAGGCGCATCCCCTGAAGCCCGCGATGGTCATCTACGTGCAGCCAGAGAACATCGACGAGCTCGCGATCAAGCTCGCGGAGCTCGAGAACATCCTCCTCGCGCGCACGGAGCTCGAGGTCGACGACGTCATCGGACGGCTGGAGCGGATTCAGTGAAGTCGGGCGTCGTCAGCTATGGCGCGTACGTCCCGAGGTACCGGATCCGACCGAAGGACATCGGCGCGGTCTGGGGCTCCGACGGCGAGGCGATGGGGCGGGCGCTGAACATCAAGTCGAAGAGCGTCCCCGCGCCGGACGAGGACGTGATCACGATCTCCGTCGAGGCCGCCCGTGCGTGCATGGCGAAGGTCGACGTCGAGCCGACGGACATCGGGGCGATCTACGTGGGCTCGGAGAGCCACCCGTACGCGGTCAAGCCCACGGCGACGGTCGTCGCGGAGGCGATCGGCGCAGGGCCGGTCATGACGGCCGCGGACTTCGAATTCGCGTGCAAGGCCGGGACCGCCGCGATCCAGACGACGATGGGTCTCACGCTCTCGAAGATGATGACCTACGGTCTCGCGATTGGCGCGGACACCTCCCAGGGCGCGCCCGGGGACGCCCTGGAGTACAGCGCGTCCGCGGGCGGAGCCGCGTTCCTCATCGGAACGGACCGCGTGATCGCGGAGATCGACCACACGGTCTCGTACACCACGGACACTCCGGACTTCTGGCGTCGCGAGGGCCAGCGGTACCCCAGCCACGGCGGTCGCTTCACCGGCGAGCCCGCGTACTTCAAGCACGTCCTGAGCTGCGCGCAGCTCCTCCTGAAGCGGGCGGCGACGAAACCCGAGGACTACGACTACGCGGTCTTCCACCAGCCGAACGGGAAGTTCCCCGTCCGCGCGGGGAAGCAGCTCGGCTTCAAGGACGAGCAGCTCGACGCCGGCCTCCTCGTGCGGGAGATCGGGAACACGTACAGCGGGGCGATCCTCGTCGGCCTGAGCGCGATCCTCGACGAAGCGGAGCCCGGCGAGCGGATCTTCGCCGTCGGATACGGGAGCGGTGCGGGGTCCGATGCCTTCGACTTCACGGTCACGCCCGAGATCACGAAGATCCGTCGGAATGCGACGCCGACCCTCAAGGAGCAGCTCAAGAACGCGGTCTTCCTCGACTACGCGACGTACGCGAAGTTCCGCGGGAAGATCCTTCTAGGGGGGGCGGTCTCGTGAGGGACGTCGCGGTCATCGGGGTCGGGGAGACGGAGTTCGGGGAGCTCTGGGACCGGTCGTTCCGGGACCTGGGCATCGAGGCCGGCCTCCGGGCGATCGAGGACGCAAAGATCACCGCGGAGGCGATCGACGCCGTCTACGTGGGGAACATGAGCGCGGGGAAGTTCATCGACCAGGAGCACGTGTCCGCGCTCGTCGCCGACTACGCGGGCCTCGCGGACATGCACCTCCCCACGGTCCGCGTCGAGGGAGGCGGCGCGTGCGGCGCGGTCGCGCTCCTGCAGGCGCGGATGGCGATCGCCTCGGGCATGCACGATGTCGTCGTCGTCGGCGGCGCGGAGAAGATGACGGACGTCGGGGACGTCCAGGCCGCGGAGATCCTCGCGAGCACCGCGGACCAGGAATGGGAAAGCGTCTTCGGGGCGACGTTCGCCGGGCTCTTCGCGATGATGGCCCGGCGCCACATGCACGAGTTCGGGACGACGCGAGAGCATCTCGCCTCCGTCGCGGTGAAGAACCATAAGAACGGCGCGCTCAACCCGAACGCCCAGTTCCGGCGGGAGGTCACCCTCGAGACGGTCCTTAGCTCTCCAATGGTCGCGGAGCCGCTCGGCCTGTTTGACTGTGCGCCCTTGAGCGACGGCGCGGCGGCCCTCGTCCTGTGCGCGATGGACGAGGCCCGGAAATACACGGACACCCCGATTCGGATCGTCGGCTCGGGCCAGGCGAGCGACTTCCTCGCCCTCCACGACCGCCGGTCGATCACGACGATGGACGCGACCGTTGCCGCGGGCGAGCGCGCGCTGAAAGCCGCGAAGCTCGAGCCCAAGGACGTCCAGGTCGCGGAGGTCCACGACAACTTCACGATCACGGAGATCCTCGCGATCGAGGACCTCGGCTTCGTCGAGAAGGGCAAGGGCGGTCCGGCGACCCTCGAGGGGTTGACCGCGCTCAACGGGAAGATCTCCGTGAACCCCTCGGGGGGCCTCAAGGCCCGCGGGCAGCCCGTCGGCGCCACGGGCGTCGCCCAGGCCGTCGAGATCGTGACGCAGCTCCGGGGCCAGGCCGGCAAGCGGCAGGTCGTCGGTGCGCAGCGGGGCCTGACGCACACCCTCGGCGGCACCGGTGCGACCGCCGTGGTCCACATCTTCGAGAGGGGGGACTGAGATGGCGATCCCCCGCTTCTGGCGCGAGATCGCGAGCCGCTACAATCTCATCGGCACGAAGTGCGGCTCCTGTGGAATCGTCGACTTCCCCCCGCGGACCGTGTGCCCGTCGTGCGGCCGGCGGAGCATCGGGAAGATGCAGAAGCTCCGGCTCTCGGGGAAGGGGGTCGTCGTCACGTACACGGTCATCCATGACGCGCCCGCGCAGTTCGAGATGCAGAAGCCGTACGTCATGGCCATGGTCGCGATGGACGAAGGCGTCCGCCTCACGTCCCAGATCATCGACGTGAACCCTGGGGATGTGACGATCGGGATGCGCGTCCAGGCGACGTTCCGGAAGCTCGGTCAGGAAGGCGAGGCGGGCGTCATCCACTACGGGTACAAGTTCCGGCCCGCGTGAGCGTCACGACTCCGCGGCCTTGCCCGGCTCGGGGAGCTTCTTGAGGACGGCCTCGAGGGCCGCGGCTTCCTTGCGCATCGCCTCGACGGCGGCCTCCAGCTCCCCACGCCACTTCCGCCTCGCGTCCTCGCCGTGCGCGCCGTACAATCGGGCGGCGGTCTGGAGGCTCCCGAACCGCCCGGATTCGAGCGCCTTCGCGAGAGCCTCAGCCTGATCGTGCGCCGCTCGCGCGTTGCCCAGTCGCGCGAGGAAGGCGACAATCGCCGGGACGCGCCGCCGCAGGACCCCGACGTCCTCGGTCCACGCGATTGCGAGCGAGCGCCGCTCGTCGTCCCGGATTGCCTTGAGCCATGCCCACGCCGCGTCGATCGCGCCCCGGATCTTCCGGGAGTCCCCCATCACATGGGTGAGCTTCGCGTCCGAGTAGCCCGGAAGCTCGAGGAGGCCGTAGAAGGACTTCGCGCGGAGGGGCTCGCGGGCGGGGTCCGTGTCGCCGAGCAGGACCAGCAGAGGCTCGGGATCCGCACCTTTGGGCGGGGCGGGCACGCCGACGCCGGACCTCTGCGCGGCCTCGAGGAGGATCGGGATCGCCACATCCGCGCGAGTCGTGGCGAGGAAGTCCAGGTAGGCGGTCCCGGCGGCCGCGTTGAACGCGTCCACCTCCGTGGTGAGCGCGTCCGCCTCCGCCGGGGAGACCGTTGGCTTCGGGACCTTTCCCAGCCGTTCGATCTCGAAGCGGAGGGACCGCACGCGCGTCTCGACCCCCCGGTACCGGTCCCGGTACGTCCCCTGGAGGCGCCGGACCTCCGCCGCCTGTTCCGCGATCTTGTCGAGCTTCCTCCACGCCTTCCGCGCCCCGTAGAAGTCCCGCTTCTTCGCCTTCCGCAGGGCGAGATCGAGCACGGCGACGTGCTTCGGAACGAGCCGCTTGTCCTTCGACGCCTTCGCGAGGTCCGCCGCGATCCCGTCCACGTCCCGGAGGAAGATCCGCACCTGGCGCCAGTTGTCGACCTTGCTCTCTCGGAGGAGCCGGTCCACGCGCTCCCGGAAGCGGTCGAGGGTCCCGTCGAGCACCCCGGGGACGTCCGCGAGGTCCCCCCGCGACTCCGAGATCGCCTCGAGGAGGCCGCGGGCATCGTCGGCGAAGGCGGACGCGTCGATCGTCTCCCCCGAGGGCATCGCGCCCGCGATAGTCCCTTTACATATTTATTTCCCCAGATTCCCGGGCCGGGGGCTTGGAGGACACCCGAAGTCCCTTATATCCGCGTTACGATTACCATAGTAACTTGGAGGGGGTCGATGAAAGCCCTGACGTTGCTCGCGTCCCTCGTGATCGGCCTGGCCGCGGTCGTGGCGCTCGTCGCGACGCCTGCCTCCGCGGCGAACGTGTCTTTCACCCTCAAGGCGGACTTCGACGGGTGGAACTTCGGCCAGCCCGGGGGGGTGAACCCCACCCTGACCGCGAACGTCGGCGACACGATTACGGTCACGATCCAGCGCGTGAACTCGATCCACAACTTCGCGGTGTACCCGCCGGGATACCCGACGTCGAGCGTGTCCACGTCGAATCCCGACGCGATCGTCCGGTCGGCGACCGTCAGCTCGTCGAACCCGACGGCGTCCGTCACGTTCACGATCAACACGCCGGGGACGTACGAGTACTACTGCGAGTTCCACGCGTTCTCCATGCACGGACGACTCGTGATCCAGGGGGCGAACGCGGTCCCGACCCTGTCGAATCTCGGCTTCACGCCCGGCGCGCCGATCCCCGGACAGGAGGTCACCCTCACCGCGCTCTCTACGGACCTCGACGGGGACCGCCTCCAGTACAGCTGGACGTTCGGCGACGGCGCGGCCGCGGCCGGCCTGACGGTCCCCGGCGGGGGGACGATCTCCGTCGCCCACGCCTACATGGCATCGGGCGCGTTCAGCTCGAGGCTCACCGTGGACGACGGAAAGGGGGGGACCGCGAGCGCAGATCTCGTCGTGAGGATCGCGACGCCGGGCCTCCTGCGCGCGACGACGGCCGTGGATCTCCACCCGACGTTCGGGGTGCCGGGCAAGATCCTCGTCGACGGCGTGCCCGCGGACGAGTGGGGGCTCGCGTGGACGAAGGTCGCCCCCGGCCGCCACACGGTCAGGTTCACGGACGTCCAGAACCTCGCGACGCCCGACCCGATCTCCGTCGACATCGTCGCGGGCGGGACCTCGGAGGCAAACGGTGTCTACCGCGCGAATGGTTGGCTCCGCGTCGTCACCGATCCGCCGGTCCCCGCGACGATCTCCGTTGACGGCGTGCCGTGGAACGACTGGGGCGTGTGGGTCGCCATGCCGCCGGGCACGTACGACGTCTCCTTCGGTCCCGTGGCGGGCTTCCTCCCGCCGGCCCCCAGGCGCGTCACGGTGGACGCGGAACGTCTGACCACGGCCACGGGCTCCTACGTCTCCGATCCGAACGCGCCGGGCCCCGATCCGCAGACGTTCGGGCTGCTCCGGGTCACGACCCGCCTGAGCGACGGGCGGCTCGGCGTGCCGACTCAGATCTCCTTGAATGGCGTCGTGCGGGACGAGTGGGGGCTCAACTGGGTGAAGCTCGCGCCCGGCACGTACACGGTCTCGTTCTCGGACGTCCAAGACCTCGGGACGCCCGCGCCGCGAACCGTCGAGGTCGTTGCAGGCCGGACGACCGTCGTGGAAGGGGTCTTCGAGGTCCATGGGTGGCTCCGGGTCGTCACGGATCCCGCCGTCCCCGGGACGATCTTCGTCGACAACGTGCCGCGCAACGACTGGGGGATGTGGCAGTCGATGCGACCGGGTTCGTATCGTGTGTCGTTCGGCCCAGTCCCCGGGTTCGTCACGCCCGCACCGCAGACGGTCGCCGTCGTCGCGGGCCAGTCCTTGGTCGTCACCGCACGGTACACGCCCGCCACGAGTCCCTCCGCGACCCCGCTTCCGTCCGATCCGCTTCCCCCCGACATGGGGATGATGGGGGGGCGCCTCGACGCGGTCGCGCTCGTGCGTCCGGCGACAGAGACCCGCGGCTCGATGCGGTTCGCGGTCTAGTCCAGGGGTGGAACGTGTCGACCCGCACACCGCGCCTCCGGATCGACGCGCCCGTCGGGTTCCTCCTTGGCATCTCTCTCCTCCTCGCGGTGGCGGTGGCCGCGCTTGCCGCGTCCCCAGCGGATTTCGCCCTGTCCGCTCGCCCGCACCCGGCCGCGGCACGTTCGTTCCCCCTCTTCGGCTCGCTCGCGGGGTGGGGGACGACCTCGGGATCGATCTCGTCGCCGGGTCCCACGCTCGCCGTGGTCCTCGGAGACGAGGTCACGATCACTCTGAACTCCGCGGACGGCCGCCCTCACAACTGGCTCCTCGACTACGATGGCGACACGAATGAGGATGCCGGGGAGCCGCTCTCGAATGTCTTCTCGGGTTCGCCGGAGGTCCTCACGTTCACGGCGACGACCGCGGGGACGTTCACGTACTGGTGCACGGTCCACTTCGGGTCGATGTTCGGCGCGTTCGTCGTGCTCGCCCCGGAGGACCCGCCGTTCGCGAGCCTGTCCATGCCCGACGGCGTCCAACGCTGGACCGGCGGATCGACGCACCGGATCTGGTGGAACCTCTCCGACGCTCAGGACCCGAACTCCGCCCTCGTCGTGTACGTGAACTACAGCTCATCTGCGGGCTCGGGCCCGATTGCGGGCCCCCTCGCCGGGACCTCGAATCCGAATCACCTCGACTGGAGCCTCCCGGCGATCGACGCGACGGACGTCGTCGTTAACCTCACGGTGATCGACACGGGCGGCCGCAAGGCGTTCGAGGAGGCCCTCGTGCCGGTGATCGACTCGACGGCGCCCCAGCTCTCCGGCCGGTTCCCCGGATCGGGTGCGACGGACGTCCCGAGGTCCGCGATCGTGATGATCACGTTCTCGGAAGGAATGAATCCCTCCGCGACGGGCAGCCCATCGACCGTTGCGCTCCGCGAGGATCCTGCAGGGCCGTGGATCCCCGGGACCGTGTCGTGGGACGGTCCCGCGAACACGGTCCTCACGTTCGACCCGCTGCCGACGCTCGCCGCGTCGGCGTCGTACCGCGTCTTCGTGAACGCCTCCGCTCGCGACGAGTCGGACCCCGGGAACCCGCTCGCGTCTGCGGACTCCTGGACGTTCACCGCGGGAGCGACCGTGGACACGACGGCGCCCGTGATCGCGCACGTCCCGCCCGGGTCCATCCCCCTCGGCGAAGGGCTCGAGATCGCGGCGACGGTCACGGACGACGGCGCGGTCGCCTCGGTCCGACTCAACTGGACGGACCCCACCGGCGCGAACCTGAACCTCTCGATGTCTGCCTCGGGGGACCGGTACTCGACCCTGATCCCGCAACAGCTCTACGCGGGCACGGTATCGTACTTCCTCGTCGCCGTGGATGCCGGCGGGAACGCCGTCCGGAACCCGACCGCGACCGTCCCGGTGGCCGCGCCCCCCGGCGTGGTCGTCCTCTTCGGGAACCTCCGGGGCTGGGGCTTCAGCCCGGACAGCCTGTCGACCCCGGGGCCGACCCTCACACTCTCGGAAGGCGAGTCGATCGAGCTCCTGATCATCGGCTACGGCGGGGCCTTCCCCGTACGGCATGACTTCTACGTCGACTGGGACCGCAACGGTGCGCCAGGTCCGGGGGACACGGTCTCCGCGGACGTCCGCGGGAACTCCACGCGCCTCACCCTGAGGGGGGAGCATGTCGGCACGTTCACGTATTTCTGCGCGTACCATCCCTCGACGATGTTCGGGGCCGTCGTCGTGACGGGCGCGAGCCCGGCAGGCGGCCTCGACCCACTCCTTCTCGGAGGGATCGGCGTTGCGGCCGTCGCGGTGGTCGCGGGCGTCGTGCTCCTGCGCCGGCGGGGGAAATCCCCCTGACGGCCGCAAAAGCTTAAATCGCGGTTCGCGGTGGACCGCCCTCGATGCAGCTCCGCCTCCTCGAGAAGGGGAAGACCTCGATCCGCGTCGAGATCTCGAACCCGGACGAGACCGTGATCTATCCGCTCCTCACCGCCCTCCAGCGGCACGAGGACGTCTCGAGCGCCCTGTACTTCACCGGCCACCCGCAGCTCGACAAGCCCGTCCTCACGGTCGAGACGAAGAAGGGAAACCCGCAGGCCGTCCTCAAGAAGGTCGCGGAGGGTCTCGCGGAGGAATACGCCGCGGCGAAGCAGCTCCTGGAGAAGGGGCTGACGTAGGTCCATGGACCGAGAGATCGGGATCGAGGGCTACCTCACGACGACCCCCGGAATCGGGGGCCTGCTGAAGGCGTCCCCGGACGACTTCGTCGTTGAGGAGATCCCGGATGCGCCGCCCGCGGCCCCGGACGGCAGGTTCGCGATCGCGACGGTCCGCACTCGAGAGTGGGAGACGAACAAGCTCGTCCGTGAGCTCGCGCGGTCCCTCCACATCAGCCGGCGGAGGATTGGCTTCGCGGGCACGAAGGACAAGCGCGCGGTCACGACCCGCCTATTCTCGTTCCAGGACGTTCCGCCGGAGGCTCTCCAGGCGATTCGGCTCGGGGACATCGAGGTCCTCGATGCGTACGCCGCGGCGAAACCGCTGGAGATCGGAGACCTCCTCGGGAACCGCTTCCGAATCGTCGTCCGGGGGATCTCCTACTCAGGCGACCCGGCGAGCGTCGTTGCCGAAACGAGCCGCGAGCTGCGGGCCGCTCGGGGATTCCCGAACTTCTTCGGCGTGCAGCGGTTCGGCTCCGTGAGGCCGGTCACGCACGTCGTCGGCCGGCACATCGTCCGCGGCGAGTTCCGCGAGGCCGTCGACGCCTACGTCGCGAACCCCTGGGAGGGCGAGGATCCCGCGGCGTACGAGGTGCGCCGCGCCCTCGAGGAGACCGGCGACGTGCGCCGCGCGCTCCGGGACTACCCTCGATCCTACACGTTCGAGAAGGCGATCCTGAACCACCTCGCGGTCCGGCCCGAGGATCCCGTAGGCGCGCTCCGTGCGCTCCCGTTCAACCTCTTGATGATGTTCGTCCACGGGTACCAGTCCTTCCTCTTCAACCGGATCCTCAGCGAGCGGATGCGCCGCGGCGTCCCGATCCACGAGCCTGTCGCAGGGGATCTCGTGCTCCCTGCGGACCGACGCGGCCTTCCGGACCGGAGTCGACCGATCGCCGTGACGTGTGACAACCTTCCCAAGGCGACGGAGCGTTGCGAGTCGGGCAAGGCGTGGGTGAGCGGGATCCTCTTCGGATCCGAGCCCGTGTTCGCGGGCGGCGAGCCCGGGGAGATCGAGCGGGACGTGATCGCGTCCGACGGCCTGAGGCCCGAGGACTTCATCATCCCGGACCTCCCTCGGATTTCCTCCAAGGGGACGCGTCGGGCGGTCCTGTCGCCGGCCCGAGGACTCGGCACCCGCCTCGAAGGCGATGTCCTCCATCTCGAAGTCGAGCTGCCCCCCGGCGCATATGCGACGTGCCTCGTCCGCGAGTACACGAAGGCCGGATGACGTCACACGTGGAACCGCAGCAGGTTGTCGATCGGCAGGCTCAGGGCATTTGTCCGGAGGCTCGCTAGGTTCGCAAGGAGGAGTCTCGCGACCTCCTCCGGATCCCGGAGACGGAAGAGGCTCCCGCGTTCTCGGCGGTCCCGCACGAGGACCTCGCGCTGGAGCATCTTCTTCAGGTGGTACGAGAGGGTCGACTTCGAGACGCCGACGGCGGCTTGGAGCTGGGCGAACGTCCGCTCGCGATGCAGGAGGATCTCGACGACGATCTTGCCGGGGACGTCCTGGCGGAGGATCGCGATGATCCGTCGCTGGGCCTCCGCGAACGCGGCCGCGCTGAAGTACCGCTTCCGGTGGCCCTCCGCCTCCGACTGGAGGATCCCCCGCGCCTCCATGTAGTTCAGGTGGTACGAGAGCATCCCCGTCGACATGCCGAGGACCTTGCCGATCAGGCGCAGGTGGACCCCGGGGTTCGCCTCGAGGAACTCGAAGATCCGCCGGCGGCTCGCGAGGTCGAGGACTTCGGTCATGTGGGGGTGACGAGGTCGCGGCCGAGCCCCATCGACACTGTGCATGCCCCGAAGCGGTAGAAAAGCCTTTTGCGACGGCGATGGAAGGCGCCGGCGGCGTCCGTCGGACGGCGCGTCCGACGGGCTCGCGGGTGACGTACTTATACCGCCGCCTCCATCCGCGGCCCACATGCCCGAGGATGTCTGCAGCGTCGCCGGCTGCGGCCAGACCGCGGCGCGCTCCCTCTCGACGAAGAAGGTCAAGGAGGTCCTGCCGGAGCTCCATCTGGCCGCGGAGACCCACCGGACGCACCTGTGCCGCGACCACTATCGCCAGTTCCGGAAGAAGACGAAGGAGGAGCGAGAGCTCGAGCGGCTCGGCTGGTGAGGCGCGCCCTTGTCCAGCGGGCCGTTCCGGCCGCGTGTGCGTCCCCGCGACGTCAACTTCCTGACGAACGCCGCGTCCGCTGCGTCCGGGATTTTCATCCCCCTCTACGCGATGGGCCTCCGCGCGAGCCCGGACCAGATCGGGTTCATCATCGCCGCGTTCAACGCCTTCGTCCTGTTCTCCTCGTTCGTCTTCGGACGAGCCGCGGACATCCAGGGCGCGCGGAAGGTCCTCCGGGGCGGCCTCCTCTTCTCCGCGGCCGCGGCGCTCACGCAACCGCTCGCGTTCGATCCGCTCTCCCTCGCGGCGAGCCGCGCCCTCCTCGGCTTCGCCGTCGGGATGTACCCCGCGGCCCTCCTCGCGTACGCGAAGACCGCGGACAGCCTGATGGGCAAGTTCGCGTCGTACGGGTCCCTCGGCTGGGGTCTGGGGAACCTCGCCGCGGGGCTCGCCTCGTACTTCGTTCCCGGGACGTTCTGGCCCGTCTTCGCCCTCTCCTCGGCCTCGTGGTTCCTCGCGTTCCTGTTCGCGACGGCCGCGCCGCTGTCCGAGACGGGGACCCTGCGCATCCCCTTGCCCGCGCGCACGGTGATCCGGCGGAACCTGTCCGTGTACCTCATGATGCTGATCCGCCACACGGGCGCGAACATGGTCTGGGCGATCTTCCCCCTCTTCCTGAGCGCGTCGCGCGGCCTCTCCGAGGTCGAGATCGCGATCGTGTACGCCTTCAACCCGTTCGTACAGTTCGCGGTCATGCAGCGGATCGACCGGTACCGGAGCGGATGGCTGATCGGGGTCGGCCTCGCGGGATCGTCGGTCACCTTCCTTCTCTTCCTCGTCGCCTGGGACTTCTGGACGATGATGGCCGTCCAGATCCTCCTGGGAACGAGCTGGGCGACCCTGTACGTCGGCTCCCTGAAGCTCATCACGGAGACGAACCGGGAGACCGCGACCGCGGGCGGGCTGTTCAACAGCACCTTGAGCCTCTCGTCCATCGTCGGGCCCGTGCTCGGAGGCTACCTCGCGACGACGGGCTACGAGGCGCCCATGGTTGCCGCCTCGATCCTCTCCGCGGCCGCGCTCGGGCTCCACGGCGTCGAGGCGCGGCTCAGGGCTCGAACGCGAGCTCCTTCAGGCCCGTCGCCGGGTTCATGACCCGCGTCATCCGGACGTCCCGGAACCGCGCGACGCAGATTTCGTTCGTCAGGCACACCCGGGCGCGGAACAGGTGCCCGCCGACGACGGAATGGTCCCTTCGCGCGACCGCGACGTGGAGGTGGAGCCTCGGGTCGGCGCGCATCGCGAGGCTCCCGTGGAGTGCGACCAGCTCGTGCCGGTCCGCGAACGCCTCGCGCTCGTACCCGTGCGGCGTGAAGAAACCGATCTCGAAGTCCTGGAGCATGCCGATCCCCCAGAGGACCGCGCCGTCCTGGATTCCGTGTCGCGCTGCGATCGCCTCCAGGCTCGGGAACAGCTCCTCTCCGTCCGAGAGCTTGACCACGGGGAGCTCCCCTTCCTCCCGCGCGTCCATGGCGTCACCGTCCCCGGAGGGCCTCCGCGGGAATCCGCAGCTGGCGGGAGATCTCCCGGGCGAGCTCGGGCCCGTGGCTGAACACCGTGTACACCTGCTTCGGCGCGCACGCCTCGACGAAACCCATGACATCCTCGAAGTCCCCGTGGTCGCTGAGGGGGAACTGCGCGTCGAGCCCGTACCGCCGGGTGAAGTCGAAGAACGCGGTCCAGCCGGAGACGTACGCGGTCCGCAGGCGGAGCCCGCCGAGCCACGACACGCTCTCGTCGAGCGGAGGGCGGAGCCATCCCGGCGGGAGGATGTACACCCGCGGTTCCCGCCGCTCCGCCTCGCCGAGCTCGGAGATCCGCCGGTAGTGGAGGCGGATCCCGTGCCGCACGTACGCATCCGCGAGGGTCGCGATCCGGTCCGCGACCGCGACCTCCACTCCGAGGCGGTTCACGAGGGCGATGAGCTCCTGGGACTTCCCGAACTCGTAGCCCCCGAGCGCCACGGGGCCATCCGCGAGTTCCATCTCGAGCCAGGTCAGGAGGTCCGCCTCGACGTCGTGCTTCGGGGGGAAGTTGAACGACGGTTTCCCGTACGTCGCGTCGACGATCAGCGTGTCGACCTTCTCCGGCGCGGCTCGGCCGCACGTCGCGCCGCCCTCCGGGTTGAAGTCCCCCGTGTAGAGGACGTCGTCCGCGCGGACCATCGCGGAGCCGAAGACATGGCCCGCGTCCCGGAGTGCCACCCGGAACCCGTTGAGCTCGATCTCCTTGCCGTACGGGAGCTCCGTGCCCTCGCCGGACC
>Ga0154849_168_pt1 | contig 24582 bp, 24 predicted proteins | sample Rifle2008BG16ft_FD_105577 | JGI IMG/M metagenome (GOLD analysis project Ga0154849, IMG submission 105577) | Euryarchaeota archaeon RBG_16_67_27 | reverse complement strand
ATCGCGGGCGAGACGCCCGATTTCCACCGCAAGGACCTCTACGATGCGATTGAGCGTAAGGAGTACCCGAAGTGGACCGTCAAGGTACAGATCATGCCCGAGAAGGAGGCCGAGACATACCACATCCATCCGTTCGACCTGACCAAGGTCTGGCCCCACAAGGACCACCCCCTGATTGACGTCGGCGTCATCGAACTGAACCGGAACCCGGAGAACTACTTCGCCGAGGTCGAGCAGGCGGCGTTCGAGCCCTCGAACCTCATCCCGGGGATTGGCGCCTCGCCGGACAAGATGCTGCAGGCCCGTCTCCTCTCCTACGCCGACGCCCACCGCTACCGAATCGGCGTCAATTACGCAGCCCTTCCCGTAAACAAGGCGCAGAGCCCCGTCAACACGTACCACCGGGACGGCTTCATGCGGTTCGACGGCAACAGTGGAGGATCGCCCAACTACGAGCCCAACAGCTTCGGCGGACCGGTCCAGGACCCGAGCCTCCGGGAGCCTCCGCTCCGCGTCTCGGGTGACGCTGACCGCTACGACCACCGCGTCGGGAACGAGGACTACTCTCAAGCCGGGAACCTCTTCCGCCTGATGAGCGCGGAGGAGAAGGCGCGTCTCATCGGCAACATCGTCCGCGCGATGAAGACGGTGCCCCGCGAGATCCAGCTCCGCCAGATCGGTCACTTCTACCGGGCCGATCCCAACTACGGCCTCGGCGTCGCGCGCGGACTCGGCGTCGAGAAGGACATCCCCGGGAGAGCCAAGGAGGGCGGCGCGCGGCTCCGGACCGAGTCGACAAAGCAGCCCGTCGGTTCCGCGCCGAGTGCAGGAAGGCGTCGGCCTTCCGAGGGACGACCGCGCTAGTTTCAGAATGCGCCGCGGGACCGATCGGCACGTGATTCCGACCGGCGAGGAACCGGGCGTGCCGGCTCGGCTCCACGGGATGCAGGCGTCGGGTGACCGCGGGCTTCGATTGGTTCGCGGGACGCCGTCGGCCTAGGCGAAATAGGACGCGGAGCCGCGGTCGAACCCCGGGACGAACTCGAGCCGAAGGTCCCGCGGCTGCCACGCGGCATCCGGGAACACGAGGTTCGGAAAGAAATGAGAGAAGTCCGTGGCGACCTGGGTCACGAGATGGTCTGGACCGAAGAGGGTCTGGGCGACGCGGAGCGCCTGCTCCCGACACACGAGTTCGTCGATGAATCCGACGGAGTGCAGGTACTCGTGCATGAGAACGTAGAACGCGTAGTGCCTGTACAGATCGGGGTTCGTCTCCTGAATCCGAATGAGGGGGACCTTGTTCATCACGATGACGTTCGTCGCGATCGGGTAGAAGGCGCCGAGGAACCCTTGCGGGGAGTTCCCGAGGTCCGCGAGGGCGAGCATGAGGCCGGCGCGGCTCCGGCCGAGGACGGTCTCGACGGCTCGCTTCACGAGCTCGAAGATGTCCGCAAGGGTCTGCGCCTCCTCGAGCCTTCGGGCGAAGTCCATCGGAGAATCCAGGTCGCCCGTCGGACTTAAGGGATTGCCCGTGTCAGCCCGAGCCGACGGGAAGCAGGTTGATCCCAGGGAGGCCGAGGAACAGATACCCGGCGTACGCGAGGCTGATCACGGCCGCACCGACGTTCACCGCACGTCGGACCCGCGTGCTCCCCCAGCGCAGAATCGGGTACGAAACGCCGAGACCGAAGACGATCATGCCGAGGACGACGCCGATGCTGAACACGCCAACGCCACCGAGAAGGCCGAGGAGGGAGGTCACGCTCAGGGAAGCGACGAAGAGAACGAGGAGCTCGTCGTTGCTCGCGAGACCGTGGACGATGCCGATGCTGAACATCGCCCGATGCTCGGTGAACCGGGGGTACACGTGGAGGTGGGAGTGGGTGTGCTCCTTCCCCTCGTGTTCGTGGAGGTGGTGGTGGAGCCATCCGAACTCGATCAGGAGACCAAGGACGCCGATCGCGACGAGCATGACGGCAACGATGAGCTCGACGTGCGCGAGGAACTCGCTGAGGAGGGTCTCGCGGAACGTGTAGAGGATCACGGTGATGATGCTCGCGGTGATCATGTGCCCCGCGGCCCAGCTGATGCTCATAAGGGAGGTCTTCCGAAGGCTCTGGCTCCGGGTCAAGAGATTCGAGACCGCGACGAGGTGGTCCGCGTCGTAGCTGTGCTTGAAGCCCAGCGCGAGGGCGAGGACGGCAAACAGGAGGACATCGACGACCATGACGACGAAATCCCGGTGGACGGGATCGGACGGCCCGTCCGTAACACCCGGGCTCAGCGCGTAACACGGCTTAAGTCTTGTCGGAATCATTCATCCCCGGCGTAGCACTTGTCGGGCTCCGAGGTAGCACGTTGACCGTCGAACGCATCGGCGTCTCCTTGGATGGCCCCCTCCTCGGAGCATTCGATCGCCTCGTGAGGGAGGAGGGGTTCGCGAGCCGATCGGAGGCGCTCAGGGAGCTGATCCGGAGGTCCCTCGTGAGGCGCCGGTGGACCGCGGGAGGGGACGTCGTCGGGACGATCACGATCGTGTACCGACACGACGTGGGCATGGTCACGCATCGCGTGCTCCATCGGCAGCACGACTTCCTGGGCACGATCCGGGCGACCGCGCACACGCACCTGAACGAGGAGACGTGCCTCGAGGTGCTCATCGTCGAGGGCGACGCGGCTCGTGTGGGGGAACTCGCGAACCGTCTGAAGACGACGAAGGGCGTTCTCTTCGCGGACACGATCGTCGCAGCGCCCGACCTGCGGTAACGGGAGGGGAGACGATCGGCGCCTGCGAAGGGTTCTCGCTCGATCGCAGGGCCGCCCTGAATACCACGCGTGGGAACACGAATGAAAGATTTATCCGGGGGCACATCGACGCGGGTGCGATCTCCCCAGGATCCTGAGGACCGCGTCCCCATGGCAATCCCCGCTGCCTACGCCGCTACCCGCGCCCAGCGGAGCCCGCCGAGCCTCCCCTTCGGGTGGGGAGCTGTGACCGTCCTCCTGGTCGGGGCGGTTTTCACGATCATCGGCATCGTGATCATCCTCTACGGGATGATGGGCTTCTTCTCGGGCACGATTGGCAATGCCACGAGCGGCTCCTTCTCCATTGATTCGTTCTTCTCCTCCTTCTTTGGCGCGATTCTCCTCTTCGTAGTTGGCGGTGTCCTCGCGGGCGTTGGTGGCTGGCTCATCCGACTCTGGTGGATCTTCCTCCTTGTCGGCGTCGTGGCGGGCGCGGGAGGCGCCAACACGGCCCGCGATCGGGAGGCGATGCGTACCCCGGAGGTGCGCGTTCGATGCACGAACTGCGGGCGCCTGAATCCCGAGTTCGTCCATTTCTGCATGGATTGCGGCAAGCCCGTCTGAACCGTCCGCACCCCGCCGCTCGTTCGGAACCTATTTGAGCCTCAGGCGGGGTGCGTGCGAACCGATGGGACTCCTCGCCCGCTTTGCGCGTCAATGGGTCGCGGGGGAGACCCGCGAGGACGCCCTGCGCGTCGCGAAGGCCGCAAACGGCCGTGGAATCGACGCGATCGTGAACCACCTCGGCGAGCATCTTCGCGACACGGGTGCCGTCGAGGCGACCCTGGGGGAATACTTCGCCCTGCTCGATGGACTCGATGAGGCGGGCGTCCGGGGATGCGTCAGCGCGAAGCCGACCCAGTTCGGCATCCTGATCGGCCGGGAGTACGCCTTCTCGCAGCTCCTCCAGCTCCTCGACGCGGTGAAGGCCCGACGTCGCGCTCTGTGGATCGACATGGAAGGTACATCCACAACCGAGGACACGATTTGGATCTACGAGCGACTCTTCGAGCGATACAACCGGGTCGGTCTGTGCGTGCAGGCGAACCTCCGACGGACCGCGGAGGACCTCGGACACCTTCTCGCTCTGGGTGCTCGGATCCGCCTCACGAAGGGAGCGTACCGGGAGACGCCGGACCTCGCGTTCACCTCGCGACAGGCGATCGATCGGCAGTTCCTCGTCCACCTGGAGGCCCTCTTCCGCGGAGGCAGGGATTTCGCAGTCGGGAGCCACGACGGGCGGATGATCGCCCGAGCGATCGAACTCTCGAGCGCCTGGCCGACGCCTTTCGAGTTCCAGTTCCTCCAGGGGGTCCGCGAACCGCTGAAGGCGGATCTCGTAAGTAGGGGCTACCGGGTCCTCGAGTATGTCCCGTACGGACCGAACTGGCTCCCGTATTTCAGCCGAAGGCTACGGGAACGCCCCCGGAACGCGATCATCATGCTCCGGTCGCTCGTGACCGACTGAGGGTCCGACAACCCCTTCCCTCGGGGCGGCGTATGCGGCCCGTGGACGACCAGGCGTTCCGCGACGCGATGCGGGTCCTCGAGCGGCGGCATCGGGTCACGGACTGGGCTGCCGGGATGACGTCGTTCGAGATCCTCGTGTCCACGATCCTTTCCCAGAGCACGACGGTCCGGAACGAGCGGCTCGGGATGGACGGGTTGCGGGCCGCGTTCGGAGATCTCACGCCCGAGACACTCGCCACGGCGTCGCCGCGGGCAATCGAACGAGCGATCTGGCATGCGGGGCTCGCACGACGTAAGTCCCGTCACATCCGAGACGTCGCGCGAATCGTGAGCCGCGACCTCGGCGGTGACCTCGATCGCGTCCTCCGCCGACCCGCGGGGGAGAGTCGCGAGGTTCTCCTCGCCCTCCCAGGCGTCGGGCCGAAAACGGCGGACGTCATGCTTGCCATGGCCGCGAACCGGCCCGTGTTCCCGGTCGACACCCATGTCGCGCGAGTGGCGCGGCGCTGGGGGCTCGTTCGGCGCGCGGACTACGAGGAGACCCGCGAAGCCCTCGAAAAGCGGACGTCGCCGTCCCGTCGAAAGGCGTGGCACCTCGCGATGATCGCCCATGGTCGCGAGACGTGCACGGCGAGGAATCCGAGGTGCGGGGCTTGTCCCGTTTCCACGGAATGTGACTGGTATCGCGCGCGGAACCGACGCCGCCGCGACAAACCTTTAAGGTGACCGAGGGGTTAGAGCGCGCCGCGAGCCCCTTGCCCGTTTCTCCCTATATCCACCTCATGAAGCTTCGGATCGCCGCGCTGCTCCTCCTCGTTGCCGCTGCGGGCTACGTGTCGACGAGCGGGCCCCGGATCGACCCGATGGCCTTCGGCACCCTCATGGTCAGCGGAGTCCTCGCATCGGGGGGCGCGAGCGCGATCAACCACTACATCGACCGGGATCTCGACGCGGTCATGCACCGCACCTCGAGTCGACCGTTGCCCCGGCGCACGATCGATCCTCCGGGTCGCGCCCTCGCGTTCGGCCTCGCGCTCACGGCGATGGCGCTCGCCCTCTCGGCCCTCGCAATCAACCCGCTCACCGCCGCGACGATCGCTCTCGGGACATTCTTCTATGTCGGTGTGTACACGCTCGGCCTTAAGCGGACCCACGTGAGCAACATCGTCATCGGGGGGTTCGCGGGATCGTGCCCCGCCCTCGCCGGGTCCGCGGCGGCCGCGAACGCGATCTCCCTCCCCGCGGCCCTCCTCGCGCTCCTCGTCTTCCTATGGACGCCGGGCCACTTCTGGGCGCTCGCGTACCGGAGCCGGGAGGACTATCGCCGCGCGGGAATCCCCATGCTCCCGGCGGTCCGCGACGAGCGCACGGCCGTCCGTGCGATCGCGGCGTCAACGGCAATCGTGCCCATCTCCACGTTCGCATTCTTCGTCACACCGTCGTTCCATGCGACATTCCTCCTCGTCGCGGCAGGCGCTGGGGCCGTCCTCCTCTGGCTCACCCTGCGCTTCGTGCGGAATCCAAGCGAGGAGACCGCGTTGGCCGGGTACAAGTTCTCCGGGACGTACCTCGCCCTGGTCCTCGCGGGCGCGATGGTTGACGCGATCGTCGTCCTGCCGACGTGATCCGCGGGAACCGGGACGATTTCGTTAATTGTCGATAATCTCCCGTAGTCTTATTAGCAAACGGGGGCCGTATCGATGGTCGGACGACGGTGGAAGGCATGCCGGGACAGACCCTGGTAGAGAAAATCCTCTCCCGCGCTTCCGGACGTGACGTGAGGGCGGGGGATATCGCGATCGCGCAGGTCGACCTCGCGTACGTCCAGGATGGGACGGGACCCCTCACGTTCCGGCAGATGGAGAAGATGGGGCTCGTGAAGGCCGCGAACCCCACGCGATCCGTCGTATTCATCGACCACTCCGCCCCGCCCCCGCGGAAGGAGCTCGCGACCGACCACGTGTACCTCAGGGAGTTCGCCGCGAGGACGGGGATGGTCGTCTCCGACGTCGGCGAAGGCGTGTGCCACCAGGTCGCCTTCGAGAAGTTCGTGAGGCCGTGGGACGTGGCGATCGGCGCGGACAGCCACACGGTCATGGGCGGGGCGATGGGCGCGTTCGCGACGGGGATGGGATCCACGGACGTCGCCGTGGCCCTCGCCCTGGGGAAAACCTGGCTCCGTGTCCCGGAGACGATGAAGTTCGAGGTCGGGGGCCGGTTCGCGAAAGGTGTGTTCGCGAAGGACCTCATCCTCCGGGTGCTCGGGGACATCAAGACGGACGGCGCGACGTACATGGCGATGGAGTGGGGCGGGCCCGCGATCGCGGCGATGCCGATGACGGAGCGGATGGTTCTCTCGAACATGGCGATCGAGGCGGGAGGGAAGTGCGGGCCCCAGCCCTCGGACCAGGAGACGAAGCGGTACCTGCGGGAGCACGGACGCGAGGCGGAATGGAAGGAGCTCCGCCCGGACCCCGACGCCGGATTCGAGGACGAGCATCCCTACGACGTGTCGAGCCTGGAGCCCATGGTCGCGCGGCCGCCCCAGGAGGACAACGTCGTGCCCGTCACGGATCCGAGCGTGAAGGGTCTGAGGATCCACCAGGTGTACCTCGGCTCCTGCACGAACGCGCGGTACGAGGACATCCGCGTCTTCTGCGAGTACATGAAGGGGGAGAAGGTCGCGAAAGGCACGCGGCTCATCGTCGTCCCCGCATCCAAGGAATCGTACGTGCGGTCGATGAAGGAAGGGCTCCTCGAGATCCTCCTCGACGCGGGCGCGACGATCAACCCACCCGGCTGCGGGGCGTGCCCGGGCGTCCACCTCGGGATCCCGGGGGACGGGGAGAACGTCCTCTCGACGACGAACCGGAACTACGTGGGCCGGATGGGGAACCCGGCCGCGTTCACGTACCTCGCGTCCCCCGCGACCGCGGCCGCGACGGCGATGCACGGCGTGATCGCGGACCCCAGGGAGGTGGGATGATGGGGCGCGCGTGGAAGTTCGGGGACAACGTCTCCACGGACCTGATCGCGCCCGGGCGGTACTACCACCTTCGCTCGAACCTCCCCGAGCTCGCGAAGCACGTTCTCGAGGACGCGCGGGCCGACTTCGCGGCCGGGGTGAAGGCGGGGGACTTCGTCGTCGGAGGGCGCAACTTCGGGAAGGGGTCCTCGCGGGAGCACGCACCCGTGATCATCAAGCTCCCGGGCACGCGAGCCGTCCTCGCGAAGTCCTTCGCGCGGATCTTCTACCGGAACTGCATCAACATCGGACTCCCCGCGGTCGTCGTCGACACAGACCGGATCGACGAAGGGGACGACCTCGACATCAATCTCGAGGCGGGTGTGGTGACGGACCGGACGAAGGGGATCGAGCTCGCGTTCCCTCCCCTCCCGAGCGTGATGGCCCGGATCCTCGAGGAAGGCGGGCTCGTCGAGTACATCAAGAACCACGGCGACCTCGTGCTCGCGGGACCGTGAGGGCCATGGGCTGAAGGGGAGGCGACCATGGGCTCGGCCGTGAAGCCGGCATTGGACGTCCCCCGGATCGACAAGGGGCTCGACGACATCTACGTCAAGGAGACGTCGATCTGTTACGTCGATGGCCAGCGCGGGCGCCTCCTGTACCGCGGTTTCGACATCCAGGACCTGGCGCAGCACTCCACGTTCGAGGAGACGATCTTCATCCTGATCCACGGCCGTCTCCCGACGCGGCAGGAGTTCGCGCATGCGAGGAGCATCCTCGCGGAGGCCCGCGCGATCACGCCCGACGTCGTGCGCCTCCTGCGCTGCATGCCCTCGGACGCGCCGCCTATCGACGTCCTCCGCACGGCGGTCTCGTACATCAGCAACTTCGACTCGGAGCGGGACGACCCCACGCGGGCGGCGAACATGAGGAAGGCGCAACGGCTCATCGCGAAGGTGCCGACGATCATCGCGGCCCACCATCGGATCCGGAACGGGAAGCGGATCGTGCCGCCGGATCCGTCCCTGGGCGGGGCGGAGGACTTCCTCCGGATGGTGACGGGGAGGAAGCCGGACCCGCTGAGCGCGCGGATCATGGATGTTGCGCTCATCCTCCACGCGGATCACAGCATGAACGCCTCCGCGTTCGCGGCGATCGTCTCCGCCTCGACCCTGGCGGATCTGTACAGCGCAATCGTCGCGGCGATTGCGACGCTCAAGGGCCCCCTCCATGGAGGTGCGAACGAGGCCGCCCTGCGGACGATGCTCGCGATCGCGAAGCCCGAGGCCGCGGAGCAGTACGTCCTCGACACCCTCCGGAACCGCGGGCGGATCTTCGGGTTCGGACACCGCGTGTACCGCACATACGATCCTCGTGCGTTGATCCTGCGCGAATACGCGCGGCAGCTCAGCGAGCTCCGGGGTCAGGAGGACCTTTTCCGCATCTCGGAGATCATGCAGGAGACGACCGTCCGGGAGCTCAAGGCGAAGCAAATCTACCCGAACGTGGACTTCTACTCGGGGCTCGTCTACCACCTCCTCGGGCTGCCGATGGACCTCTTCACCCCGGTGTTCGCCGTGTCCCGAGTCTCGGGTTGGACCGCGCACGTGATCGAGTACTGGGACGACAACCGGCTCGTGCGGCCCCTCGACTACTACGTGGGCCCGACGGACGCCGCGTACGTGCCCCTCGAGGAGCGCCCGTGACGCCGGTGTCCGCCAGCCTTATCCGGCACCTCCCCGTTCCCTTCGCGGCGGGGCCATGCCCACCGAGCGCCTGAAACTCGAACCGCCTCCCGAAGGGCACAAGATCCTGATCGCGCAGGGCGCCCTCCGGGTTCCCGACGACCCGATCGTCCCGCTCATCGAGGGGGACGGGGTCGGGCCCGACGTCACGGCAGCCGCCCGCCGGACGATTGACGCGGCCGTAGACGCGACGTACGCCGGCCGACGTCGGATCGCATGGTACCGGGTGCCGGCGGGGGAATCTGCGCTCATCCGGCACGGGGACATGCTCCCCGACGCCACGACGCACGCGATCCGGGAGTACGTCGTCGCATTGAAAGGGCCGCTCACGACCCCCGTGGGAGGCGGCTTCCGATCCCTGAACGTCGCCCTCCGCCAGACCTTGGATCTCTTCGCGAACGTGCGGCCCGTGTACTGGCTCCCCGGCGTCCCGAGCCCTGTGTTGCATCCCGAGCGTCTCGACATCGTGATCTTCCGCGAGGCGACGGAGGACGTGTACGCGGGCATCGAGTGGGCGAAGGGGTCCGATGAGGCGAGACGCATCCTCGAGATCCTCCGAACCGAGTTCAATGTCCGCGTGAGGGAGGACAGCGGGATCGGCCTCAAGCCGATCTCCGAGTTCTGCTCGAAGCGGCTCGTGCGCAAGGCGATCGCGTACGCCCTCGCGCACGGGCGGAGGAGCGTGACCCTCGTCCACAAGGGGAACATCATGAAGTTCACAGAGGGCGCGTTCCGCGAGTGGGGATACGAGGTCGCGAGGGACGAGTTCGGGGACCGGACGGCCACCGGGGAAGACGTCCAAAGGCGGCCGGACGGCCGGGCGCCCGAGGGCAAGGTCGTCATCAAGGACGTGATCGCGGACAACATGTTCCAGCAGCTCCTCCTCCGGCCCGCGGAGTACGACGTGATCGCGACGTCGAACCTGAACGGGGACTACCTGAGCGACGCGGCGGCGGCGCAGGTCGGAGGCCTCGGGGTGGCTCCCGGGGGGAACCTCGGAGACGCGCACGCCCTGTTCGAGCCGATCCACGGGAGCGCGCCGAAGTACGCGGGGATGGACAAGGTGAACCCGACCGCGGAGATCCTCGCGGGAGCGATGATGCTCGAGCACATCGGGTGGGACGAGGCCGCGATCCGCCTGAAGGAAGGCGTGAGGGCTGCGATCCGGGCGAAGGCGGTCACATACGACCTCGCACGCCAGATGGCCGGCGCCACGGAGATCGGCACGTCCGCGTTCGCGGAGGCGATCGTCCGCGCGATCCGCGGGGCCTGATCGTGGCGGCGCACGCGACCCGGTCGGATCTCGAGCGGTCCCTCTGCGAGGAGCTCGCGCGCCAGGCCATCGTGCACGAGCACCGGTCCCTCCACTTCCGTGTGGAGCTCGCGTCCGGCGCGACCCGACCGTACGACCCGGCCCTCGTCGTGCGACGCGGGAGCGTGCTCTTCGTGCTCGAGCCGATGGCCGGGGACGCCGGAGCGGAGCATGTGGAGACCGTGACGCGATTCCTCGCGCAGCATTCCCCGGAGATCGTGTTCATCCTCGTCGCCCCCGGCGAAGTCCTCCGCGGGCTGCCCCCCGAGGCGTACGACGAGGCGTATCCGAGCGAGGACCTCGAACGCGCGGTCGCGCGGATACGTGACCAGGACACCGCCGGGTTCCTCGAGCCGTTCCGAAAGCGGCCCGAGGGCGGGCTCAGCTGACGCGGACCTCCGCGAGGACGGGCAGATGGTCCGACGCGTCCGTCCTGGAGGGGGGGCCCACGACTTCGCACCGCAGGATGGCGACTCCGGCGGACACGAAGATGTAGTCGATCCGCTCCACGGGGTGGGTCGAGGGATACGTGAAGCCGGAATCGGCCTCCGGATCGAACCCGGCCTCGACCCATGCGTCGTCGAGCGCGGCGCTCAACCGGCCATAGACGGCATCGGGAGGGTCGATGTCGGCCGGGCACGAGCCCGATGGGCAGGCGTTCAGGTCCCCGAGGAGGATCCGGGACCCCGCGACGCGGTCCAGGTACGCGAGAACCTCCGACACCTGTACGTCCCGGTCCGCCTGGCGGAGACCGAGGTGGACCGCGATCACGTGGATGGAGCCGAAGGCGCTCTGCAGGGTCGCGTGGACGAGGGCACGCTGGTCTCCCGCACTCGTCAGGAGGGCGTACGACCACGTCACGATCGGGAGGCGGCTGAGGACGGCGACCCCGTACGTCTGTTCCCGCGTCGGCGGCCCGTAGGCGACGTGGTATCCGAGGCTCGCGGAGAGGTACCCGACGAGGTCGACGCCTCCGTTCGTCAGACGGACCGTGTCACTCTCCTGGAGTGCGAGGACGTCCGGGCTCGCAAGGCGCACGACGTCCGCGATCCTCGAAACATCGAGGAGCCCGTCGGCCCCGAACCCCTGATGGACGTTGAACGTCATCACGCGGAGCACGTCCGTCCCGGGCGCGACGGGGGCGACGGAAGGGGTCAGCGCGATCCCGACGGCGCCGAGCGTCAGGACGACGGCCGCGACGACGGCGGCGGAACGGCGTCCGAGCGACGAGGGGGCGACGCCCGTCCCCCGCTTCCCCGCGGCGAGCGCGGGACCCAGGAACGCGACGGCGATCAGGAGCAGGACGACGGGGGCGTGCCCCTTCCAGACCGCGGGCGCGGGGACGTACGCATACGTGAGCGTGAACACGAACGCGAGGACGGCGAGGAGAAGGACGGCGGAGGCGATGGTCAGCGCGAGGCCCATGTCCCGCGCGGACATCCCGGACCTCGTGGCGCTCCCGAGGAGGCGCTCGAGGCCGACGACGGAGGCAGCCGCCGCGAGCAGGGCGGAGACCGGGAGCACGTCCGTCCCGACGAGGGCGAGGTCGATCGCGAAGACCGCGAGGGCGGCGAGGAGGACCGCGTTCCAGCGCGCCGCGCGCGCCGGCGGGCCGAGTCCCGCGCGGGCGACGTACGCCCCCGCGGCGAATCCGAGAAGGACGGACGGACCGAACGGGCCGGGGGACTGACCCGTCCAACGGGCGAGGAACCAGGGGTAGAGGAGCGCCGTCGTCGCGAGCGCGAGGAAGCCACCGAGGCCGAGACCGAGTGTCACCGCCCGGAGCGGGGGTCCGCGACTCGTCATCGGTTCGCGGGGGAGCGGCACGCGAAAGGCAACGAGGAGGAAGACAAGGGTGAGGGGCGCCAGGTACGCGGCGGACCAGAGGGTCGCACCCGGGTCCGTCGAGGCTCCGAGGATGCGGAGTGCGAGGTCCGCGGCGAGGGCGAACCCGATCCCGGAGGCAACGCCGCCGGCGCCCCCGGCCAGGCGGAGGGCGCCGGCGAGGAACGGGACGACGAACACGAGATACGTCGCCGTCGCCAGGCCGCTGAACAGCACATGGAGCGCCAGGGGCCAAGGAACGAGGAGGAGGAGTCGGAAGCCTGCGAGGAGGATCGCGATCGGCGGAACGAGCCGGGCGGGAGCGACCCTTCCGAGCCCGAGCATGTGCACGACGGGCGCGAGGAGGAGAAGGACCGCGACGACGGAGACGTTCAGGCCGGTCGTGAGGACGTTGAGCGCATAGACGCCCGTGAGGAATGCGCGGAGGGCTTCGACTCCGAACAGGGTCGCGATCAGGGCAGCGAGCCCGACGTCGACGACGTCCCGGGGCGCGGGCGACGACCCCTGGTGCACGGAAGGCGAACGCGCGTCGCACGATAGAAACACTTCGGTCCCGCCGGTCGCCACCCACGCCTTAATAGCCGGTGCGGCCTTTGCGGCGCGAGGCGGCACGGATGCCCCCCGTGTGCGATCCGACCGGGACGGAGCCGTGTCGGGTCACCCTCGCGTTCCTTCCGGACTGGACGCAGCCCGTCGTGTGGGCCGTGAACGCGGTCGTCATCGGAATCCTCCTGTACGGGCTGTGGACGCGGTGGCGCCTGTGGAAGCAGGGAGCCGCGGGGAGCACGGGGGCTTCCTTCGGGCATCGTCTTCGGATGCTCCTCGTCGTCTCCGTGTTCCAGCGGAAGGTCGTGCGCCGCCGATTCGCGGGCCTCATGCACGTCCTCCTGTACACGGGGTTCATCGCCCTCGGGATCGGCACGACCCTCGTCGCGCTCAACGTGGACATCCTCGCCCACCTCGACATCGACATCCTCCGGCAGGCGCCGTACCTCGCGTTCGAGTTCGCCCTCGACCTCATGGGGCTCGCGTTCCTCTCGGGACTCGGCATGGTCTTCTTCCGGAGGTTCAGGCAGCGGCCGAAGTACCTCCGGAACGAGCGGCCGGACCTGTACCTCCCAGGCGTGCTCCTCCTTCTGATCCTCCAGGGATTCGTCCTCGAGGGCCTCCGCCTCGCGGTCCTCCAGCCCCAATGGCAGGAATGGTCGTTCGTCGGGTACGCGCTCTCCCTCGTCTTCCGGGCGGTCGGGGTCGACGAGAGCTTCGCGACCGTCGCGGCGGGCGGCTCCGTCGTCACCCTCACGCCGACGGCGGCCCTCGCGTGGCTGTACGGGGGCTTGTGGTGGTTCCACGCGGCCACGACGTTCGTCTTCGCCGCGTCCCTGCCATGGACGAAGGCGAGCCACTTCCTCTTCAGCCCCGCGAACACGTTCTTCGAGCGTGCGGTCCCCTACGGCCGGCTCGACAAGCCGTTCGACATCGACGCGCTCGCGCAGCCGGACGCCCCGCAGCCGACGCTCGGCGCGGCGTCGACGAAGGCGTTCACGCGGTTCGACCGGCTCCAGCTCGACGCCTGCACGGTATGCGGACGGTGCACGTCCGTCTGCCCCGCATGGACGACGGGCAAGGCGCTGGACCCCATGCGGGTGATCCTCGACCTCCGGAAGGCGATGGACCTCGAAGCGAAGAGGAAGCCCCTGGGCGCGCCGCTCCCCGACGTCGTCGGGTACGACGAGCTGTGGGCGTGCACGACGTGCATGGCATGCATGCAGGAGTGCCCCGTCTCGATCCGCCACGTCCCGTTCATCGTCGACCTCCGGAGGAACTACGCCCTCGAGCTCGGGAGGATTCCCGAGGAGGCGCAGGGGATGCTCCGGAACCTCGAGACGAACTACAATCCGTGGGGGATCGGGTGGGACCAACGCGCGCGCTGGGCGGAAGGGCTCGGCGTGCGCACGATGGCGGACGCCGCCGCGGCCGGGGAGCCCGTCGACGTCCTGTACTGGGTCGGGTGCGCGGGGGCGTTCGACGACCGGAACCGGAAGGTCGCGCAGAGCCTCGCGCGGCTCCTGCAGCGGGCCGGGGTCCGGTTCGCGATCCTGGGGCCCGAAGAGCGGTGCACGGGGGACCCCGCGCGGCGCCTCGGGAACGAGTACCTCGCACAGACGATGATCAAGGCGAACGTCGAGACCCTCAACCGCTACGCGGTGAAGACGATCGTCACCGCGTGCCCGCACTGCTTCAACGCGATCAAGCACGAATACCCGGACTTCGGGGGCACGTACGAGGTCGTCCACCACTCCGTGTTTCTCGAGCGCCTCCTGGCGGAGGGGAGGCTGACGCCGACGAAGGAAGTTCGCGAACTCGTCACCTATCACGACGCATGCTACCTCGGGCGGTACAACAAGGTGTACGACGCGCCGAGGGACGTGCTCCGGAGGGTGCCCGGCATGCGCCGAGTCGAGATGGAGATGTGCCGGGACAAGGGGTTCTGCTGCGGCGCCGGCGGCGCGCGCATGTGGATGGAAGAGCGCGTCGGGGAGAAGGTGAACCACCGGAGGCTCGAACACGTCGCGGCGACCGGTGCGGCCGTCGTCGCGTCCGCGTGCCCGTACTGCCTAATCATGCTCGACGACGCGGCGAAGGCGAAGGACCGCGAGGACATCGCGCGGTCCGACATCGCGGAAATCCTCGAGAAATCCCTGTAAGGCCGTCTCGCCTCAATGGATCGCGTCGATCTTCTTCGCGAGCTCGAAGTCCCATTCCGTCAATCCACCCAGGTCGTGGGTCGTGAGGCTCAACGTGACCCGGTTCCAGGAGTTGTGGATGTCCGGATGGTGGTCTGCCGTCTCCGCGAGCACCCCGACACGGTTGATGAACGCGAGCGCCTCCGCGAAATCGGGGAACGTCCAGGAGCGCTCGAGCCGGTCGCCGTTCAGGGACCATGCGCGAAGCGAGGGGAGGCGCTTCGCGATCTCGTCGGGCGGGAGGACCTTCCGAGCCATCGGACCACACATGCAAGGCGGGACCGTGGAAAAAGGAGACGCGCGGCCGGATCGTTAACCTTGTTTAAGGTTAATTGCCCGGATCGCCACACCGAGGGCGCGCATGGCCCTCACCGGACGATGACGATCGGCGTCTGTGCGACGATGTCCGTGGCCCATGCGATGTCGAGTCCGACTTGGAGGACGAAGCTCGCGTACGAGTATCGCCCGTGGTAACACGAAGAGACTTCCGCGGGGATTCCGATCTCGAACTCGAACGGGACACCGACTCGGATGAGCTCCATGGGAATCGAGACCTCGTGGCGGAACGTTGTCGTGGTCTCCTCCGCGCCGTCCGCGCGAGCCCACTCGCCACCGGTGAGCCGTACGTACACCCGGCGGACGCGGGCACCTCCGAGGCGTGTGAGGGTGATGCGACAGCCGATGAGCTCCCGGGCGAAGTGGCGGTCCCCGTCGAGCTCGACGTAGACCTCCGGACCTTCCCCTCCCGAACGGAAGCGGACCGGCTGCGTGAACGTCCGCACGCTCGGCCGGTCGTAGAACAGGAAGACCTCGCCGGACCAAGTCGTGTCGAGCCAGAGCGGCACGTCGAGCCGTGCGGAGAGGACGTACTTCACGGACGCGTGAGGTCCCTGGTACGAGGGCAGCGTCTCGCGCGGGAGCTGAAACCGGAACGGGAATCGGTGCGTGCCGGGAGGCACGGTCGTCTCTCCCTGGAGCGACAGGCGCCACGCGACGAGCTCCGCGGACGCTCGGTACACCCGGCGGTCGTCTCCGGAACCGCGCGCAATCTCCGTCTGCTCCCGGCCGATGAAATCGAGGAGGAGACCGCGGCTCGGGAGCTCCCGCGTCGTCTCCACGACGACGGCACCCTCGAGGACCTCGCCCATGAAGTAGGCAATCCGCGGCAGTTCGACGGTAATCGAGCGGGGCGTCGTCTCACCCGTCCCGCACCATCGCGGTCACCGCACAAGGAAGCGCGTGTTGCAGTATTCGCACGTCGCGATGCCGAAGCGGTCGACGATGCGCGGCGCCGCCCCGCAGTTCGGGCAGGCGAGCTCCTGCGGCGGCCGCGCGCCCGCAGGGACCATGGGCTGCTGGATCGGCGGCGGGGGCGGGAGGAACCTCTGGCGCGACTGCATCGAGGATGCGATGGCCACGATCATGAACACGACGATGATGAGCGGGAAGAGGAGCCAGAGACCGCAGAACGCGTCGAAGGGGAAGCCCGAGCCGCCGATCATGGAAAAGATCACGACGACGGAGAGGATGACGGCGACGAGGAAGACCACCAGGAACGCCAATGCCACCGTCGACGAGCGCTGCGGGACCGGCTGTCCCGGCCAGCCGAATGGGGATTGGGACGCGCCACCGATCACATGCGGGCATTTGCGACGCGGCTAGATGACCCTTGCGGGGCCTCCGGGGGGCCCCTCGCAGTGCGACGCCGATTGTATTCGACGTGAAAAATACAAATCGATGGCGGAACGGCCATCCCTGCGGCGCATGCGCCCTCTGGGTGGCCGGACGGTCACGCGCGACTTCAGGCTCCGATCTCCTTGAGCAGCGCGGGCAGAATCTCGAGGACGTTCGCCTGCACACCGACGTGGGCGACCTCGAAGATCGGCGCGCTCGGGTCCGTATTGATCGCGACGATGAAACCGGAGTCCTTCATCCCGGCGACGTGCTGCATCGCTCCGCTGATCCCGCAGGCGAGGTAGAGCTTCGGTCGGACGGTCTTTCCGCTCTGCCCGACTTGGCGGGTCTTCGGCAGCCATTCGAGGTCCGTCAGCGGTCGGGAGGCGCCGACGACGCCGCCCAGGCGCTTCGCGAGGGTCTCGAAGAGCGCGAGGTTCTCCTTCTTCTTGATCCCGCGACCTGCCGCGACGATCACGTCCGCTTGGCCGATGTCGATGTCCTGGACCTGGGGCCGTTCGATCCGGAGGAACCTCTCGCGCGCGGCTCCCGCGTCCACGGCGACCTCCGAACGGGTCAGCCGCCCAGGCGGGTGTGGTTCCGGAGGCTTCACGGTCCCGGGCCGCAGCGTCACGACGTACGTCCGGTCCGACGCGATCTCGAACTCGCCCTGCACCTTTTCGTTCAGAAGTCGTCGGGTCGCGACCAGGGTCGAGCCCTCAAGGCGGACGTCGACGCAGTTCGTGACGAGCGGCAGGTCCATGGCGCCCGCGAGCGCCGGGGCGAAGTCGTAGCCGACGGCCGAGTGCGCAACGAGAAGGACGCGGGGCGGCGTCCGGTCCATCGTCGCGCGGAGGACCTGTTCGTAGGGCCCGGGCGCGTACTCCGCGAGAGCGGGGTCGTCGACGAGGACGATCTCGGACGCGTACGGGGTGAGGGAGTCCGCGAGCGCCCCGGCGTCGTGGCCGAGGAGAATCCCGCGGGGCGCGCCGCTCGACGACGCGGCGAGCTCCCGTGCCTTCGCCGCGAGCTCGAGGGTCGACGGCGCGAGCTTCCCCTCGAAATGCTCGGCCAGGAAGAGCACGTCGGGATCCATCGCCTCACCCCCGCACGAACCCTTTCTCGCGCAGGAGTTGCGCGAGGCGCTTCGCCTGCTCCGCGGCCCTCCCGGGAATCATCTCCGCGTTTCCCCGCGCGGGCGGCGGCGAGAGGCGTCGGACCTTGAACGCATACGCGCTCGAGTCGATCGGGGCCGGCGGGACCTCCCGGATTGTCTGTCGGGCGGCTTTCATGATCGCGGGGAGGGGCGCATACCGAGGCTGGTTCGCGCCGAACTGGATCGTGAGGAGGGCGGGCAGCGGAAGGACGTATGTCCGCCCGAGCCCGCCCTCCAGCTCGCTCATGACTTCGATCTCGGACCCGCGGACCTGAACGCGGGTGACGACGCTGGCGTGGGGCAGGCCCAGGAGTCCGGCGATCAGACCGCCCGTCGCGGACCCGCCGATGTCGTCCGACTGGACCCCCGTGAGGACGAGATCGTGAGGCAGGGTCCGGATCGCCGCGGCCAGGATCCGTGCGACCCGGCCGACGTCGTGGCCCGCGGGATCCTCATGCCCGACGCGAACGGCCTCGTCCGCCCCCTTCGCGAGAGCTTCCCGAAGCATCTGCTCCGCGCGCTTCGGCCCGGCGGCGAGCGCGACGACGCGGCCGCCGTTCGTCTCCTTGAGGCGCACGGCCTCCTCGAGAGCGTACTCGTCGGCGCCGTTCGTCTTGTAGTTCAGACCTTCGCGCTTGATGTCGAGGCCGTCCGGAGCAATCTGAAACTGGAGATCCGGGTTCGGGATCTGCTTGAGGCACACGACGATGTTCAGGGCCATGGCAGGCGGGCGTAGCGGCGGACCCTATTTAATCGTGACGCGGAGCCGCGCCGCAGTCGGGTCATTGCGAAGCTTCTTTCTACCCTCCGGCGACATGCCGGGGCCAGGAGCGGGAAGCATGCATCACGAAAGCGTGTGGGCACGGCGGTTCATAGGAGTGGCGATCATCCAAGGAGCTGCGGCGTTCGTCATCGCGGCCCTCATGCTCGTCCTGACCCTGTTCGGGGCGTCGTTCGGAATCACGTCGCCCTCGAGGATCGTGGCGTCGGGCAGCGCAGGGACCTGGATGTTTGTCGGGTTCTCGGGATTCCTCATCGTGGGCGTCCTCGGGGTCGGTCTGAGCGCGCTGTTCTACCATTACATCGAGGTCGTACGCGGACAGAGGTACGACGGGAACTACAAACTCCTCGCATGGCTCCACCTGATCCTGATGAACGTAGGAGCGTCCGGGGCCTCGTGGCTTTTCATCGTCGCGGGCCACGTCGGCGGCGCCGCGCAGCTCGCGGGAATCCCACAAGCGCAGGTCCATGAACGGATCGTAACCTTTGTTCTCCCGATCGCCGGCTTCATGGCCGTCGGCGCGATCGGCGTCTTCTTCGGCGGGATCGGTTACGTGCTGAAGTGGCGCAAGGGATCCGCGGGCGGCGCCTAGGCGCGTCGGATCCTCAAAGCAAGCAAGGGTTGTGCAGGCGGACGTCCTCCGAGCGGAGGTGCGGACCCAGACGCACGAAGGGCGCAGCCGCCGCTCGTCCTGTCGAGTGCGAAAAAGGAAAGGGGAGGGAGGCCGTCGGGCCTCCCCGCGGTCCACGCCCTACGGCCAGATGCCGCGCCACTTGTACGCTTCCACGACGCGGCTGATCGCGACCATGTAGGCCGCCTGGCGCATGTCGATCTTCTTCTCTTGGGACAACTTCCAGACCGAGTCGAAGGCGCGGACGCAGACGCCCTCGAGCTTCTCGTCGACCTCCTTCTTCGTCCAGAAGAAGTTCGCGAGGCCCTGGACCCACTCGAAGTACGACACGGTCACGCCGCCGCCGTTCGCGAGGATGTCCGGAATCACGAGGACGCCCTTCTTGAACAGGATGTCGTCCGCCTCGGGCGTCGTCGGACCGTTCGCGCCCTCCGCGCTGACTTTCGCCTTAATCCGCGGGGCGTTTTCCGACGTGATCACGTTCTCGAGCGCGCACGGGCCGAGGATGTCCACCTCGAGCTCGAGGAGCTCCTCGTTCGTGATCTTCTTCGTCCCGGGGAAGCCGACGACGGAACCTGTCTTCTCCTTGTACGCGGCGACCTCCCGCGGATCGAGCCCCTTGTCGCTGTAGATGCCGCCCTTGGAGTCCGAGACGGCGACAATCTTGCAGCCGAGCTCGTCGTGGGTCAGGCGGGCATAATGGTAGCCCGCGTTGCCATAGCCCTGGACCGCGACCGTCGCGCCCTTCGTGTTCAACTTGAGCTTCTTGCACGCCTCCCGCGTCGCGTACATCGCCCCGCGCGCCGTCGCCTCGTCCCGTCCGAGGGAGCCGCCGATCGCAAGGGGCTTGCCCGTGACGACTCCGGGGACCGAGTACCCGGTGTGCATGGAGATCGTGTCCATAATCCACGCCATCGTCTGGCTGTCCGTGTACACGTCGGGCGCGGGGATGTCCTTCTCCGGGCCGATGACGATCGAGATCTCTGACGCGTACCGTCGGGTGAGCCGCTCGAGCTCGCCCTTCGACATCTCCTTCGGGTTGCAGATGACGCCGCCCTTCGCCCCGCCGTAGGGAATGTCCATGACCGCGCACTTCCACGTCATCCAGCACGCGAGGGCGCGGACCTCGTCGATCGAGACGTTCCAGTGGTAGCGGATCCCGCCCTTGTACGGCCCGCGGGCGTCGTTGTACTGCACGCGGTAGCCCGTGAACACCTTCACGGACCCGTCGTCCATCTTCACGGGGAAGTTCACGGTGAGTTCGCGCCGCGGGTGCTTGAGGATCTGCAGGAGCCCGGGGTCGAGGCTCAGCTTCTGTCCCGCCCGGTCGATCTGCTTCCGCGCGACCTCAAAAGGGTTCAACGATTCCTTCGCTTTCGCCATGGCCACACACTCCTGACATCAAACGATGACATCGAGAGTGGCCGCGAGTACGGTCATGGGCTCTTAAAGGTTTACGCTTGCTTCTAATGTCTAACGAGAGCAGCGGGTTCTTATCACACCGGGGCTCGCCGCCCGCGCTACCCGTACTCCCGACGATCGACGATGTTTCGAGGCCTGCCGTCGCGCACGAACCGCTCCACGTTGTCGAGCGCGGCATCGATCGAGCGGCGCCGCTGGTCGGGGTTCGCGAACGCGACATGGGGCGTCATGATCACGTTCGGGAGCTCGTGGAAGGGCCTGCGGAACGGATGGCCCTTGCCGTCCTCCGGGTATGACCACCACACGTCGAGCGCGGCGCGGAAGCCCGGGTGGGTCCGGAGGTGCTCGTAAAGATCGTCCTCCACGACGATCTTCCCGCGGGCGACGTTCACGAGGACCGCGTCGGCCTTCATCGTCGCGAGCGCCGCGGCGTCGATGAGGCCCTCCGTCGCCCGGGTGAGGGGCAGAGCGACGAGCACGGCGTCCGCCTCGGAGAGGAGCCTCGGCAGGTGGCCGAGGCCGCCGTACGCGTCGACGTCCGGGGGAGGCTCCGCGGCTCGGCCCATCGCGGCGATCCGCATCCCGAAGGACCGGGCGAGGCGGGCGACCTCGGACCCGATTCCGCCGTACCCGAGGACGAGGAGCGTGGCCCCCGAGAGCGGTTGGCTGAGGGCGTGCTGGTCGAACACCCCGCGCCGGATCTCCTCCGTCCGCCTCACGACGTCCTTCGCCGCGGCGAGGAGCAGGGCCATCGCATGCTCCGCGACGGACGCATTGAACGCCCCTGCGTTGCTGCACACGAGGACGTGACCGGGGATGCTCTCGAACGGCACATGGCTCACGCCCGCGAATGGGATCTGGACCATCCGTAGCCGAGGGGCCCGGGAGGCCAGGTCCTCCGGTATCTCCGGCCGGAAGCCCTCGGTCAGGAGGACATCCGCGGACGACCACGCGGCGTCTCGATCCGCCGCGGACAGGTCCTCGAGGACGATGATCTCGAAGGCATTGAGCGAGCGCTCCGCGATCGCCGCGCGCCGGACGTCGTCGACCGCACCCGTGACGAGCACCCGGGCCATCGCGCACCCGCACGGTCCGCGGGCCTATGGCCCTTTCGCATCCGACGCCGGAATCAGCACTCGCTGTAGCCGCAGGCGCGACACTTCACGCAGCCCTCTTCGTACACGAGCTGCTTGCCGCACTCCGGGCACTCGGGGTTGAGGCCTTTCCGGACCATCGCCTCGACGTCGCGGGCCTCCTTCTCGAGCTCCACGTCCGTCTCGACCGGGCCGCCGAACTCGTCGAAGGACTCGACGGGCGGCTGGACGCTCGCCCTCTGCGCGCCGAGGTGACGTTTGATCGCCTTCGCGATCGCGTCGGGAATCGAGTAGATCCGCTCCCCGTGGTCCAGCGCGATCCTCGGGCTCCGGATCCCCTCGAGCTGGTCCGTGATCTCGTCCACGGGGACGCCCGAGCGGAGGCACAGAGACACGAGGCGTGCGATGCCCTCCGTGAAGGACGCCGTGTATCCGCCCCCGCGACCGATCTGCGCGAAGACCTCGAACAGGCCCTTGTCGTCCTCGTTGATCGTCACGTACAGTGCGCCGTACCCGGTGAGGATTTTCTGCGTACGGCCCACGATCGTGTCGGGTCGGGCGCGCGGCCGCACGACGGCCTCCGGCGGCACCTCGATCCGGAGCTCCTTCGCCGCGGTCGGTTCCGCCGCCGGCGCGCCGACTGCTTGCGCGACGCCGATGTTCATGACCTGGTCCTCACGCGATCCGTCGCGGTACACCGTGATCCCCTTGCACTCGAGCTCGTGCGCGAGGAGGTACGCCTTCTTCACGTCGTCCACGGTCGCGTCGTGCGGCAGGTTGATCGTCTTGGAGACCGCGGCGTCGCAGTGGTCCTGGAACGCGGCCTGCATCCGCACGTGCCACTCCGCCGACACGTTGTGCGCGATCGCGAAGACGCGCTGCCACTTCTCCGGGACCTCCTTCAGGCCGCGCGCGGAGCCCGCGTTCTCCAGGATCCTCTGGACGAGACCTTCCGACCAGAACCCTTCACGCCTCGCGACCTCCTCGAAGTAATCGAGGAAGTATGGAAGCTGATCGCCCTCCATCACGCGCTTGTACCAGATTAGGCTGAACTCCGGCTCGCAGCCGCCCGACGTGTCCGCGATCATCGAGAGCGTGCCTGTCGGTGCGACCGTCGTCACGTAGGAGTTCCGCATCTTGACGCCCTTCTCCCAGTGCCGGCTTCCCTCCCACGCGGGGTACACGCCGCGCTCCTCCGCGAGCTTCCGGCTCTCGTCGTAGCCGGTGTCGTGGATGAACTTCATCACCTTCCGGCCCCACGCAACGCCCTGCATGCTGTCGTAGGGTACCTCGAGCATGAAGAGCGTCCGCGCGAAGCCCATGACGCCGAGGCCAATCTTGCGCGTGGCCCTCGTCATCTCTTCGATTTCCTTCACGGGGTACGCGTTCATGTCGATGACGTCGTCGAGGAGGCGGACCGCTGTGCGGATCGTCCGCTCGAGCTTCGCCCAGTCAACCTCCCACTTCCCTTTCGCGTCGCGTTTCATGTGTCGCTGGAGATCGATGGAGCCGAGGTTGCAGGATTCATATGGTAAGAGAGGTTGCTCTCCACAATTTCGAACAATGATACCGTTTGCTGTGCATGAATGTGACTGCGCCTCCGTGAAATCGTAGACCTCTCGATCACCCACGAATTCCTTCATTGTCAGGGGGTCCGTGAAGTCCGAGGGCCGCACTCGGTGGGTGCCGATGGACTGCAGGCGGGCCTGCTTCTCGTCAAGGAATCCGACGGTGTCGCGGAAGCGATCGCGCCCTTCGCCGAACAGGGCGACCTCGAACGTGACGCCATCACTGCCATATTCCCGGCGTTCACCAGATTTCATGACGTAGCTGAACTGCCCCGATCGCGGAGGCCTGCTTCGATCCAGGACCCTGGATCGAATCCCCAGGTTCAGTAGGAGCAGCTGGACGCCCTGCAAGAGACGGAAGCTCTTCGACGTGAGCGCGATCCAAGTGGCGCCTGGATTCGGGTGGCGTCGCACCGTCCCGTCCGCGGTGAAGAGGGCTTGCAGGAACGCCACGACGACGTCCCTTGGCGCGCGGAATAGGCTCGCGGGGACCTCCTTGTCTCCCGCATCCGCGGCGCGCACACCGAGGCGCTCGAAGAACGCCACGAACGCCTTCGAGTGATAGGACAGGTGGTACACGCGGTTCGCGCGCTGCACGCCCCGGATCTCCCGGTTGTACCAGCGGTTGAGGACTGGCTACAGTGTCGCGAACATCGACGCGTCGTTCCTGGCAAACGTGAAGCCGACGCGACAGTTTCTGTCGCCGGAGCGGAGCCAACCATCCCCAATGAGCCATCCAAGGACCAGCCCCAGCTCCCGCGACCACTCCAAGGGGAGGTCCAGGACGGTGGTCTTCCCGTTCTCGCCGACCCAGATGTTCGTCGGCCGGAACGGCAGCGCCCGATCCCGGGCGAAACCACCTTCCCCCGACTGGATCAGCAGCTCGTGCTTCCCCGGCACGAGGTCTTCGAGAGGGATCCACCCATCCGTGGTCAGGACCTTGTGATCCGCGGTCGCCGTGAGCTCGAACCCGGACTTCGTGCGGATCTGCCAGACGGGCTTCACGCCGGAGGACCAAGCCCCGGTCATCGGCGAGAGCCTCGTCCCGCTGTCCGCCTCGTCCTTGGTGGCAAGCAGGAGGCCGTTAGACTCCGTCACGATTTCAGCGGGCACACGCCGGTCCGTTACGAGGCGGATGCCCCCGTGCGGGTGGTCCCGCGCGAGCTCCTCGATCGGGATTAGCCCGCGCTCTGTGGCCGCAAGGGTGTCGCCCGTCACGCAGGGGTTCGTCGCCTCCATGTCCCCGACGTTCGGCGTCGGCTGCCGCCGGTTCGTCTCGTCGATGAAGAAAAGCCCGGGCTCGCCGTTCTTCCACGCCTGAAAGGCGATCTTGTTGAGGATCTCACGCGCGTCGAGTTGCTTGG